>Ga0180433_10012180_pt1 | contig 10089 bp, 8 predicted proteins | sample SS_ome_8_FD_132980 | JGI IMG/M metagenome (GOLD analysis project Ga0180433, IMG submission 132980) | Hypersaline lake sediment archaeal communities from the Salton Sea, California, USA - SS_1_D_1 metaG | ecosystem: Environmental > Aquatic > Non-marine Saline and Alkaline > Hypersaline > Sediment...
ACCCGTCGCTATCGGTACCGTGCCCGGTGAAGGTAACCGGATCGCCGACAGGACACGGGTTGGGCGTGATCGAGTCTATATACGCGACCGGCGGTTCGTTCGCAGGTGGCGCCGCCTCGATAGTGAGCGAGGTGCTCACTTCAGACGACCAGTCGAGATCGTCGTCCTGGACGCTGAAGAATATGGTGTGGGCACCTTCCGAGAGGTCGGACCTGGAGAATGAATCCGCGGTGCTCAGCTCGCCGTCGATACTCGATCGCCACCGGTACCCGACGACCGACCCGTCGCTATCGGTACCGTGCCCGGTGAAGGTAACCGGATCGCCGACAGGGCAGGGGTTCGGTTCGATGGAGTCGATGTAGGCAACCGGTGGTTCGTTCCCACCCGGCAGGTAAACGAAGCTGACCGCATCGGCACAGTAGCTGGTAGGCCATGGGTTCACCGCAGTGATGGTAACTGTCCCACCGGCAGCGGCGTCAAAGGTATACGTTCCCAGGAGGTTCCACACGCCGCCGTTTTCCTGCTGGTTGACATAAATTGTCTCAGAGCCGCCGCTATATTGAATGGTAACCGGCGCGCTTGCAGAACGGGATGAATACTCGGTCCACCACATATATACCTGGTAGGTGCCCGTCACCAGGGAATCGGCGTGCCACGTGTACGTTGCGCCGCCACGGCTCCAGAGAGAATCTACCCCGTACGGGTCGGGAGCCCCGGATACGCTCCATGTCCCGGTGTATGAAGTACCGGGGTCACCGTTGTCGATTATCAGATCGAGCGTGGCCTCCCCTACGACGAGCGTCTCGCTCACTTCAGACGACCAGTCGAGATCCTCATCCTGGACGCTGAAGAATATGGTATGGGCACCTTCGGACAGGTCGGACCTGGAGAATGAATCAGCGGTGCTCAGCTCGCCATCGATACTCGATCGCCACCTGTACCCGACAACCGACCCGTCGCTATCGGTACCGTGCCCGGTGAAGGTAACCGGGTCGCCGACAGAGGAGGGGTTCGGCTCGACGGAATCGATTACTGCGACGGGCGGGACGTTCGCGCCAGACAGATGGACAAACCGCACTGCGTCGGCACAGTAGCTGGTAGGCCAGGAATCCACCGCGGTGATGGTGACGGTGCCGCCGGCAGCGGCATCGAATGTATACGTTCCCAGGAGATTCCACATGCCGCCGTTTTCCCGCTGGTTGACGTAGACCACTTCTGAGCCGCTGCTATGCCCGATGGTCACCGGGGCGCTTGCGGAACGGGACGAATACTGGGTCCACCACATGTAGACTTCGTAGAGGCCCGTTTCCGGCAGGGTGCCGTGCCAGGTGTACGTTGCCCCGTCACGGCTCCAGAGAGAGTTGGCCCCGTAGGGATTAACAGCGGAAGATACGGGCCACGTGCCCGTATAGGAGGTGCCGGGCTCGCCGTTGTCAATGATGATTTCTTGCGCGCTTGTCGTACTGGCGCTGAGCAAAGTCAGAAGCAATAATAGCCAACCGACGCAAAGACCTGTACGATGATTCCTGTTGTTCATGTAGGTATCTCCTTGGCGAGTTTCAAAATCAGGGAAAGATCCTTTTTCCCAGCGACTATACTCGTATAGTTCCCGATGCTTCGTCTACAGTTCTTGCTCAGCATTTCTAAGGTAAGTTCGGGTGGAACAGTTATCTGAGACTAGACCCCCGTCGCCCAGAACGCGTGCGCCTCAGAAGTCCTTCCCCCGATTCCTTGAAATGTCATGCCGACTACCGCAAACAACTACTTGCACGCCCGCCGATACAGTAACCAAGCGCGCTACAATTGTCAAGCGCCCAGTTCGCTCCGCCGCGGCGCGACCGAAACGGTCCAGTTGTCATATTTCCCGCTTTGCGTAACCGACGGTTGTTTTCGCGCCCCGTGTTTCTCCGTTCACTACGACGTCTGTATCATAGCAGTTCAGGACCGGCCCGTGAATCAGTCGAATCCCGATTTATGAGTAAGAGCACGTGACGATCGTTGTACGGTTTTGTCTTACAGCATATGGGTCTCAATCGCCCACCTCTGGACTCATGAGAGAGCGTCCCGATGCCGTTCCTTCCTCTCCTCCCAGAACGCGCGTTCAATGACAGGACCGTGACTCTCGTTTTCGGGTGCCGTTTCGGCGGACGTGCTCCAGGAACGGATAGCATACGTGCTTCCGTACTTGTTGTCGACGGGCACGTCAGGCCGTGTGCGAGAACGACACACGTTCAATGGAACCACGGCCGGATGCTCATAATAGTGCGCTGCCAACTTTCCACCTTGCATTATCCAGAACCGCAGACCATATTGTCCGGGAGTGAGAGGCAGGAACGGGATGTGGCAGTAGACCCTGTTGATTCTGCAAAGGTCCGGCAGCGAATCGCTGTAGGAACTGGAGATTGTCATAACGCGGTTGCCGAATCGATCAAAAACGGCAAAGACGACGACAGGCCTATCGCAGTCAGCTGGGATATCCATGTCAACACCCAGTATGGCGTAGTCGCCGCTGGCAATCTCCTGGACGTCTTCACCGTCCTTATTGAGAACGGTAACCCGTGAAATAAGCTGCCCGGCCGCGTCAGCTCGCGGAACGCGGCGCCTGGCTGCGCTTGCGAGACGTACGTGACGCATATACTCATCTACGCACTGCGACGGGTTCCCCTCAAACACTGTCCTCCCCCCTTCCAGCAACATGGCACGATTGCACACCCGGGCGATGTGTCTGAGATTATGGCTGACCAGGACGACAGCGTGCTTGTTGGCGCGGAACTCCATAACCCTTTTCAGACATTTCGCCTGAAACGAGGCGTCGCCCACGGCAAGGATCTCGTCGATCAGAAGTATCTTTGGATTGCAATGAATCGCGATACTGAACGCCAACCGGAGAAACATGCCCGATGAGTAGTACTTGACCGGCGTGTCTATGAACTTTGCTTCAAGCTCGCTGAACTCGATGATTTCCTTCTCTCTCTTGGCGATCTCCGAAAGAGGCAGCCCGAGGATACTGCCGTTGACATAGATATTCTCCCGGCCAGTGAGCTCAAACGAGAACGCTGCACCCAGTTCGATAAGCGGCGTCACCAAACCATTGACCAGGATGTTGCCTGCTGTCGGCCGCATGAGACCACCCAGGAGTTTCAGAGCGGTACTCTTGCCGGCACCGTTCGGCCCGATGATCCCGAGGCACTCGCCGTTCTCGACAGTGAACGATACATCCTGAAGCGCCCAGAAGGTTTCCCTGACGCGGCGTCGGCTTGACAGCCCGATCAGCCGTCTCGGGGCGTTTGTCAGGAGCTCGCGCATACTTGTCGCGCGTTCGCCAGCCCGGAACTGTTTCCATACGTGATCGAAGATGATAGCCGGCTCGCCCATGTCAGACGTTCTCCGCAAATCGAAACTCGTTATGATGGAATGCGGCCCACGCGGCCACAAGTATGGCCGCAGAAACGCCCGCCGCCGGACCTAAACTACTCCAATCAGGTAACGCCCCCTTCAAGATCAGGTCGCGGTACGACGTAATGATTGGCGTCATCGGGTTGAGCGTGTTCAGAACACGCCACCAACCTGTGTTCCCGAGCGGGTACACGACCGCTGTAGCGAACATCCAGGCGGTCATCATGACGTTTATCGCTTGTCCTACGTCCCTGTAAAACAGGTTTGTCATGGACAGTATCAGTACTACCCCAGCAGAGAAAGCTAGTTGGATTGCAAGCACAAGCGGCACAAAGACAATCGTCCATGTCGGGACGATCTTGTACCAAACCATCATTCCTGCGAGCACTGTAGAGGCGACAAGGAAATCAAACCCTGCAGTGAGGATTGCCGCCAGCGGCAGTACTTCGCGCGCGAAAAATATCTTTGTGACAAGGTTCCTATTTCCCACGAGACTTTGTGTCCCTCTGAGCACAGACTGCTGGAAGAATTGCCAGGGCACGAGGCCGCAGTACAGAAATATAGGGTAGGGAATAGAGCCAGTGTCGATGGTGGCGACCCTCCTAAGCACCGTGCCGAATACGACCATCATGACGACCGGTACGAAGACTGCCCATCCAATACCGGCGAGAGAATGCTTGTACCTAGCCTTGATGTCCCGCCACGCTAACATGAATAGGAGTTCGCGGTACCTTACAAGTTCTCGCAGTGCCTCACCGCAGGACTTCAAACTGCGTGTCAGAAACCCGCAAGTTCCTGCTTCGTATGCTCGTATCTCCGGCGTGTCTACGCTCATGCGCGCTCCTGTTTTTTCCTCCATTTAGTTACTGTAGAGAACCGAGACGCCGTTTCGCCGCGGCTATCTTGAGGTTGTTTTCGCGTTCGATGCGCCGCTCGACAGCCTCCCCGCTAGTCAGAACGAAATGAGGCACTGAGTCTGCCAGCCTGACGGTAAATAAGGATAAATACTGAAATTGCTTCGAGTTGAGAACCTCGCCCAGTGACGAAGCGAGTGCGTAATTGACCTGGATTCATTGCGTTCCTCAGCCGGAGCGCCAGCCTCCAGAAGAACCTTGGCGTCTGTCCTTGCTAAAGGTAGCGGCCAAACCCTTGTAGCACGATGGCAAGTTCTGCAGAACAAATATTCGTTTTCTAGTTGCCGTTTGGTGCTGACCATCTCGTATTGAGTGAGCACGATTTGCAGCGCCCCAATAAGAGACTGCTGCGATGCCGGTTTGGCCTCGCGAAACGCGATCGTACCGTCGAGCTTAAACGCGCGTCATCTTTACGCTGAGAACGAACGATCGCCAGCAGCGAACGAATTGAACTTGCTGCTGTCGTTATTGCCGCGCAGCCAGTCGGTCAGCTCGCTTCTCAGAAACCGCCACTCGCCGCCAACTTTACAGCCCGGTATCTTACCTTGGCGAGCGAGCCGCAGCGCCGTTTTCACGTGCATTCTGAGAAATCGCGCGGCCTCTTCGGAGTTGAGCACTTCTGCCATGGGGATTTCCTTGGGTACAGCCATTTCCAGTAGCCACTCACATAGGCGATGCGCGCACGTGCTAGAGCGCGCTCAGTCAAATTCCGGTCTCGTTCACGCGTTGGGTGTGATCCCGTTCGTACGGAGATTGGTACGGTTTTCCAGAGCGCCGGTACACATACCTGGGGAGGGCATCCTCCACATGGTTGAGGATCACGCCGAGCAGCTTGCCTTTACCTTCTCCCAAAACCCGGGCCGCACGCTGGACCAGCTTGCGTTTCGTGGCCGCCGCCTGGACAACCAGCATGGAGCCGGTCACGTACGCATTCACAATTGCAGCATCCGAGACAGGAAAAAGTGGCGGGGTATCAATGAGCACGAGATCGAACCGGCTTTCCAGTTCCTCCACCAACGATTTCATTCTTTCTGACGCAAGCAAAGCCGCCGGGTTGGGTGGCACAGGGCCGGCCGGCAGGACCTTCAGATTCTTGACGTCGGTGTCTCTGACGCACCGGTCGATATCAAAGCTGTCAACGATCAGGTTCGATAAACCGACCGAATTTGATAATCCGAAACGCTTGTGAAGCGTTGGATGACGCAAATCGGCGTCCACCGCAAGGGTTTTCCGGTCCATCACATGCGAAATGGCTAACGCCAGGTAACTCACGCACAGTGTCTTGCCCTCCCCGGGTACCGAGCTCGTTATCATGAGCGAGGTTATGGGTACGTCGGAGAACAAGGCGAACTTGAGGCTGGTCTGCAATCGGTAGAACTCGGACGCGTACGGTGCGTTGAGGCTATCCAGCGAGACAAGTTCAGTAGGACCGACTTGACGTCGCAGGAAGGAGGTCAATGTTTGTTCGCCGATATACCCTGACGCGACGAGCGCCTCACCGAGCATACACTGATGCTTGTTCATGTAGCCCAGGGCACGACGCAGTTGCTCTAGGTTTATGGCGCCCGCCTCTACCATGAGCTCACCCAACAGCTTTCTTTTCTGCTTGTTTTTTTTCAACGGTCGTCTCCAGAACTCAGCCTGAGCCTATTCTCACAGCACAGGCACACCTTAGCCTCTTGTTCAGAATCTCGTTGTTATGGTTCTGACCGGGGCGCGCTCGGCACTCAACGGTACTTCGTGCGCCCGTACTCCACTGCAGGGAGGTCGAATTTCGGCAACACGGCGAGTACGGGCAATTGAAGGTCTCTCTCAACTTCTTCCGCCGTCTTGAACGAGTCGTCAAGGTACTCCATCAACATGCAGAGCAGCACACCCAGAAGCAGGCCAACGACTCCGCCGAACACCGCATTCTTAATCGGCTTAGGTCTTAGACGCGTGTGTGGTGCGTAGGCTCGCTCCAACACCCGGACATCCCAGGTGTCGGTCTGCTCGGCTATCTTTGCCTTGGTGAGGTCGCCGAGCAGCGTGTTGTAAAGATCCTCGTTGATCCTCTTGTTACGCAGCAGACTGAAGTACTGCGCCTCCTTATCGGGCATTTGTCGCGCAGTTTTCTCCAGCCTTGCGATGACGTTCGTTAGCTCGTTCTGCCGATTCTTCAGATCCTCTATCTCGGAACGAAGCCGAATGAATTCCACGAGGCGCTCTATCTGCGCCGCGTCATCGAGCGGGATTGACAATCCGGGAACCAACTTGGCGAACTCTTGCCCAAGAGCCGTTTGGACCTGGCGCAGCTGCGCTCTGGCCGTCTTGAGCTCGGGGTACTCGTCCCTGTAAAGGCTGCTCAACGCCGCCACGCGTTGCTCGAGTTGGACGGTCTGGTTTTGCAGGCTTTGAATCGCGGGGTTGTTCGCGATCTGTTCAGCGGTGACGTCGAACTCCACGTTGGACAGAGTCTCACCGTTCTTGCCCATTTGTTTCTCGAGGAGTTCCAATCGGTTGGATTTGCTGTTGAGAGCGACATTGTGTTGCGCCAGTTCGGTCTGTAGTGCTGCAAGCCGCTCGTTAGAGGCGGTCTCCTCTTGGCTCACATCGATCTCGCCGTGCTCTTTGACAAAGTCCGACAGCATTCGCTGCCCTTCATCGACTCTCAGACGGACGAGGTTGACCTGCTGCTCCAGCAGCGCCCGGAGCTCGCGCGCTTCCTCTCTGTTCACGGCACCGTATCGCTCTATAAAACTATCGGCAAGGGTGTTCGCGATTGTCGCGGCAGACTCGGCGTCGTTCCAGTCTACACTCACCTGAAGCGAATCGCTGAGAGCCGTCACCTCGATGTTGTCCCGGAGCTTTTCCATGAGGGCGATGCGTTCGTCTTGAGTTCGCGCTGTGGCTGCAATGCCGGTCTTGTCCATCACATCTGTCAGCAATGAGCGGTTCTTGAGCCATAACGCTTCCGTCTCGAGGGGACCGCCACCACCGAAAGCGCTGCTCCCGTATCTTCCGGGCGGCGGGAGGACGCTTTTCTGAATTCTGATGGTGGTCGACGCCCGGTACACGGGCTCCGCGAGCATACTCCCGCCGAGCCCGGCTGCGGCTGCTACGATGATGAGAAGGCATATGAGCCACCACCGTCTCACCACTATTCGGCGGATAATGCCGAGGTAATCCTCTGCACTGCCATACTCGGTCTGTTCCGGTCGATTCCAGTTTGTCATGTATACCTCTATTCCTCTGTACCGTGAGGTGTTTCTTTGTTATGTTGAGCTGCAGACACGACGTCCGGGACGTACACGATGTCTCCCGGCCGCAACTGGATGTCCTTGCTCGCCTCGCCCTTATGGATCACGCTATCGAGATCCACGACAAGTATCTTCGCCTTGTCCGGATTTTTTGGATCGGGTCTTGTGACTCGCACCTGCTGTACTGCTGCACGCGGCGTAGGGTTCCCCGCTCGGGTAACGGCTTCCAGGACGGTCATCTTACCGGCGAACGGGTAAAGCCCAGGAGACCCCACCTCGCCCAAGACGTACACCTGGCTGTGAAGGTAGGTCAACGGGGTAACCGTTATTACCGACGGTTGCTGTTTCAGGTATTTCCTCAGCGCGTCGGATATTATCTCGTCGAGTTCGGATGCCGTATGACCGGACGCCTGGATATCACCGATCGGATACACCACCGCGGTACCGCTGGGCGGAATAAACACCTCCTGGTCGAGGTCTTCGTATCCCCACACGCGGACACGAAACCTGTCTCCCGGTCCCAGAACGTATTCCGGTATCGGCTCTTCCTCTTGCTTATCCGCGGCGCTGTCTTGTGCCGCCGCGTATGCCAACCCGCACAGGAACATGATAATCAACGTCGAGCCGGTCAGCACGGTGAACAGTCTGCCGCCGGCAGGAAACTTCAAGGTTCGCTCGTGATTCATAGGTGTCACATCTCCTCAATTCAGTGAGCCTGACGGTCGGTTGGACCCAAGCACAATCTCGCAGGCGGACACAGCTCCGCCGGTACGAGTCGCGATCTTCCCCGCCAACTCGTCCTCCTAACCCTTTTTCGCTTATATAGTTCGAACTTTCCACGTTCTAAGAACAGCTCGCTCGACGCGGTCAGTTCGAAGCATTCTCTTTCTCTAAATCGGATAGATGAACTTCTACTTCCCGTGGGTTCTGTAGAATGTTCATCAGTATTTTCACACGTCCGTTCGGCGATATCTCGCCCTGGAATATACCCACGAGATCCGCCAGTGGGCCCGCGAGAACGCGCACTCGGTCGCCGATATTGAACCGTTGCCGGTGCTGTATAGCTTCGTGGGTGCCCATTTGTTCTCGAATACAGTCGATCACGGAGTCGGGTACGTGTGACAACGTATCGCTGACGCCCAACACCTTCCTCACTCCGGGCGTCCACTTTGCCGCAAGCAGCCGCTCGGAGTTGATCTCGATACGTGCAAAAACGTAACACGGGAACAGAGGTTCAGCTTGCCGCACGGCCCGGTTCTGGCGCTTTCTTACGATCTCGATCTTTGGAAGGAATGCCTCGACGGACCGTCGCGACAATCCGTCCACCGCCTTCTGCTCACATCGAGGCTTCGTATATACCGCGTACCAGCGTTCTGCCATATTGAATCTGCTCCGATCCTGTCGTTGTCAACAACTACCTACAGCCCGACACGGGGGGGGTCGTGAAGTACTGCTTGTTCCATTTGCTCCCTATTACGACCTTTTGCTCCACATTGTTCCTGCTCCGCTGACAACAAAAGGCTCTGATATGTACCATTTGACTATCGTTCAGTGACAAATACGTTGCAGGATGATATCAGTAGCTTCCGAGATATCCTCGGCAATATAGTCCGGTTTTGAGTTGTCGTCCTCTCCGATCGATTTCAGCTCATCCCGACCCCGTCCTGTTTTCACGAGAATTGCCACTGCGGCCACCTTCTTGCCCGCCGCCACGTCAGACAGCGCATCACCGACAATGAACCGGTCCCGGGCATACTTTCGGTTTTGTCTGAGCGCCCGCAGCAGCAAACCCGGTTCGGGCTTCCGGTCCGGACACCTGTCCTCCACCTTGTGAGGGCAGTAGAGAATACCGTCGATCCTTCCGCCCGCGGCTTCGACGGCGCGTTTCATCTGCACGTTGACCTCCTCTACCTGCGCAGCCGACACCAGGCCTTTCCCTACGCCGGCCTGGTTGGATACGATGAAAATCTTCACACCGTCGGTTTCGGCGAGCTTTCTGAGCGCCTCCTTAGCGCCGGGAATAAAGGCGAACTCGTCCCAGCTTTTTACGTAACCGTTCGGCTTGTTCTCGTTTATTACGCCGTCTCTGTCAAGGAACACCACGGTCACAGGCACGCGACCTCCTGACGTAGTACCGTGCACATGAGATGTTCAAGCACAAGGTGTGCGTCCTCTATCTGCTGCATAGAATCGCTCGGCACAACGATAGAAGCGCTGGCGATCTGCTTGATTTTTCCCCCTTGGTAGCCGGTAAATGCTACGGTCGTTCCGCCCCGACTCTTCGCGAATTGGAGCGCCCTGAGCACGTTTTCCGAGTTGCCGCTGCCGCTGATTCCAATGACGACGGCATTGTCGCAGTAGAGATTCTTGAGTTGCTCCACGAAAATATCGTCGTACGACAGATCGTTGCCCCAGGCGGTGAGCAGCGGCACGTTATCCGTGAGAGCAATTGCCCTGAAACGCCGACATCCGTCGCAGGATGCCGCCTTGTTCAGGTCGTTCGCGAAGTGCGAAGCTGTCGCAGCGCTACCGCCGTTCCC
>Ga0180433_10012181_pt1 | contig 10088 bp, 6 predicted proteins | sample SS_ome_8_FD_132980 | JGI IMG/M metagenome (GOLD analysis project Ga0180433, IMG submission 132980) | Hypersaline lake sediment archaeal communities from the Salton Sea, California, USA - SS_1_D_1 metaG | ecosystem: Environmental > Aquatic > Non-marine Saline and Alkaline > Hypersaline > Sediment...
GAGCGGGGCTTGCCGTACCAATTCCGACGCTTCCGCCATTTAAATAAGAATCTCCATTAGAGGTAATAGTAACTTTTACTGATGGAGAGCTGTCGTACAATTGGATGTATGCATCGCCAGTTGGGCTCCTTAACATCCTCCCCTTGACAGTGCCGTCAAGATCGGTCAAATAGATTCCATCAAAATCTGTTTCTGTGCTAACTGCTAGCTTCGAGCCAGGATTTGTTGTTCCAATACCGACGTTGCCCCCGTCCTCGATAAATATACCTTTTCCCCCGTCCTCATACAGGCTTAATCCAAGAGAGCTCCTCGCCTGAATCTTCTCAGCTGAGATCGTTCTGCCAAGTCCAATGTCCCAGTCCCCAGTAAGGGCACGAGAACCCGCAGCAAGTATATACTGAGTATGATCGTCATCACCCAACCCAGAAAGAGTACCATGATCAATTGTCGAACCAAATTTCACCCAGGAGCTTCCGTTGTATACATACAACTTGTCTTCGTCTTCAACCCATACTGCCATACCTTCGCTCACAACAGTTTCGTCCCAAGTCGAGCCATTGTATTCATAGATGTTGTTTTCGGTCCATCCATTTGCTGTTGCAGTTGCTAAGTAGCGGTCTCCAATAGAAGGGGTCCCAGGAAGACCTCCACTTGGATCGTAACGATCAAGAACAGAGTCCTGCCAATCAATACCCTGAGATACTGAGTCAACGTAACCTTTTGTCGCTAAATGGGGTGTGCTGGTTGGAGTAACACCAGAAACAACCCCAGAAAAAGCACGAGATCCAGATGCAAGTATATACTGAGTATGATCATCGTCACCAAGCCCATTTATACCGCCATGGTCTATGTCGGTGGTCAGGTTGTGGGTATTCGTCAGCTGATCGTGATCGATATCGGTTGTCAGGTTGTGGGTATTGGTGATCGAGCTGTGGTCGATATCCGTTGTGAGATTATGAGTATTTACCAAGCTGTTGTGATCAATCACATCCCCCCCGCCAGACTCGTGACGAGATCCGTGTGCATCAAGTTGTGCTTTTATTGAGTTAGAACCGTCATATGGAATATCTTCTGCCCGCAGAGCTCCGTCATTCGCATATACCAGCTCTATCCATTTTCTATATAATAGCGACATAGATTACTCCTTCTGTTCTTGGGATTGAACCTCTTGCTTTTCTTCTTCTGGTGAAGCTTCCCCTTCCTCCATTTTCTGTCCTTCAAGAATTTCGTCTCTTTGTTTCTTGAACTGATCGACAAGAGCCTTGATCACATTCACATCCTTCATTTTATCTATATCTGCATTGCTTATCTCTGCAAAATGAGTCGCTGAATAATATACGTAATCACAGATAAGATTTGAAAGCTGTAGTAACGCCATCACATCATGAACGTTTAGTGATGGGTCCCTTCGTGCCGCATTGACTGCAACTTGGAGATCTCTATAAACGCTCTTAAGCCATTCTGGATAAGCATCTGGAGCCTCTGGGAGCTTGAGAGGTACTGACTGATTAGCAAACTGATTCTTGATCCTGTTCTGAGGTCTGAAGCCACCATTTCTTCCGCCGCGCTTCGATTTGTTGCCCATGATTAAGATCTCCATAAAAGTGGCCTCGGGGCCGAAACCCCGAGGCCTCGAACATTATGATTTACGCTTCGTATTCGATAATAACAACGTCATCTTCTCCCATATCACCACTCAGGCCAGTAGCCGAGCCATTGTTGTTGATATGGACCTGACTCGTATTGAGAACGTCAAAGTCAGGAGTAGCGCCTGTGGAGCCAACCACCTGCTTGCTGACCTGATGAATTCCGTTCACGACCGTGACACGGACGCTCTGTGCGTTCACAGGGCTGTTCGCAAGGGTAAAGTAACCAGCGGTTACTTCTCCACTTGTAATCTTGTGCATTTCCTGCTTTATATTCTCTGTCGACATTCCAGCAACAGCGGTGTCAACATAAGAAGTCGAAGCGGCTTTGGTGGAACCATCGCCTTGAGACTGCGTTACGACATCAACCACACCGCCTGTGAAGTCGTATGTATCGGTTTCGTCAAGCTCCGCTGCCCCAATACTGTTGGCTTTCACGTACAGCTGATTCGAGCCGTTTTCGCCAATCGTGTCATCATCAATCTTGATGGCCACACCATTGGAGTTCACATCAACGACTGTCGCAAGATTCGCGCCGCCCGTGCTGTCTGCCAGAACTGCAATTGCATCGGCTGTCACATTGATACCATTGCCTGAACCAACTGCCAGAGCCGACCCGCCACCACCAGTAAGACCGTTTCCAGCCACGGAGGTGTTCAGTTCTGTGCCTGTAATGCCAGCAGCAGCAACCTTGAGACCAGAAGCACTCACAGATAGAGTAGATCCATCGATATCGATCGAAAGGGCTGATCCACCTGCGCCAGTGAGACCGTCACCAGCAACGCTAGAGTTCAGTTGCGTTTCGGTAATACCAGCACTCGGTACATACAGCTGATTCGATCCGTTTTCGCTGATCGTACTGTCGTCGATTTTTACCGCAACGCCATTGGAATTGACATCAACAACCGTAGCCAGGTTAGCGCCACCCGTGCTGTCTGCGGCAACCGCAATAGCATCAGCCGTTACGTTAACACCATTGCCCTGACCCACATTCAGAGTGTTTCCAGACTTTGTGAGGCCATCACCAGCATTGATCTGACCTGCGCCAGTAAACTGAACCCAAGCGCCACTCGGAACTGTACCTTCAAATACATAGCCGAGGTCGTCATAGACGCTGACGTTATTCGGGTCGACAACCAGAACAGCATTACCTTCAACTGCATCACTGGTGTCAGAGCCAGTGTTTGAAGACCCGCTGAAGTCAACGATCTTGCCGTCATCTGTGGCATCTGTATACGGGGAAATGAGAGCTGTTGTGGTTGAGAGGATCGCACGGGTTCCAGAAGGAACATATCCTCCAGAATTAGAAACGATCTTCTTCCAGGATGTACCATCAAATTCAGCAACATCACCAGCAGCAAGAGCATCTGAGGTGCCAGCTGTCGGTGTGCCAGCATCGGTAGCAACATATGAATCGCCAGCTGCAGGAGTAAGACCATCTATGGTTGCGATCGTTGCATTACCGATCAGGTTGCCAACCTGCGCGGGCTCTTTCCACGAAATACCGCTGACAGCTGCGTCAAGCTGGCTCTTATTAACGGCGTCATTCGCATCTGTACCGTTCGAAAGGCTCGTCAGCTTGTTGCTTCCCATGGACTGATCAGCCGTAAAAGCCTGTCCACCGTCAGCTTCAATAACAGCTTCAGCAAGTTTGCTCAGCGCAATACTTCCAGCAAGCATATCATTCGTAACGCCGCCCGACTTAACCTGGAGCGTATCTGTGGCAATCTCGAGAGAGCTATCGTCAACATTGACTGCCAGGGCGCTTCCACCACCACCAGTCAAACCACCACCAGCAACCGCAGCCGCAAGCTCATTTACACCAACACCACCGTCTTTGATCGACAGCTGATCTGAGCCATTGTCCTCGATCGAGGTGTCATCAACCTTCACAGCAACACCGTTGGAGGTAACGCTGACACAGGTTGATAAATTCGCACCACCAGTGGAGTCAGGAGAAACGGCCAGAGCCGATCCACCGCCACCAGTGATACCATTGCCAGCGACACTGGCATTCAGCTCGGTAGCCGTAATACCTGCTGCGGCCACCTTGACGCCACTTCCGCTAACGCCCAGCGTACTGCCGTCAGCCTGCACGGCCAATGCTGATCCGTTACCGCCAGTAATACCATTGCCAGCAACACTCGTCTTGATATGATTCTCATCAAGAGTATTGTTAGCAACCCATCTTCCAATCAACTTTGACATTTACATGTCCTCCTATATAGGGATTAAACGACTGCACCAATGTTCCCGCTGTACATTGAATGCAATTTAACAACCGATTTCAAGAACTACTCACCATGGTAAGCTACGTCAAATCTCGGATGTTAACTCTAAGATGCAGATCGATTATTCTTCTGTAGAATAAATTACATGAGCATCATCGCCATTCTGAATTATATTCAGAAGCGACGAAAGCATATTAACTCTTTTGTTCCCCGCGTCAACAGTAAAATCCGTCGAATATTTTTGAGCACCACCACCGATTATAATCAGTGTAACCTCTGTCGATCTCACTGGGGTTTTTGTTATCAAAAAGTATCCATTTGATATATCTGTTGAATCAATCGTGATAAAATCTGACACCCTCCTATCGACACCGAGAGCACCAAGCTCACTGGCGTTTACAGACAATCCGTCAGCATCGCGAGTGATTGCACCTCCTGACTTAACCTTAACACGAGTTTTTCCAGACCCATCGTCTTCAAGGGCTGGATTTGCAGAAAGATCAAGATTGTCGAAATGGATACCCGCGCTTTTGACTTGAAGCCTATTGAAAGTTCCTTCTCCAATTGTGTCATCGTCTACTTTTACAGCGACACCATTTGACGTTACATTTACAGAACGAGCAATATTGGCCCCTCCAATAGAATCTGATGCCACTGTAAGCGGTACTCCGTTTCCTCCTCCAATCCCGTTTCCAGAAACAGACACCGTCAGCTTATGCTCACTTATAGAGTTGTTCTTTACTTCTAGTTGCTGAGATCCATCTTCGCCGATTGTCGAGTCATCTACCTTTACAGAAACTCCGTTTGGGGATACGTTGATAGACCTTGATAAATTCGCGCCACCAGTAACGTCAGATTTTACACTCAAGAGGGATCCGCCACCACCAGATATTCCATCGCCTTGAGCGGCCAGACGAAGTGACTCTGTCCCATCATTTTCAAGTCCAACACCTTCTATCGAATCAGCATCAAATGTAACTGAGGAGCCACTTCCCCCCTGAAATCCTTTTCCAAACCCACCTGCGGCCAATCTCAGATTATTCGAACCATCATCTTCCAAGCCAAGACCAGAGATATCTGACGAATTGACGCTCAACGTATTACCAGACTTATCTATGCCATCCCCAGGAGTGATCTGTCCAGCGCCATTGAATTGGATCCACTGAGAACCTGTGTCGTCGTAAGTATATCCATTGTCGGTATTTTTATCAAATACCGCCCAATTTGCTTCTGGAGCATCAAATGACCAAGATGCCCCAACGTCATCCCAGGTAGCAATTTCATTGTCATGTCCAGAAAATGCACCTGATCCAGATCCGTTTATAAGCACGCGCCATCCGTCATTCCCGACTTCCCCCCCAGAAGGAGACGTTGCTTGCTCATCAACTGGGTTTCTCCACGAAAGAGATACCTGAAATCCCTGGAGCTGCGACACAGACACAACATCATTTGCGTGAGTACCAGGAAGAACGCCTGTTATCTTTTGGAACCCAGCATCTAATCCTGTAGCGAACAGCTTTCCATTTATAGTATCGCTTGTGTCGTTCCTCAGAAACTTATCTTCCACGGAAGAAGCCATAACTTTGTTAGGGCTAACAATCGTTTGAATCTTAGCATCAGGAACGCTGTTATCTAAAAGAAAACGACCGAGTATATGTGCCATTTTTTTCCTTAAGAGGTAGGAGCGAATTGTATTTCTATTTCACCCTGATCCAAAAAAGATCCCTCTGATGATCCAAGAGCATATATGGTTGATACGCACGTTTCTGAAATCGACGTGAGAATAACAGTCGCCTCGCCGTTAACCAGATTTGTCCTTATTATATTAAGCTTTCCTCTGGTACAGCTTATATCAATCTGGTCATCGTCTGATGATTCTGTGCAATAACTACCATCTCGCTTTTTCTTTTTAATAAAAATGTTACATTGAGACGTTCCGTCCGCAGGAATATCTGGTATGCCGTCGTATGGCTGGTGCGTATCTTCTGCATCAGTAGTCAGCTCGATAAATCTCATATTATCCAAGACAGACAGGCTTCCGCCGTCATAAGTTATCTCTACAAAATCTCCAGGGTTGAATACTATACCTCTTTTTTCAGCAGTTACAATAGAATCGATCTCTGGAGTTGGATCTACATCCAAGTAAAGCGTGTATCCATCTTCGGGTATCTGAACCGTCGCGTCTGGCATATTCTGGTTATAATTCATCCTCATGACACGACCATCAGAATCTCTCACGCAAACCTTCATGATAATCTCCTAAAATGAATACCAGCTATGGGTTATTCCCAGATGAGCATTTCCAGCTACCCATAGATGAAATACGCGTATGAATACCCCAAACACATTGCTAACTATAGACACCTGGACATCAAAATGCGTACTGCTTAAATTATGAGTCTCCATAGTTATTACGGGGCCATTAGTTACAGGTGAGACGAAGGCGCATCCCTGGCTTACGGTCCATGCAGCTCCCATATTGCTTTGGTGAGCATTAAAAAGTATTCCGTTAGCACCGTCCCATATTATCTCATAGGATATTTGCCCAGTGGAAGCAATGGATGCGTGGAATATGCCTCTCGCAAACTTATTTCCAGTAAGATCTGGGCCTACATCGCATATCCAATAACTTCCAGGCGCTCCTAATGCTCCTTGCTGCAATATACCAAGAGTAGGATTCTGTATGCCAACACCAGGTATTCCAGTGTGATCTGTCGATGCATGATCTGATGAATCAAACTTATTGTGATGATCATTGACTCCTATTCCAGTGAGCTGACTATGATTCTTAGACCCAAGCTCGTTAAGGCCAATGGTCGAGGCTACTGGACTATGATCGTGACTATCGTGATCGGTAGGGGTGAATGCGGTGTGATGCTGACTTGCCGTTATTCCAGTTAAATTTGCATGAGAAACTTGACTTGATCCGTCAGATCCAGTGTGCTGGTGATCAGCCCGTGAGATTTGCGAGCTCCCACCACCTCCAGATGTATCAACTATAGCGTCAATCTGACTGTAGTCAAGATCGCCAGTGTGATCAGAAAGGCTATTGAGGGCATGCTGCCTGTTATGGTGATTATTCTCTGTAAGACCGAGAAGATTGCTATGATTTATCTTTGTTGACCCATCGACACCTGTGTGCTCATGCTGCGCACCAGAGATCATGTTCGGTGATCCAGATCCAGAGATATCGACAAGGCTATCAAGCTGGCTGTAATCAAGATCTCCAGTGTGATCCAGAGAAGAATTCAGTGCATGCTGTCTGTTATGGTGATTATCCTCGTTGACGCTCAAAAGATCCCCATGGTCTACCTGGGTTGGATCTCCAGGACTGTGATCGTGGTTTACGTAATCTGATGATGATGCAAATTCAGACGCATGCTGACCATCCAAAAGGTCTGCATTGAGATTAGTGTTAAGGTTTCCATTGCTTACGGGAACCTCTCCAGAACTGTTTCCTACATTGATCATCTGTAGCGGGTCTACCTCGTCACCTCCGCCTGCTTCATGCTCTGGGGCATGCTGTTCTCGCTCCCACTTAACCCAGTCTGTCGGATCGCCAGCGCTCCAGCTGCTTCCAGCAACCCACATTACAATGAGTCCAGCTCCGCCAGAGGTATCAAGCCATCTGTCTCCCTCAACCATATCGTTACTTCCGCCTGCAGGTGTGCTAGGATCGTCATCCTGAACATAAGTAGTTCCGTATCCAGCATCCAGAGAAATAGTACCTACTCCGTTAGAAACCGTGAGGTTTAAATTCTGACCGATATCGATCCTATTCACCTTGCCTTCAACGGTTCCGTCTTCGCTCATCGTTACTGGGAACTGACCAACCTCGTTTGCTTGCTCGGATATATCTGACTGAGTTATTGACGTTACTCCTGCAGCAACATATACTTGAGCCAAAACAGTAGAATAAGGTGGGGCGGAGGGAGACACTGGGGAAGGAGCAGGTGTGCCTTCAGTAACCTGGTAAACCTGAGGATCTCCTGCGGGTGTATGCTGGCTGATAGCGACCACAAGATCTATCCTTGGATTAGTCGCATCAGCTGCTGGTATAGTAACAGCAGAAGGAAGATCATCTGTCTCAACAACCGTTTTTCCTTCGCTCGTTATTAATGCCTGGAAATTATCATTTCTCTTTACGATATTAAGATTCATACTCGCAGGGCCTGTCTCCTGGACATAGTATCCAGCATAGACACCAGGCTCGAGAATCTCTATTAGGCGTTTATTAACATTTTCGGTGGTTCTGTAAACGCCCCAGTCTAATTTTCGGTATTGCATGTCATTCTTCCCTTACGTAATTGTATAGTAAAGAAACCACCGCACTATTAAATTAAGTTGATTTGTTTTTTCGAAAGACGGAAATGTAACTCGACACACCAGAGTATCGTCGTCAAGCCACAAACCAGCCTCTGTAATACGCTCGTTAGCCTCTGGCTTTATAAATGTGGTGTTGAATTCGACTTCGTAGCTTGTAGCACTCTGGCGAGAAGCTATAGGTTTCTTTCCAGGGGGATCTATTTCATCTTCGAGAGCGGTGTCGTCATGTTCGGGAGGAATAGGTATCTTGTCATTCCCAGCGCTATGACCTCCGCGACCAAGAGAGATCTTGTCGATATACCTTGCAATCGACGTCCCTTCTCTTAGGCAGTTGATCACGTGAGCGTACAATGAATCAAGGGCGAGGTTTGACTGGCTAAGAATTTCTACGTTTCCAGTGTCATGCTTTCCAATAAAGAGAACACGACCGTAGATTTTCATGCTCAAAGAGTCCTTAACCTCGACAGAATCGCGAGTTACGGATTTCATTCAAATCTCCTTACTTTTATAAAATTATAATGAATGTTTAACATTTGTCAATCCATATTTTCGTAAAACTTATGGAGTTAATTCGAAGGTGACTACGTCCTGCATAGATCTCCAGTCAAGAGGCTTATCTGAGGCATCTTCTTTGTAGATACTCACAACCTCTCCGCCAGTCATTGGGGTGGTAAATTCAACAAACATTAATGCATCATCTGCGAAATCCCAGTCAGATGGCCTGGATTTAGTAACGCCATCGACTTCTGCAACCCAGTCCCCATCGCTGTTCGCCTCAAGGGAGATCTGAAAGGTTGTCTGTCCAGCAGACGCCACAGCTACATACGGACTTCCTTCTATATCAAAATTTCCACCATCATCAAAGTAAGGATTGCTTATCGGATCGCCCTGTATTTGTATCCATGATCCATCCCAAAACATATATTTATTCACATCTGACTGAGAATATACCACTGTACCCTGCACGGGAGTAATAAAATGCCACGAAGAAAGATTCCACATTGCTATCTCGTTGTCATGGCCAGACCAATCGTCAATAGCTCCAACACCAATCACATAGTAGTCTCCGAAATTAGGAGATCCAGGGGGGGTAAGGAGCCCGACTGATTCTACCGTATACTCAAGAACCCCAACGTTATTATCACCTTCCGACAGAGGAAAGTAATCCTTTATAACAAATTCGAACTCTCCCTCGAACAGCTCATGAAACTTCTTAAGCTCATCATTAACTTCTTTGGTAGCTATAATTATGTAGGTGGTATATGCTGGCTTAATTCTATTCAGGAAGACCTTGACGTCTTCGAGGCTCTGTGTTTCTGGTATCAGATCAATATCCACTTCAACTGCAAATACGAAGTGCTTTAATGCCTGAAATAGCCTCTCTTTATAGATATCCTGTATGCTTTCTGGGAGGAACCTGTAATCAAGATAGTCAAACCGACCTCCATCATCGAATATCCAGCCATCATCAAATACGGACGGAAAGGGAAGTCCCGATGCATTGTAATAAAATTCTTCAAAAAACTCGAGCCACGCCGTATACCGCTTATACCAGTTCGGGTTATTTACCGCATCATATATGTCAACACCGTTACTTAGAGTGTCAAAGACTCTTACTTCATCCCCCTCTGAGAATCTTGGTACTAATGGATACCTTAGCTCAAATGTGGTTCCGTTCTCAAACTCAATATAATAGCGCTTTTTTACTTCCCCAGAATCAGTTATTTTGGTGATCCTGGATGTCTCGCTGACAAAGGGCACGTTAAGAAGCATTTTGCACGCTTCTTCTGTGATATAGACCCTTGGACCACTCCAATAAGCTCTCCATAGCGCCTGGACCATAGACAGATAGATATCACTGTTCTCTCGATAGAAATCGATAGGC
>Ga0180433_10012182_pt1 | contig 10088 bp, 7 predicted proteins | sample SS_ome_8_FD_132980 | JGI IMG/M metagenome (GOLD analysis project Ga0180433, IMG submission 132980) | Hypersaline lake sediment archaeal communities from the Salton Sea, California, USA - SS_1_D_1 metaG | ecosystem: Environmental > Aquatic > Non-marine Saline and Alkaline > Hypersaline > Sediment...
AACTCGAGGGCATTGTCGGTGCGCATCGCGCCATCACAGAACCAGGAGTGCTGGCAGAACAGGTCAGCGCCGAAGAAGCCGTCCATGTCGTTTTCATAGACGTCGTTGCTGTCCACCCAGATGGCGGTGGTGTAAGCCGCGACACCGTTCTTCGTACCGCCGTGAATCCAGTTGCCGCGCACGTCGACGCGCGCCGTCTGAACGGAAGGCTCATCGCCTGTAAAGGCAAAGACAGCGATGGAGTCGCCATCCTTGAAGTAGGTATCCATCACGTCGATGTAATTGTTCTGAGCTGCTCCCTCGAAGGTGTAGTCACTATCATCGGTCGCGTAGAGCTGGATGCATATATCGCCGTAAGTTACACCCACATCCCCACAGGTAACTACGTCCATGTGCCCGGACCAACCTGTGGTCAGGTTGACGAGCTTGTTGTCGTCATCAAGCGTGTCCCAGGCAGTGTTCCCTTCAAGGTTCTGCAAAAGAACGCTACTGTTCAAACTCGCTGAAGTGTTGGTGAACACGAGCGTGTTGGGATCGGAGTCCATGTAGATGGAAAAGTTGGTGGCATCGAGCAACCCATAGCCATCCACGACGGGGTCCATGATCTTGGAGTAATCATCTTGGGTCTTTTCACCCTGGGGATTGACGTAGACGACGTCGACGCTCTCCAGCGGGGTGACGACCCGGGTGACTTCCACATCGAACCCGTAGAGGTTCAGATATGCCTCCGAGCCATCCGCCGAGCCGGTCTTGATCGTCGATTCACCAAAGGTGATCGCGCCGGCAGAGATATCGACCACCGCGTCGTGGAACCGTTGCTGATCAACCGGTATTGCATTGAAAGCGTCTACGCTCTCGACCTGGATGGTGGTCGACATAGGACCAGCGCTCGAACCAAGAATCACGCCCGGGGTGTCCATAGCCAAAGGACCGGCATAGTTACCGGGGTCCACCACGATGACGGCACCAACGGCCACGCCTACCTGCGCCTGACCAAGGATTTCTCCTGCATACGCGTTGATGGGTTCGTCGCTTTCAAGTTCACCCGCCCCAACAGTAAGCTCACTGAGGTTCGGGCACATGCCCTGTGCATTCCCGTACAAGTTCCAACCCGCTTCGTCCTCATAGTCACCTATGTTCGCCCATACCTGGTCGGCCGCCGACAGCGCTTCGATGATAGTCTCAAAGCCAGCGATCTCCTGCAGGTAGGTGTAGTTACAATTGGCGTAGGGGATCTGGAACTTGCGGAAGAGGCGTACTTTCATTGGCGGGCTGATGGGATGGCAAGCCTGGGCGCGATTCGTCCCGCCCTCCATACCTTCTCCCGGCCACGGGCCGCGCTCGTCGTCGCTGCCCAGGTGTACGCATACATCCTCACCCGCTCGATCGGGGTTCGAAAGTCCAGCATCCTGCTCGCCAGGGTTGATCGACGGTGGGCCCCAGATATCTATCCTGATCCAGTGACCGGTACCGAGCTTGGGGGTGAACTGACTACTGAACTGAACTTCCCAGGTATCCTGCTCCAACCAGGGCGACTCCTTCCAGGTCAAGATGTAATCAGGGTGCGTCGTCTCCACTGCCACCGCCGGTATCTCGGACAGGTCGGCCGGATTGATAAAGCCGCTCGGATCCGTCATGGAACCCGGTAGGGCATAGCTCAACGATACATACTCCGGATCGCCGGGCAAAGCGTTAGCCCAAGCCCAGTCGGTCAATTCGTCCTCGTTAAAGCCTTGATCCACCCCATCTGGCCTCCACCAGGTGATCAAGCTCATACCCTGGGGAAGGTCCGTGTTGAGCTGGTAGACGAGCACATAGTGAGCATACGACTTGGCATTGGGCGGATCGATCCACATACCCGCCTTTTGCGCCACTGGGCTCTCAGGATCGGCGCTAACCGTTGGCGCAGCAAACAGCCCCAGCGCCATGGTCAATAGCACCAACAGGTTCAACATTTTTCTTGCTCTCATTCTATTTGCCTCCTAATTGAAATAGTTGGTTTTGTCAAAGACATTGTTCTTGCGGTTTGTGGCTCAGCCATATATGGGTGTTTCCTTTATTCTGTCTAATTGGTCACTCGTCCGTTGATTGACCGTGGCTTTACCACGACGACAGGGGGGGTTCTTGTCATAGGCCTCCTTTTTCTATTCCATGAAATGACGTTAACGGTTGAGGTAAGGCGCACTTCTTTTGATTCAGGCGCCAAATTCCCGCTGGAGAATACCACATTGGGTTGGGGTTGTCAAGTTGCTCTCAGGTGCAACGCAATAAGTGCGTTGCACCTGGTCGTTATCCTAAAGATCCCCGGTTGGGCATCTCCAGCATTTGCCAACTAGAAGGTCAGTATAACACAGCCACGAAACTTTGTCAAACACGACCTCCACTGCCAACCCAAATTTGTATTGTAAAGGTACCGGGCGGCCCGGCGCATGTGCCTCCGCGCCGCCCCGCGTTCTACCAGACAGAGATTGTGTACCAGTCTGTATAACGAAAAAGTTGCATTTTCGTTAACGCATATTTCCAATTTTAAGGTTACATCTCCTGGGTTGTAGTGACGACCTGATAGCCGTCGCTCGTCATACAACGCAGCCGGAACCTAGCCTTGTCTGAGCGGCGCCGCAAGGTTGGTTCAGTCGGATGTTCGATCACACTATTAAGGTTGGGTCGACACGAATACGTGGGGGTAGAGATCCCGCCCGCTGTTTCCGATGGGGTATGGAAACAGCACCGATCGCCTAGATCGGCGTGCAGAGGTTCGCCACCCTCCCTCCTCGAACCACATGTACTATTATACTTCCCTCCGGCCAGAGGACAATAGGAACTTGGTACTATGCGAGAGCCCCCGACGACGTCATAAACGCGTTCACTGCCTGGAGCACAACCTCGATATCCTGAAGCGGCTCTCCTATCAGAGGGGAAGAATGCACGTGCCCCTGGGCATCGTGATAATGATGGGGATAAGTCGTCAGATGATGAAATTCCTCCTTGTTATCCCAACGCAAAATAGGTACATCGGTGAAAAGCTGGTAAGCATAATCTACGTGTCCTCGATTATAGTACACGCGGACCTGAAGCTGAGCATTTTCCTCGAACAACACGGCTCTGACCTTGAGAAAAAACTGTTCGGGAGAGAATTCCTTGGTCTCTACCACCCGTACACTCTCACATATAGGATGCGCCTGCATAATGGTGACCAACGCACCCAGTAGAGAAGTCAACGAGATCACTCCATCGCCTCCTGGTCGAGTCCCAGCCAGCTCTCCAACATCTCCCGAGCAACTTTCCACTCCAACCAGTCGTCTTCTTCCTGCATAATCGCCTGGCCCAGAACCTGGCGTTGTGCAGGAGAAAGTTCGCTCTCCTCCAGCAGTTTGGAACGCTCGTGTAGATACTTGACAAACTGCTCGAACTTCATCCCATACTCGCGCTCAAAACGAGCCAAGTCCTGCTGGAGAACACTCACCTGCTGCAGAACATATTGCCTTAGCAATGCTCGAGCAGCCTCCTCTTCGGTGTCGAAAACCTTTCTCCTGATCAGAGGCTCCATCACAGCACTCACTGTGGAGTTCATCGTTTCACACCCTCCTGTATCCCATTCCAGAACGGCGCTCGCTCCATCCGCCACAGGCCGTAGAGACCGGCCAGAGCGACCAGCCCGCCGACGACGTAGCCCTCCACGACCGACGCCTCGGTGACAAAGACCGCCAGCAGGCCCAGGACGAAGGAGACGACGTAGAGCGTCAGCACCGCCTCGCGCTGGGTCATCCCCGCCGCCACCAGCCGGTGCGAGGTATGATCGCGGCCCGGCGTGTTGAGGGGGTTCAGCCCCCGCCGCAGCCGCGAGACGATGACCAGTGTGGTGTCGAAAACCGGCAGCCCCATCACCAGCACCGGAACCATCCAGGTGACGAAGGTGACGTTCTGGGGGAATTGCAGCTTGATGCCGGTGGCGGCCAGCGTAAAGCCGAGGAACATCGATCCCGAATCCCCCATAAAGATGCTGGCCGGGTTGAGGTTGTAGAACAGAAATCCCAGGCAAGCGCCCAGCACGGCCACCGAGAGCGCGCCGACCAGATACTGCCCGCTGAAGGAACACATCAGGGCGAAAAAGGCGGCCGCGATGGCCGCCACGCCCCCCGCCAGGCCGTCCATATTGTCGAGCAGGTTGATCGCGTTGGTGATATAGCCCACCCAGAGCACGGTGGCCGCCAGGTTCAGGAGCGGGTGGTGAAAGGTGCCGACGTAAATATCGGTGGCGTAGAGCAACAAGGCCGCCAGGGTCTGGCCGACGATCTTGACGACGGGCCGCACGCCCCAGCGGTCGTCCACCAGGCCCAGAAAAGAGACCCCGGTCGCGCCGACGAGGATGCTGCCAAACTGGGCAAAGTTGTACCGCCGGCCCAGAAGCAGCGCCGCCACGACGACGGCCAAAAAGATCGCCATCCCGCCCAGGCGGGGGACGGGACGGCGGTGGATCTTGCGCTTTTCCGGTCGATCGATCACGCCCACCTGCGCGGCCAGTCGGCGGGCCACGGGGGTGGCGCCCATCGCCAGAACCAGCGCGCCGGCAAAGACGAGCAGATAGTCGGTCATGGCTCGCTCCCTTCCGCGACGTCAAGTTGTGGGACATATACTAATTGATGTTCCATCAAGCCGATGCTCCTATCCCGGCGGCGGTCAAAATAGCATGGTAGATACGATCACTCAGCCAAAATCCCCGCACTCGTAATTCGTCCAGGGCTGCTCCAAGATCATCGAGGAATCCAGCGTTATATCCAGCCAGAAGGACGCCAGCGGTACCTTTCACCAAAAGACCGATATTATTGGCGTGACTTCTGGCCAAATCATCGTCCAACAGTACCCACTCAGCCTCGATCTCTTGAGCTAAAACAATCGCCTCGGCCTCGCCAGAACCCAAAGTGGCTCGCAGCACCCTCACCGCCAAGTCATCTTTGACGACTTGGCGCCGACACCATCGGTTACGTTCAGCAACAACAACTTGCTCGGAAGCGGGCCTACCAGCTCCTTGAACGACCACTTCTTGCCAGACAGCATTGGGTACCAATATTTCTCCAAAAAGTCGTTTGAGCAGCGAAAAACGCTCGATCTTGGCCAGGGCGATGAGAGGACTGGCATTGGCAACGACAGGTTTCATCATTCCTCCCGAGATGCTGCTCCGTTCAGTTCAGCTTCCAGCTCCTCATCGGTGTAAGAGACCCACTCGATGCCGCGCTTCCGAGTGACGTCCATAAAATCCGCCAGATTGAGACCGGTCAGTTCTGCTGCTTTTCCCGCCGAAATCTTGCGACGCCGAAACAACTCCAAGATGACCCAGAGCTGTGCTTCCTGCTCCATCTCCCGACGCGACTTGCGCAGCAAAGGCAGCAAATTAGAAGGAATTGCGAGTTTCAGGGAAACCGTTTGCATCAGCGAATCCTCCTCAAGGTTGGTTTTCCACGGCAGCCTGCAATTGCGCCAACAACGGCTGTATGTTCGGTTGCTGGTCCTCGGGAGCCAGCTCCAGCGCCTGCTGCGCGTGTTCGATCGCCGTATCGATCTGGCCGAGTTGGTTGTAAATGATGGCCAGCATGCGGTGCGTATCCCAGGCGTCGGAGGCCTCGGGCGCGATTTGCAGCGCCTGCTGGAGCGCGTCCACCGCCTCGGCGGGGCGGCTCAACTGGGCCAGCACCGAGCCATACACACGCCACACTTGAGTTCGCCTCGGCTTCAGCTCAAGCGCCCGCTCGTACGCCTCGGCCGCCTCCTCCAGCCGGTTCTCGCCGCGCTGAATATCGCCGATGCGAAGCCAGATATCCACCTCGCGGGGGCTGATCTCCAGCGCCTTGTAGTAGGACTCGAGCGCGTCGGTGATCAAACCCTGGTTGGCGTAGAGATCGGCCTGGATCGTCCAGGTCTTGTCAAAGCCGGGGTCGAACCCCAGCGAGTGGGAGATCTTTTCCTGGGCCGCTTCAAAGTTGCCCGTGGTGAGGTGGAGCAAGGCCCACTCGTTCCACAGGATGGCGTTCTGCGGACTGAGCGTGGTGGCGATCCGGTAGTTCTCCGACGAGTGCTGGAGCAGCTCCTGGCGCAGCTCGGCGTCCGCGGCAAAGTCGGCCCAGCGGCGGTACATGCGGGCCAGGTTGGCGCTGTGGTCGGTGTTGAGCGGGTTGATCTCGCGGGCCTGGACCAACGTCCGCTCCGTCTCGCGCAGCACCGCGTCCCGCGTCTGCGGCTCGTCGAGGGTCCCGGCGTACTCCAGGTAGGCCCGCCCCAGGTAGAGATAGTAAAAGTCCTCCTTGAGGGCCAGCTCGATGGCGTGCTTGTAGTGCTCGATGGCCACCAGCCACTGTTTCTTCCCCTCGTACGGATTCGCCTGCTTGTAGACAATGTCGGCCTGGATGGGACGGAGGTTGGTCATCACGGCGGCGGCGCCGGCCAGCGTCGCCAACACCACGAGCGCGATCACGGCCGGCTGCCCGATCGGACGCGGCTGCCAGGTTCCCAGGAGGAGCACCCCGGCGCCGGCGAGCAGCGTAAAAATGATGAACCCATAATAAGAGGTCAGGACACTGGCGACGTGATCGGCGGCGCCGATCACGTCTATCATCGTCTGAGGCTGCATGCGTATCAACGCCACCTGGCGGCCGGACAGCACCAGCGCATAGCCCAACCCAACGGCCAGAGAGATCAACAGGTAGAGGATCGAGGCCAGGGCCCAATCCTCCTTGCGCCGGCGGAACCCTCCCTCGCTGGCGATCTGCGCGATAAAGACGACGGCGCTCATCAGCCAGGTAAAGGCAAAGATCATCAACGCGCCGTACGACGTGCGACTTTCCTGCGCCGGCAGGATAGTGAGCGACCGCCAGATAATGCTCAGGGGCTGAGTGAGGCGCTCGGAATTGGTGACAAAATCAAAGGCCAGCGTGCCCAGAATAAAGCCGCCGACGAGCGACGTCACCAGCGTGGGTTTGAGCCACACGGGCAGGGTCCGCTCGTGATCTTTTCTACGCCGCCGATTTTTCTTTTGCCTCCCCCTGTCCTCCCGTTCGCGCTCGCGGACAAGCCCCATCCCGGCCAGGACGAGCAGTCCGGCATACGTCCAAAAGACCGTGCGCGTGGAGGCGATCGAGATACCAAAATTGATCTCGACAAAGTGAGCCACGATGGCGGACAGGATGCCCGTCAACACGACAAAGCGAGGATGGAGCGCCGAAGAAGTCTCTGGATTCCAATACACGGAAAAGGCGTAAACCACCAGGTAGATAAACAGCCCACCCACCATACCCGCGGGGATGGACAGCCCAAAAAAGTGCGGGCCAACGGTAGGGATGACGAGCGCCGTAGCGACAACCGCCCCCACGACCAGCAAGATGAAGAACAGAGTGCGCCGCCAGTCGGAGGGCAAGAATCCCAGCCACTGCAAGCCGAAGGTAAACACACTGCCAAAGAGCCACAGGTAGGCCACAAAGCCCAGAACGCCGGTGATGATCAGCGAGTCGAGCGTCTCGTTGTGAGAGCGATCGGGGGAGGCGGTGCGAGATTCATAATGGCCCAGCAGGGGGGGATAAAAATTGTTGTAGGCCACGTACATCGACTCTGGCCCGTACCCCACCAGCGTGCGGAGCGCGTTGAACGGATCGGGGTGTCCATGGGGATTGCCCGCCGTCGGTGGATATTGGATCGGGTCGTGGGGCAGGAGCATGTCCAGGCCGCCCTGCCAGATGAGGTTGCGCACCATGCCGGTGCCGCTTTCGGACTCGAGCACGCGGGACACCCGGCTCAACGGCGTCTGCCTGGCCCACTCGTGGAACGGCCCGCCCGGGTTGATGAGCAAAAAGCCGACGGCGAACAGCGCCACGAGCGCCAGCGCGCTGATCCAGAGCCAGCGCCAGCCCCGCTGGTTGACGACAAAGACCAGCCAAGCGCCCAGCAGGACCAACCCCGCCCCTCCCGCCGCCAACGCCTGGGGCAGGCTGCTTTCCGGTTGAGCGAGCGCCTGACCTGCAAAGTACAGGAGCGCCGCTATCGCGCCCGCCGCCGCCAGGCTGCCCAGGCCAAAGGCCAGCCCGCGCCCCAGATCCTTGGGCAGGTCACCGGGCTGAAAGGCTTGTTCCTGTCTGGCTCTCTGCTGAAGTGCCAACAGTCCCAAAAAGCCCCACACGCCCAGCCCGGCCAGAAGCCCCATCAGGGGGCCACGGCTCTGAGTGTACCAGATAGCGATGAGCTGGACCAAAAAGATAAAGATATACGACGCCGCGCGCAGCATGTCCGCCATCCCCGTCTCTTCCTCGGTCAGGATGGCACGGAACGCATCCACGACGCGGGCCAACGTGGGGGGCACGGCCATGATCAAATACGCAGCGACAAAGATGGCATTGCCCATAGTAGAGGCCACGCGCCGGGTCACGTCTCCACCCCAGGGCAGGGGATCCAGCTTGTTTCGCTGGATGAGGCCGTAGAGGGCGATAGGCAGGCTATTGAGAATGATCACGGTGAGCAAGCGGTCGAGCTGAGCGCGCGTGCGCACGCCCTGCAGGATCATGAGAAAGACCACGATGTAGGCGAGGGTGGTGTACGTCCCTTGCAACCGTTGATACGAACCGAAAAGACTGACGTAGGGGGTGACGGACAGAATCGTGCTGATCAGATAGACGGCGACCGTAAACATCGTGGGAAACACCAACGGCGTGCGCCAGGTGAACCCAATCTCGCGCTGACCGTTGAGCCGTTCTTCAATCAGTTTGACGAACCAGGCGGCAGCCATGATCAAAGCAAGGGTGCGCAGCGTGGTCAACTTGTCCGGCTCAAAGACCCGGCTGGAATAGACGTTGAAAAAGAGCGGCGTGATGACCACGGCCAGGGTCCAGCACATCTCTAGAATTTTGTCACAGAACGCGGAAAGTTTGGTTGAATGCATCAAGTACTCCTCTCTTTTGTTGGTGCATGGGTGAACTGCTTACCCACCCGAAGGACCCACCAACCCACCATTCTCTCGAAACCAGGTCAGGGTCCGCCGCAACCCTTCCTCGAAAGATGTCTGGGCTTCAAATCCCAACACCTCTCGGGCGCGGTTTACGTCAGGCACCCGACGGCGTGTATCCTCAAAGTAAGGGCCAAAGGCGGAGGTGTAGGGGACGTGGGTGATCTCTGACGAGGAACCCGTCAACTGCCGGATGAGGCACGCCAACTCGCCGACGCTCATCTCGTGGTTCGAGCCAATGTTAAACACCTGCCCGACGGCCCCCAGGACCGTGGCGGCTCGAATCGTACCCTCCACCGTGTTCGCCACGTAGGTGAAGCAGCGCGTCTGCTCCCCGTCGTCGTATACCGTCAGCGGCTCGCCCTGCAGCGCCTGGGTGATGAACATGGCGATGACGCTGCCGTACCCCCGGGGGTCGAGCCGCGGGCCGTAGACGTTAAAATAGCGGAGAGCCGTGACCGGCAGCCCCTGCTGGGCGTAGGCCAGGGCCAGGTACTCGTCAATCGCCTTGGCATCGGAGTAGGACCAGCGGCCAACGGAGGTGGGGCCGAGCAATCGGTCATCGTCCTCCCCCAAAGGCACCTGGGTGGATTTGCCATAGACCTCTGAACTGGAGGCGATGACGGTTCTCACCCAATACTTGAACGCCAGTTCGAGGACGTTCTCTGTGCCTCGAATATTGGTGAGGATGGACGTTAATGGATCCTCGACGACGTACTTGACGCCGACCACCGCCGCCAGGTGATAGATCAGATCGGTCTGGCGGATGACGCGCTCCAGAGTATTGAAATTGAGGATCGAATCGTTGACAAAGTGAAAGCGCTCGCTTTCCAGGTGATGTTTGATGTTGGCGACCTTCCCCACCGAGAGGTTATCGAGGACCGTGACCTCGTGCCCCTGCTCCATCAGGGCGTCCGTCAGATTGGAACCAATAAAGCCCGCGCCGCCGGTAACAAGAATACGCATCGTTCAACTCCTCATTTTCCCAAACAACGGACATATCATACTTCAGCCGGGGCAAAAGTCAAGCCTTTGACGCCAATAAAGTGGGAGGTAAAAAACAAAGTAACCGTTCAGCCATTGATATAGGAGCGCCGGTTGAGTAGCT
>Ga0180433_10012183_pt1 | contig 10087 bp, 6 predicted proteins | sample SS_ome_8_FD_132980 | JGI IMG/M metagenome (GOLD analysis project Ga0180433, IMG submission 132980) | Hypersaline lake sediment archaeal communities from the Salton Sea, California, USA - SS_1_D_1 metaG | ecosystem: Environmental > Aquatic > Non-marine Saline and Alkaline > Hypersaline > Sediment...
TACCATCTTGGTAGAGCCCTTCAGACCGCTCTAGGTCCTCTACAGGAGTCCAATGAATACAATCACAAAGCTGCGCTATATTTTCTGCTCGCTCCTCTCTAGGTAGCTTATTCACGCTGCTAAAAAATTCTTTAACAAAAAATTCCCTTTTCTGGTCTGTAAAAAAGTCTTCAGTAACCCTTCCTCTTGTGCTTTGCCCTAACTCCTCTTCAATACTATAAGCTCTTTGTCGGACAGAAGCCAACCAGCTCCCTCTGCTCATTCTTGTTAGTCTGTCACGATAGATATTCAATACCTTTAAGGAGGGCAAGCAATGCAGTCGCCCCTCTTCACTATTGATTATCTCTTCGAATTTTCTGACCGCTTGAGGAAAACGGTAATCTCCAAACCGTGTAATACCTAAGTGAGACAACACATAAGATTTTAAACACACCCATAGAGAGCTCTTCTCTGCTCGCAACTCACCATCTCGTACAGAAAGGACAAAATCAATTTGCAAGTCACGCATCGTAGTTGGAGTTATAACCAAAGACATGCAAAAAACCTTTTTATTTTTAATCTATCAAAAATATTATTTAATGCAAATATTAATTGCCAATAAAGATCGCAAAATTAATACAACTATCAAAAATTAATGCAAGTATCCAAGATCACGTAAAAGAATTTGTACAGCCTCTCGTTTCATAACCACCTTGGTTAGATCTTCCTCATCCATATCATACAAGTTAGCTGCACGAAACTCTGGATAAGTCAGCTCAAAGTGTTCTTGGATTTTTGGATGAAGCTTTTCCTTTTCTACCCGTGCAGTGACATAGTCAACCATGTTGTCCGAAGTATAGTGTTCACCCCAAAAAGCATTTTGTACCTCTTGTAGCTGTGGTGCGCTAATAATATGCCCATACGACTCTTGTCTCTCTCCAATTTGTGGTAAACGCAAGCCCATTTCCCCATTAAACTCTTGACTTGCAACTCTTTCTAGAGTTGCCTGATCCCCTACAACACCTCCAATTGCATTACGAAAAGACTGCTGCCTAAAAGCAAAAAGAATCGTATCTAAAGCCTTATCGAGGTCCTCTTTATCCTTATCATCAAGAGAACGCTGCTGCTTTAAGACATAATTTGAGTAGCCTAAATACCCATCCGTAAGAAGACGATCCGAGCAATGTGAAAAACTACAACCAAGACCTTGAATAAATCGACGAAGGTCATTACTATACTGCTGTGCAACCTTTTCTTTCTCAGAACCTTCTGCCATCTGATCAATAATTCTCCCCCTTTGACAAAGAGCATGAAATGTATGGCCATACATTGCCCGTGCATCACAAATGGCTTTCGAAGAAAGGCGTCTCCTATAAGCATCTTGCACACTCCCCTTTTCCATGTTGGCAACCATTTCTCTAATCTTTTGAAGTAGCTCTTTTTTTGTCTTTCTTGCAATATCATCTTGCACAAGAAAATCAGGAGGCCATCCAGAATCATCGACTGCCGGATGAGCTAAAAGCTCTTCAATATCATGCTTTATATCCACATCCTGTGGAAGAGGAGGAATATCCAGCTCTTTTTGTCGCTCTTCGACTCTTTCTCCATGTATAGTAAGTCCCTCTAGCCCCTTTTCCAGCAACTGCTCTACAGAGAGCTCCAACCTTTGTGCAAAAAGCTTTTTAATTCTTTCATCAGCATAGTCTAAGGCAGTACACCGATCCTTATCTTGTATATTCGTCTGTACATGCAAGCTATCCTTAAGAATTTTAATTGCTTCCACGTTTCCTTGCTGCGCTGCAATATGCAAAGGTGTTCGACCTAAATTATCGACACCATTGCTATCTACCCCCTTGTCATGCAACACTCTTAACAGTTTACCTAATAAAACAGGCGAACGAACAGACGCTGCTGTATGCATAAGAGTTATTCCATTATCACCAAACCGACAACCTAGAAATGCATCGTAACTATCCGCACACTGTATACTCTGTAAAAGCTGTGCTGCCTGACTTGAGCTAGGCGATTCTAAAGCAGCAGTAAGGCCACCCCATCCAGCACCCCCCTCTTTAAAAAAGGTTATTGACAATCGCTTCCGCAGCTCTTCCTGCAGCTTTCCTTCTACAACACGAGCTGCAAAACGTACCCCGCCCCAAAACGATCTTTGCGCTTTTTCAAGTCGGTTCATATATCTTCGCGTAACAGCATACGAGGGCGCACAGTAATTATGAGATTCACGCTGGAGCATGTCTGCCATCTTGGCACATGCCATAACAAATCTGTAATCTCCAAAGCGGGTAATTCCAAGCCTGGAGAAAACATATGATTTGATCTTTGTCCAAAGAGTTCCCTTTTCTTTATAGAGCTCATTATTTCGATACGAAAGAATATCACTCTCTTTCAAATTACAGATATTTTCAATTGTAACTAACTCTGCCATAAAATTGTTCCTATATACCAAACACTATACATCTTTCATCGCTATATACTAAAAAAATAATTTATGATACGCTTTTTCATTCTTGCAAAAATTGCCCCCTCTTTTGCAGAGTTACCTTCAAAAATTGCCCCCTCTTTTGTAGACTTAAATACTATATTGAGCTACTATACGGACAAGAGAGGAAGAGATATGTTACGTGATAGAACTGCATTTTTAATCAACTGGCTACACTCTCCTACACGAAAACCACTGGTTATTAGAGGCGCTCGTCAAGTAGGAAAAACGTGGCTTATTCGGAACCTTGCTGCCGTGCAAAAAAAACAGCTTATTGAACTCAATTTTGAAAAGCGCTCCGACCTTGAGTCCTTATTCTCATCAAACGATCCAACTGAAATCCTAATACAGCTTTCTGCTTTTATCGGAAACAAAATTGACCCATCAAAAGCTATTTTGTTTTTGGATGAAATTCAAGCTGCTCCATCCCTTCTAGAAAAACTACGCTGGTTTGCAGAAGACATGCCCGAACTTCCAGTCATCGCAGCAGGCTCATTATTAGAGTTTACCCTTACAAAACATGCGTTCAGCATGCCTGTTGGCAGAATAAACTACATGCACCTCGAACCTCTTTCTTTTAAAGAGTTTTTAAATGCAGTCGGTTTACATGAACTACGCACCTATCTCGAAAGCTATGAATGGCACTCAACAATTCCAACAGCTACTCACACAAAGCTCATGAAACTGCTTAAGGAGTATCTCGTTATAGGCGGAATGCCTGCAGCAGTCTTATCTTGGATAACAGAAAAATCTCCTGAAGCCGTAAGTCAAATTCACTTCGACCTGTTGGCTACCTATCGAGATGACTTTGCTAAATATAGTGGCCGCCTTTCAATCGAGCGTCTCGAGGACATTCTTAGCTCGGTGCCTCGTCAACTAGGAAAAAAGTTTGTATATAAACATGCTAACTCTGAAATGAACGTACAGCCCCTTAAGCAGGCTCTCGACTTACTATCCAAAGCTCGAGTATGTTATACCACTAAAGCAACCGCTGCCAACGGACTTCCAATGGGAGCAGAAGTACACACAAAATTTTCGAAAGTGATTATGCTAGACTGCGGCCTTTGCTGTGCCTCACTAGGGCTTTCATTACAGCAATTCAAGGAAGTCTCTGAAATTTCTTTGGTTAATAATGGAGGAATGGCAGAACAACTAGTAGGACAGCTTCTACGCACTACCCTTGCTCCATATGCCCCTCCCTCTCTCTATTACTGGCAACGTGATAAAAAAGGTTCCGAAGCTGAAATTGATTATCTCATACAACACGAAAACCAGATAGTTCCTGTTGAGGTCAAGGCTGGCACCTCTGGTACACTCCGCTCACTCCACCAATTTATGAAAGAAAAGAAAAAACCGGTCGCTATAAGAATAAACTCTGACACTCCAAGAGCAGGCTACGTTGAAGTAAAAGACTCTACTCAGCAAGCTCTTTCATATCCTCTTCTATCTCTTCCATTTTACCTGGTAGAAGAAGTTCACAGATTGATCTCAAGCTACTAATCACTCGCCCTTTTTCCAGAGTTTACCTGCAATATGGGTTCGCATCTCCTGATCTGATGAAAGATACTCTGCTTTAAAGGAGTACTGTCGATCTCCCTCTAAAGTATAGACCTCAAAACCCTCAAACTCACCCTTTTCACGAAACTCCCAAGCAATCACCTTTTCGTCGATTACCCCTTTTCCTAAAAAAGAGCCTATTAACTCATTCTCAAGAAGAATATCAAACTTCTTCTCCTCATACCCAATTACTTCAAAATGGTTTACAACCTTCTCCCCCTCTGCCATTTCTACTGTTTGCTTACAGCGAAAAAGGAGTGGCTCAATCTTTTCAATTTCCCACTTTGTATGAAATACTTTTGGCTCTTCAACAAGAGGCATCTCTATCGTTCCACTTCCTAAAAAAGTACCCGTCTGAAATAAAAAATGATCACCGTGCATTAGAACATAAACCTCCGTATATAAATACTTTGCAAAATCCCCAAAGCCATCATGGTCATCACGATAGAGGATCCTCCATAACTCATTAAAAGAAGCGGCACACCGGTAATAGGCAAAAAGCCGCACATCATGCCTATATTAATTAATACGTGAATTGCCACATAAGCAGCAATTCCTGCTGCGAGCAGCCGCCCAAAGGGATCTTTTGCCACGCAAGCGACCTGAAAACACCGATGGATCAACAGATAGTAGATGAATAATAAGAAAAAGACACCTACAAAACCAAACTCCTCTGCATAAGATGCAAAAATAGAATCGGTATATGGCGTCGGCAAAAAACCTCCACGCACATATTGGCTCTGCTTATATCCCTCTCCAGAGATCCCTCCAAGGGCTATTGCAGAAAGAGAAGCCTTTTGCTGATAGGTCTCAGGACTTAACCGCTCATATTGATACTCTTTTAAAAATTTCCCCAAGAAAGGTTTCATCGTCTGCGGTGCTACTACCCCCCCAAAAAGGACAAAGAGAACACATAAAAGAACGATAGACGTTGTATGAAAAAACCGTAACACATACCTATGAAGCCCACCAAAATAACTCATCACATAGGAAAGAGGAAAAAGAACAAGCGCCGTTCCAAGGTCTGGCTGCTTAAGAATAAGGAGAAAGGGCACCCCTACAATAAGCGCAGCAAAAAATGCGGTCACAAGAGACTGTGAGACCTGTGATCTTTTTTCTAAAAACCAGGAGAGGGCGATAATCACAGCAAGTTTCGCACTCTCTGAGGGCTGCATATTAAATGAGACTAAAGGCAACTTATACCACCTGTGCACCCGTTGGATAGGGTTAACGAGAAAAAGACCTATCAATAACACAAGACTGAGTAGATAAAAAAACCAGGTATATTCTCGTAATTTGTTATAATCAAAGAGTGCAAAAAGAAAAAAGAGTACCCAGCCGATTGCAAAACCTCGTATTTGAGCTTTTACCATAGGGGTAAAAAAAAGATCCCCCTGCCCCTCTTCAAGCAAAGGGTGGCTCGCTTGCGAAAAAGAGGAGATAACGCATAAGCTGATCCCCATAAGACATAAAAGAATGCACACAAAACGAAAATCAATACGAGAAAAAAGGCGGTATAAGCCCATATGCACTCTAACCCTGCAAAAGAATTCTGCCCCATTTTATATCTTCCTCCAAAATACTACCACCTTCCTTTCGTCTCATCGACTCAAAAATATGCAAAAGAGCATCTTTCCTCTTTTCCAAAAAATCGTCTTATAGTCATTTCTGCTGATATTCAAGCAAGGGGCTACGGTCGTGATCAAAAAACTTCTATTATTTCATCTACAAACAATTTAGAAGTTTCTTTGTGTCTTCAAACCCAACTTCCTCCCTTTTTCTTTGCCCAACTCACCTCGCTCGCTTTATGTGACCTCCTCTCTAAGTACTCTGTAAAAGCTCTCATAAAATGGCCGAACGACCTTCTGATCGATAAAGAAAAAATCGGCGGCATTTTAATTGAGCAAAAAAACGATTTTCTCATCATCGGCTTCCTTCTTAATATCAATACGACACAAGAAGAGCTAGAAAAAATTGATCAGCCAGCTACCTCTCTTTGCACACACACACATATACAATATGACCTTGAAAAAGTAAAAAAAGAATGCATCTCCTTTTTTCTTAATCGATTACAAGAAAACCCCTCTACCATACGGTCCCTATGGAAAGAGAAAATTGGCATCGAGCACTCTAATCGAACTATCCGTACAAAAAAAGAAACTTTTCAAGCTGCTATTCTTTCTATTGAAGATGATGGATCGGTTCGCATCATGCGAAATAATAAGATAGAAACCCTCTCCTATGGCGAAATATTTTAAAAAAAATGACGGATAATAAAGCACATGATACAATTAGCTAAACATTTTCAGAGAAAGGCAATCTTTAATAAACCTTAATTAATTATGAAAACTTATATTGATTCAACAAACCTCGAACTTTTTAACTCTTATGATGATGATGTAAAGTGCTACATGCGTTATCAGGAGACCGAAGAGGGTGCACATATTTCCTTTGAAGAGGAGGGGTTTTTTACCTGGTTAAGAGCTGCATTTTTCTGTCGAAAGCAGTACAACCTCCAACAAATTGTACCCAAAATTGATGGGCTTATAAGAAAAAACCTCTTACGTTTTACAGACCGTGATGAGGAAAAAGATTTTTATATCGGCCTGTACCACAAAATAAGCAAAAAGTTCGTCGTTAATGAGTCTCAGAAGTTAGAAAAACGCTACACCGCTCTTTTTGCAAAAATGCACACCTGGAATCGTACAGAAGAAGACCAGCAGCCCTCTTTTCGAGTCCACCCTCAAGAACCTCCGGCACCACCGGAGCCCTCTCTTTTTCAAACTTCTCCTAACGAACGCCATTTTCTCATACGACATATTCTCGAATTCTTTCATCAGAACAAGGAGTTCCGAGAAGAGCTCCAGAAAAAACTCGTCGCACAGGCTCCTTCAAAAGAGGAGTTTATCAATGCATGTAAGGCAAAAAAAGCGATCGAAGAAGAACTCCATAAAATGTCTCAAGAGGATCTCGAGCAGGCATATAGAAGAGCTCTTCCTGATAATGACCTTCCTCTCAAGTCCGTTCCTTCAGAGGTAATGATCGAAGTTCCTGACCAGCAGCAGATTGAGCAGAATCTTCATAGCCTTATCGACACATCAGAACTAGAAAAAGCATATAAACTTCTACATCAAGGAAAAGAGTGCCCCAAACAAGATGAAAAAGGAACCATCGATTTTGCCACAACGAGAAATGCCATCTCTCAAAAAGTCCGAATTGATGATGATGCCTACAGAACTGTTTTTGACTCTCCTCGTCCTAAAAAGAATAAAAAAAGAAAGATTACTAAAAAAGTAACAGATCGCGCTGCAGTAGAGCAAGCCCTACTTGATCTCCGCCTCCAACCCGCAGAGAATGCAAAAAAACAATACATTCTCCATTCGATGCAAACCATCTTCACCCTGCTTGATCAACAAAAAGAGGCACCTGACAGTGAAAAACCCCTTATTCCCTATCAAGCTCTCCTCACCGATATACATGAACATATCTGCAACATCGATACCGAATCTCCTGTACGAACCCTTTTTACTCTCTTTCAAAAATATCTTGAAGCAGAGCTCCCTGATCCTGAACTCTTCCAAAGTTTTGCACTCATTAAAAGCCCACCCCAAGCTCCAGAAAAGCCGGTCGAAAGAACACCCTTTTCCTTTTTACCAAATGGGCTTCACAATGCTGGCAATTCATGTTACCTCAACGCAACGATGCAAACATTGATGCACTCAGAATCTGTCTACAACTTTATTCTACAAAAGGTAACAGGTGCCGTAAAACCAACCCCAGCACAATTTGCCGCTGCATGTGAAATTGCTCAATTTAGACCCCCCAATAATCCAAGAGAGGAGCAAGATGGCATACGAGCACTTTTCACCTTCCTTCATGATGACCGCCCATATCCTGAGGCAACAGAAGAGGATTGTCGCAGAGTCAATCAACAATTTACCCCCGAAGGCCGAGCTATTCGCTCTGCAGAAATGGCTACAGGACTCAACAGAGAGAAGCTCGAAGAGCTTTCAAAACCCATGATCTCCTCCTTTCTCGCCCACTCCTTTTTCGAATTGATGGAAGAAAGTAGAAAAAGCTCCAGCTCGCTCAGTCGAAACTTTAGCAGAAAAATGCGCCTCTATGCAATACAAGCAGGCTTTGCTGCGGTTGCGGAAACGTCACAGGAAGATGGAAACGAGCTCTTCCAATTCCTCTCTCAAAAAATAGGCTTTCCTCTGCTTGCGTTTAAGCAGGGAGAAAGAGCAATGCGCATAGAGCAGCTCCTTGGAGATGAAGCTCCTGTACTTGTGGAGAATAATCCCGCTCTCCGCGTTATGCCTCCCCATGAAGAGGACAATCCCATCACACCCTACCCTAAAATAGATATATCGAGAAACTTAGAGCTTGTACAAGATTTTCTCGAAAAAAATGAGGGTGTGCTTTTACGTGAGGTCTATGCAGCTCGCCATATTACACACAATGCTGACACACAACGCATAATAAAGAATTTTTTAAGGCACTTCCCCCGTAGTTTTTCTTGTAGAGAATGCGCTTTATTACTTAAAAAACTTCCCCTCCAACTCACGCTCACTGAGATCTCTCAGCTTATTGATCAGTTTCAAGGGCCAGACCGTGTTATTCGACGAGAGCCTCTGCGCCATAGTTTGCACGGAAAAAAAACAAAAGGTGAGCAGTTTGTTGCAAAACTCAAAAAACTTGAAGGTAGACTCCCCGAGAATTTCCAGAAAGGAACCTTTGCAGCCACCTCTCTAGAAGAACTCAATCAAATTGTCGAACGATTGCCAGAGGAAGAGCCCCGAGCAAAAGATCCACCACAACCACCTCCTTCTCTGCAAGATCTTCTCTCTAGAGAACACCCTACCCTTCTCATGAACGCACCGCACATGCTCCCTATTCAAATTGAACGCTTTGATGACGAAAGAAACAAGGTGCTTGCTCCTCTTACCATTCCGCCTAAGTTAACTCTACCTGTTGAAGAGGAGGGTGGAGCAGTGCCATACACATACCATCTACGTGCTATTACTGTACACGCAGGTGGAAGTATTCAGGGAGGCCATTACTACAATTATACCGTCGACCCGAAAAAACCTGATCGGATGTACCATTTTGATGACTCCTTTGCTTCCTCCTTATCTCAAGAGGAGGCTGGAAAAGATATTACAAGACAAGCAACCCTTGCTTTATACGAAAGAGACGTCTAAATAAAAAGACTTACAAATAATATAATTAAATAATATAATAACAATAAAAAGCAATTTTAATAAAAATAAAATATATTATGTCTCTTTATATTGATTCGACAAACCTCTATCTCTTCAACTCACAGGATGAAGATACACACTGCTATATGCGGTATCAAGAAACGAGTAAAGGAACGCTCATTTCCTTTGAGGAAGAGGGCATCTGGACATGGCTCAAGGCCAAAATTTTCTGCAGAAAGCAGTATAATTTAAATCGCATAGTACCCCAAATTAATGACCTCGTACAAAACTGCTTACTCGAATTCGATGACCTTGATGAGGAGCAAGCCTTCTTTCAAGGTCTTAGCACAAAGATAGACATGAAATTTACTGTTGCCGCTCGTCAACAGCTTCAAAACACCTATAATGCCCTTTTTTCGAAAGCTCTCATGTGGACGCACGCTGATGAAAGCCCCTCTCCAGCTCCTGCGCTTCCAGGAAGTCAACAACCAGGAAAGCCACGCGCTACAGCTCCCCACTTCCATGCAACACCCTCCCCTTTCGACACCTCTCCTCAGGAACGGCTTTTTCTCATAAAGCATATGATAGGAGAACTCCGTAACCACCCACAATTTCAAGAAGCTCTTCAAGGAGCGCTCGAAGGAGCAGCTCCTTCAAAAGAGCAGTTTCAAGAAGCTTGTAATGCACGAAATAAGATCCAGGATGAACTTCGAAAACTCTCACAAGAAAATCTGGAACAAGCATATAAAGAAGCATTTCCTCATAAAGCAGTACCCACAAAGGAGATCACTGTACAGGAAATGGAAAAAATCCCTGATCAAGATAAAATTGAACAGCAGGTACAAGGCATCAA
>Ga0180433_10012184_pt1 | contig 10087 bp, 12 predicted proteins | sample SS_ome_8_FD_132980 | JGI IMG/M metagenome (GOLD analysis project Ga0180433, IMG submission 132980) | Hypersaline lake sediment archaeal communities from the Salton Sea, California, USA - SS_1_D_1 metaG | ecosystem: Environmental > Aquatic > Non-marine Saline and Alkaline > Hypersaline >...
CCAGCGCCGATGTTGATCACCAGCGCCATGGTGTCCGCCATGCGCCCTGGGGCCGTCATCGTTGATTTGGCCGTGATTCAGGGGGGCAACTGCGAACTGAGCCAAGCCGGCCAAACCGTGGAGCACCACGGGGTGAAGGTGATTGGTGCTGATCGCTTGCCCGGCAGCGTGGCCCACCACGCCAGCTCGTTGTATGCACGCAACCTGATGTCGCTGCTGGAGGCGCTGATCGATCAAGAAGGTGTCCTCAAGCTCGACAGCGAAGATGAGCTCCTAGCTCCCAGCCTGATCAGCCTGGATGGCAATCTGCGACGCACGGATCTGGTGCCTGAGCGCGCCACCTCAAGCGAGATGACCCCATGAACGACGCTCTTTCCCTGAACGACGCCCTCTGGGTGTTGCTCCTCGGCAGCCTGCTGGGGCTCGAGCTCATTGGCAAGGTGCCTCCCACCCTGCACACGCCGCTGATGAGTGGCGCCAATGCCATTTCAGGAATCACCGTGTTGGCGGCCCTGACCTTGATCATCAAGGCCGGCTCCAGTGGCAATGGCGGCCTGATGGCCTTGGGAGCCGTCTCCCTGGGCTTTGCCCTGTTCAACGTGATTGGCGGCTTTTTGGTCACCGATCGAATGCTGGCCATGTTCAGCCGTAAACCCGCTCGCCAGAAGGAGAAGCGCTGATGACTGCCGCTGTCGTAATCAAGTACGCGATCGAGCTGGTCGCTGTCCTGCTCCTCGCGCTGGGCATCAAAGGGCTATCCAAGGTGCGCTCGGCACGCGCCGCCAATCAAATCGCGGCCGTCGCGTTGGCTTTGGCCGTGTTGGGCGTGTTGATCAACTTCCTCAGCACCAGCGGGATCGACTCCAGTGCCTGGCTGTGGATCATCGGCGGCACCGTGGTGGGTGGCTTGCTGGGCGCCATCACCTCGCAAAGGGTGCCGATGACGGCCATGCCCGAAACCGTGGCGCTCTTCAACGGTTGCGGCGGCATGTCCTCGCTGTTGGTGGCCCTTGGCGTGGCTCTCGATCCACTGGCTGGAAGCGATGGTGAGGGCACAGGAGCCCTCGTTGCCGGCATTTCGATTGTGGTGTCGGTGTTTGTGGGTGCGATCACCTTCAGCGGCTCGGTGGTGGCCATGGGCAAGCTGCAGGGTTGGCTGGACACACCGGCCTGGATGCAGAGCAAGCTGCGCCATGTCATCAACATCGGCCTGGCGGCCGTCTCCCTGGTGGCTGCCATCGCCTTAATCGCAAGCGGTGGAGATCAAGGCCTCTGGCTGCTGGTGATTGGCTCCAGCCTGCTGGGCATCGGCGTCACCCTCTCCATCGGAGGGGCCGACATGCCCGTGGTGATCTCCCTGCTGAACTCCTATTCCGGTGTTGCTGCGGCAGCCGCCGGTTTTGTGGTGGGCAGTCAGATGCTGATCGTGGCCGACGCCATGGTTGGTGCGGCAGGCCTGATCCTCACGCAGGTGATGTGCAATGCCATGAACCGTTCGCTGGTGAACGTGCTGTTTGGTGGTGCCCTTGGCGCCAGCGCTAGCGCTGCCGACCAAGGCGAATACCAGGGCATCACCTCCTGCAGCGCTGAAGAATGCGCCCTAACTCTTGAAACAGCCCAACGGGTTGTGTTCGTACCTGGCTACGGCTTGGCAGTGGCCCAGGCCCAGCACATCCTGCGGGAAGTGGCCGAGCTACTGGAAGCCCAAGGCATTGATGTGGCCTATGCCATCCACCCGGTGGCCGGGCGCATGCCAGGGCACATGAACGTGCTGCTGGCGGAAGCCGATGTGCCCTACGAGCAATTGATCGAAATGGAAACGATCAACCCCGAATTCCCGCGCACCGACGTGGTGATTGTTCTGGGCGCCAATGATGTGGTGAACCCCCAGGCCCGCAACGACTCCTCCAGCCCGCTTTACGGAATGCCCGTGTTGAACGTGGAGGAAGCCACGACGGTGTTTGTGGTGAAGCGAGGTCTGAGCGCTGGTTATGCCGGCATCAAAAACAGCCTGTTTGAGCGCCCCAACACCTCGATGGTGTTTGGCGACGCCAAGAAGGTGCTCAGCGGACTCGCTCAGGAGTTGCGCGAACTGGGGGTCGGAAAAGCCAAAGTGGGCTAAGCAGCCCTGCCGCCATGGTGGCCTCCGTTCTTGTTGTCGGCGGGACCCATGGCAACGAATGCAACGCCCCCTGGCTGCTGCAGCAATGGGGGCCGAGCTTTGCGGCGCTGCAACGGCCCAGGCTGAAGGTGCAGACAGCCCTGGGAAATCCCAGGGCTTTGCAGTGCTGCCGGCGTTACATCGATCGCGATCTCAATCGCAGTTTTCGGGGCGATCTCCTGCAAGCCCAGCCAAGCCCAGCTGATCAGTGGGAAGTGCAGCGAGCCAGGGAGTTGGTCCAAAGCTTTGGGCCACAAGGAACCAAGCCCTGCCAGGTGGTGATTGATCTGCACAGCACCACAGCCGCCATGGGCAACAGCTTGGTGGTCTATGGCCGCCGTCCTGCCGATCTCGCCCTGGCTGCTGCCTGCCAAGAACGGTTGGGGCTACCGATCTATCAACACGAACACGATCCGGATCAAACCGGTTTCATGGCAGAAGCTTGGCCCTGCGGGTTGGTCTTGGAGGTGGGGCCAGTGCCCCAAGGAGTGATTAGCCCAGTGATTTGCCAGCAAACACAGCTGGGGTTGGAAACCCTGCTGGATCTGCTGGATGAGGCCAGCCAGGGCCCTCTTCAGCTGCGCTCTCCCCTGCGCGTTCACCGCCATAGCGGCAGCCTTGATCTCCCCAGGGACAGCAGCGGCCAACCCACGGCTTGCCTGCACCCAGCACGCCTGAAGAGTGATTGGACGCCACTGAAACCAGGAGCGCCCCTGTTTCAACAAGGCGATGGCACCGTGATTCCCTTCAGCGGGGAGCCAGACCAGGTGACGGTGTTCAGCAATGAGGCGGCTTACCAGGAAAAGCACATCGCCACGAGCCTGGCCCGGCGCGTGAGCATCCCCTGCGATCCCAGTTGGAGCAGGGCTTTGAGCGACTTGCTGCAGGGAGTTGATCGCTAACGCTGGGGCAACACCCGCCGCAAAAATTGCTCGGTGGCCTCCAGCACCTGACGCTGAACCGAGGTTGAGCGGAATCCATGGCCTTCGCTCTCAAGCAGCATCAGCTCTGGGGAGAGGCCCCGCCAGCGCAAGGCTTGCACCATCTGCTCCACCTGCTCGGGGGGCACCACCCGATCCTGCAACCCCTGGATGAACAGCACAGGGCGATGGAGTTGATGGCTGCAGGAGCGCGGTGAACGCTCGTCGTAACGGCTGCGCTGCTGTGGCCAAAGACCAATCAAGCCATCGAGATACCCCGACTCAAAGCGGTGGGTGTCCTTGGTGAGTGCCTCGAGATCACACACCGGATAACGGCAGACCCCAGCGCGGAAAACCGGTTCACGAATCAGGGCCGCCAGGGTCGTGAAACCGCCTGCACTGCCTCCCTCCATGGCCACCCGCTGGGGGTCAACGAGCCCCTGCTCCACCAAATGGGCCACGGCTGCAGCGCAATCGGCCACATCGAGAACGCCCCACTGACCATCGAGCCGCTGGCGATAGGCGCGGCCGAAACCGGTGGAACCGCCGTAATTGACATCAACCACCCCCCAACCGCGGCTGGTCCAAAACTGAATCGCCAGATTCAGCCCAGTGCGGGCCATGCCAGTGGGTCCGCTATGGGCCTTCACCAGCAATGGCGCTGGGCCTGCCTCTGAGGTTGTGGGTGGGTAATACCAGCCATGGCTGCTCTGTCCATCGCCGCCGACAAACTCCAGAGCCCTGGGCTCACTAATGCGAACCAGCCCCTGGGGTAAAGGGGCCGCTGGCTGTAGAGGGTGATGGCTGGCTGCTGCCAAATCCAACTCCAACAGGGTTGTGCGCTGCGTCGCCGAAGCGCCCAAACAAACCGCCCGCTGGGAGGAGGCCGTCAGGCCACTGAGCTCGTTCAACGGCAGGGGAATGCGCCGCCATTGCTGTTGCTGCCAGGGGTACTGCCAAAGGCTCCATTCCCCCTGGGCGCATGCCAAGGCCAGCAGGGCGCTCTGGCTGGCGGCCATGGTGCGCATGCCATACACCCACTGGGGCATGGCGGTTTCACAGGCCTGTGGCAGCGGCAGCGGCTGCCAGGCCGGTTGCTGATCAGGGCACCAACGCTGGGGCGTCCACCAGCCACTGCGATCGGAGGCCACCAGCAGCTCACCAGCGCTGCTCCACAGGGGCTGAAACAAGGATTCAGCGCGGCCATCGCCTCCAGCAATCCGCTGCGGATGCGACAGCTCACCGGCTGCATCGATGGGCGAGCACCACAGTTCAGTGCGCTCCCACGGCATCGCAGGCAGCGACCACTCCAGCCAAGCCAACTGATCACCCGCCGGAGAGAGGGCGGCATAGCCGCAAAAATCCGCCTCTTGGCGCAGCACCTGGGGCTCACCGCCTGAGAGGGGCAGCGCCACCAGCTGATCGCAGCTGGTGGTTTCACGCACCCCCAGCCAACGCTGGCGCTGCGTATCAATCAGGCCATCGGCGTAGCGCCCACACTCATCAGAGGGTCCACTGATCAAAGGCCTGGGCTGCGCACCAGGGCTGAAGGAGACGGCGTGGGGGATCCCGCTGCGGGCCTCAATAAAGACAGCCAACTCGCTGCTGGCACAAAACAGGCCCCCACCAAATTCATGGACCCGGCTGCGCAAACTCCAGCGGCCTGGAGTGAGATCTTGCGGTGCGGCACCCGCCGCCACCTGGCGCATCAAGGTGGTGCGGCCACCTTGGTCGGGGCGGTGCTCAGCCCAGAACAACTGCTCACCCAACAGCAGAGGCTCTTTGCAGGCGCGATCTCGCCCCATCACCTGATCAACGGGCAGGGCTGCAATGGCTTCAGGACGAACCGCCACGGAGATCTCGACACTGCTGCCTAGGATGCAATCTCTCTAGCGAAGCGGTTTTGTCCCTGAACTTTGCCGCGATGGCGCGCCAATCCGAACGGCAGGCCTCCACGGTGATGGTCCCCAAGGGAGAGGAGCAGCCTGATAGCCCCAAGATCCACACGCTGGGATCCAACGAATTGCGCAAACCCGCCAAGCGCATCAGCAAAGTCAATGAACAGGTGCGGGAGCTGGCGCGGGAGATGCTGCGCAGCATGTATGCAGCCCACGGCATTGGACTGGCAGCACCGCAAGTCGGAGTCCACCAGCAACTGCTGGTGATCGACCTCGATCCAGAGGAAGCTGCCAACCCTCCCCTGGTGCTGATCAACCCTGAAATCGTGGCCACCAGCGGAGCCCTCGACACCTACGAAGAGGGTTGCCTCAGCATTCCCGGCGTCTATCTCAATGTGGTTCGCCCCAGCCAGGTCGACGTCAAATACCGCGATGAGCTCGGCCGGCCGCAACGGCGCAAAGCCGATGGCCTGATGGCCCGCTGCATCCTGCATGAGATGGACCATCTCAATGGGGTGCTGTTCGTGGATCGGGTCAGCGATGAGCTGAGCTTGAGCGGTGAGCTGCAGCGGCTCGGCTTCGACCGCAATGATGTGAAGCCTGTCGCTTGATCCCATGCCGATGAAACCCCTGGCCGGCCTGTTCCTGGCCCTGGCTTGCGTTCTTGGGATTGCAGCAACCGGTTGCGTCTTCGAGCTCGCCTACGGCGATCCCGACCTTGGCATTGGTGTGACGCGCGGAATCTTGATCGGCGCGCTGCCTGGTTGCGCTGGATCACTTCTTGTCGCGATTCGCCTCAACACACCGGCCTAATGCCCCTGGGCAAGGCTGAATCTGACTTTTACGATCAGTTCAAACCGGTCTGATTACTGCCTGTGTTGTCTGCCTTTCGCCGCCTCGCCCCTGCCCTCGTGGGACTGGCCAGCGCTACGACTGCCCTGCTCAGCCAGCCAGCTCAAGCAGGACTGTTTGATGCCAAAGAGGTGGAGACCACCCAGTTCGTCCTGGTGGCCGCCCCGATTCCTAGTGGCGGCGCCCAGCTCAATATCTACGAGCAAAAGAAAGACACCCGTCCCTGCTTTAGCCGTGAGGGCAATGCCCCCACCACGGTGAAGCCGCTGCTGGCCACCTTTGATTTCACAGGGATCTGTGGCCGCTACATGGACAGCAATGGCTATTCCGTGCGCATTGGCGAGATTGATTACGGCTCAGCGATGCGCCTGCGCGTGGAGATCCTGGAAGAGGACATCGTGCTGATGAGCACCGGTCCCAACGGCGGTGAAGTGGTGATGGCCAGGGCCGGCGGCATCGACGACGGCTATGTGGAGCTGAAACTCGAGCCAGGCTGGAGCCTGAAGCGCCGCCACTACGGCGAGCGGGCCCTGGGCCACCTCTATGTGCACAACGAAAGCCTGCCGATTCGCCGCGATCAGGAATGAGGCGAGGGTGATTGGTAAGATTGAGCGTTCAAACGAGCGAAAGCGAAGCCGGTTCTTATGACCCAGGTGACCGTCGGTGAAAACGAAGGGATTGAATCGGCCCTACGCCGCTTCAAGCGCCAGGTGTCCAAGGCCGGGATCTTTGCTGACCTGAAGCGTCTGCGCCACCACGAAACCCCCGTGGAGAAGTACAAGCGCAAACTGCAACAGCGTCGTCGTCGCCGCTGAACATCAAGTTTTTGCAGCCCAAAACAACCTTTTGTGCCGTTTACCCTGACGGCACTTTTTTTTGGTGCTGACGTGCACAAACTGGAAATAAGCCATTCAGGAGGTCCCCATGGGCAACCTGTTTCATTCCGTCCGCGCCTGGTGGGGCGAAGCCATCGAGCACGCCTTTGGCGACCCTCGCCAGGAAAAACTGCACCAGCCGCCGCTCATCGGCACGCAGCCCTTCCGGCACCATCCCCACAAAGACGGGCACTAGGCGCCCTGATGCCAGCGTTGTTGACAACGCTGGCTTTGTTGTTGGCAGGGCCACTGGCACGGGCTGAGGTGCTCAATCAGCGCCTGATCTACAACCAGGACCCCTGGGATCCCGACACCCATCTGGAGGTGAATTGCGCTCCCGGCGCCGATGGCTCAATCAGCTGCGACACCAGGCCGCCCGGCCAAGCCTGGGTCGAGACCACCATCACGGGCGACTGAGCGCTCCAGCGAGCGAAACAACAGGGCTTCAGCCAAATGCTGCGGTTCCACCACAGGGCTCGCCGCCAAATCCGCCAGGGTTTGGGCAACCGCCAGCAGACGATGCCGCCGGCGCCCGCTCAACAGGGGAGCCAGCCGCTCATCCCTCCACCAGCCTTCGGCCTGGGGGCTCAACTGCACACAGCCGTTGAGCTGGGCTGCCGTTAAGCGCCCATTGCAGCGACCCGACGGATTGCGCTGCCGCATCCTTTGGCGTGCCCTGTGCACCCGCCGCGCCACCACGGCGGTGGCCTCTGGCGGGCTGCTGGATGGGCTGGCGCAGGCATCACTGCGCAAGGACACCTGCAAATCAAAGCGATCCAGCAATGGACCACTGATGCGGTTCCAATACTGCTGCCGGCGGTGCTGTCCGCAGCAACAGCCCTGACGTGGATCCCCCCACCAGCCGCATGGGCAAGGGTTGGTGGCCCCCACCAGCAACGTCTGAGAGGGAAAACGCAAGGCCTGCTTGGCGCGAGCAATGAGCACCTCACCGCTCTCCAAGGGCTGCCGCAACTGGTCGAGCACAGGGCGCCGAAATTCCGCCAGCTCATCGAGAAACAGCAGGCCGTGATGGGCGAGGGTGAGCTCACCAGGCCTGGGACCAAGGCCCCCACCCACCAAGGCTGCGGCTGTGCTGCTGTGGTGCGGCGCGCGAAAGGGAGGGTGGTGCAGCAGCGGAGCTCCAGCCGATCGCAGGCCCACCATCGTGTGGATGTGACTCACCATCAGGGCCTGCTCGTTATCCAGCGGAGGCAGGAGGCCAAGCAAGGCCGAGGCCAACATGGTTTTGCCGCAGCCTGGTGGTCCCACCAGCAACAGGTGATGCCCACCGGCCGCCGCCAGCTCAGCAGCGCGGCGTCCCTGGCTTTGGCCGAGCACCTGCTGCAGATCAACCCCCACGAAAGGCGGCTGGCATGGATGCAGCTGGGGCCGGGAGGACCAGGAGGCTCGGCCTTGCAACGCCGCCACCACAGCGCTGAGGCTGCTGGCTGGATACAGGGGCAGCGCGTCGAGCACCGGCGCCTCGCTGGCATTGGCTTGCGGAAGGATCAAACCTGAGGCGGCAGCCTGCTGCGCCGCCAAAACAACAGCCAAAACCCCCTGAACAGGGCGCAGGCTCCCATCGAGAGACAACTCACCAAAAGCCCAATGGGCCTGCAGCCGCGCAGGATCTAGCTGACCGGAGGCGACCAGCAACGCCAAAGCAATCGCTAAATCAAAGCCGGCTCCCTGTTTGGGCAGATCCGCTGGAGCCAGGCTGACCACCACCCGGCTTTGCGGCAGCCGAAAGCCGCTGTTGCGCAGGGCTGAACGGACCCGCTCACGGGCATCGCGGCCACTGGCATCACTCAACCCCACCAGCTGAAACCCCGGCAAACCCGGAGCGAGGTCGACCTCAACAGCAACAGGATGGGCTTCTAACCCCAGCAGGGCAGCCGCACCACAGCAAGCGAGCACAGGCGATGGCCCAACGCTGCTGCCATGACTCCCCGCTGGGGCTCAGCTGTTGCGCTGCTGCAGGCGGTAGCGCAGCCGCTCAAGGCGGCGAATCGAAGCTTCGGTGTAGTCGTGCAATTCGGCGCGGCGGCTGGGATCCAGGCGCTGCTCGGCTTCGTCCATCAGATCAGCCAAGCGGTTGACCGAATCCAGCAGATTCATGCCGGCATCTTGCCAATCGGGCTCCAGGCGTTTGCGGATGGGACCGCGACGCCGCTGCGCAAGTTCCTCTTGAAACTGCCTGTGCAGCATGGAAACGGCCTGACAGCCACGAACTACCGACATACATTGAAGCGTCCCGGAGCGTTTCGGGAAACCTGTGCTGGTTTACGAACAGGCCCGATGGCTGAGAACAACCCAACGATTTTCGGACGCATCCTGCGCGGCGAGATTCCTGCTGAGCGGATCCATGAGGACGAGCACTGCATTGCATTTGCCGATATTCAGCCGCAAGCCCCCGTGCACCTGCTGGTGATTCCGCGCCAACACATCCCCAGCCTCAAAGAAGCCCAGCCCTCCGATAGCGCCCTGTTGGGGCACCTCTTGCTGGTGGCCGCCAAGGTGGCCAAGGACGCCGGCCTGCAGGACTGGCGCACCGTGATCAACACCGGCGCTGAGGCTGGCCAGACCGTCTTTCACCTGCATGTGCATGTGATTGGTGGCCGTCCGCTGGCTTGGCCGCCCGGATAAGCCGTTTGACGGCGAGAATGCGGCCATGACCGCGACCGTCGCTGCAGGTCCTCTCCAGTCCCTGCGCCAGCAGCTCAGCAAGCTGCGCCACCTCTCCCAGCCGTTCTTCCTGCCCCTGGACCAAGCCAGTGGCTGGCAGTTTCTGTGGCTGTTGGTTTCGCTGCTGTTCTGCGTTGGCGGGCTGGTGCTTGCCCTGCTCACCGGAATCATCCGCAGCCTGGAGCAGCTGCAGCCGGCGCTAACCGAGAAATACTTCGGCGGCGTTGCCGCCACGATCAGCGGGATCTGGAGCTCCTGGTGGGGCATTGGTTTTGTCTCCCTCTTCATCCTGGGAGCCGCCAGCTTTGTGGCGTTCCGCCAGCAATTGCGTCAGCGGCGCTGGCTGCACTGGCTGCTGCTGGGCGTGATCGTTGTGATGCTGCTTTCGGTGAATGGCATCAACGCTGGCATCGGTTTCATTGCCCGCGATCTCACCAATGCCTTGGTGGAGAAGCAAGAAGCGAACTTCTATCGGATCTTGATCATCTATGCCGCCTGCTTTGTGGTGGCACTTCCGATACGAATTTCACAGTTCTTTTTCACCTACAAACTCAGCAATATCTGGCGTGATTGGCTCTCGAAGTCGCTGATTGGCGATTACATGAGCAACCGAGCTTATTACGTCCTCAATCCAAATGACGAACAAGCAACTGACGTCGACAACCCTGACCAACGAATTACAGAAGATACCTATGC
>Ga0180433_10012185_pt1 | contig 10086 bp, 17 predicted proteins | sample SS_ome_8_FD_132980 | JGI IMG/M metagenome (GOLD analysis project Ga0180433, IMG submission 132980) | Hypersaline lake sediment archaeal communities from the Salton Sea, California, USA - SS_1_D_1 metaG | ecosystem: Environmental > Aquatic > Non-marine Saline and Alkaline > Hypersaline >...
GAGATTGAAAAGGGTGATTTTATTAAAGCTTTGAAGGTTTTGAAAGAGAAAGCGCAGGAAGTCGGGGTTACGGGTGGTGGTAATGTTGAAAAGTCTTGGAAAATGATACCAAATCCAAAATTAGATCCATGGAGTTAATTATGAGTAAAAAAATAGCAATGGTAAAACTGGACGTTGATTGGAAGCTTTTGCAAGAGCAGAAAATGACTCTTCTGGAGACCATCAGCCAACAAGAGGATAGAGGAAACTCTGTCGAGGATTTCATGGGTCTTCTTCATTTGATTGATGATATCCAAGACCAAGCAGCAGGACAGCTTGGCGAGGAAGTAGTGTTTAGTGAGAGTGGCGAGTATGAAATTTCGTTGCCTGACATTATTAAGAACGATGGGACATATATGTCTTATGATAGTGGTTTGGACAAGGCTGAAGCATTGAAGATAGCTCGTGAGCGTTATGGTGCTGATGAGAATGGTATGATTTCGATTGTCAATCAGATATCGTAGGAAAGAATAATGAAAGAAGAACTTCAAAAGAAACTTGAGAAAGAATTTAGAGAGAAGTGTCCTGATTGTGCAGCCAGAGTAGGCGAGGAACATGAGGGCGGTTGCGACGTAGAGCGTTGTACTGTGTGTGGTGGTCAACGTCTTGGTTGTGATTGTTCTGGACATAACTCGTTTGAATCAAGGTGGACTGGGTACTGGCCAGGCGTTGAGGAATGTTTTAAGAGGGGTTGGTTCTCTCGCATGGTTCCTGGAAAAGGTTTAGTTCCTTGTGATGGCGAACACCCCGAAGCAATGGCTGACTTGAATCGGTTGGCTTATTTTCAGGTTTATGGCGAAGATGGTATTTACAAGGAGAAGTGATATGAAGATTAAAGCCAATGTATGTCGGATAGCGTATGCGAATACGGACATAGAGGTTGAAGTGTCTGACAATGCAACAGACGAACAGATAGAAGATGCAGTTGATGAGGTTGCCGGTCACTTTGATTATCCCAATCCTCATACGGCTGTGTACGAAATTCAACATTGGAGTAAGGTAGAATGAAAAAGAAACTGGAAGTTAAGTTCTCAGTTCGCATTAAGAATTGCCCCGAAGTGTTTATGGAAGGTGAGAAGCCAGGAGTTGTTGGTGTGCAGGAAGTTGTATACAAGGATGTTCCTGATGATGGCGAGTGCGGGCATACTATGTTTATACGACAGATTTTGGATCATAAAGACAAATTGATTGATGAATTTATAGAGGTTGATGTAGAGGAACTTGAATAATGGGCGCTGATGACGTAACATTAAATCGCGAAGAGTGTGAAGCATGGGTGGCGAAAGCCAAACCATGTCCTTTTTGTGGTTGTGACAAGATAAGGATATATACTAATGAAGCTACTGTCGTTCAGTGTCGGAATAGAGACTGTTTAGCTAAGATTTCAAAATACATGGAAGATGAGTATCCAGAGGGGTGTAAGAATTTTAAGGACTATTTGCATTGGCTTGCCCAGAGAGCCTTGGACAAATGGAATAGGAGGGACGGATGTTAAAGCATATCTTTGATGAAATAGCTAAGGATTGTCCTGCTCGTAATAAGCATGGTCAGTGTGACTATATGCATGCATTGAGCGGTGATACTGGTGATTGTGATTACGAATGGTGTCCTGAGAGGTTGCGCAGAGATATTGAGAAGCATTTTACGAGGAATGATGATTTAATTGTATAATATAATTGTTTATGGCGACCTTCTTCGTCATAAGATGAGCATTGGCGGTGCACTCAATGGGGAGTGCACTGCCTTTTTTTTATTTTATTTCTCTTTTGCGCAAAATTCTGGTATAATATAAACTTCTATGCCCGATGGTGACGGGTTTTTGTCTCACCACTTTTCTTTTGAGTAGAGAGTAGGACTTCGGTCTTACTCTCTTTTTTTATTTCCCACTTTTCATATGAGCCTTCAGCTCATCATCCCAGCAGAGGGGTGTTCGAAACACCCTTGTTATCGAGGCGTGCCTTGGGAGGTTGGGGGATGTGTCAGCTTGGGTGTCAGAAAAGAATACGGTTTGGACACCCAAGCGTTTTAGCGGTACATGTACAAAACATGGTCCAGACATGTACAAAACATGGTCCAGGTCAGGGGGTGTTCGAAACACCCTGAATGCGGGCTGGCGGCCATCTCAGCAGGTTGTTGACAAATTGGGTTCAATAGTTATAATAGAAGTATATCTAAGTTTTTATATTAATGAACAGAATAAGGAGATAATTGTATGGCTACAACAATGGGTGAATGGTTTAATATTGCAAGGAATAGTGAAGCAAAAAAGAAGCAGAGAGAATTGGATGAGAGAAGGAGAAAGCAAGAAGAAGAGCGTAAGCGTAAGTAAAATTTCGCGCATAAAATAAAAAAGCCCCTCATAAAGAGGGGCAACTTTCATACACAAAGGTTAAAGGGCGGTGTAACCAGCTTCAGCGTGATGACGTTTGTTTTGCACAAAGACAGTTTCAGGTGAGTTGGTACATAATTCTATCTCTATAGCATTTCCAGTTTGACACCAAGATCTATTAAAATCATTGTAGGTTATGTGGGTATGTTTGCTAACAAGTTCTATAGCACGCTTTTTGGTTGTAGCGCCAACGATCATTCGAACTTGTTCATGGTTGTAGAAAACGGTTCCACCAAAGACTTTGAGCTTACGCATTAGTTTATGAATATCCTATATGAGGAGGTTTCTTTAATACAAGAATACCCTTTGATCTCATCAATCTGACGCTGAAACCCTTTCTTGGTAACAAAGCCAAACCTAGCCAATTCTTCAGCAGAGCCACCATTGAGATGCTTTTTGCGAAAGGCTGTGGCAATAGGGTCTTTCTTGTCCAAAGCCTTCTGAGCAGCGGTAATAACATCATTCCTGACGATATGAATCTGGTAAGGGGCAATTTTCTTGCAGGCTTTAATGATATCATCTTGGTCACTCTTGGTAACGACATTCAATACGAATGACGAGAAGACATAGTGGAAATCTTGGAAGTTGGGGAGCTTCATGCTAATCTTGCCTTTAAGCCACCCTCTGTCATCTCCTCCGTCTCCCCAATAGGGATCATAGCGAAATACTCTAACGCCTTGTTCAGCGAGCCATTCGGAGTTGCGAGCAGTTCTGCCGCAGCCGAAATCCAGGGAATGACCACAACCGCTGAGATAACCATTCTTGTGTAACCATTTGATTGCAGGTGAAGCACCTCCTGCTATAGAGGTGAACTTACTTGATGGTGTAGTTCCGTTGTAATATTTTTGTTTAGCCACGATTTGCTATCTCCTTTATTGCGAGACTAATAACGTCCCAATTAATTCCTATATTTGCATCGAAATTGTGTTGTAGATAATTCATAATGTCAAGCCCTTGTTCTTCGGTGAGTTTAATACCACGTTCTTCTGCTTGGCTATAAATGTCTTCGATGGTGAATTCTCCGACTGTTTCTTTCTCTTGTAATTCAGCTGCTACTTTGACGATATTATCTCTTATCGCGTTAAAGACAATATCTCCTGCATTCGTATATGTCGTTCCGCCTTCTTTAAGACTGCGGTCATACAATTTGTTTCTTATTTTAGTTGCGATTTGGTTTATTTGTTCGGATGTAATAACATATTTCATAATTTTCTCCTTAGAACAGGGTGAAGTTTCCCATGGCTTTTTCATACTGTTGGTCAATTTTATATTCAACTATATCCAGTATGTTCTCATTTTTATCTCTAATGAGGTCAAAAGTATTCATTTTCATTTCATCAAGGGTACTCATACTAATGAAAAGAACGTCGTGTTGTTCACCATATTTTTTAACGTCATCATAAGTTACGCATTTATTTCTATTCTCTGGGGCGGTGATCCATAGGTTAGCTTCTGAAATCATAATCATAGTATCTATGTGTCCTTGTTTTGCCAGTTCTTTCATTTGATTTCCGAGCATTGTTTTTGCTTCTGGGCTATTGGCGGCTTCAGAGAAATCGACAATTTTGATGTCCTTTCCTTCTTTAACCAGAAACATAAGGGCTTGGTGAAAACCATCTCTTAGGACAGTTTCTCTTGCTTTTGAGGTGATTTCTTCGAATAGTTCTTGTTGGTATTTTGTAATCATGTTTCTAATAATTTTTATACTTTCAGTCTAGTTTTGCTTCGGTATCCAATGAGCCATCTTCGTTATAGTATCTTCGTACTATTTCTTTTCCCATATCATATTCTCTTTCAATCGTAGCAAACCCTGTGTGTTTGTCATATTCTATGCACAAGCCGTGTTCTTTGTCTTGGAAGTATTTATATTTGTATTTTAATTTTCCTCCATCAACATAATATCCTTTGCGAACACCATGGCGTTTTCCGAAAACCATAGTAATTTCATCTACTTTTGTTCCGTCGTACATCCATTTTGTCATTAATAGGGATGTGTGACCGTGTTTAAGAAAATATTGCCACTCAAGTTGGTTGCTATCGTAGTGATAGACGTTTATTTCGCAATCACCAACATGGTGTTGTCTCATCTCTTCTTCGATTTCGTCTAATGTCCAATCAGTCCTGGTAATAATTTGGGTGTCCTTGACATCCGCTTCCAGAATAGTCTTGTCTTCTCTGACGGTTATTTTTGTAATTTTGCGCAGAGAAATTTCACCATAATCAGTAGATACTCTAAACATACTAATTATAGATTTTAATACTAAAAGTCTAGTTTTTAGAACATCTCCGCTTGTTGAAACTTAGGCTGTTTCTTACTTGGTTTTGTTTGTGTTTTTGTGACAGTAGTTTTTGGTTTGGTAGCTTCTGCTTTTTCTATCATAATGAGGAAGTCTACTTCGCCCAAGATTGTAACTCCGCGTTCTTTAGCTTTCTTGGATTTAGATGAGGTGCTGTCAGGGTCAGACTGAACGAGATAATCAAGATCTTTTGTGACGCTTGATTTAACTACGCCGTTATTATTTTCAACCATTTGTTTAAGCTCAGCTTTGCCGCCACATTCAAAGTCTCCGGTGAAGCAGAACTTCTTGCCGTCTAAGCCACCTGATTGTTCTTCAACATCAAGCACAGTTACATGCTTACACAGTTCGTCAATTATGTCAGCCATATCTTTGAGACCATCTACAATGTATCCTGCGGTTAGTTCGGCTATGCCTTCGAGCTTACACAGCTCACTCACAGTTGCTTGTCTCACATTTGCCAGGTTCTTGAAGTGTGCGGCGATGTCTTTGGATGTCGAAGTCGAACACCCTTGGATGCCAAGGGCGGTAAGAAAGGTTGCCAGGGGAAGTTCTTTTTTATCTTCGATGGCTTCAAGGTATTTTTCAGCAGAGCGTTTGCCAAATCCTTCAAGGGATGCCATTTCGATAGCGTCGGTCTGATAGAGGTCAGGGATAGTTTTGACAATCTCTGCGTTCCACAGTTTGTCTATCGTACCATCGGATATACCTTTAGCTTCAATTTTCTTGAGGTAGTAGCTAATGCGGAACTTTGCCTGTGCTGGGCAGGCTGGGTTGGTGCAGAACACAGTTGTCTCATCATTTGATGTGGGGCTATCACAGTCAGGGCAATGTTTGGGGTAGTTAATGAGGTCGATAGTCTTACTACCTTTGGGAGCAGCTACTCTGGTGACGCGGAGAACTTGTGGGATGATGTCTCCGCCTTTTTCTATTAACACTTCAGCACCGATATGAATTCCTTTGGCGATGATTTGTCCCAAGTTGTGCAGAGTAGGACTTTCCACAGTTGTACCTGCCAGTTGCACGGGTTCCAGTTTAGCTACTGGGGTGATTCTACCGGTACGCCCTACCTGCCATTCGATGTTTTTGATGACAGTTTTCTTTTTCTCTGCGGGAAATTTGTAGGCGATTTTGCCCTTGGGGTATCGGTCAGACTTCATGCCGAGTTTCTTTTGGGTGTCCAAGTCATTGACTGAGAATACTAAGCCATCGATATCGTAGTCGAGTTTCTCGCGCTTGTCAGCCCACTGATCAATACATTTGTCATCGAACGGGAACACATCTACGAAGTCGATGCCTTTGAGGTTCTGTCTGACATATTTTTGTATGTCAAGTTCGGTTTTACATTTGTGGTCAGCTACTACAGCGTAGCATAGGAAGTCAATTTCTTTCTCAGCAGTTTTCTTGGGGTCTTTTTGTAAGAGTGCGCCAGATGCAGCGTTACGGGGGTTCTTCAGATCTTCGCCATTAGCCACGAGCTGTTCCCAGACAGAGCGTTTCATATAGATTTCGCCTCTGAGTTCACCGGTAAATGGTGTTCGGAAAGACTTGGGGATAGATTTGATTTGTCGAACATTGTCGGTAACATCTTGACCTGTGGTGCCGTCTCCGCGAGTAGCAGCGAGTGAGAGTTTGCCATTTTTGTAGTGAAGAGTAACGGCCAGACCATCGATTTTAGGAGCGCCAACAAGCATATGTGCTCTTTTATCTGACCAAGCTTTGAGTTCTTCTTTAGTTTTAACCTTCTCCAGAGAACCCATAACGGTAGCATGTGTTACTTTGTTGCCATATGATGGAGCGAAGCCCACTTCAGTCAGCACGGGGTCATCTGGGGATATCTTTTCGAGTTCAGCAACGAGAGCGTCGTATTCAGCATCAGTTATTTCAGGAGCAGACTCATTGAAGTATAGATTTCTGTGGTATCTGATTTGTTTTCTAAGTTCTTTTATATCCATATTATCTCTCTTAATAGTGTTAATAGTATTATACAGAATTTATATGATTATGAAATAACTATCTAGTTATTTTTTTGGACACCCAAACGTTTTAGTCTCGAAGGTTTCCTGGAGGAACTCCTCCTTCTTCAGGGTGGGGGTGTTCGAAACCGTGCGGAATTTGTACCTAGCCTGGATCTAACCTGGACCGATCCAGGTACTTCAGCTCGATAGGGTGTTCGAAACTTAGGGTGGAGCAGGATGAGCAGGTTCTCATCCATCAACGGTGAAGAACTCGGAAATGCTTACTGTAAGTTGTTTGATTTTATTAGTTTATAATTTTCGCGCAAAGTTATAAAAAATAATGAGAAATGAGTTTCTGGGAGATGGCGGCAGGGGGTGTTCGATAACCTGTAGACACCCTAGAAGACACCTTGGGAGATCTGCTAGATAGCAGGTTATAGATTATAACATTGGCTATATTGGGGTTGAAAATATTTGGGGAGATTATTGTTGTGCTCTTGAAAATTTACAATTTCATTAATCTCGCGGTCATTTATGTTAAATTCTTTAATAATCTCGGATATAATATTAACGGCATCATTTCTATATATAAAACCTTGTTGTTCATTTTTGCTATCAGAACAATGGTGCATATATCCTACAGATTCATCTTTGGCGAACATAGGAATAATACTGCAAGAATAGACATATTTATGTGTTTCTCCTGCTGTCATATGACGAAGAAATGATATGAAGTTAATTCTGTCATCAGTAGTGCTGTCTAATTGATACCACTCTACGTCTATATGAGGCAACGATGATAAACAGACGAGGTAATATGATATAAGCTCATTAATATCGTCTTCACGCAGCATGGAGAGCGTTCTAATGGTGCAATAGATAAGAGGATCGAACACATAGCATATTTCATCTCCAGGGGCATCAAGAGATTGTAGGAACAGTTCTTCTATGTATTCGGGCGTGGGTTGAATAGCAAAAGGGTTTACAAATAAGTAAGAAGTTTTTACCTGGGTTCTTGTTTGAAACCTTTGGGTGTCAGATACCATATCTCATCTCCAATCTTAACGCAGTCGCCAGGTTCGAGTTCTCTTGGGTGTTCGAGATCAGAGAGCATAGATCGGACTTTGACTTTCTGCACGGTTGGCAGGTCACTAACCCAATCTTTTGAGTGCTTTGATACAATATCTTTAAGGATTTCTTCATTACTTTTATTATTCGGGATCTCGCTGTCTATAACCTTTTCACGTAGGTGGATATCATAGAAATTGTCACATTCCTCTGATAAGTCACCATGTTTTTCTTTATTCACATATAATAGTTCGTACTTACGTTCCATGGTTATATTATACCTGCAAAGCACAGTTTGGGTGTCAGAAAATTACAGGTTGTCTGAAATGACAAGTGCCCCTGAGCACAGTTAGTGCCCAGAGGTCTTGATTTCCTTATGGTATATTGGGTTTTCATAGTTTTAATTATTCAAGAGACACATCCCCCGTTTTGAATACATCAGATAGTTCTATCTTATTAAATACTTCCGACACATCTTCGTTCCATTGTTCAATCTTGGCATCCATGCCTTTTATGGCGGTGAGGGTAAGACGCTGTTGCACAGTTTTGGCAGCTTCCTGCTCTTTGGCTGTCAGAGCGTTGAAGGCTTCGTCCAAGTCGAAAGATGCCTTGATGTACCTTCGCTCAATAATAGCTTTGGCTTCTTTGGGTGTCATATCCTTATACTCAGGGCGTGCCATAAGGGTTGCCATAACAGCTTTTTTGTCAGGCACAGTTTTCTCGGACACAGTTGCCTTAAAATAGTCAGTCTCTACACGGAAAGTTCTTCCGGTGGCTGTTTCAGAGCGTGAGTCATCTGGCTCTACCTGGGAGGTCATCTTTTTGATGAGGGTAGCCTTGTTTTCATTGAGCTTTTTTGTCACAGTATCAATAAGGCTTTTTACAATCCCAACGTCATTAACCAGTTCAATCAGTTTCTTTGTTATAGCCATTTTTCTAATTCCTTTCTTTCCCTAAAATATTAAATTCCCTAATCACAACCTTAACACATTTCTCCTTTCTTGTTCTAGTTTTATTCACATTTTCATCATTCACAGTTATTATAGGGATGGTGAAGGACATATAGTGTCCTACCTAATAATTTTCTTAATCAGGGTAGTCATATCTTTAACCAGAGTGCCAAGATTTGAAAAAGTAACATAGTGATCAAACATTTTTTCACTTGGTACGCTTTCTTCAATAGCGACTTGTACCACAGTTTGTTTTAGGCGGTTTTTCAGTTTGGTAGTCATTCTTTTGGTATGGTTGATTGATGCACGACCACCATAGCGACACGCACAGGGTTGACCATCAGAGATAACAACGAGCACTTGTTTGTTGCCAGTTGCGCTTTTGTTTAACAGTTCCCCGACTTTCTCAATCGCATATCCGTCAACATTGTTTTGCAGACTTGGGGTGTAGCCGAGAGTATCAGGACGTAGTTTTTTGTTGCGATTTGAGAAGTAGTTAAGCAACAGGATTTCTTCGTTTCCAGATCGTTCCGTTGTAGTGTGACCATAGATTGACAGGTTCACAGTTTTAACATCTTTAAAGGCTTGAGCAAACAAGGTAGCGACTTGTTGACATTTCCATATTTTGCTATCATAACCACCACTCATTGAGCCAGACAGATCCATCAGGATAGCCAGATCTACTTTGTTTGCTTTCTTCACAGTTACAGATTTGAAAGGTCGAGGATCGCCAGTTTGCACAGTCCACAGTTTTCTACGATTTAGTTTACCCTCTTTGCGGTTGATGATTTCACGTTTAAATTCAGAGTCACGGAATTTCATTTGACGCTTGAGGGCTTGAGCGTGTCGAGCGACTTCATTTTTCAGTCTATTGTATTTTGCGCTATTGGTTTTGGCATCCTCAATTATCATAGTGTAAGGTGATACCTTGTTTTCCATATCTTCAACATTGAAACGTGAACTATTTCTTTGTTCAATAGCATCCATTTCGTCAAGAATATCACCACTAATTCCCTCTTGTTCATTATCGCTAATTTCGGATAGTATTTCAATCATATCCATGCTTGCATCTGCCATTTGTTCGGCTTTTTCGTCTATATTTTCAGCATCAGCAATAGCGATAGTCAAAGTGTCTATATCAGTTTCGCCCATAGTTGGCTTGCCAGTGTCGCTTTGTTCACCATCACCATCTTCGTCACTATTTTCACAGTTATTTTCTTCTTGTTCTTTTTTGCCTTTTTCCAATTCTTCTTTGATAGCTTGTTTTAGCTTTTCTTTGATAGCTTGCTTTAGTTGTTCGCGGATTTCATCACTATCCCCTTGTTGGTTTTTGCCCATATTGTGATCTTCACATTCTTTTTGTTGTTCATCATTTGAGCGAAACA
>Ga0180433_10012186_pt1 | contig 10084 bp, 7 predicted proteins | sample SS_ome_8_FD_132980 | JGI IMG/M metagenome (GOLD analysis project Ga0180433, IMG submission 132980) | Hypersaline lake sediment archaeal communities from the Salton Sea, California, USA - SS_1_D_1 metaG | ecosystem: Environmental > Aquatic > Non-marine Saline and Alkaline > Hypersaline > Sediment...
TCGCCTGTCTTGGTCCTTGGCACCCAATCGCCGTAGATCTCATTGCCAATACACCAATACTTGACACCGAAAGGATCGTTGCACCCATTGGCTCGGCGGTATTTCGCGAGGTCGTGGTCATCATCTCGGTTGCAGTAGGCTACCCAGTCAGCTGCCTCTTTTGGTGTGCCGTTGCCTGCATTTATGGTCAACATCGGTTCGCAACCAGCTTCTCGGCAATATTCGATGAACTCATGGGTCCCAAACCGACAACTCTCAACAGTACGTGTGCCATAGTTGTACCGAGTGGGGCGCTGGTCTTTCGGCAAAACACCATGTCTCCAGTTGTAGTCGCATGAGAAATTGCCGCCGGGATATCTCAGAACACCTGGGTTGAGGGCTTTGAAGTACTCCAGCACGTCCTTTCGGAAACCACGTTCGTCAGACAGCGGAGATCCTTCTTCGTGAACACCGCCCGTCATGCATCTGTGGACGTGCTCTATGAAATGACCGCGAAGAAGAGGTGACGCCTTTGCTACACGTCGGTCAGCTTGGACTCTCACTGTTGCTTTCACATAAGCCGTTCTCCCAAATCTGATTCAATTGCCTTACTAGCATTCACATGTTCTGTATGAGGTGAGAATTATCATCCAACAGATGATCCAATGCAAGTCCATGCAATGGGAAGATTCAGAACGGTCAACTGCTATCAGGCTGTCTTCCACTCCGCTGCCGAGGGATAAACCGTTGTTTTGCCACACTTGAAACGGAGCTTTCTAAATAAAATGGGGAAAGCCTTTGATACGACTTTCCCCATATTCGTGCTTGATGAATGCTCTCAGTACTATCGGTACTTCTCCCATGCTTCGATCATTGTCTCGACACCTTCCCACGGCGTGTCCGGGAAGAGAGAATCGACAGGATGAAGAATGAAGCGGTTTGTTGGTCCCAGCACATCAAGAGCTCTTTTGACCTCGTCCTGAATTCGTTGAGAATCACCTGATTGTAGCGAAATAGAATTCGTGCCACCAACCAGTGTTATCCGATCCGACAGAACCTGCTTTGCCGTTTCGACAGACAAGCCGTCCTGGACAGGATCAAGGAAATAGAGAACGTCTACTCCAGCATCAGCCATACGCTTACCGATCATCTCAACACCAGTTGTTATCACACAACCAAACTTTTTTCCGTGTTTGTGCGCGATTTCGGCCAGTCTCTTTATTCCGGGAAAGACGAATTTATCGAAAAGAGTCGGTGACCAGAAGTCAGTTGACGAATACCAACCGCGGATAACAATCATGTCAACGCCAGGAGTCGAAGCGGCCAGCTCTGCCCTGGCTTGGTCCACTTCGTTTACCGTATCAAGCAGCTCCCCAAACGCCTCCGGATCGTCCATCGAAAGAAGAATAGCCCCTTCTGTGCCAGTGAGCCACACCACACCGTCCATGCCAAACGCCGCCCACGCTTGCACAGGCACTCCCTGCTTGTCTGCAAATGCCTTGACCTTTTTGGCACGTTCGCAAAACCATTCACGAGCGCTTTCATCTGGCGGCATGTATAGGTGCTTTATGGCAGCTACGTGAGAAGGATTTGACACGGCATGTTCCACAGCACGTGGAATATTGAAATCGTCGAAAAGCGGCACATGATCCGGTTGTGTGACCCATCCTTCGCCGTGATCCTCATCCGTCTGTCGAATTGCGTGGCGAATCGAGCCAGAAGGTGTTTGATATTCGCGGACAAGAACAGGATACCGAGAATCCATCTCGCCAGAAGGCGACACGGAGTCTTTCAAAGTCACTTCGGGATCTGTGCTCCATGGCACCGATATGTCAAGTAGATCATCAACACCCAACTTCTGCCAGGCAAGCACACGATTAAAGTCATCTTCCAAGGTCCACGGCTGCGGAAGAGTATGTATATGCTCCAACCTGAGTGTGTACCAGTGCTTCTGATCCTCACCGTTTAATTCCCAACGCAAGTCCTTGGGAGGTGTCACTCCAAACGACCATGTCGTCATCGGAACGTGATCTGCTTTGTCGCCGTTCCACGCTGCGAGAATTCTCTCTTTGGATGTCACAACTTCACCTTTCCACATTGCAGAGTGCCTCTGCTCGAAGACCTCAATTCTTAATCATCGCCTCTCGAACGATGTTCGCAGCCTGCTTCTCCTGTGTCCTCGTCAACCGCGAAGGAATGGGAAGAATGACTGACCGAGCGAAGAATTCGTCACTCTTTGGACATGCACCTTTGGAATAATCGTAATTGCTCTTCTTATTGTCATTTAGTTGCCACGGGTTTCCTGCCGGCGAGAGCGGTACTTTCCCTACCAGAGCGGGAATGTTCGAATAAATGTGCAGGCCATATTCTGATATCCGAAAGACATTATGCAGTCCTGCATTCAGCATCTTCTTGGAAACTGATTTTGCCTTATTTTCGTCTGGAAGAGCAAAAATGAGGAACGGGCCGGTGTCGCCATCTTCATCATTCAGCCTGCGGAAAGAAAGACCTGCAACATCCTTGAGCATGGCCTTGATCCGTTTCTTTGATGCCCTCATATGCTCAAGGATTCTTGGCAACTTCTTGATCTGAACGGACGCAACCGCTCCACACAGCTCAGTCATACGACGACCATCGCCCCAAAGAATGGCATCCGGCGGCGGTACCGCCAGCCGACCCTTGACTCGAATCATACCCTGGTCATGTGCTGCAAAAGCACGCAAGTAGAGTTTCTTCCGATTTGTCACAACGAGGCCACCTTCGCCACACGTAAAATTCTTGTTGAGCTGCAAGCTGAAGATACCCATGTCCCCAAAGGTGCCGACTTTCTTGCCTTTGACACTGCCGCCATTACACTGTGCACAATCTTCGAGAACCGCGATTTTTTGCTTCCTTGCGACTTTCATTATGGCGGGCATATCACACGGACAACCCGCCATATGAATTGGAACGATTAGCTTGGTCCGGCGTGTAATCTTTCGCTCCAGATCCTTGGGGTCCATGCAGAAAGAGTCGTCCACCTCGCACAAAACAGGTATAGCTCCCACTTGGACGATGGCACCAACTGTGGCGACCCACATGAAAGCCGGCAAAATGACCTCACTACCTGGACCAACGCCAAGTGCTCGCATCGAGGTCGTAAGAGCTCCTGTACCACTGTTCACTGCCAGAGCATACTTTACACCGTAGAACTGTCGGGCAGACGCTTCCAGATTGTCCACGTACTTTGGCTTTTCGAGACCGTAGTAGCGAAACATGGATCCGTGCCGCAGAACATCGAGTACTGCTTGTTCTTCTTTCTTATCGAGCCAATATGCTCCCGGAAACTCGTACGGCCAATCTATGCGCACCTTTCAATCCTCCTGATCAGACTCAAACGTGTTGCCATCATGATGTGGCATAGTTTATACGGACATGGCATACAGATTCAAGCAAAGAGGCAAGACATCTGAGCCGGCCACATCCTAGACTCAGCAGAAGATGAAATACCACCTTGACTTGTCAGTAGTCGATATGTATATACTGAGTAGTGGCCACTGAACATAATATGTCCGTACTTTTCTCAAGAACGATGAGATCGCGTCGTCGGTTTGTTTTAGTGCGCTTTGCTATCATGATATGTATTCTCATATGCTGCGGATGCGCTGTGACGCCTTCCCCAAATTATCTCGCCTCTCTGGCAAAAGAGAATGACGATCTCAGACGCGAAAACATGTTCCTCCGTCGCCAGCTACGCAATCAGTCTATGGCTGCACTAATGCAAACACTAAACGACTACCGGAAAGCCATGGCTCAGTCTATTGCTGCCGGACAACTGTCAACGGGACACGCTCGACTCCTCAACAATGAACTCACGCTCATCCCATATCTGACAGGATCGCTAAATTTGGATGGACAACACCACGATAAATTGTCTGATCTTGCAAAGAACATCTCGAAAGATGCGTCGCGTCTTGTCGAACATGATGCAGCTCTCGACCCTGAGCTTGCCCGCAGACGTCTGCAAGCAGTTGAGGTGAGTTGCGCTGTCTGCCATCTGAACTTTGGAGGCCCGTCCATTTTTCCAGAACATGGTCTGAACACACAATGAATCGCAAATCAGAAATACACGTCCTTGGTAGCGGCAGTAGAGGAAACGCCATTCTCCTCAATGTCGGCGAGACATGCGTGCTAGTTGATGGCGGGTTTACGGAACCCGAAATCAAGCGCCGCCTGCAGCGTATCGGTCGCAATGCCGACGAAATAGGCGCCGTAATAGTGACCCATTCACACGGTGACCATTGCCGCGCCGGAACTGCCAGAATGTGTGAGAGACACAGCATTCCTATCCATTACTCCAAGACGGCAACCCGTACGCTGTTCTCTAAACTACCGAGATTCCGCAAACTGAAAGACTCCGGCCTGGCTGTTTCTTTTGAGCGCGATGAACCCTTCTTGTTGGGCGACATCTCCGTTGAAGCATTTGAACTCCCTCACGACGCGCGTGGCGGCAATGTGGGGCTCAGCGTTCGTTACTCCCACAACGGCACCAGCAAGCGCGTCGCCATTGCCACAGACCTCGGCACGATGCCCAAGGATTGTCTGCGACATTTCATTGAGGCAAACACTATCGTCCTGGAATCCAATCACGACGAACAAATGCTTCTGCGATCAGGCCGACCGGCAATGCTCATAGAAAGAATCATGAGCGATTGGGGACACCTTTCAAACCGCCAAAGCTCCGCAACACTGAAAGCAATCCTTGAACACAGCCGCCCTGGCACAGTGGAAAAAGTATTTCTCGCTCATATCAGTGAAGAGTGTAATGATAGGGCAATTGTTCTGAAGGCAGCGCGGAACGTCCTTCGCGACAGTGAGTCCAGGGCAAGAGTATTACTGACTCACCAGGACAAAACAGTGTGCAGCTCCCTCTAGCTTGGTTGTATCATAAGAGCGATCTCAGTCACCCTAATGTTACGCCCTGCATAAAGCTCTCTCGATGTCGCTGAAGTGTGAGACAACAGTGTCAAACGCTCTCAACTCTGACGGCAACGTCTTCTCAACAAGATACCCAGCACACCCCTCCGGCTCGTCTGTATACAACAGGCAATGCATAAGAAGATAGTACATATGATGAGACACCATGAGAACTGGAATGCTCGCAATCTCTTCTCTGTCAACAAACGTTCGCGACTGAAATCGGGAGAACGCCTTTGATATGCCCTCAGTCTGTAGCAAATCATATCTCCACGCGGCCATCCTGGCAAAATCCGCCATGCGCGGCTCATATGAACACAGGTCAAGATCAACTACGGTAGCAGACTTTTTCCCCAGCAAAACATTACCCGCCCATAGGTCTCCATGAGTAACGCAATGCGGAAGGTCCTGCACATCATGTTCCTTCACCATATTACAGTATTCACGCCAACGAGATTCGACTTGGGCCATTCCGTCCAAGTAGGTGAGATGATAGGAAGCTGATGTCTTGAAACTCCGAACCTTCTCGACAGGATTCAGTTTCTTCACAGCCCCTGCCAAATCATCCAGCGGGACAATCCACGCCCAAGTCTTTCTTCGCCGAATTTGCCTAAGAACGGATATTGCTACGGAATCGTCGAAAGACTGCATTGCCTCTATCCAGCGTCCCTGAACTTCGGCCACCTCGCACAGATCTACCGTCGAGTTGTGGTGTGAGTGACGTCCCTCTGCCCATTCAAAGACGGCAGCCAAACGCCCGTCGTCATCAACGAAATGCTCTCCGCGTTGCGTTCGGACCGCTCCTGGCGTAGAGAATCCATTTCGACGCAGATGTCCCCTGACAGCCTCTACGGCAGTCATGACTTCTTGCGTTGTGTACTCATGGTGAAGCTTCAGGACGTAGGAACCGTTTGCCGTCTTGAATCTCCGCATTCTTCCCTCGTGTTCGGGGTCGCGGTCCCTGCCTGTCTCCTCGATACAGCCGAGTCGATACCGCGCCATTACACGAGCAACAAAACGATCATCAAGGAAATGCCTTCTGAGTTCATCGCTCACCATCCTGATCATCCTTTCCTTCAGCCGCTTTCTTGAGTCGTGAAGACGCTTCTTCGCAGTCGTCAACGGTAATTCGAGAAATTCAGCGGTATCCTTCTGAGAGTATCCGTCGACGTAGAACAACGTTGTCACTATGCTCTGGTGCTCAGGTAGTGAAGAGACTGCATCAATCGTCCGTTGCCGCTTTTCCCTATGCAATGTGGTACGAACTGGATCACACTCCAGAAATCAATCATTCGCATGACAAAGACCCGGATACTTGTCAAAAGAATACCACATGACGCCGACAGATGGCCAAGTTGCTGCCGGTCAATTCAATTCCTGCTGCCATTTGAAATGGCACGGATTGCGCGATAAGCTTGCTCATCAATGGACAAACACACTCTCGACATCCTGGAATACGAGAAAGTTCGTGACATGCTCGCGGGTTACAGTGCCTCGGGACTAAGCCGTGGCATTATCTCGAGACTGCGACCACTGCGCAGTCTCGAAAAGGTCCGGCTTCTTGTCGATCAGACTACCGAAATGACACACGTCATAAAGCTCGGTCGCGTCCCTCTGCCACGCTTGAACGACCCACGGATAGCAATTCGTAAACTGCGCACCCAACCTATACTGAGCGAAGCCTCCCTGCGGGACATTTACCTTGCAATATGCACTACTTGCGAGGTGAAGGAGCTTTTTGCCTCGCTTGGACCAGACTATCCTTGCTTAACAGAAATGGGCGAGCGTCTGACGGATTTCCCGGAACTCCGTACTGAACTTGTCAATACTATCGATGAGGAAAGTCAGGTTCGCGACAGTGCTTCGTCAAAGCTGCGCGAGTTGCGCACACAAATCGCTTCTTTGCGTTCTTCACTCAAGATACGCGCTTATGATATGGCCAATTCTTCCCAACTGCGTCCGTTCCTTCAAAGCCAGACAGTCAGCGTGCGAAATGGACGTTACGTCCTGCCTGTCAAGGTTGAGTCGAAGAACATGGTGAATGGTGTGGTCCATGATCGGTCGCAGACCGGGTCCACGGTGTTTGTCGAACCAGAACAGTTGGTGCTCATAGGCAATAAGCTTGAAATAGCGTATGCCGACGAACAGCGCGAGATTCACCGAATTCTTCTAGAGCTTACGATGAAAGTCCGCGAACATGCCGATTCCCTCATCAGCTCATTCGACACATTGGCATGGGTAGACTTCACCTACGCCAAAGCTAGATTCAGCGTTGACTATGACATGACTCCGCCTATTCTCAATGCTGAAGGTATTGTCAACATCAAGGAAGCTCTCCATCCATTGCTCGTACGCATGCAAAAGGACGCAGAACGCGCAGCATCGCCCGAAATGCGCTTGCGATTTGCAACGTCACCGGAAGCAAGGAAACAGACTACAGAACACGCTCCCCTCAAGCCATCCACCAAGGTCGTGCCCGTAGACATTCGTATCGGAGACGATTTCCAGATCCTCGTGATCACTGGCCCAAACACCGGCGGCAAGACAGTCACACTCAAGACAATGGGCCTGCTCACGTTGATGGCAATGTCTGGTATGCATGTCTTGGCAGCAAAAGGTTCTCGTTTTTCTGTATTCGAACATGTATTTGCCGACATCGGTGATGAGCAAAGTATTGAACAGAGTCTCAGCACCTTTTCGTCGCACATGACCAACATTGCACGAATAGTCTGTCGAGCCAACAAGAAGTCACTTGTGCTGCTGGACGAACTTGGTGCTGGCACCGATCCGGCCGAGGGCGCAGCTCTGGCCATGGCGATTCTCGATCGACTCTTTCACCTCGGAGCGAGAGCTGCGGTAACGACTCACATAGGATCGCTCAAGACCTACGCCTATCGTCGCTCAAGTGCTCAAAATGCCTCCGTCGAGTTCGATCCTGACACGCTGCGGCCAACATATCGGCTTCTTATCGGACAACCTGGCAGTTCCAATGCGGTCACGATTGCCAAAAAGCTTGGTGTACCAAAGGCCGTTGTCTCCGCTGCAAACAGAATTCTCACGAAAACCAAGAAATCGAAGTCCGATGAGTTGATGACCGAGCTTCAGCGCTCACACTCCCAGATGGAGGAACAGCGGACCAAGACGGAAAGCGCCGCAAAAGAAGCACATAAGCTGCAACAGGAAGCGGAAGAGAGAGTGAATCAAATCAAACATCAACAGCAAGCTCTTGAGCGAGAAGCTGAGCAATCGCTCGATGATGCCTTGCGTCGAGTTCAAGGCCGTATCGACGATGCCGTGAAGGAACTCCAGAATGCGCCAAAGCCTTTCGCAGAGAAGGCTCACGGACTGCAGAAGGCAATCAGAGAGGAAATCGACAACGCTCCAATAGGAAAACGACGCGCGGCATTTGCTCAGTCACTGATGCAAGGGCAACACGTCTACGTGCCACGGTTTGGCAAACACTGCAGGATAGAACGCGTCAACAAGGGCAAACGCAGGCTTACTATTTCCACTGGCCGGACACTGATGGATATTTCGTTTGACGATGTTTCCTGGCTCCGACCTCAGGATACGTCTGATCTGAAGTCACATGACCACCGTCACGGGCGACACAACCGTCGGCATGAAGGTCATAATAGCGGTACCGGCGACAACACTCATATTGCATAAAGCTGCTTTCAACAAATGGGTCTTTCACGTTTGATTTAGGAGTAGAATAATGGCAAATATTCCACACAGAGCATTGGAGAATTTCGGTACCGCTGCTTTGGAGAAGCTGGGCCTACCGAAAAGTGATGCCAAGATGGCCTCAAAAATGCTTGTCCTGTCCAATCTTCGCGGCTATGACACACATGGCATTCGTCTTCTGGCAATCTATGCGCCGAGGATCGAAGCGGGAGGAGTCGCAAAGGAAGCAAAGTTTGAGATCCTCAATGACGCGCCCGCTTGCGCGCTTGTCGACGGCGGCGCCGGTCTTGGTCAGATTGTGGGCACAAAGGCAATGAATCTGGCAATCGAGAAAGCCCGACAAGTTGGCACCGGTTTTGTTGCAGTTAAGAACAGCACCCACTGCGCGGCGGCGGGCAACTACTCCATCATTGCTGCAGACAGTGACATGATCGGTGTGTGTTTCTCAAATACCTTTGCCAGCATGGCTGCCTGGGGCACTGCTGCCTGGAGTATCGGCAACAACCCGTGTTCAATAGCTGTGCCGGCCGGGAAGTACCCGTCCTTTGTACTTGACATGGCGACGAGTATCACTTCCTGGCACAAGATATACATGGCTGCAGAACGCGGAGACAAGATTCCCCCAGGAATGGTCCTTGACCCGGATGGCAATCCAACGGACGATCCAAACAAAGCTCGCGGTGGCACAATCATGCCGTTTGGCGGGCCAAAGGGGTCGGGAATGGCTATCGCCATAGAGTTGCTCACCGGTATCCTTACAGGCGGCGCCTTTGCAAAGCACATAGGCGCTTTGGTAAAGGACTATGAGATTCCGGAACAAATCTGCACAACTTACATAGCAATCGACATTGAAAAGCTCATGCCCATCGACTTGTTCAAGAGCCGTGCTGACCAATTGATCGATGAAATCAAGGCAGCACCGAAGGCCGAGGGCTTTGACGAGATAGTGATGCCGGGTGAGTTTGAAGACCGGATAGTCCAGGACCGCCAGTCAAATGGCATTCCTCTTCAGCAGAGTTCTCGTGACGCCCTCAAGGAACTCGGCGACAAGCTCGGTGTCCCATTTGAATGGGCATGATCAACGATTTGCAGCCGATGGGGAAGGGCCTTCGCCTGTGGAGGCTCTTCCCCCAACTCTTCACCTTTGCCACCTCCCGATGATCACTTTATTGCCGTTTTCCTATGTCCTCGATTATTTCCACTTGCTTTCTCTTTCGAGTTCTGGCAGATTCGTAACGTCATCTGTATAATGGCCGCTCTTGTGCGGTTCACGTAGGCCCTATGCAAAATTTAAACGTTTGGAGTGAAAGATGTCGCAGCAGATCCAGATTGTCCCGGAATCACCGTTTGAAGACGGTATCGAAGCAGGAAGAGACATAGGACAAAAGAAGGTACAGCAAGACATCCGATCCTTGCTCAAAAACAAGCACTTGAAAACTACGATTGGCGCCATGAGCCGTCA
>Ga0180433_10012187_pt1 | contig 10084 bp, 8 predicted proteins | sample SS_ome_8_FD_132980 | JGI IMG/M metagenome (GOLD analysis project Ga0180433, IMG submission 132980) | Hypersaline lake sediment archaeal communities from the Salton Sea, California, USA - SS_1_D_1 metaG | ecosystem: Environmental > Aquatic > Non-marine Saline and Alkaline > Hypersaline > Sediment...
AGTTAATCATGAACAAACTCAATAAGCCTGTTATTTTTGACGGAAGGAATCTGTATGACCCTGCCTATGTGCGGAAACAGGGGATTGAGTATTACAGTATCGGCAGAGTGTAACAGAGGACCGAATCCTGTCAGAAAACAGAAATAAACCGGTGCGATAAATCGCACCCTACAGGATTATTTAGCCCCGACACCTGTGGTCGGGGTTGGACTTTATATTTAATTCAGAAAGGATGAGAACTGAAGGCATTAGTTACAGGGGCGGCGGGTTTTATCGGCTCGCATTTGTGCGAACGATTGGTTAGAGACGGCTTAACCGTTGTTGGGCTGGATAACTTCGATGATTTTTACGACCCGGCCGTTAAGCGGGCCAATATTACCGAGTGTCTTGAGAGTGAGCAGTTTGAATTAGTCGAGGCTGATATTCGAGATGCCGAAGCAGTTGGTACTGTTTTAGCCGGGCGGGATATTGATATTATTGTGCATTTAGCGGCCAGGGCGGGGGTGAGGCCCTCGATAGAAGACCCGCTGACTTACGAGGATGTTAATATAAACGGCACGATGGTGCTCCTCGAAGGAGCGAGGCGATTTGGTGTTAAAAAGTTTGTTTTTGGTTCGAGTTCGAGCGTTTACGGCAACAATGAAAAGGTTCCGTTTAGTGAGATGGACAATGTTGATTTTCCGATATCACCTTACGCAGCCACGAAAAAGGCCGGTGAGCTTATCTGCCATACGTACAGCCATCTTTACGGTATCGATATGGTATGTCTGAGGCTGTTTACGGTCTATGGACCGAGGCAAAGGCCCGACCTTGCGATTCATAAGTTTTGCAAGCTGATTGAGAGGGGCGAGCCGATACCGGTTTTCGGCGACGGCTCAATGCAGCGGGACTTTACCTATATTGATGATATTATCGAGGGTATTGTCGGCGCGATGAGCCGGTGCGAGGGATACGAGATTTACAATCTCGGCGAGTCAAGGCCGGTGCGACTTGATGTTTTAATAAGTGAGATTGAAAAGGCGCTCGGCAAAAGAGCCGAGATTAATCGTTTGCCCGTACCGCCCGGTGACGTAAGACAAACGTATGCCGATGTGACGAAAGCTGAGGAGCGGCTTGGTTATAAGCCGAAGACGGAAATAACAGCAGGACTGAAACGATTTGTTGAGTGGTTCAGGAATGGTTAGGTAGTTAAAGGTTTTGGAGTAGTGCCGTGAAAAAAGCGTTGATAACCGGTATTACAGGGCAAGATGGTTCTTATCTTGCGGAGTTTTTGCTTGAAAAAAAATACGAGATCTGGGGCATTATCAGACGCAGTTCATCATTTCATACCGGCAGGATAGACCATCTTTACCGGGACCCGCATGAACCTACCGCCCTTAAACTGGTTTACGGAGACCTTACGGACGGCAGCGATCTTGCCACTATACTTAACCACATAAAACCTGATGAGGTTTATAACCTCGGTGCTCAAAGTCATGTTCGGGTAAGCTTTGATACGCCGATATATACCGTTAACGTCGATGCACTTGGGACTCTCCGGTTACTTGAGGTGATTCGGTCCATGGAAAAGCCGCCGCGGTTTTATCAGGCTTCGAGCAGCGAGATGTACGGCAAAGTTGTCGAGACTCCACAGACGGAACAAACTCCGTTTTGTCCGAGAAGTCCCTACGCCTGTGCGAAGGCTTACAGTTTCTGGCAAACCGTGAATTACAGACAGGCATACGACTTGTTTATGTGCAACGGGATTCTGTTTAACCATGAGTCGCCGAGGCGGGGAGAGACGTTTGTTACGCGCAAGATAACACAGGCGGCGACAAGGATTAAGTTGGGTTTACAGGAAAAGCTGTATCTGGGCAATCTTGATGCCAAGCGCGACTGGGGTTTTGCGGGCGATTATGTCGAGGCGATGTGGCTGATGCTGCAGCAGGATAAAGCCGATGATTATGTGATTGCAACCGGCCGGACGCATTCGGTGCGTCAATTCCTGGACGAGGTTTTCGGGTATCTTGAAATGGCCTGGGAAGATTATGTTGAAATTGATTCGCGGTATTATCGGCCGACGGAGGTGGATTTTCTGTGCGGAGATGCGAGCAAGGCTCGGGATGTTTTGGGGTGGGAGCCGAGAGTAACATTCGAGGAGCTTGCGCGGATGATGACCGATGCGGATATGAGGCTGGCCCGGCACGAAAAAATATTGGCAGAGCACGAAGGGAGTTAGTAATTATGGCCGGTTTTTTTGAGGACAAAAGGATAGTCGTAACAGGAGGCGCAGGATTTTTGGGCGGTTATGTGGTGGATGGTCTGAGAAAACGCGGCTGTAAAAATATTTTAGTGCCGAAGATAGAAAACTATGACCTGACAAAATCGGACGATATTAAGCGAATGTACGAGGAAATGAGACCCGACATTGTGATTCACTTAGCGGCGGTTGTGGGGGGGATAGGGGCGAATCGCGAACATCCGGGTAGTTTCTTTTATCAGAATCTGATGATGGGCGTTGAGCTTATCGAACAGGGCAGGCTGCGCGAGATAGAGAAATTTGTTGCAATCGGTACGGTTTGTGCGTATCCGAAGTTTACGCCGGTGCCGTTTAAGGAAGACGACATCTGGGACGGTTACCCGGAGGAGACTAATGCCCCCTACGGTTTGGCCAAGAAAATGCTGCTTGTTCAATCGCAGGCCTATCGGGCCGAGTACGGCTTTAACTCAATCTTTCTGCTTCCGGTGAATCTCTACGGGCCGGGCGATAATTTTGACCCTGCAAGCAGTCATGTGATACCTGCGCTTATAAAGAAGTGCGTTGATGCCGTTAGTTCCGGCTCCGATTATATCGAATGCTGGGGCACAGGCGCAGCTTCGCGCGAGTTTATTTATGTTGCCGATGCCGCTGAGGGCATTTTGTTGGCGACCGAGATGTATAATAAGCCCGAGCCTGTGAATATTGGAGCCGGATTTGAAATAAAGATAAAAGATTTGGTGGAAAAAATCGCAAAATATACAGGATTTACCGGCGGGATTCGGTGGGACGGCTCCAGGCCGGACGGTCAACCGAGGCGGCGTCTGGATATTTGGCGTGCAAAGGCCGAGTTCGGCTTTGAGGCAAAAATGGATTTCGATGAAGGACTGAAAAAGACGATTAAGTGGTATATTGAGAATAGAAAATAACAGATAAAAAGTATGAAGGGTTGTAATGAGTAAAGATTCCTTAAATGTTGCTGTGGTGGGGGCGGGTTATTGGGGTAAGAACCTTGTGCGCAATTTTGCAACGGCTCCCAGATGCAGGCTGAAGTATGTATGTGATTTGGATGAACAGTTGCTTTTGAAGCACAAGAAGAATTTTCCCTTTGTCGAGACTGCTACTAATCTGGACGAGGTGCTCGCCGACGGGGAGGTTGAGGCGGTTGTTGTTGCGACCGAGGCGGAGAATCATTTTGAGGTGGCAAAGAAGGTTCTTGAGGCGGGCAGGTGCGTTTATGTCGAGAAGCCTTTGACGCTCAAGGCCGGTGATTCACAGGTCCTGACAGACCTTGCCAATCAAAAGCAGCTTAAACTGATGGTGGGACATCTGCTGGTATATCACCCGGGAGTCAATTACATGAAAAAACTGATTGACGAAGAGCGGATAGGTAAGCCCTACTATATGTACACCCAGCGTGTCAATCTTGGTATTGTTCGGCAGACGGAAAACGCCTGGTGGTCGTTGGCTCCGCATGATATTTCCGTTATCTGCTACCTTTTTGATTCTAAGCCGGTCTCGGTTGCGGCGCACGGGCAGTGCTATCTGCAGGAGGGTATCGAGGACGTGGTGTTTGCGGTTATAACATTTGCCGACGGAAAGGTTGCACACGTTCACTGTAGCTGGCTGGACCCGCACAAGATACGAAAGATGACGGTTGTGGGGTCTGAAAAAATGGTAACCTTTGACGATATGGAGGCTACGGAAAAGATTCGGATATATGACAAGGGCGCGGCCAAAGGGTTGGATGCCAATACTTACGCGGAGATTATATCGCTCAGGTTCGGTGATATCGTTATGCCGAGGATACCGGGGGGTGAGCCTTTGGCTATTGAGTGCCGGCATTTTATTGACTGTGTGCTCGATGACAAACCGGTCAGGAGCGATGGGGCCGGCGGGCTGCAGGTTGTGCGAATATTAGAGGCCGGACAGAAATCGTTAGAGAACAATGGCAAGGTGATTAGAATGGTCGAGTTCTAACAAGGTAGAGATCGAGTAAAAGGCTGAATAAGGGCTACGTGTCAAATTAGAGTAATGAAAATACAATCAAGAATTAAACATTGCCTTTTGTTTTGGGTATTAGGTTTTTGTTGTGTTGCGCTTATGCCGAGAGAAGTGTATGCGGATGGGAAGTATTTTCCCGAGAGAGCCTATAAGATACCGCCCACCATTCCAAGTCAGAGAGCTGTATTAGTTTATAAGGAAGGAACAGAAACTTTAATAATTGAGTCAGCATTAGAAGGTCAAGGGATAGAATTCGGATGGATTATACCTCTGCCGGAAAAGCCAACAAAATTCGAAGAAGCTTCGCCTGGTTTTATTAAGACGTTGAGTCTTACTATTCAACCTGAGATCGTCCACGATCTTACGTCGGGCATCTTCGTCGCTTGCGTGATTGCCGTGTTCGTTACTTTGTTGTTTCTAATAGTAATAGCCCCCGAGCCGCAGAAACCTCGTCGTTATTCGGTTCTGGAAATTTTAGTGGTGTTTGTGATTGTGCTTCTGCTTCTCAGCATATTGATGCCGACTATGGGGGGTCATGCAGGGGGACGTGGTGTAAGTGGGATATTTATAAATATACCAGGTATAGAAATCCACGATATTGAAGAAATAGGAAATTTCGAGGTGACTGTTTTGGAGGCAGACAGTACTTCTGCCTTAGATGTTTGGCTTAGTGTTAATGGTTTCGCTGGGCTATCGGAGAATGACAAGATAATAGTCTTTGATTATATTGAGAGCGGCTGGTATTTTGTGGCAGCGAAACTTCGGAGGGAAGGCTCTGGCTACAGCAGGCCACATCCAATAGCTATGACGTTTAGAAGTGGAAAACCCCTCTATCCAATACGACTTACATCACAGGTGGGTAGTGATGTTTATTTAGAACTTTTCGTGATCGCCGAAAAGAAGGCAACTGCTTCTAATTTGACACTTGAGTTGTGTGATGATTACAGTTTCGACCCGGGGGCCGGTCAGAACTTTCGGGGTAAGAAGCTGCCGGGATTTGTAGGGAATGTCTTTCGTCAAAATATTGGGCACCCAAATGCTAACCATTTGATGTGGGACGGATGTGTTTTAAGCAAGCTGTGCGCGACACTCAATCCTACTCAAATGAGGAAGGACATTCTTTTGGAACTAAAGTCGGGCTCACCGTTTCAAAAACATTATTACAGCCGACGTGGCGCAATCGGAACAGGATTAATTAATTGTCTGGGGTGGTGGTGTGTCTCAATTGCAATATTAACCGCGACATTTTATAAAAGAATTAAGGGTGAGAATGGAAGCAAGTTTGCTCTGGTTCGGATAGCGATTCCTACGGCATTGGTATCCCTCCTGCTCTGGGGAATCACCTATGCGGCAGTGCCGAAGATTGAAGTTGAGACTAAAGGAGGGAGGAACAGACTAATCGATCGTTTATATGAACGTGCCACCGTGTTTATGGAAAAAGAAGCGATTGCTCGAGGATATAGTTACTTTGAGGGCGCGAGTAAAAGTGAAGTTGAAGAAATTATAGAAGATTATTGCAAATTTACAGTTCGCAGGAACAGATATACGAAAGAAAAGGTAAAGCAGGAAGATTCGCCTGGCAATTACACGATTTTCGAAAATGAGCGGGGCGTTGTATTACGGACATATTCGAGAGAAGGATTCCCGGATGATGCTGTTATTACATCCGCATCTAAGGACAACTTTTTTGATGATTACGAAATAGAAGCTGGCCGGATATTTGATGCACTGGTTAAAGCCAGTATAGGTGGTTCATGGCCTTCGCATCTCAACCGAGTTCTACATTTTCGTCCGTGGGATTATGAATACAACGCGATTCTGATTAAATGTTTTAGAAGGCAGCCAAAAGAACTGGTTCCAATAATTTTGAGGCGTTTGAAGGAAAGATTGGATTGGCTGCCTGAAAGTATTGAGGAAGTTGAGTATGAAGCCAGTATGCTGGGCTCTTTGACTAGGATGGAACCACCATTGGATGTTACGGATACGAAGAAAATGTATGAATTTATCGGAAAGATTGAGGTGTCTTTTGTAGATGCCGACGGTTAGAAAGAATACTTTCGCGAATATTAAATTAACAAGATTTTGATTATGGAGAAATTTTAATGCAGGTACCTTTGTTAGATTTGAAAGCGCAGTATGCGACTATTAAGGATGAGATTTTATCAGCAATTTCTGAAGTCTTGGAGTCGCAGCGGTGTATAGGCGGGCCGAAGGTGGCCCAGCTTGAGGAAAAGATAGCCGCAGTTAGCGAATGCAAATACGCCGTAGGCGCTTCGAGCGGTACGGATGCGATAATGAACAGCCTGATGAGCCTGGAGATTGGGCCGGGCGATGAGGTTATTACCACACCCTTTACTTTTTTCTCGACGGTCGGCTGTATTGCAAGGGTTGGTGCCAAGATTGTACTTGCCGACATCGACCCCAAGACTTACAACATCGACCCTGTGGGTGTAAAAGCGGCGGTGACGAAGAAGACCCGGGCGATAATGCCGGTTCATCTTTTCGGTCAGATGGCCGATATGGACCCTATAATGGCTGTTGCCGCTGAGCATAATCTGGCAGTGATTGAGGACGCGGCCCAATCTGTTTCGAGTACTTACAAGGGCAAAAAGGCCGGCAGCATCGGGACGGTTGGGTGTTTCAGCTTCTTTCCGAGCAAGAATTTGGGCGGTATCGGCGACGGCGGCATGGTTGTAACAAATGACCAGGAGCTTTACAATCGGCTTTTCATTATGCGCAATCACGGCAGTGAGCCGAAATACTATCATAAATACATCGGTGGTAATTTCCGTCTTGACCCGATACAGGCGGCGGCACTTTTGGTGAAGCTGCCGCATCTCGACGAGTGGTCTGCAAAGCGGAGGGCGAATGCGGCATATTACGACAAGAAATTTGCAGGTACTGTTGTGCAAACACCTTATATAAATCCGGATTGTGTTACGATTTATAATCAGTATGTGGTTCGTGTACCCAGGCGGGACGAGGTGGTGGCCCATCTGAAAGCTGCCGATATCGGCTGTGAGATATATTATCCGGTGCCTATGCATTTGCAGGAGTGTTTCAGGTATCTTGGGTATAAAGATGGGGATTTCCCGGCTGCTGAAGAGGCGGCAGCCGAGGTGATGGCGATACCGGTTTACCCGGAACTAACGGACCAAATGAAGGATATTGTGGTTGAAACAATTTTATCGTTTCTCGATAAAAGTTAAACGGTATATTTTAGAACAAGAGCCCCCCTGTTGTTGATACGAGATATGATACAACTTGCCCGGCCCGGCCACTGGGTAAAGAATATAGTGGTGTTTATGCCGGTGGTTTTCGGTATGCGTATGACTCATCTGGATGCGTGGGCACAGGCGGGTGTCGCCGCGGCGGCGTTTTGTTTTGCATCAGCGTTTGCTTATATCATAAACGATATCAAAGACCGCCAAAGTGACCGGCGGCATCCGCTGAAGAAATTTCGTCCACTGGCTTGCGACAAGATTAGCACCCAGGCGGCGATTGCAGAAGCAACGGTTTTCCTTTTAATTGGTGTATTTTTGGCCAGGAGCCTTTCGGTCATTTTGCTGCTGATAGTGTTGTTGTATGTCCTGCTGCAAACATCCTATACGTTTTTTTTGAAACACAAGGCATTGATAGATGTAATATGCATTGCGCTTGGTTTTGTTCTAAGGGCGGCATCCGGTGCGGTTGCCATAAGGGTTGAAATCAGCCCGTGGCTTTTTATCTGCATGTTTACTCTGTGCCTTTTTATGGGATTTTGCAAGCGTTACAGTGAAGTCGTTACTATAGGCGACGCCGATATTGCCCAGAATCATCGGCCTACGTTGATAGAGTACACACCTGAACTGCTTACACATCTTATTACCCTGTCGGCCGGGATTGCTGTGATTGCGTTCTTGCTTTACGGATTAAGCGAACGGACGGTCGCGCAGTTCGGGACTCACTATTTTATTTACACGCTGCCTGTGGCAGTTTACGCTGTGTTCAGATTTGCAATGCTTTCGATGAGAGGGGCTTATTCCGGGCCTACCGAGCTGATTCTGCGTGACCGCCCGTTTCAGTTGACGATTTTAATCTGGATGGTTCTTATCCTTGTTGCCATCCGTTTCAGTAGTAATATTGAGTCGTGGATACAGAGCCTTTACTGACACCGCATCAGGCAGGAGCAGATTATGAGTAAAGTTGCAGTTGTCAGAACAAAACCCCAGACGGTTTTGCAGGATGTCAAGCGGGTGATGCAATTGGCCGGAGTATCGGAGGCCCTGGATTCGGAAGCGACTACAATCCTGAAGAATAATCTTTCCTGGCATCTGATGTATCCCAGCGCCAATACGACGCCTTGGCAGTTGGAAGGTGCGATACTCGGTCTGCGCCAGGCTGGCCTTACAGATTTGGTTTGCGTGGAGAATGAAACGGTGGTAACCAGTGCAAAGGTGGGTGAGGCCCTGAATAAGCAAAGGCCTGTTTGCGAACACTACGGCGTTCCCATAAAGTACAATTTCAAGACATCCGATATGAAGTGGCGGCGTTATGAACCCGCTGCAAAGATGAATGTGCTCAATGATATTTACCCTGACGGGATTTATATACCGGATTTCTTTGAGGGCAAAAACGTAGTACATCTGCCGACGATTAAATGTCATATCTATACTAATTTTACCGGCTCGATGAAAAATGCTTTCGGAGGACTGCTTGACAATAAGAGGCATTACTGCCATTCGCGGATTCATGAGACGCTGGTGGACCTGCTTGCGATACAAAAAGAGATTCACCCCGGGATTTTTACGGTTACTGACGGCACGACGGCGGGCAACGGAGCAGGGCCGAGAACAATGATTCCTGTAGCAAAGGATGTTCTGCTGGCATCGGCTGATTGCGTGGCGATAGATGCGGTCTGTGCGAAGATGATGGGTTTTGAGCCGATGGAACACGAGTTTATCCGCCTGGCACACGAGCAGGGACTTGGTACGGGCAGGATAGACGAGATAGAGATAGTCGGCGATGTTGATGTGGGTAAGGAAAACTGGGGCTTTGAGACGGGGGATAACGCCGCTTCCTGTGTAGGTAAGCTGTTCTGGTTCGGCCCGATGCGATGGCTTGAGAAGCTGATGTTCCACACACCCATTGTTTATATTTTCATTCTGGCTTCGGCGATATTCCACGATAAGATTTGGTATCCTTCGCGTGGCAAAGAGGCGGTGAATACGTGGCTTAAGGAGAGCCAGTGGGGCAGGCTGTTCGCGGATTATCGGCCGGGCGAAAACAACTCTTAAGAAAAAAGGTAAGTTATGATACGAGTAATTTGTGTATGCGGTGCCCGGCCTAATTTTATGAAGATTGCGCCTGTTATGAGAGCATTCGAGGCAAAAGGGGGGTTCGAGGTCCTTCTGGTTCATACGGGCCAGCATTACGATGAGAATATGAGCAAGCTGTTTTTTGATGAGCTTGGTATTCCCAGGCCGGATGTAAATCTGGAGGTAGGTTCTGGCAGCCATGCGGTCCAGACAGCCGAGATTATGAAGCGATTTGAGCCGGTGATGCTGGATTTTCGCCCTGATTACGTACTTGTCGTGGGGGATGTTAACAGCACAATCGCATGCGGATTAGTGGCGGTGAAGCTGGGTGTAAAAGTTATACACGTCGAGGCGGGCCTGCGAAGTTTTGACAGAACGATGCCGGAGGAGGTTAACCGTGTGCTGACAGACACTATAAGCGACCTGCTGTTTGTTACCGAGCAGTCCGGGGTTGATAATCTCAAAAATGAAGGCATAGATGCTTCTAAGGTGCATTTTGTCGGCAATGTTATGATTGATACGCTGCTTGCAAACAAGGAAAAGGCCG
>Ga0180433_10012188_pt1 | contig 10084 bp, 11 predicted proteins | sample SS_ome_8_FD_132980 | JGI IMG/M metagenome (GOLD analysis project Ga0180433, IMG submission 132980) | Hypersaline lake sediment archaeal communities from the Salton Sea, California, USA - SS_1_D_1 metaG | ecosystem: Environmental > Aquatic > Non-marine Saline and Alkaline > Hypersaline >...
CGGGCCGGATTAATCAACTCCGGTGGCGCCTCTTCAGGTTCCGGCGACCTGGCCCAGGCTGTCAGAACTGCAGTCATCAATAAACGTGCCGGTGGAATGGGTATGATTTCTGGCCGCAAAGCATTTCAAAGGCCCATGCAGGAAGGTGTCGAATTACTAAATGCCATTCAGGACGTTTATCTTGATCATTCAATTACAATAGCTTAAAGAATTCATGATTGACCAATACGGACCTTAATCAAACTCAGGATGCTTGACCGGCAATAAGCAGGAAATTCGACTTCTATTTGGTGGTGTTCATCCAGCAAGCTGTAATTGAAACGCTAACTTTTTGCTTCTTCGTGATCAAAGAAATGTCCTTGATGTAAAAAACCGTGCACACTGAAATGCCGTGTTGCTTCATTATGATGAGGAGGGAAGACCATAGCAGTTCCGGCAACTGCACTGGCTTCCGCCAGAGTAAGTCCTGAATTTTGTAATGCTTCCATTGGGTAAAGCTTTATCAAACCAATGGACATCAACCCGGCGCCAGCACTTACAACAAATGTTAAAAAAATAAGATGAAACTGTGGGGTTAACATCATCTCTAGCGGTAAATAATTTTCTCCACCAGCACCGGCCCTCTGCTCTGGTGGTTCGAAATTTTCAGGGCGCCAGCCAGCTGGGGGCATACGCATCCAGGTACTACCAATAATGACAATCAAGGAAAACAAGCCCCCATAAAGGATGAATGTCATTGCTAAGCCTATGCTCTCAAGCAAACCACCCCAGGTCCCTGCTAATTTTACCCAGCCCATTGCCCCGAATCCGAAACCCGCTACAGCAAGCCCTGTAATCATGCCTTTATGGTCGGGAAACCAGCGCATGCCAACAGCTATCGGCACGACATAGCCAAGTCCAATGCCAGCACCACCTACGAGACCAACACCAAGCAAAACCGCCCAAAAATCAGTGCCGCCACTTAGGCCGGCTATTACATACCCAAGACCTGCCCTAGATAAACGAAATAGAATAGTATGGCAGCTTCTACCCGGACGCTGGCGTTCAAGTTTTTTTCAACAGTCTCAAAGTTTCTATCTGGCCTGGTCAAGAGAATCACTGGTGACTGGCTTGATATGTTCATCATAAGTTCACAAAATGAATGGCAGCCTCAGTGCATTGCTCACTAAAAAACCTGTTAAAACCCACTGATATAACAGGACGGAAAAGAGAGGAAACATCTGATTATACTTCGTTACATCGCGTTATTTTGTCTTGAAGAATAGGATAGACCAATCGGTGGAGAGCATTTAAAGTCTATCTCATCTACATTGTAAATTATTAACTTGAATGAAGGCAGACAAAGGAACACTCATGATCAAACAAACTCTTGCATTGCTTAGCGCTTCGATATTTCTTTCAGCCTGTGGCAAAGGCGGTATTAGTGATTTTTCAGCCCCCGAGAACACACCGGTTGCCCAGGTCTTTAAAGATGGCTGTGTGCGATGCCATGGCAGTGACGGTGGAGGCATGATGTTTGGTCTGATGTTTGCGCTTGAGCCTCAAGGCAAATCGGCCAGCGAACTAGCCACTACCATTTTGTCAGGCCGGGAAAAAATGCCGGCTTTTGCTGCCTTAACTCAGAAACAGCGTATGGAGCTCGCCGAATATATTCTTGAACTACGCAAGTAAACCAACCTCATTTATGGCTTCCCCTTGTTTAAGGGGAAGACCAGAAGAGCATTACTGTTCTTCTTTCTGCGGTAGCCTGACCTTGATGGAAAGCTCTCTTAACTGCTCTGCAGAAACCTCTGAAGGTGCATCGGTGAGCAGACAGGCAGCTGTCTGTGTTTTCGGGAAGGCCATAACATCACGAATAGATTCTGCACCCGCCATTAACATGATGAGTCGATCAAGACCAAATGCCAGGCCACCGTGTGGAGGGCAACCATACTTGAGCGCGTTCAGCAGGAAGCCAAATTTCTCCTGGGCTTCCTCCTCTTCAATGCCCAGCAGCTTCATGACTCGCTGCTGTACATCTTCTTTGTGAATACGAATGGAACCACCACCCACTTCGGTACCATTGATCACCATGTCATAAGCGCGCGACAGGCAATGATGCGGATCAGATTCGAGCATATCCAGGTGCTCTTCAAACGGTGCAGTAAACGGATGATGAATGGCAAACCAGCGCTTGGCATTTTCATCCCATTCAAACATTGGAAAATCTACAATCCATAACGGCTTCCAGTCGCCTTGCATCAAACCACGGTCATGGCCCAGCTTGACGCGCAGCGCGCCCAGGGCTTCATTTACGACATAGGCCTTGTCTGCGCCAAAGAACACCAAGTCACCATTTTCGGCCCCGGTTCTTTCCATGATGGTGTTGATCGCTTCATCCGGCATGAATTTGAGAATGGGTGACTGCAAACCTTCACGCCCCTGGGACAGGTCATTGACCTTGATATAGGCCAGGCCACGCGCACCGTAGATACCGACAAACTTGGTGTATTCATCAATTTCCTTGCGCGTCAGCTCGGTACCTTTGGGCAAACGTAAAGCGGCAACACGACCGTGTTCATCGTTGGCCGGGCCTGAGAACACCTTGAAATCGACATCCTTCAGCACATCGGCAACATCCACCAGTTCCAGCGGGCAACGCAGATCAGGACGATCACTGCCAAAGCGCTTCATCGCTTCGGCATAGGTCATGGTCGGGAACGGGTTGGGCAGATCAACATCCAGCACGCTTTTATAGATCTGGCGGATCATTTCTTCGCTCGTGCCCATGATATCCGACTCATCAATGAAGGACATTTCCAGGTCAAGCTGGGTGAATTCGGGCTGGCGGTCAGCACGCAGGTCCTCGTCACGGAAACAGCGCACGATCTGGTAATAACGATCCATGCCGGACATCATCAGCAACTGTTTAAAAAGCTGTGGAGACTGTGGCAAGGCAAAGAACTTGCCTTCATGCGTACGGCTGGGCACCAGGTAATCGCGTGCCCCTTCCGGGGTCGCCTTGGTGAGCATCGGGGTTTCAATATCCAGAAAATTTTCACCCTCGAGAAACTCGCGCATGGCATGGGTCACTTTGGCTCGCATCTGGATACGCTTTTGCATTTCAGGTTTACGCAGGTCGATGTAGCGGTAACGCAGCCTCAGCTCTTCGTGCGTATCATCATCGTCAATCTGGATTGGAGGCGTATCAGCACGGTTAAGAATTTCCAGTTCACGGCCCAGCACTTCAATTTCGCCGGTGGACAATTCATCATTGGTGGTGCCTTCAGGACGCCGTCTGACCAGGCCTTTAATGCGCAGAACATATTCATTACGCACCTGTTCGGCTGTTGCAAACATGTCGGCATCATCAGGATCAAAAACGCACTGCAGCAGGCCATTGCGATCCCGCAAGTCAATGAAAATTACACCGCCATGATCGCGGCGCTTGTTTACCCAGCCACAGACCTCGACTTCCTGATCAACGTATGATGCATTGACATCACCACAATAATGAGTGCGCATGTTTTACCCTATCAACAAAATAAAAAGCCGCCTCGAGAGCGGCCTGAACTATGAATTTAACAGATTTCAGACATTAACTGCAGCTGTTACAGCCACCGGTTCCACAACTGCCACCGGTATCAGAAGAACCCGAATCAGCCAGGTTTTTCTTGGCGCCGCTTTTGAAGTCTGTCTCGTACCAGCCTGAGCCTTTGAGGCGAAAACCTGCAGCCGAAAGCTGCTTTTTCAGCGCCTCCTCACCACAACCGGGACATGCCAGCGATGGTGTTTCGGAAATCTTGTGCATCAACTCAACTTCATGATCGCAAGCACTACATTTGTAATCATAAATAGGCATGAAAAACCTCTTTTAGTAATGAATCTGTCCAAAGACGCGCGATTCTACCACAAGCAGAGGCAAGTTGAAGTCATGAATAGCGGATTATGAGTCAGAATTCTCACGGGCTACGCGGCGCTCGCGTAACATGTCGCCCTGCTTGCGAATAACGTGCCTGATCAGCAGATCCCGATCCTCTTCACGCAAATGGGTAAAGTCGACCCTTACCTGGATATCCGTGCCTTTGATCCCTGCTACCTTGTCATTGCCGATCACTTTGCCATATGTCAGGACACCGGCATTGGATGGCATCAACAGCATCTTGATCTCAAGATAGGTACCCACCGGTATTTCGTTTTCATGATGAAAGGCAATACCACTGGCACTGAGATTAACGGCACAGGCCTGGTTGTCCTGGGTATTGACTTCATCGACCATGAAAGCTCGCCCGATCATGTCGATTTTTTGATCCAGGGATTTCAGATAATGTGCCACATCCGGATCATTTACCTCGATTTTTCTCAAGGTAGCTGACATATCCGCTGTCACCGCTGCCAAACTGGAAGTAATCATAAACTGCTCGACCAATCCCTTTTCCAGAAGATCTGTTTTGTAGGCCAGTTCGGTTTCGTCAATGATTCTGAAGGTCAGGTGAACCAGATCTTCAATACGGAAAAACCGTCTTCTTTCATCTTCAATAGATATTTCCTGTTCATCTGTCACGGCTGGCATCCTCCTGAATCATAATTATTGTACTTCCGCAGGGTCTGCGGCTTCATCGGTCTGTATCACTGATTCTATGCTTTCAATATCCTGTGCATCTCCCTTGATAACAACAAGTTCAACACGGCGGTTTTTCGCACGGTTTTCCGGCGTATCATTATCTACCAGCGGCTGGGTATCAGCATGCCCTTCGACCAGAATACGATCTTCCTCGATATTGGGATTTCTCAGCATGGCGTGTAACACGGTCACCGCTCTTGCAGAAGACAGTTCCCAGTTGGAACGGAAACGACCAGTGCGGATTGGAATATTGTCAGAATGTCCGGCAACGACAATTTTTCCGGATCGATCCTGTAAAACAGCAGTAATTTTATCCATCACTTCGAAAAAGCCTGGATCCAGGCTGGCACTACCCGAACCAAATGAGCCTTTTTCCTGAATGCGGATAATCACCTTGGTCCCCTCACGTTCCACGCTGACCTGGCCAGACTCGATTTCCTCATCAAGTGCTGCCTGCAATTCTTCGACCTGTTGCTGCGCTTCCTGTTCAAGTTGCTGCTGAAGCTGTTTTTCCAGTTCCTGCTTTTCCAGTTGTTCCGGTGTTGGCTCGACAGGCTCAGGTGTTTTTTCCTGATCTGACTCACCATCCTTCATTTTCAGGTTTTCCTTGGTGACATCGCTGGTCTCCTGCTGAACCTGTTCAATAATCGACTCTTCGGCAATCGTCGGGCTGAATTCCTGCTTGATGACGCTGACACCCATGACAATCTCCGCAGCCGGTATTTCACGCTGCACACCAAAGGCATCTTTCATGGATTCGGCCATTTTCTTGAATTTCACCGCATCAATGGTGGCAAACGATAACAGCAGCACGAAAAAGCACATCAGTAATGACATGAGGTCTGCAAAGGTCGCCAGCCAGGGTGGTAACCCTGGTTTACATTTGGGGCATTCTTCTTCAGCCGCCATTATTGCTTATTCCTCGGTTGGCCTTTTGCTGTTAAGCAGGTAGGTCGAAAGCAGTTGCTCCAGAACCCGCGGATTCATACCCTCCTGGATACCATGGATGGTCTCCATGATCAGCTTGCTGTTAAGGCTCTCAAGTTCAGTAGCTCGCGTGAGTTTATCTGCTATTGGCTGCGCAAAAGCATTCGCAATAATGGCACCGTACAGTGTCGTTAGCAGTGCAACCGCCATGGCAGGACCAATGGCAGCAGGATCAGACATATTGGAAAGCATCTGTACCAGGCCCACCAGCGTACCGATCATCCCCATCGCCGGCGCCATGGTGGCCATATTGGTGAACATGCGGATACCATTTTCGTGGCGCTGCAGCATTTGCCTGACCTCGGAATCAAGCATTTTCTGCACCAGCACCGGGTCATGCCCGTCGACACACAGGGTAATGCCTTTTTGCATGAACTCGTTATTGATTTCCTGGCCTTCAAGGGCGAGCAAACCATTTTTTCTGGCAATATCAGCCAGTTCAACAGACTCTTCAATTAATTCGGCCGGATCATCGATCTTGTAAAGGAATGACTTAAGACCAATGGTGAATGAACCAAGAAAATCTCCAAGCGTCACCTGGGAGAAAGTCACAAAGAAAGTACCGCCGATAACGATCAACATTGCAGGAACATCAATGAAAGGGCCCAGTTCCCCTCCCGTCATGATAGCCCCGATAATGATACCGAAAGCCCCGATAATCCCGACCAGCGTTGCTATGTCCAAAAGCTATCCCCCGATAAAATAACTGTTACAGGTTTTCAGTTTCACTTCAAACCCATGCTATTGCAGCAATGTGACACAATAGCGGAACTTTAATGTAGTTTAGCGCTTTTTTAAAGCGACACGAGGCAGGTTGTGACAAAAAAACAGTCAATATTAATTACAGGTTGTTCCTCCGGTATCGGTCTGCATGTTGCCCATCAATTACACGCCGATGGATATCAGGTCATCGCCAGCGCCCGCAAGTCCGAAGATGTTGAAAGATTACAGCAACAGGGACTGACAGCTGTACAGCTTGATCTGGATGACAGTGACAGCATTCGCAATGCCGTTGAACAAACCCTGTCAATCAGCAACGGTGAACTTTATGCGTTGTTTAACAATGGCGCCTACGGCCAACCCGGAGCCGTTGAAGATCTCAGCCGTGATGTATTGCGCGCCCAGCTGGAAACCAACCTGCTGGGCTGGCATGAGCTGACCAACCTGGTTATTCCGGTGATGCGCAGGCAGGGCTACGGGCGCATCATTTACAACAGTTCGGTACTGGGTTTCGTCGCCATGGCTTACCGGGGAGCCTATAACTGCAGCAAGTTTGCACTTGAAGGACTGGTAGATACGTTGCGCCAGGAGCTACATGGCTCAGGAATTTATCTTTCACTGATACAGCCCGGACCGATAGAAAGTGATTTCAGAAAAAATGCCGCGGCAAAGTTTTTTGAAAACATTGATCCGCAAAAAAGTTTTCATCGCTCACAGTATGAGGCCATGCAACGACGTCTTGAAAAAGAAGGCCCCGCAGCACCTTTTACCCTGCCACCCGATGCGGTTTACAAGCGCGTTATTCATGCATTGCAAAGCAAACGGCCGAAAATCAGGTATGCGGTGACGGTGCCAACCTATCTGTTTGCTTTTTTGAAACGTATTTTTACAGACCGGTTTCTGGACGGGATTTTGTTAAAAAGTTCCGGCGGTGGAAAGCGTTAAAGACTGGAAGCCTCATAAGCCTGCATGAATTCAGCAAATGTCATGCTGTCATCGGCCTCGATCTGCCGCTGTTTGTGGTGAGATTCATCGACTGACTGCTGAAAGAATTGCAGGCGTTCCGAACTTAATGGCGCCACATCGAAATAGCGCTTATGAGTTTGTGACATACGGTTGGCGAAGGCATAGAAGCTCTCGCCTTTTTCGCGCATCTCGGCCAGCATGATGGCCGAAGGTGTTTTATCGGGATTGTGGATCATGGTCTTATGATAATTCAATGCATCGCTGAACTGCCTGGTGTTGGCAGAAACATCCAGAATCTCGGCAATAGGCTGCATACCTTCAAGCAATTCATCTCCCCATTCTTTGAGAGCAACAAATTCACCAAGGCGACGCAATTTCAGTAACGGCGTTCTGCCCTTGTGCGCTACGTTGATAATATTCAGGTCTATCTCGTGACGCTCCTGCTCACCGATAAGCGGACTGTCATGCAGCAGACAGAACAACATCAGGATCTCGAGAAAATCCAGCTGTACCTGGTCAATACCCAGTGGATGGTAGGCATTAACATCCAGTGAGCGCAGTTCAACGTATTCAATGCCATTTCGTGTCAGCGCATCAACCGGCTTTTCCAGCCCGCTAAGTACCGTTTTGGGACGGACTGTACTGTAATATTCATTTTCGATTTGCAGGATATTGGCATTGAGTTGTCGCCATTGACCATCAACCACGACACCAATGTTTTCCCACAAGGCAGCAGGCGTTGAAATGGCACAACGCAAACTGTCTACATAATTTTCCAGTGAATCATAATTGGCCTTGATACCAAGACCTTCTTCCTTGCTGTTCTGATAACCGATATCGCCCATTCTCAGGGAGGTGGCATAAGGCTCGTAATAAGTAGAGTTGTCGAACACATCAAGTTCGGTAAGCTTGTCGCCGAAAAAGGATTTACACACAGCCGGAGAGGCTCCCATCAGATAGGGTATCAGCCAGCCAAAGCGCTGCAGATTTCGCACCAGCCCCATGTAACTGGCATTTCTAAAGGCCTGAAGTGACAAGGCAGAATTTTCCAGCTTGTAATACAGCTGCCAGAAACTGTCCGGTACCGAGTAATTGAAATGTACCCCGGAAATCACCTGCATGACGCGGCCATAGCGGTAACCGAGTCCACGCCGGTAAACTGTTTTCATGGTACCGGCATTAGACGAACCGTATTGCGCCAGCGGAATATTGCTGCCACCCTGCAAAATACAGGGCATACTGGTGGCCCACAGCTTTTCATTCTGTAAACGTCGATACACGAAGGTTTGTGCATCCTGTAAAAAACACAGGGCATCCTCGGAGCTGAACATCGGCGGAGTAATAAACTCCGTCAGAGCCTCGGAGTAATCCGTGGTGATCCAGGGATTGGTCAGTGCTGCACCGATACATTCTGGATGCGAAGTCTGGGCGATACCGCCGGTTTCAGCCACACGCAGACTTTCTTTTTCAAGACCACGCAGTCCGCCACTGAGCTGCTCGGCTGCATTATCCTTGCGTAGTGCAATCAGGCGTTGTTCAAGTTTTGCATCCAATTCTGGTCGTTCCCGGCAATTTAATCTAAGACCCTTCTGGCAGAAAGGTCTTGTCTGGCGTATATTTACGACTATTAACTGATACTTTCATTGTATCCTGATTATTCGATGTAAACAGCAGTAACGGAGTCACTGTGTTGAAGAAGTTAGCACCTCACCTGGTTTTGATCTTATTGATTACCCTGCTTCCACTTTCGGCAAGCATTGCAAAAGAGGCGGACGGCCATCAGAAAGCCGTCAATCAACTCTGGAAAAAACTTAACGATAAAAAACTCAAGCTGCGTTCTGAATCTGCACTGATTGTTGACCGTTTTAATAATCCCATTTATGGCAAGGCCATCGATACGGCGCTGCCCATCGCCTCAATCACCAAGTTAATGACGGCCATCGTTATCCTCGACAGCAAGCTGCCGCTTGATGAAAAAATCAAGATTACCAAGGCCGACCGCGACTTGATCAAGCTCACCGGTTCCCGGTTGAAATATGGTGCAAGGTTGACCCGCAAGGAATTATTGCATCTGGCTTTGATGTCTTCGGAAAACCGTGCATCAGCCGCACTCGGCAGAACTTACCCGGGTGGTACGCAGGCTTTTGTGCGGGCAATGAACGCCAAGGCAAAATCACTGGGCATGAACAATAGCCGATTTGCCGACCCTGCCGGGCTCAAGCCTGAAAACATGGCGTCCCCCCAGGATCTGGTCAAGCTGATACGTACCGCTGGCAATTACCCTGAAATCCATCAAGCCACCACTCAAAAGAGCCTGACAGTTTACCCCTATAAAAAGAAAGGTCCGTTGAAATACGCCAACACCAACCGTCTGTTGAAAAACAAGAAATGGTCGATTGAATTATCCAAGACCGGCTACATCAATGAAGCAGGTCGCTGCCTGGTGATGCAGGCTGACATTGCCGGCCAGCCAATGGTTATTGTACTGCTCAACAGTTTTGGAAAACTGACCCCCTTTGGAGATGCCAACCGCATCAAAAAGTGGATTGAAAACGGCGTAAAACAGCAGGGCTGAGCAATTTATTTAGCCAGTGTACCAGGTTGTGCAACTGACTCCAGGCTACGGCAGGTGCAAATCAGTGTTACAAGCCTTCTGGCGTTAGCAGTAATCTCGAGATCATACGTTCAACCGGCACATAATCATCGGTGAACAGCGGTAAGTCATCCAGGGATGTTCCCGCTGCCAGCAACGGCACATTGATCTTGTACCAGTTACGACTCAGGCCGCTGCTGGACATAAAAAACTCC
>Ga0180433_10012189_pt1 | contig 10084 bp, 3 predicted proteins | sample SS_ome_8_FD_132980 | JGI IMG/M metagenome (GOLD analysis project Ga0180433, IMG submission 132980) | Hypersaline lake sediment archaeal communities from the Salton Sea, California, USA - SS_1_D_1 metaG | ecosystem: Environmental > Aquatic > Non-marine Saline and Alkaline > Hypersaline > Sediment...
AGAACTTCAACTTGCGGCACTTCAGGACTCAAAGGGCCTCTTACCTCTACCTGTACTTGGCGTCGATGCCGTCCTTGTCCTTGCCATTCATTCTGATACACTGGATGGATATCATGTAAGAAACACTGAAGTACAAATTTTCCCATTTCTGGTGAGTCAAGACGAACATTGATTTCATAATCGTTCATTCTGAGACTCTTTTCTCCCAGATTCGTACTTCCTAAATAGACTCTCCTCCCATCAATTGTAATGATTTTCTTATGATAAGTCGTATTTGCTACCCCAAACTCATATAGATGGAGATTTGGGTTTGGCTTTCCATCAAGAAGTTCCTTCCAATTTGATCTCGAAAGCTCTGTATAAAGCTCATGCGTAAGCGGCATGTCTCCACCAGTGCGATTCGTCACAAGATGAATCCTTACACCGCGGCCCGCTGCACCTTTCAACGCTTCCAAAAGTTCTGGCACAGGATGGAAGTACATATGTTGAATATGGATACACTGCTCTGCTTCCTTAATGTCCTCAATGAGATCCTGAAGCATCTGGTTTTCACTATCATCAGGGCCTGTCGAATAAAAGGTTGACTGCAACACTCCTTTTCTCCATCCATGTTTATCAACATTTTCAGCGTGCGCCCCCTCAAATACAGGAGGCTGAACATGATTGAAACGAGGGTCAAATAAGGCTCTGATTCTTTCTTTCACATCATGAGCACCCCATACCGGGAAAAGACTCAGAACCTCTAAATAGAGAGAGTACCCTATTCCAAATGTTTCCTCACTTCGGAATATAAAGTCCGCATCACGAAAAGCAAGAGGCTGCATCTCCCTTTTGCCAGATGAAGGGATTGGAGTATCCCCATCTCCTTCCCAACGATCAGCAATCCCTGACCCGCCCATCTCAAAGTATTTCCCGTAGTCGATAACAAGAATCTTGCTATGGTTAGTACGGTAACTTGTCCGGTCCGAAACTGGACTGTTATATAGCTGCACTTCAGGAGTTACAAGCATATAAAATCGATCAGGAAACTTCGTTTCAAGCTCTTTAATTTTTTCCTTATTTTCCCCTGAAAGCATGTATTCTGAACCTATCAACTTCACGTCGAGATCTTTTTTTGTCTCGAGTCCGGACTGAATTTTAGCAAGTGCTTGATCGAATAGTTTCCCCCCAAAATAGCACCCCGACATGACAATTGATTTTTGAGCATTTTCTAGAAGCATCAATTTATGCAAGTTTCCTCCTCGTGAAGTTGCAGTAATTGCTGCTGAACAGGAATTGAGAACTTTCACACCTTGTTTTGGAGCAACACTATGTGAAAATGAACGGTATCGAGTTAGAAATTCGTTGGTGATTGCAAGTTTTAACTTATCTGAAAGAGGATCCGATAACAATTCGGAAAGAAGACTCCCTAGATTTGCGTAGTATTCCTTCAAGGCGGGTGCAACATCAGCCATTACCGAAGAAGTAGAAGACCCTACAAGACGAAGTTCTCCTAGAGTTTCATGGATTTTCTCTGTTTTTTCTTTCCAGAAAGTAACTCCTCGATAGATTGAGAAGAGTTGCATTGCCCCTTTCAACGGATCTTCAGACTCTTTAAAACACCTATTAACTTCGCTCACGAATAGAGCATCAACTCCCCTAATTTCAAGACAACTTCCTACTTTCTCTATCAAAAAAGCAACCTTATCTTTAAAAGGTAGATCTGCTTTATCTTGTACCAAAATGGAGAGGACAGCGTCCATCTGCCTGCGCCCTGTTTCACTTTCTTGAACAAATGGCGCAAGCCATTTATCAAAAGCTTTTGCAAGCTGCATTTTCTCAATTAAGTGAATGGTTTCTCCATTGAGCCCCGTTGTTGCCTCTTTAAGGAATTGCAGTTTAAGAATTCCTTGTGGGTTTTCTTGAAATAACGCCGTAGTAATTGGAGAGTTTTTTGAAATCATTAAATCAAGGTATCTGAAAACAAATGGAAGCTCCCCCTCTTTGCAAGCTCCTTGAAGAGCCTCTATTTCTGCGCTTGAAACACCCTTGTTCGCTTCCATCCAACTTGTTAAATGCTTCACAAACGCTGAGGTGTTCTCAAGATTGTTGACACAGCCTCTCGTAAACTCAGGAGTCACAATTCCTTCTTTTTCCCATACCTGAAGTTTTTCATAGAGCGTCGTCAAAGAGACGCTCGCATCAGCCCCTGCAAATAGACGCTCTGAAGCTTTAAATTCCTTTGTAAGCGCAATAAGACAGCCACTGCGATCATAAGTCGGTGATGGAGGACAAAAGTGCATGCCCTCTTCTATTCTTGGCGCATCTAAAAGACGCAGGCTCCTTCCACTCCCTGGAAGAACCCATGAAAGAGAACACATATCAAGAACAAGTGAGCTTGGCAGGTGTTTTGTAAGCGCCGATTCAGAAAGAGTCGGACTTCCATCTAAGTTTGCAACTAAATGACTAAAAAATTCTGGGGTCAAGACATAGTTATATACGAAAGCACGCATAAGAGCTGGTGAGTTGAAAAAACTCGTCACATTTGAACAGGTGTTGTCTAAATACTGCATGACAGGGTTTTTTCCTAAAGCAAACTCTTTAAGATCTAGAGCTTCAGAAAGCTTTGCTTGCAACAAACCTTGGAGCCCCCCACTCAGCTCCTGCTCTCCATGGGGGGAGAGAAAACTTAGAATACCCGATGTTCTTTCTTTCACTTCCTGCTTTAATACGCGCATCAGAGGACCTTCAGAAGAAACGACTTCTTGAGATCCAATAATTGTTGAGAGGGTTCCAATATGGCTTGCTGCTGATTGGCCAAATTGCATCACTCCTTTAACTGCCCCACCAAGCCATCCTTCTGTTGCAGTTCGTAGAGTTTCCATTGGGAGAGGGTCGGTCATGAGCCCCGTTAACTGAGAACGAAGAGCGATCTCTCTTTGTTTTCTATCTGAATGATCAAAGACATTTGTTAGTTTTGGATCTTGAGATTCATCAAATAGAACTTTCTCAAGTGTTTCAACCGTTTGAAGCAACTGAGCAGGAGCAAGAAGTGGACTCGGCCCCGATGAAAAACGGGCTAAAAGAGATCCTAAGTTTTTTTGTGCTCCATCACTTATCCCAAGAATCGATTGAACCACCTCTTCCATTTTCCCCTTAGGTTCTCCAAGCTGAACCACTCCCTTCATCAGCGTAAAGAGGGAATCATTCCATTTTACAAGAACCTCTTGATCCCATGATTGATATTGATGATGAGGATCTTCAACCACAGCACTTTGAAATTCTTTGATATATCCTACAAGTAAAGCATTGATCATCTCTGGAGAGAAGAGAATATCAAGAGACGCTTTTACAAGCTTTGGTATTACAAATGCAGTCGAGCGAATGAGCTGCGCCTGAACTGAGGAAATCCCCTTGCAGTGGCTTCGAATGATCAAGTCGGTCATGGCTTCAAGCTTTTGTCTAACATCTCGCTCTGAAATTTTAAGAGGAGCTCCCCTCACCTTTTCAAGCGCTGCAAGGATTAACCGTTCTTCCTTTCCTTCACTTGCATAGACTCCAAATGTTTCATCTTTCTTTGCCTCTTGAACAGCTAAAGCATAGTCATGAATAAAGGGCCCTATTGAACCATACATGTCGACAATCATTTGTTGTTTAGCTTTTGGAAAAGCTGTTTGCTGTGGTTTCCCGATAAGCTCTGGAAGAAAACCTTTCACCATTACAACACTCAAATCAACCACACTCGTCACTAGAGGAGTATCCTTGAGGTAAAGCTGACCTACGTAACGGTCCAAGTAATTTCCCATAAGATTTGATAAGCGTTTTCCAGCTTCTAAAGAAAGATCTTGAGGCCCAATTGGAGCAATTTGAGGAGGAATTGACGAACCAATACTTGCAACTCGCGATCTTATTTCAGGAATCAGCGCTCCTTGAATGATATACTGGATTGTAAGGGAGCGCATCAGAGGTTTTGACTGTGAAAGCCCGTAGAGGTTTCCTGCTAAGCTCTGCCCAAATGTATGAACCGAAGGCATCACCCACGAAGTCGCTGTAAGAAAAGTCTCTGTGTACTTAGGACCAAGCTCCCTAGAAAGGAGCGTTATTTTTTGATATAAAGCCTGCGGAATGTCTTGAGCATCTTGTACTCTTCCTAACAGACTTTTGTCTTGATAATCCCATCCATAACGCTGCACTGCACTGATTCCAACAGTTGCTGCTGAAACCCACGTTTCTGTTCCTCTCTCTCTTTGAAGAGCAAAGGCGTTCTGCAAAAATGCACCGATTTCATCTCTAAAAACAGGCTTCGACAAAAGGCGCATTCCAAAACGAAGAACCGATTTTGCACTTGAAGGATTATCGGTTTGAAGAAAATGAGATTTAAGCATGCTCGACGCAATCCAAGAACTATAGCGGGGGTTGCCAAAGTCAATAAGTTCGCTAACAAAGGCTGTAACCTCCCGGTGAAGCCCTGGTGGAACAACCCCTGGAACAGTTTTTGAACCACTTTCTTCAGAAAGCTCTTTAAGCTCATCCCCAATCTTATCATCATGGATAAATCCAAGAGTTAACATTTTGGAAAATTCAGGAGATAAGACCGTATCAATCAACGCGTCTAATACCTTTGCGGTATGTTTTGCTAAAGAACTTTTAAGCTCACCTCCAATAGGTTTCCCACTTATAGCTTCGAATAAATTGACCAAATGCCCCCCAAAATCTTCAAGGATTTCTTGATCACTATCTTTTCTCGCAAGGAGTCGCTGATTGATCCTTTGTTGCAATTCAGCCGCAGATAAAGCCTCGCGGCTACGACACCATGTACCTCCTTCCAGCGCAGAGCGAGCTGTATTGTAGTCTTTTAGAAATGATGTGACACAGTGAAGTGAAGAAGTTGCTAAAACCAAACTGGTTTTTTGCTGCTGCACGTCCTCTCCTTCTCCGAAGAATAGGGTCGGTAAAAATGATTGAAACCACTCCTCAACATGCTCAATAATGACCTTCTGATTCACAGCCCCCTCTTTGGCAATATGCGGAAGCACATAATCTCGAACAAAAAGGGTCCCTACATTAGATGCACGGAGAGCAAGCGCTCTCTTTCTCGCAAAAGCAGCCTCTTTTTCTTCAGGGAAATAATCAACACAATCATAAAAAACAAGATCTTCCTCCTCACTATCACTGAGCTCTTCCACGATAGGAGAACGAAGCCCTCCTCGATCTTCTTCAATTGCTGGACTTAATAGTTTTGCATCGTGAAAGTAAAGCTCCGCCTTAAGAACTAAAATCGTCGCTTTTACTTCAACACCACTTTCGAAAGTCCGAGTAATATTCACCGTCTTGTAGCGAGATAAAATGCTTTGAACCATATGGGCATTTTCTGGGCTTACCCTCTCAAGTTCACGAATTAAACTCACCACATCAGAACGGTTTGTTTCCGTCAGAACAGGTTCAAATTCGCTGATAGGAACAAGCGGTTTTTCCTCAAATCTCATAGACTTAACAAGAGCAAGTTCTCCAATATTTTTGGATTCAACTGGAAAACAAAACACCATCTCTTTCCTAAAGGCACTTCGACGATACGCAAGAATCTCGGCCGCCTTCTCTAAGCTTTCTGTTTGAACCAACAAAGCAGGCGCCGCTCTGCCGTTGGGATCAAAAAGACAAACATCTTTTTTCCCAACCGTCACACCAAAGTAATCACGCCCAATCATGAGCATTGCACCAATGCGCTCCCCCGATAAGTTCCCCTGAAGCTCTTGTAACACGTGAACATAAGCCTGTTGCTCTTTTCCAACCATTAAAGGAGCTTGAATAACCTCCCCCTTGCGCGTGAAACTCCCCGCAAACGAATCAACTACCTCATCGCACGGTAGATGTGTTCCTAACTCCATTCCTTCTGACAACCTGTCATAGAGATCTGATCCTTCCACAAGGACTCGATCCATCTCATCTCTGGAATTAAGCGTTCCCAAAAGCATTCCTTCCAACGCCTTTCCAGCAATCAAACTCCCAGGTGCAGTGCCTCTTTCATCCCCATAAGGTCTTCCACGAGCCATTAAAAGACCCGACCCTTCTAGTAATTTCCCCAGCTCTTTTTGTTCCAGCCGCTCTTTAAGGGCAAGAAGTGTTGCATAAGCCCCCTCCATCTTTCGCGGCAAAGGTGCGCTAAGCGTTCCCACTTCACCTTTCACCTGGCCAATCTCCGACTCGATGTCTTTCACTCGCCGCTGCGCCTCTTCTAAGGTTAACCCCTGAAAAGCTTCCTTAAGCTGATAAACATCCTGCTGAATTCTTTCAACAGAAACACTATTTAACTCCACCTGACTAGACATCCATCCACCTCATTCTTCTACCCCTTTAAAGAAAACAATCACCGACCGACAAAAGTTTATCTACCGGAATCTATTTGTTTATTCCATATAGGCCTAATAACCCATGATCGAAATAATACGAAATACCAAATTTTAATGATATAAAATGAAAATTTTAATTATTTAAATTAATTATTATCAACTCCTCTGCAATACCCTTATATTAAGGTAGGAGCTCAGCTTTACTGTTGCAGTGATTGTAGATCACAAGAGCGCGTCTTTATCAAGTAAGCATTTGCTCGAGTTTGCTTTTGTTTCCTCGAACAGATTTTTTCTATCTCTTTTGTGGTGATTGTTAAATCACAACAACTCAAAAGAGATGGGAGAAAGATGACGGGAAAACAAAAGAAAAAAGAAAATGGCCGCTATGGGTTACATAACGGCCGGGGACCAGACTTTGCAGTCTGGAAAAAGAAGGGGGAAGTTTGTTTGTAAAGAGCAAGCTAACCACTTTTTCTTCACTTACCTATTCGTGTAACATGCCACCATCTTTTTGTCTATCACATTTTTTTTATATCTGATAACCTCACTCCTAAGTAAAGATTACGCAGAAAGATCGTGCCGAATATTATTGTTAATGAAATTGAGTTTTATTATGAAAGTCATGGAAGTGGCGATCCTCTTATCTTGATTTGTGGCTTCACAAACCACTTGGAAATGTGGAGGAAGTTTATTCCAAAACTTTCCGCGTCTTTTGAGGTAATTGTTTTCGATAACCGGGGCGCTGGAAGAACAGAAAGTTCGCCTCCCCCTTATACGATCGAGGTGCTTGCCGACGATGTGATTGGACTCATGGACTCTTTGGGAATTCAAAAAGCTCATATGGCTGGGTTTTCTATGGGATCTCTCATTATTCAATCGATTGGACACCGCTACGCTGAAAGAATTCATAAGGGAGTCCTCATTGCTCCTTTCAGTGTTTTGCCAAGTACGGCCCTCATGCAAGCACATTCAGTTGCAAAACTTTTTCAAGCAGGTGTAGATCCCGCTCTAGCATTAGAAACAATGCTTCCATGGATTTATAGTAACGATTACTTGTCCGATCCAAAAAGAGTCGTAAGGACGATTGATACCCTGCTTAAAAATCCCTATCCCCAATCTCCTGAGGGTTACACAGGGCAGCTTCAGGCTCTTTCAAAATGCGATATGTCTGGTCGACTTTCTGTAATCGAGACCCCCTTATTGATTCTGGCAGGTGAAGAGGATCTCTATACTCCTTTTTATGAAGCAAAACTTTTAAGAGAACAACTGCCGAATGCTGTTCTTAAAGGTGTTCCAGGGGTCGGACATATGCTCTATATAGAAGCGGAAGATATCACCGTGGAGGGAATTCATGCCTTTTGCACCGGTTAATGGAATCAAGCTTTACTACGAAGCATATGGCAAAGGAAGACCTCTTGTTTTTCTTTCAGGATTTTCAACTCATCATCTGACATGGCAATCGTTTATTGAACCTTTGCAAGATGATTTTCAGCTAATTCTTTTAGACAACCGTGGGGCGGGACAAACAACGGCGCCTGCATCTCCGTACTCAATAGATACGATGGCTGACGATACCGTTGCACTCATGGACCACCTAAAGCTCGATGTGGCAAGCATGGTAGGCTCTTCAATGGGAACTGCAATCATTCAAACAATCGCTCATCGCGCACCAAAGCGCATCGACAAAGGAGTTTTGATTGCTCCCTTTTCGAAACTTCCACGCACTTCTCTTTTAAAAACAATGACAACTGGGAAGCTTCTGCAAGCAGGAGTCCCTCTTGACTTAGTCATTGAAACCGTAATCCCCTGGCTATTTAGCCGCGACTTTGTAGCAAGCCCTGAAAAAGTCTCAGCTAAAAAAGAGGAAATGACAAAAAACCCCTTTCCACAATCAATCGAAGGTTTTCTTGGGCAAATGCATGCTCTTGAAACTTTTGACTCATCACAATTTATCAGGCAACTAGAAGCAAAGTTCTTGCTCATTGCTGGTGAAGAGGATCTTTCAACTCCCTTCTCTTGTGCACAATTCCTTCACGAGCATCTTGCAAATTCCACCCTCCATCCCTTTTCAAGGATGGGGCACATGGCACATGCAGAAAAACACGGGGAAGTTCTAGCTCTTATTCAGAAGTTTGTTAAAATGTGACTGTTTTTATAGAAGATTTTGTCTGCCTGCTTCTGGCCAAAGGTTGTTTCTAATAATTGGTAAAATGCTGGATAACAACTACTATTTGAATAAAGACTTTGGTAAAAGGGCTTCAAGTGCTCAATTGCGGGAATAGATATCCCTCCAAAGAAATCGGCACCAAGAGCCAACGCATCTTCCCCACCAAGGGAGAGACCATGCTCAATATGACGCACAAAATCATCAGGCTCATTTCCCACAAAATGGCGGACAAAGTTAATCCCTATGACGCCCCCCATCCGAATGATTTCTTTTGCAAAGGAGTCTGGAAGATTCCGTGGATGCATTTTCACTTCCCGGAAATTCGAATGACTAGCGATCGGAAGGATTTTTAATCCTTTTTTATGAAGATAATTGAAAATGTCTTCTGCTAATGTATCTGAGCTGTGGCTGAGATCAATTGCAACTCCCTTTCCACCCATGTAATCAAGAAGCCTTCTTCCGTCCTCTTTTAAGCCTACCTGAGTCATGTCACCCCCACCAAAACGATTCTCATCCTTCCAAGTCATGGAAACATAAAGCCACTGTTCTTGATCAAAACGCTCCGGCAAAAGGTCAATAGATTCCCCTTCCTCTAAAAGCCCTGAAGCATTTTCAATAGCCGGCACAAACTGCGGTCCCTGCATTGTCTTAATTTTATGATAACACTCTAACTGACCTTCAAACTCTTTGCGGGGCTGTTTTCCTGTTTCGGAAAATAGTGCAAGAGCCTGAAAAGAAACTCCCCCTTTTTTTAAAAGGGGGAGTGAACATCTTGAGGCTTCATCTTCGGGACTATGCTTGTCTCTATCACCATTGAGATAGGCTAGCAAGTCGCAATGAAGATCAACAACGGGAATCGACATTTAGAAATCGAATCGCGCTTTGATTGTGACCCCCTGGAGATAAAGGTCTCCAGAATGGTCAGGCTCGCTAATGTTTTTGATCACTTCGTTATGAAGAATCCAAAGAACATGTTCCCAACCTGCCTGAAGCATGAAGTGAAAACGGTCTTGGCTAAACCAAACGTCGTACCTGAACCCAGCGCCAATGTTTGCAACAGGTTCTGCAGTATGTGGTTTTGCACCAGTATCAAGAACACTTGTTGTTACATTGTTAACTGTCACACGTTCTTTTCGATCTACGTCAAACTGTCCCCAAAGAATGGAAAGAGCAAGGTCCGCATAAAAACCGAAATTCTTTGTAAACTGAAAAGCATTGTTTAATCCAGCACGCAGACCAATTCCCCAAAAGTCTTGGTCAAGGTCAAGGCGGTGACTTTCATTTCCAGCCGCTAATGTATACTCAATGTTGTAGTCTTGGTCAATCCATGCTGCATGAAGTCCTGCGAAAAGACGGAGCTTCATGTACTGACTCAAGTACGCATTACGTCCTAGATCAAGCGTTACGTTGTTATAGTGAACATCCCAGTTTGCATGAGCACGTGTTAAAAAGTCTGTTGATCCATTGACCACCCAGTAAGGGATCATAGTGGATAGTGCAGCATCCTGACTTGTAGTGTTACTTGCATCACTATGGATCCAAGTATACTCAGCGATAATATCCCACTGATCATGGGGAAGGTTGAAACCAG
>Ga0180433_10012190_pt1 | contig 10083 bp, 8 predicted proteins | sample SS_ome_8_FD_132980 | JGI IMG/M metagenome (GOLD analysis project Ga0180433, IMG submission 132980) | Hypersaline lake sediment archaeal communities from the Salton Sea, California, USA - SS_1_D_1 metaG | ecosystem: Environmental > Aquatic > Non-marine Saline and Alkaline > Hypersaline > Sediment...
TCTCATCGGGGATATCTCTAGAGGGTTTTTCGGGGAGAATCAGGTGGAAGGTGTTTGGTGTATTCTCATGAATTTCAACGGTTTGTGACTCGTTTATTTCGAACCCATTGTCACTGAGGAACTTGTGTGGATCAGCTAAAACGGCTTCTTTCAGACTAGGGTCATCCCAGATTCTCCGAACCAGAGCGGTCCACTTTTTGATGTTTGAGCTGCTATCTTTCATCCTTTTTGTTGTAATTCTTGATTTGATTATTTGCAATTGCTATTAACAAAATTCATGAGCCGAGATATTTTTCGACATGATACGATAGAAAAACTTTCCTCGCTAACACAACTGAGCAAGCTGCTTGTCGTGGTTCGTCTTCGAGGATGGGTTGTTCTTTTTTCTTTATGTGCAATACTCGTTGCGATCGTTGCATGGTCTGTATTAGGACAGATTCCGATTATCACGACAGGCCAAGGAATCCTTCTTGCACCTGAAGCACAATTTGCGATGAAGAGCCCTTCTGACGGCGTCGTGAATCAGGTATTTGTTAAGGTGGAGCAAGAGGTGACAGCAGGAACTCCTCTAATGGAACTTAACAGTGGCATCAAAATTTTAGCGCCTCATAGTGGAAAAGTTTTTCAGATTGATGCGGGTCAGGGGGAAGCCGTAAAAGTCGGGGAGGTTCTTCTATGGTTTCAAACAGAAGTATTTCCCAACCAATTGGAGGTGTATGGATTCATCCCCACCCAGGTGGGAGAAAGAATTCAAGTGGGAATGCAGGTGACTGTTGATCTTAATGCGGTTGACACACAGAAGTATGGGCAGCTTGTGGGAAAGGTTAAACAGGTTGCTCCCTATGCTGTTTCGGCGACTTCCGATCAACTTAAAGTCATCCCTTCTGAAAAGGCGCGAGAAGATTTAACTAAAGGAGCAACTGTAGAGCTAGTTATTATTCAACCTAGTCTTGATCCAAATAACAAATCAGGGATCAGATGGAGTTTTGGAAAAGGGCCTCCTGACCGGTTAAGTCCTGGCTCAACAGGCACGGTTCGTGTGACGATTGAGAACAAGCGGCCAATTTCCTACCTAATCCCCATTGTGTCATGAGGTGTGAGTAGTGGAGCAGACGATTCCTCGCCCAACCAAATTATGGAGAGTTCACACCCCGACAGTGATTCAAATGGAGAATGTCGAATGTGGAGCGGCGTGCCTTTCAATGCTACTTTCCTATTATGGAAAACATGTTCCGCTGGAAGATCTACGAATCGAGTGCGGTGTTTCAAGGGATGGAAGTAATGCACTTAATCTACTAAATGCAGCAAAAAATTTTGGCCTAGAGGGAAAAGGGCATCGAGAAGGGCTTCAAGAGCTTTATGAAACCGACAAACCTGCGATTCTCTTTTGGGATTATAATCATTTTGTTGTTCTTGAGGGATTTGGGAAAAAATGCGTTTACCTTAACGATCCTGCCTTTGGGCCTCGGAAAGTGACTTATGAAGAGTTTGATGAAGCTTATACAGGAGTTGTCCTGCATTTTCATCGGAGTTCTTCTTTTGAAAAAGGGGGGAAGCAACCCAGTGTTTTTGGGGATATGAAACATCGTCTTCGTGGGGTCAAAAGGCCTCTCCTCTACGTTTTAATCGCAGGACTTTGTCTTCTCATTCCCGGTCTAGGAGTTCCCGTTTTTACACGAATCTTTATTGATAATATCTTGGTGACGAATGTTCTTCCATGGAAAGGGCAGTTTTTATTTGCAATTTTTTGTGCGATGACCCTTGCAGGAGTTTTAACCTGGCTTCAGCAATACTTCTTAAATCGTCTGAATGCAAAAATGGCGATTCATTTTTCGAGTGATTTTTTATGGCACATCTTGCGTCTCCCCGTTTCATTTTATTATCAGAGGTTTCCCGCGGAAATTGCAAACCGTGTAGGGCAAAACAATCTTGTTGTCCAAATGATGACTGAGGCTTTAGCAACGCCTACTATCCAGATGATTCTGGTCGTTTTCTATGGAATTGTGATGTTTATGTATGACTTTTCTGTGGCGCTTATTGGAGTTTTGGCAGGGCTAGGAAGTCTTGTTGTGATGCGTCTAGTTCAAAGAGCGCGGACAGATACTTACGCTCGCCTCCAAAAAGAGCAGTCAATTGTCACCGCAAATTCAGTCGGGGTGATTCAACAAATAGAGACCATTAAGGCTACAGGAACCGAAAGTGATGCTTTTGCTGCTTTTGCAGGCTTTGATACGAGAAAAATCAACTCGCTCCAAGAAATCAGTCGAAAGGACGCCATTTTAACGACCTCACCCATCCTATTTCAGGGGCTTGCTCAAGCGGCTCTTTTGGGAATTGGTGGATGGCGGACCATGCAAGGGAGTTTGACAATTGGGACTTTGATGGCTCTTCAAATGCTTTTGATTAGCTTCATTACCCCCATTGTCAATTTTGTAAACTTTGGACAGACAATCCAATTTCTTAAGGTAGAGCTTATTCGTCTCAATGATGTTTTAAAGAACCCTATTGATCGTATTTATTCTAAAAAAACGGCCGAGAAGTCAGATAAACCTAAGCTTGATGGTTATTTAGAGTTTAAGGATGTCACCTTCGGATATAGCCCTTTGGCGCCTCCTTTGATTGAAAAACTCAATATCAAAATTCGCCCAGGCCAACGAGTGGCTCTTGTTGGCCCCTCAGGGTGTGGGAAATCCACGATTTCAAAACTCTCGACAGGATTGATCGAGCCTTGGGAAGGTGAGATTCTTTATGATGGGAAACCCATTATGGAGCAGTCTCAAGAGATCATGCAACGCTCACTCACAAGTGTTGATCAAGAAATTTTCCTCTTTAGTGGAACGGTTCGAGACAATATTACGCTGTGGGATACCACTGTTCCTGATGAAGTGTTGATCAAAGCGGCGCAAGATGCTTGTATTCATAACGATATTTTAGAGCGTCCGGAGGGGTATGATACCAAGCTCATCGAAGGAGGAAGAAACCTCAGTGGTGGGCAGCGACAAAGGGTAGAAATTGCGCGTGCTCTCCTTGTCAGCCCTTCTATTGTGATTATGGATGAAGCCACAAGTGCTCTCGACTCTAGTACCGAAAAGCTCGTCATGAATCACATTCGGAAAAGGGGGTGTTCGGCGATCATGGTTGCTCACCGCTTAAGTACTATCCAAGATTGTGATGAGATTATTGTCCTTGAGAATGGGAAAGTCGTTGAAAGAGGGACGCATGAAGAATTAAAAAAATTGGGTGGAGTCTACAACCAACTGATTGAGAGTGAGACGGGGGATAATGGAAGCCTTGTTTAAAGAGCATGGGGAGAAGATTGAGGCTCCAGCAAATTTTCGCCTCTCTCTCCAAAAAAAAGGGACCGTTTGGTTTCTGGAAAAGGGAGCCATGATCCTTTTTGCCGTGCAAAAAAAAGAAGGGCACGAGGGTCGAAGAACGCTTCTTTCAACCGTTCAATCGGGGCGTCTTCTCTTTGATATGGAAGGGCAAGAAAATGTTCCTTTTGAGATCTTCGCTTTCAGTGAAGAACCTGTTGTTATTTGGGAAATGAAAGTGGATGCTTTTGAAGGGAAGCTTAAAAACTCTTCGCACAATCAAGAGGCCTTTTCTCCTCTTTTAGAACATTACCTGAACCAATTTGGTCATTTTGTGTTTTCTCCAATTGAACTCCGTCCCAAACACTGGATTCTTGAAGGAGGAATTGGTGTTGAAAAAGGGGAGACATTTACAATTAAAATCAGTGAGATTCCAACCGAAAAGGAGCGGGTGGTTTGGCTTACTCCAAAAGAAGGGGAATACAAGCTTCTTGGACCTCACGAGGTAAAGTTGTCTCAGAAGAACTTTCCTCTTCTTCCCCACCTCTACTTTCTATCTTTAGAAAAGACAACGCTGCAGGCAAAAAGTACTCCTGAAGTTATTAGCTCCGAATGCTGGCTAGAAGGACTCAGCCATTTTCATCACTTTATAGGAAACTATCTTGTATACAAAAGAGCTTTTTTGGATCAAGAAGAATTCAAACGTTTTGAGGAGAAGGAGAGACTTCAGGAGGAGACTCTTCATGAAACGCTAACCGAGATGGTAGGGGTTCTTAAGAGCCATGAAGATGAAGAGATTGTAACTAGTACGAATCCACTCATTCAAGCTGCTGAAATCGTCTTTAGGAAACAGGGGATTAAATTTACCGCTCCCGAAAGGAACTTGGGCGGAGAACTCAAAAATAAGGTGGCAAAAATTGCAGAAGGTTCCGAAGCGCGGATGCGATGTGTTCAATTAGGTGCTCTTTGGTGGAAATGCGATTCCGGCCCCCTTCTTGCCTTCTATGGAAAAGAGCGTCACCCCGTTGCCCTGTATTTAAATCGATGGGGAAAGTATGAGATGATTGACCCAATAAGGGGGAAAAAACGAAAGATTACCGGAAGCATTGCTCGGAATATTGCTTTGGATGCCTACAGTTTTTACAAGGCGATTCCAGATGAGATTCATAATGGAAAAGAGGCCCTTCTCTATTACTTTAAGGAAAATAAAATGGAGTTCATCAAGCTCCTGGGGTATGGCTTAATTGCAGCCATTTTCTCTCTTTTCCCCCCTATTGGGATCTCCTTTATTTTTAACAGCGCTATTCCAAATGCCAATGCCGGCTTGCTCATGCAAATCACTCTAGGGTTGATTGCAGCGGCAGCAAGTGCGGCACTTTTTATCTATTTTCGCTCTCTTATCTTAGGACGCATCGATGGAAAGTTAAGCTCCAGCTTGCAACCGGCCATTTGGGACCGACTCCTGAAGCTCCCCGCAAATTTTTTTAGGCGCTTTACAGCAGGGGATCTCTTGCAACGGGCTATGACTATGGAGCAGATGAGACCCCTTCTAAGTAGTAACATTTCCCAAGCCATCTTGACAGGAGTCTTTGCTGTTCTCTACTTGGTTACCATGGCTATCTACTCTCCAAGACTAACCGTAATTGGCGTTATTCTCCTTATGGTTGCGATTTCTCTTACCGTTCTTCTAGCTCGCTGGAAAATTAGGGTGCAGAGGAAAGTCTATGAGATGCAAGGGAAAATCAATGGTGCTTTAGTACAAATCTTATCAGGCGTTGCAAAGCTCCGCGTTGCAGGAGCAGAAAACAATGCTTTTTCCTATTGGGCAAAGCAATTTTCAAAATCAAAATCTCTTGAGATGTCAGCCCAAAACATTCAGAACATTATTACGACTTGTATGGCAGCTTTTCCCCATTTATCGATCATTCTGATTTTTGGAGCTGTGATGCGAATGGAAGAGATGGGGTCTATTTCAATTGGGGACTTTCTAGCCTTCAATACAGCCTATATGACCCTTTCGCTGGCTGTATTCTCAATGAGTAGCATTGTTATGCAAGCGGCTGCCATCGTCCCTCTTTGGAGGCGGTCCCATGTGATTATTGAAGAACCACAAGAACTCCTCATGAAAAAATCAAATCCAGGAAAGCTCACAGGAGATATTCGCCTTGACCATGTATCGTTTAGCTACGAAGAAGAAGGCACTTCGATTCTAAATGATGTTTCTATTCGACTTGCACCAAGAGAAATGATTGGAATTGTGGGCCCTTCTGGAAGCGGGAAATCTACGCTAATTCGGATGATTCTTGGTTTTGAAACACCTCGATCTGGTGCCGTCTATTTTAATGGAAAAGATCTTTCCCATCTCAACCTAAGTGAAGTAAGAAAGCAAATGGGTGTGGTTCTTCAAGGGGGCGGTATCATTGCTGGGACTCTCTATCAAAACATCGTTGCTGGAGGGCAATATACAGAAGAAGAAATCGACAGAGCCATTACGCTAGCTAGCTTTAAAAAAGATCTCGAAAACTTCCCTATGGGACTCCATACCGTTGTGCCTATGAATGGGGAAACCCTCTCTGGAGGGCAAAAACAGCGTCTCCTTATTACCCGGGCACTCCTTCCGAATCCCAAGATTCTCCTGCTTGATGAAGCAACGAGCGCTCTTGATAACAACTCTCAAGAAGAAATCACCCAAAATATCGATCAGCTCGATATCTCGCGCATCGTCATTGCCCACCGCCTTAGTACCATCAAGAATGCCGATCGGATTTATGTGCTTGAAAAAGGAGAAGTGACGCAAACGGGTTCTTTTGAGAGCTTAAGTAATGAGCCTGGGCTTTTCGCCGAGATGCTTAAACGTCAAAAACTTTAATCAATACCGCGAAGCGTGGAGAGCACTTGCTGCACAGCATAAGGTTCGAATGTTGAAGGGCTTTGGACGATTTCTTCAAGCTGTTCTAGGGAACCTTGAAGCTGTGGAGTGAGTGGGATTTTTTCCTTAATTTTTTCCAAAAGAAATTGACACGTTTCCTGTTCATAGGAGAGGGATGTACTAAGAAGCATCTGGGCAAGGGAGTCGATATTTTCACTGACGGAGGGAGAAAATTGTGGAGGATGATTTGAATCGTTTGGGATCATCATGAGATAAATACCTTTTTCATATAAGTTTCAAACCCCTTTTGATCAAGAGGTTCCTGGATCATTCCGACATATCCATCAGGGCGGACAAGAAGGGCTGTAGCTTTTGAAATGCCATAGTGAGTGTGAGCGGAAGGCTCTAGATCAAGAAGACATTGTTCTTTTTCTATGCAATGGGTCAAATTGCTTTCATTGCGGTAAATAAAATAGGGGCGGATTTGCGGGTGTTTAATGGAATAGAACTCACCAAGAGCTTTTAGCTCCTTTTCTGTAGGCTTTTTTCCACTAAAGAGAAGGAGAGTATGATGCGTTCCTTGAAGCAATTCAAAGAGACGGATTTCTTTTTCCCCTTGTTTTACAAGGTGATCTGGGGCTCTTCCACCAACCTTAACTTCAGTGGGAGGATGGTCCTTTGTCTCGTTAACGATGATCGGATTTTGCTTATAGCTCAAGTAAATTTGAGAGAAGCGTTTAGGGAGTTGTTTTGTTAAGCCTTCAAAATTTCCAGCAACACTCATAAATGTATCGCGCATAAAAGAAAGAGCAGAGTTTTTCACCGTCATCATCTTTGTGATCTTATCGGTAATTGCTAGGACCTCTTTAGCAATAGGATGACGTTCTTCATGGTAGGTTTTAAGGATTTCTTCATGGCTTTCCCCCTTCATGACGAGAGCGAGTTTCCAGGCAAGATTATATGCATCTTGAATTCCAGTGTTCATTCCTTGTCCACCAGCAGGACTATGGAGGTGGGCTGCATCTCCAGCTAAGAAGACTCTTCCCGTTTTATAAGAGGTTACCTGCCTATGATGGATCACAAAAGTGCCAATATCTGCAGGTTCCGCGAATTTAATTTCGGGAGAGATCCTTTCTTGCAGTCTTTGAAGAGCCAGATCAAAGGTAGGAGGAGACTCATCTCCCTCTTGTCTTTCAATCGTGATACGTGAGCGTTCGTGAGGAAGAGGAAAAATGGCAATGAGTCCATTTTCATGAGGAAAAAGGTTCATTTCTTGCGAATCATAATTCCAATCGAGTTTGGCATCCAGAATGAGCCAGTTTATCGGATATTCAGAACCAGGAAAGGGAGTGTTAGTAAGCTTTCTGCAAGCACTACGCGCACCATCACATCCAACAACATAAGCAAATTCATCGGGGACCAATCCACTTTCTCCTCGCTTAAGCATCACATCGACGTGAGAATCATGCATTTCTATGTTGTTGAGCTCCGTTTCTCTTTGAACCTTGCCTCCAAGACGCTCAAGTTCGCGGAGCAAAATTGTTTCCGTCTGACTTTGAGGCAGGTCGATGATAAAGCAGTAAGGCGTATCGAATCCCTCATAGACGGCATGGATGAGTCGGCTATTTCCAGAGTAAAGGTTAATTCCAGTGACTTTTACCCCTTGTTTTAAGAACTCAGGGAGAATTCCCATATCTTCAAAAACCTCAAGCGTGCGAGGCTGAATCCCTGCTGCGCGGGAGTCTTTTGATTGAATGGCGCTTTTATCAACGATGCGAAACTTCACCCCAAGCCGGGCGAGTTGAATTCCCATTGTAAGTCCGACAGGCCCTGCTCCGACCACTAACACTTCATCTCTAGCCATATTTCCTTCTTAAAGCATTCAAGAAAAAAATGCGAGCCCCTATCATCCCTAAAGGTCCCTTTTCTTTCTTGACGAAAACCTCTCAAAAAGATTAAATTGAAACACTATATCACCTGCCCAGGTGGTGGAATTGGTAGACACGCCAGATTTAGGTTCTGGTGCCGCAAGGTGTGGAGGTTCGAGTCCTCTCCTGGGCAACTCTTCAAGACAAATTCAACAAAGATTATTAAGTAGGTTCTGGCAGGCTTGCATTGCCATGAAAACTTTTGCGACTGAACTAAATTTTTTTAGGTGTTGAAAAAGCGATCGCCAAAGTCGCCGAGACCGGGAACGATATATTTTTTCTCGTCGAGGTGGTCATCGAGGATGGCGAGGCGGAGATTCGCCTCGGGATAAGCCGAGTGGATGACCTCTTTTCCTTCAGGGGCGCCGATCATGCTGACGATAGTGATGTGGGAGGGGGCTGCCCCAGCATTGGTGAGTTTATTAAGGGTGAGGAGAGTGCTGCCGCCGGTGGCGACCATGGGGTCTAGGATGATGATGTGAGTGTGGGGAGTGATTTGGGGGAGTTTCTCGTAGTAGAGGTTGGGCTGGGCTTGTTTGTCGCGATGGATGCCGACAAATCCGACGGAGGCTTCTTCAAAGGCTTCCATAAAGGAAGGGAGAAGTGCCATGCCGGCGCGGAGAATTGGGAGCAAAATAACATCTTCCCAGTCAGCAAGTTCTTGTTTGATTTCTGCAGCGATGATAGAAGCGAGTGCGTTCGAAGTCCGCTTAAAGGTGACCGTGGAAATGGTGCGGTCACGAAGGATGGTAATCAGCTCATTTTTTTTCATAGACAGGATAGACGTGGAATCCCTCTTCATTCATGGAGTAGATGAGCTTTGCGATAGGTTGCCACTCGGCGTGCTTATCGATATGAAGGAGGATATGCGTTTTCTGGTGTTTATTGAGCTCCTGTTTGATTGTTTCGATATTGTCGAGGATCATGCTTTCTTTTGCATCGATTAGCTTATATTCGCCTTTGGGGGAAATGCTGAGATTGATGGTGTGGTCGGCGTGATGCGCAGAGGTTTTTGCATTCCCGGTTGTTTCGACAAGGGAGAGGTGGGAGTCGAAAAGGGCTTTTCTTGAGATGGCGATCACAGCGAAGATCGCAATGACGATAAAGAGAAAGTCAACCATCGGTGCAAAACTTATCGTGGATTTAGGAGCGAGTTCATCATCGGGGATCATGAAAAAGGGTTCCTGCAAGTTGCATCGCTTCGTTTTCGACGGCTGTCATAGAGCGGATGAGTCGGAATTTTAGGAAGGTATAGAAGAGCATTGCTAGGATGGCCACGATGAGTCCTGCAACAGTGGTTCCCACAGAGATACCAAGACCATCAAACAATGTGGAAAGAGACTCCATAGAGCGGTTCAGATCGTAGAAGGCGTAGAACATTCCCGTGACTGTTCCCAAAAGACCAAGCATCGGCGCGAGGACGGCAATGTCGTTGAGAAGAGCTATTTTTTGCCAGAAGGGAGCAGCCCCCCTTTTTCCTGCGGCTTTCATGGCATCAAGAATTCCTTGATTTCCTAGAGGGCGGGAGGTGATTCCTGCTGCGATCATTTTAGAAAAGAGGGAAGGATTTTCATCGCAGAGGGTAAGGACTTTTTCATAATCTTGTGATTGGAGCATCCGTCCGATTGCACCTTGAGTGTTTTTCGGCAATATTTTTGAAGAGCGCGCAGTCAAAAGAGTATAAAGGGCGATCATTACGGCGCACATGGAAAGGAGAGCAAGTAGTGTATAGATCCATGGGGCTGCTGAGAAAACTTGGGTTAGATCAATATTTATAGATTCCATAGCAACTTAATTTTTTATCGAATGCTATCACACTCCATACTTTTTGGAAGCAATTTATTGAAGAGAATGGTAGAATCAGCTCCTATGAAACCGAAAGATTTACCCTATCCTTACGGGTGGAAAGACCGCCGTCCACTGCTCAAAGATAAGATCTTTTATGTCCCTGAATATTATCAGGAGCACCGAA
>Ga0180433_10012191_pt1 | contig 10083 bp, 10 predicted proteins | sample SS_ome_8_FD_132980 | JGI IMG/M metagenome (GOLD analysis project Ga0180433, IMG submission 132980) | Hypersaline lake sediment archaeal communities from the Salton Sea, California, USA - SS_1_D_1 metaG | ecosystem: Environmental > Aquatic > Non-marine Saline and Alkaline > Hypersaline >...
CGAACTTCAGTTTCGGGAAGTAACCGCAACCGCCGATACGAACCCGTTCCGGGATCTCATCCCCGTGAACCATATTCCTCCAGATGATGATCGCACCCATCTTGTGTACGCCGGCCTTGCGAACGTAAACACCGTTAAGATCATGTACAATCAACAACTCCAGGGTATCCCCCCGGTCTACTATCTGTGTTCTATCTGCCAGCCCGTATATGGTTTCCTGAAACAGAATCTCAACATCCGAATGCTCTGAACTTAAAAACTCGCGACTTATCACCCGGTGTTTGCCGCGTTTGTCGGGTAACCCCGCGCGAACCGTACGTATGCGTACTTTCGTTCCCCCACCGAACCGCATTTTCTCATCATAATCTTCGGGAATCGTGTATGACGCGCAGAATCCTCCATTCCCCATCTGTACGGAATGCATGTGCTTGAGGGGGTACACCGCGGCATTGTGGTACTTCAGCCGGAACGGCGAAATCATATGTTCTCCCTCTCCATATGCCTTCGCGCCGTCCAGTGAGCTCAGTTCAATGAGATACTGCAGTCCGTTCCATACCCGTATCTGACAGTAATGTCTTGCTGCCCTCACCGCGTCCCTGGAATCGGATTCTCCGAAGTAACCGGAACAGAGCAGACTGTCCGCCCGTTGGAGAATATCGAGATTGATTTCCGAAAATGATTCACCGATCGAATCTATACGGGATTCATCGAGATAGAGCTGAATCGGGTTATCGCCAATATAACAGAGGGAGCGAGGATCCGCCGATACACCGGATACGGATGTATTCCACGAACCCTGAGTATCGGATTCCGAGAATCGACTATCATCTGATGATGCGTCCGTTATTTTCCACAGGGTAAGAACCGCCCACCCGGTGAAAATCAGCATTTTCCATCTTTGAAATCTATGTAGCCGTAAACATTCCATTTCTCTATCCAGGGTAGTGACACTGAATTGATAGCGAGAAGCATCGGAAATAGTATAGGTATCCACTTCTACGCAACTCTGCATTCTCGCCATTCGCTGCGTATCGCATGAGTACAAATTGATACTCAATCGAATGAACATCTATTTAAAGCCTCACCCAAATAACCCTTCGAAACGATGTTCCGCCGCACTTTCGTATTCATATCATCGTATCAGATTGTACGCGTTATTATTCACATATCGAGTATTACTGTATACTTAGTACCGGTTTCCTTGACATAACATGAATCTAATTCTATCGTTAATCCTTCATTTCTTTTCGTTTCTTCTAATTATTAGCGTTTTATTAGCAAATTGTTAGCGTTTTATTAGCAAATCATGATTTTCTAATAGGCAACATTACTTTCTTACGTCGGCGCTTGTACACAAAAAGGTCGCTGAGTTACGCAACGAGAGGTTCACATGACGCAGGAGTCTCAATCCCACGGACGGGACGATGTACTGGCATGTCCCGAAGACCGATCTCCGTTCTGGTGCTCACCATATTTCAAGGTTCTGGCTCTTCTGGCTCTCCTCTATATCTTTTTTCTGAGCATCGGCCTGATCGGCAGTGCGGCAAAACTTTTCGGAAAAGGATTTGCTGAGCAGCTCATAGTCACAACATCGAACCCGATGGTCGGGCTTCTCATTGGAATCCTTGCCACAAGTGTTATTCAGAGCTCTTCCACAACCACCTCTCTGGTGGTCGGATTCGTCGGAGCAAATGCACTGAATCTGGCCAATGCCATCCCTATCGTCATGGGAGCGAATATCGGAACGTCCGTTACCAATACCCTCGTATCCATCGGTCATATCACGCGAAAGGACGAGTTCAAACGCGCCTTCGCCGCATCAACGGTTCATGATTTCTTCAATCTTCTTGCCGTTATCATTCTTTTTCCGCTGCAGTACTTCACGAACTTCCTCGGTATGGCGTCAACGTTTCTTGCCAATGAGTTCCAGCATGTGGGCGGTCTCAAGTTCAGCAGCCCCATTAAGATGGTCGTATCCCCGGCACAGCATTTCATCGTGGATCTTACCGGGGGAAACGGTATCATCACCCTCATTATCGCGGTTCTGCTTCTCTTTACCGCACTCCGGTATCTCGTCGTAACACTTAAATCGATCTTTGTCGGGAAAATGGAAGTCCTTATAGATCAATATATCTTCAAGACACCGGTAAGGAGTATGTTATTCGGTTTGATTCTAACGGTAATGGTACAGAGCAGTTCCATCACAACTTCCATGGCTGTACCGCTGGCCGGTGCCGGAATTCTGACACTCGCTCAAATCTTCCCGTATACTCTTGGGGCCAATGTCGGAACAACGGTTACTGCATTTTTAGCGTCACTTGCAACAAACAATGTCGCCGCTATCGCCGTGGCTTTTACTCACTTCTTATTTAACATTTGTGGAATTATACTGCTCTATCCGTTGAAAGTTATTCCCATCTCTTGTGCGAACAAGTTGGCGGAACTATCAATCAAAAATAAATTGATACCACTTTTGTATATTCTGATCGTATTCTTCTTATTGCCGCTCGGGCTTATCTATCTGACGAGGTAATTGAAATGTTCACGGAATTAAAACGAATTCTCTCGAGGGAAGGCCTGTTGCAACAGGCCCTCAATGATTCACATACCATGCTTCGTAAAGACTGGACCATGTTCAATGCCGCGATGAAATCGCTCCGGGAGAGTGAGACCGCCGAGGTGGATATAGATATCGATTCCATGGATATCGAGATCAACAAGTTTGAACGCGGTGTCAGAAAGAAGGTGATTACTCATCTCGCGGTAAATGATGTGGCCGATCTGAACATTGGTCTCGTCCTGATAAACATAGTAATCGACATTGAACGGATCGGCGATTATACGAAAAACATCGTTACCCTCGCACAAAATCATCCGGGAAAACTCGCTATACCGTTTCCTGAGTGGGAACGGGATGTGAAGGAAGTCGAAACAGCCATCTCTCGACATTTCGGCGTGCTCATCGAATCCATGGAAAAAAGCGATAAATCCCTGGCGGAATCTCTGCTGGATGAGATGTGGAAAGTGAAAAAGATCTGCAGCAAATATGTGGCCGCAACATTGAAACTGGATAGCAGCGATATCAAAGTCGCCGATGCGGTTGCAATCGCGCTGTATTTCCGCTACCTCAAACGTATCGCAGGACATCTCATGAATATCGCCACCAGCGTCGTGAATCCGTTCCACAAAATCGGGTATCGGAAGCAGGTTCCGGTAGACGAACCGTAACTCGCCAACTCATCAGAGACCTTCCGGGCATCCCTCATCGGTGATGCCCGATTCTATTTACCTTCGCGGAAAACCATAGGTTTACCCGCGGGATTCCATTTCACGGTTCGTGGACTGTCACGGTATTCGATGGTTCGGATTCATTCCCGCCGATGTCCACGGCACGGACCCGGTAGGATCGCGGTTTATCCGCCGCATACGCGGATGTATCACGAAACGATGAGGTGCGAACCGTTGCCGATGGAGTCTGGAGCGTGTCACGGTAGATCTTATACGAGAGTACCGCCTCGGGAGATCCTTCTCTATCCCGGACCACCGGTTTCCATTTGAGTACTATCCCGTCTTCATCTATATGGTATCTCAACTCCGGAGCGCAGGGCGGTACCGTATCATCGAATAGTTCCGTGAGAACCCTTCCCTCTGCAAAGGGCATATCGACTCCGAGCATAACGGCAGCCGTCTGTACGATATCGATGATCTCCATCTCGGGGCTCCGGAGTTCAACTCCGGTTTTGATCTCGGGACCGATTGCGAGAAAGGGTAATCTCCGGCATCCCTCACAGTGACACCCGTGATTGTCCCAGATATCATCGTGTCTGCCGTGATCAGCGGTAACGAACATGCTCGTTACTCCCGCGAAACCGTCGGTTTGCTGTATCCATCTCCACACCTCAACCGTCAGGCTGTCGGCTGTCCATACCGCCGACAGATACGCATCCCAGTCTCCGGAATGTCCGATTATATCCACCGTGCCGAGACAAACCATGGATACAACAGGAGCGTACTGTTCGGCATACTGAAAGAACTCTGAGACGCATTCGGTATCATCAGTATATGGACCGATAACCACCACGCTGTCTCTGGCTCCATACTCCGATTGCGTTGAATACGAGAGATGACGGAGCTTCCCTTTAACAGTTGCCAATACCATCAGGCTGTCGGCACTATCATTCCGATTCCGGATATACTCCCAGATCATGGGCTGATAGGGCCGACGGCTTCCGTCATTGGGAAGGAACTGGTAGCGACCCGAAAACAGAGACGCGTGACCGGGAAAGGTACGCGTGAGTCCGTTATTGTGCATGGCATGAGAAATGAATGCATCCGGCCGCAGTTCATTCCAGATCCAAGGGCAATACGAGTGGGATGAATCACTGAAAAACTCCGTGTGGCGGACGCCGTCTATGACCACCAATACAATTCGGCGGGTTGTGAACGAACGTCCGTAATTCCGGTGTCCACATCCCACCATGTGAAAAACAGTCATCACCAGAAGAATTATGATGAATATACGGGAGGGATGTCTTGTGACCATGTATGCCTCAATTGAACAGTACCGAGCCGAGATATTCCAAAATGAAATGGTATGTCCGTATGTATACGTATCGATGCGAAGGGGCAAGAGCGGACTGATAATTGCAGTCAGTTGAGTCGTAAGGAGATAGAATAATACGGATGGATATAGCGGCCGTGAAGAGCGAACCCGTCACGACCGCCGGCAGGATGATTATTGATTGCTCTGTGCTTCTTCCATGGCTTGTTGGAGGCTGTCCAATGCGGAGAAATCGAAATTCCCGCTCTGCATGGTTTGAATAAGTGTGGCAAGATTCAGATTTCCCACCAGATTCACCAGTGTGATCTCATCCTCCTCCGCGGCGAGTACAACCATTCCCGCCATATTTCCATCATGGAAGCGGATACTCACATTGACAAATTCGTCATCGGAACTGGTCCGAATGATGCGGGTCCACCCCTTCTTCATGAGTTCATCCGCCATTTCCTCAACACCGGGACGAAGCGCGGCGGCCTGATCAGTCGACACCTCATAGTTCCGGACACGCACGCCGGATATGCCCTGGAGTATTTCAGCCAGTCCCGGTTCGTCCTCCGTGGAAATACCGAGGGCAGCCTGCATCAGTTCCGGTCCGATATCCACCTCATTGGTGGCCGCGATTCCCTCGGGAATATTGAGTCTGTCGAAATCAAAGTATCCTTTCATCTTCGTCAGATCGTCCGACAGCGCAGGTGCCGAAAGACCGGCGAGCATCAAACCCAGAAGACAGAGAGAAATTAGTTTCGCTTTCATAATGATTTTCCTCCAAATAGTGGTACTTCATCACGGATGATACGATGCACTTTCCGAGGTATCTCTCCGGAAAAGACCTCGTCAAATGCCCGTTCCTCCGATTCCTGAATAGTCTGGGCTACATAGACCAGACTTAACATCGCCAGCGTCCTGGCTTCTAAACCGTCACCCGGGTAGTAGACGGATGTATCCTGTGAATCAAACATGAGCGGCCTGCCGAGAAGCAGGAGTACGACAAGACATGCCGTTACGGCAGCCGGTACTCGCCATCCGTAGAACCACTTCGGCCACGAAACCATACGTTTCCCGAGTCCCGCTTCAGCGTCGATTGTTTCTTTCCGTATCGTTTCAAGTACGGTATCGGGACACGGCATCACGGGCAGCGAACGCAATGCTTCACGCAGTGCATACTCCGATTTGAGCACCTCACTGCATGGTTCGCAGTGATCAAGGTGCCCGGCCACTTCGGCGCGGTCCCCGTCGTTAAGAGTACCGTTCACATACGATTCCATACGGGATTCACATGTGGCGCAATCTATCGTCATGACACCTCCGACAACTCTGCATAAAGGGTTGAGAGAACGGTTTTCAGTTGTCGCTTGCCTCGATGAATCGCCGTCTTGACGGTTCCCAGTGAAACGGCGAGAAGCCCGGCGATTTCTTCATATTTCAAGCCCTGATAGTAATGCATCAAGAGCATGCTCTTCGTCCTCTCGGGAAGCGATTCCATGGCTTCGAGGAGAACCCGCTGTGTCTCGGTAGCATGGCAGGTCTGCTCGGGAGAATCCGCCGTTACGGGGATCCGGTCGATCTCCAATGCATCATGCGTATCGAATCCCGATTTGCGTTTTCTCAGGCAGTCTATACAAAAATTGTGCGTCACCCGCATGAGCCAGACCTCGACTTTTTCATGATCAATTGCATCCATGTGACGCCAGAGGCGGATGAAAACATGTTGAACCGCATCCTCGGCATCATCTCTGTTTTTAAGCATGTAGACCGCCTGAGAGAAGACGCGGTCCGCATACCTCTTCATATACTCGGTATAGTGCGTTTTTTTGTTCATCTCATACCATAAGACGATTCGGGTGCGGCATTTGTTACGCGAAAATGAAAATTTCGTGTCATTTCATCTGCTCAATACCATCTGCGTATTATCTCGCATATGATCGGGGATAACGCCGGTATTGACAACCTTCCCGTGTTTCGAGAAATCATGACATCCCTGTCAATCTGACATTTCGCTCTTTCCCGGAACGAGGAGAACCCGTTCATGCAGCAGGAACTCAAGGAGACAAATGTGGCGGATCACTGTGAAACACCGGCCGATAAAGTTCGACCTATTTTCGGTATCAATCCCTTCAAAGTACTGTTCGCCATGGAGTATGTTCTTCAGGGGCTTGCCAATCCATTCCAGGGAATAACATATCAATCGTTTTTCCGACATTTCCGTTTCGATTACGGCCTCAGCGAAGCGGCAACCCAGAACTTCTTTTCCCGATCATACCTCGCATGGAGTTTTAAACCGGTTATCGGATTTTTCATGGATGCATACGGCAAAACCAGGGTTGTATTGACATTTCTTCTCCTGTCCGGCGCGGCATTTTACTTTCTTACGCCACTGTTCGATGTTTCAGCTATGGTCTTCTTCTGGATGATGTTCGCGCTTTCCGTCTTTTTCGCCGCCACCGATGTTGCGGTCGATAGAGCTACGGTTATCACCGGTGATGAGGAGTCGAAAAAATCAGGCCGATCCAAAGCGGCTACCGTGGGACTTAACCAGGCTATCTGTTGGGCGGCAATTTACGGTACTAGTATCGTTGCCTACGCATCGGGTGGTTTCATCGCGGATAATGTGGACTTGAAATACCTGCTGATTGGTCTCGGCATCGTACCGCTCATCGTGTTTTTCGTCGTGACCCGCCTACCGAAAGACACCGCAAGCCCCATACCCATCCGCTCATCCGTATCTAATTTCTGGAACGGGCTCAACACGGGTCCCATTGTCTGGATCATTCTTTTCTACTTCCTGTTCCACTTTCAACCCGCCCTGGGAGCGCTCTGGACAAATTACCTCATCAGTACCATCGGATTCACGCAGACTCAGATCGGCGTGGCCGATGGTATCGCCTACTTCGGTTTCTTCCTCGGAGTCCTCCTCTTTGCTTCCGTAGGTATCAAATGGCAGGACCGGTTCGGCATGAAAAGCGTCTTCAGGATCTTCATAATCCTGAGTATCCTGGTGAACCTGACCCAGTATCTCATGGTGGATCCCTGGTTCACGAATTTCACGAACTGGGTACATGCCCATCTCCTCACCGGTCTTTCCATAAGTACGGTCCGAATAGCCTATTATGCATTCTACTACTTCATGTCATGTATACTCATATCCTTCATCCGTATGAGTACTTTCAGTCTCGTGGGAGCCGTCATACCCGTGGCGGCGGCGGGCTCCCTGTTCGCGGGATTCATGTCGGTGGCCAACCTGGCCTATTCCTTCTCCTATGCCAGTGGAGCGTGGTTGTATGATAATGGGCTGAATCACGGCATTTTCAGACTGCTTCAGCAGGGACTCTTCGGCATACCGGCGAAACCGGGATCATCCATGTCAATCGCGCTTCTCATCTTCATCGGCTCAATGGCGTACCTCCTGAGCTTTCTCGCGGTTCACATGCTCCCCGACCGGGCACAGACTCGATCAACCACTGATACGGGAGATTACCTCATCGGCCCGGAACACTTTTCCGTTCTCGGCCACCGTCTTTTAAAGACGACCAACATCATCTCCGTAATCGGTGGAGTCGGATTATTCAGCATTACCGTTTTCATATGGCACATGGAATGGATCGGCGCGGCCATCGCCTCGTTCTTCATCGTCACATTCATCCGGAAACTGTTCCTCGATTGGTGGTACAAAAGGGTAAAGAATTGATGAATGATGAGTAATGAGTAATGACCGACGCTCCCGTTGAAAGTTTAAGGTTCAAGGTTACGGGAAAAGCGAAACAAGAGACAAAGATGGAGGGAGCGGGGACGCTCCCGTTGAAAGATGCAGGGAATTGATTAAGGATCATTGACGATTTCAGAAGAGGCAAAGATCCCCGCTTTGGAAATTGATGCCTTGATGGTTTAAGATGATGAAAGATGGGCCGGGGGTTTTCCTGTGCCTTTCTTCCCGCTGTAGCCCCGGCGCTCTGCGCCGGGAATTGCACGCCGCGGAGCGACGTGACTACATCCTCCTTCCTGATCCAATACTGAAAATTGCGCATTATGGATTGAACCATCCCCGCACTCTTCACTCAACCTCCGATCTCTTGATCCGGCATGATTCATGCCTTCCGCAATAATATGTTTCAAATCGATAGTTACCTTTATAGCGAGGAGGATATGATGAAATACATTCTGGTTATCGTTCTCCTCTCATTGAGTGTGAATACAATGGCATACGAACGGGCATATGAACAGACTCCGGTGGGGCATGTAGAGATAAAAACGCTCCCTCCCGTAGTGTATATTCAATCCGAAGCTGATTCGCGAAACTCAGGGGGGAGAAACGGTCTGTTTATGCCGTTGTTCCGGTATATAGATGATCGGGGGATATCAATGACCACCCCTGTTGAGATGGATGAATCAAAACCACGCATGCGTTTCTTCGTTCCTCGCGAGCTCCACGACGAGACATTACCTTCAACGGGAGCAGTCACCCCCGGATCGAGACCTGAAACAACGGTCCTGAGTATTGGAGTTCGCGGAGCATACAACACCCGATCCTTCACCAAAGGATTGTCACTACTCGAAAACTGGCTTGCCGAACATCCTGAATGGGAGAAAGCGGGAGATCCATACGCCGTGTACTGGGATGGACCGTACAAACCAGCGTTTATGAAAAAGTCTGAAGTCCATATTCCCGTGCGTCAGCGTTCAGTGGACGCACCATCGGCACCGTCAAAGGGAGGCATTAAATGATCAGAACACTCATAACGTTACTGCTTCTGGGAGCACTTATTCATTCCGGGTTTTCATCGGAGGACGGCATGGCAACACAAATCCCCGGCAGTATATACAATATCATGGTTCAGGACATCATGGGAAATGATCTGTCCATGAAGGATTTTCGGGGTTCGGTTCTGCTTATCGTGAACACGGCGAGCAGGTGCGGATTCACCAATCAGTACGAAGGACTCGAAGCATTGTATCAGGCATACAAGGACAGCGGATTCGCGGTACTTGGATTTCCGGCGAACAACTTCATGAACCAGGAACCCGGAACCAACGAGGAGATACAGACTTTCTGCACGACGCGCTTCAACGTCACGTTTCCCATGTTCTCGAAGATATCGGTGAAGGGTGACGACATGCATCCGCTCTACACGATTCTAACCGACACGGAAGCGAATCCGGAGTTCGGCGGACCGATCACCTGGAACTTCAACAAGTTTCTCATTGGAAAGGACGGCTCGATAATCGGCCGATTTAATACGCGCACCGATCCCCAAAGCGACGAAATAAAAAGAGCTATCGAGACGGCCTTAACCGCGGAATAAAGAGCACCTTTCTACTCGCCGGATTCATCCATCCGGTATCCGTCATCGGGACGTGATACTCATGATGTCAACGTTCGATTTCATGAGTTACGGGCATTTTCAAGGTACTATTCTAATATTAGAATAGTGCCACCAGATTACTATTTCGAAGGAGAATATCGCCCGGGATATCAAATGCGATAACCTGATATCCTGCTACATCTTCCTGAATACCACAAGAATATC
>Ga0180433_10012192_pt1 | contig 10082 bp, 8 predicted proteins | sample SS_ome_8_FD_132980 | JGI IMG/M metagenome (GOLD analysis project Ga0180433, IMG submission 132980) | Hypersaline lake sediment archaeal communities from the Salton Sea, California, USA - SS_1_D_1 metaG | ecosystem: Environmental > Aquatic > Non-marine Saline and Alkaline > Hypersaline > Sediment...
CCGAGGGGGTTGCGGATCTCGTGGGCCAGGCTGGCGGAGAACTCACCCAGCCGGGCCAGGCGGTTCATCCTCTTCAAGGTCTCCGTCCTCTCCTGGACCTTTTGCTCCAACTCCTCCACCATCCGGGCCTTATGGGCCGCCGTCACGGCCCTGCGGTCCGCCCACATCCAGACCAGGGCCAGGAGCCCAAAAGCCACCATGACGAGGACGGCGTTCCTGATCTCCCTGGCCTCAAACCCCGAGGTCCAGGCAATAACCTTCTGATAAGGGGTGCTGGTGAGGAGGTAATTGCCATCCTTGAGGGGGAGGGAGACCCAGTATTGGTCTTGGTAACGGAATCCCCCGGCAGTGGGAGAGAGGGCGGCGAGAATCGCCGTGGTCTGTTGTTGGGACAAGGGATCAGCCCCCGCCTGTGGTTGGATCTCACCCTGAGGGGTCACCAGATAGAGGGGCCCGGGGAAGGCCTGCTTCCCAGTGGCCACCTCCTGCAGATCACTCAATCGCTGTTTGGTAAACCCCTCCTCGGCCCTGGCCCGCAGTTCCCAGATGCTGCTGCGCGCCAAAAGCAGCACCACCACAAAGATAAATATCATTAAGGCAAGGAACCGCAGGGTTCTCGTGAGGTACATGCCTGATCCTTCCTCTTTTTCTTGGCGGGAATGCCACTAAGATACCAGCAAACGGGGATGGGTTCAAGGTCCCACGTTATTTTGGTAATCTCCCCGCCCATATCCTCACCGTGGGGAAGTCGTTGCAATGCGTACCAAACCCGATCACCAAGCACTGCCCGAGCTGCCGTCGTTTTCGCTCATTTCCTTGATGAAGTCGGCACTATACAGTTGGCCCCTGTTTATGCCGGGGCACCTCTTACCTCCCCGTTTCCACGAATCGGGTGAATAGACCGTTGAGCGCCAGAACGGCCATGTCCGGCACTGCCGGGGGCGGTCCGCGTACACTGTACACCCCTGTTCTTTGTCAAAGAAGATGCAGTCCTTGTTCGGTTTTTCGATGAGGCTGATCGCCCCACCCCCTATGGTACGTGTGTAGTCCTTCCTGAACTCCGCTTCGGTGAGACCGAGGCGGCGGGCGATGGCGGCGATCTCCTCATCGCTGACCCGCACGGTGCCGGAGAATCCGCTGCAGCAGCTCCCACACCGCAGGCACTCAAAGCGCAGGCCGTCTTTGTACCACAGCTCGTTCGCCATCTCTCGTGCCTGAAATCGCTCTCTATTATTTTTCTTTGACCAAGGGGGGCTTCATCTGTTTTTTTATCTGGACGGTGCTTTCTTGTAGATGTAATTGCGTATCCCTGTAAAAGGTCAGCATCTTTTGATAGGCGTCGTCAGGCAGGTGTAACGGCTGATCGTTGGTGAGATATCGCGGGATGGGTAAAATATAAAATTGTTTTTTACCCGCTGTACGATAGACCCACGTGGGGGTGTAGCGCACGTCTTTAATGTCCAGTGCCGTGCCGTTATCCTTGTGTATAGTAAAGGTAAAGATGATGCCCCCGTCACGGTATCGATCCCGCTGGTTGGATACGAAATTCCCCAACGAGTATATTACGAGGCGGGGTTTCGTATGGCCGTATTTGTCGGTAATCGGTTTGAGCTCGAAGGGTTGCACCACGTGGGGGTGGCTCCCCAAGATGATATCGACCCCTTCGGAGAAGAGAAATGCAGCCGTCTTTTTTTGAAACTGATTGGGGTAGCGCTCATATTCCGTGCCCCAGTGGATGAGGCAGATGATGCAATCGGGGTTTTGGGCCTTCGCCAGTGTGATATCCTCCGCCATCTGTTCTTTATTAATAAGGTTTACATGCGTCCCCTTGGGGATGGGCATGCCGTTGAGGCCATAGGTATAGCTGATAAAGACAAGCCTGACGCGGTTGCGTTCGACTATCAGAATGCGCTGGTTCTCATATTCCGATGTGTTGCGATAGGTCCCGGTATGCAGAATGCCGTAGGCATCCAAGACCTTGATGGTTCGGATCACCCCTCGCTTGCCCGTATCGCAGGAGTGATTGTTGGCCGTGGTGAGTATGTCTATGCCGGCTCCATGCAGGGCTGCGGCGAGGGCGTCGGGGGTGCCGAAGCGGGGATATCCAGCGTACAGCTTTTCCCTGCCGGGCAGTGTGGTCTCTAAATTGCCGATGGTCAGGTCAGCGGCAGAAAGGAGGTCTTTGACCGGGGAGAAGACCGGCACAAAATCGTAGTTTCCGTGTTCGGCATCCCACGCCGACTTCAGTTGGGCACGATGGACCATGATATCGCCGATGGCGGCGATGGTTACCTGATTGGCACGGCGGGATTCTTGTTCCGGCAGGGGGACCTGAGTCCGAATACCGCAGCCGAGGAGGGTGAATACGAGGATGAAAAGGATACTTATTTTTTTCAACACGATAAAACCCTTGTTTTATGTATAGAGGAGTTTTAACAAGACGCTCGGCCTTGAGAGGGGTCCCTTGCGGCCACCATGGATTATTCCGGTCCGTCCCTCAAACAATTGGACCCTCTTTTTTTAGGGCATGGGGAATCCCTCGGTCTTTTGAGGGGATACACCCAATACCTGCTGTATCTTATAGAGGCTGAACTTCAGTAGTCGTTTATCAGTGGGGGTTAAGGCCTTGAGATTAATTTCGGCATTTTGGAAGCGCAATCCATCGGGGGTCATGGCTACATACTTATTCACATCGATGTCCCGCCGCAACTCATTATATATGCCCGCGATAGCGGAGTCAGCGATAGCGAATCGCCTTATTTTCCATCTTCCCTTCTCCCGCCCCACCACAATGAGGTTGTCGATGAGCTTTCCGCTGTGGTCGCTGGAGAGGACGTCAAGGATCTCTTCGTTCCCTTTCGGCTTGAGCACAATACTTACGTGTACCGAATCGTCGCTGATAAAGGGAATCCAAAAATTGCTCCTCTTTAATTCCACCTTATATTCATCCTGATCGATGAGGTTGTAATACTTCAGGAGAGACAATTCCAAGAAGAAGTTAAAATTCATACGTTGCTCATCCACTATCTCCTGGATGCGTTCCTTGAGCGCCTTTTGTTTCTCTCGATAGACCTCCTCATCCAGCCGTCCGGTCTCGAAATCTTCCTCCAGTCGGTCTATCGCCGCTGTCAACTGGCGCACGGTATTGGGAAACCGCTCATCTTGAAAGTTTGATGCGAAGGTATCACATGCCTCGAGATACATTCCATCTTTTAATTTACCAAAATAGGTTGTGATTATCCTGTTTATCTGATGGTTTTCCCCTAAGACGGATACATATGCCAGGATACCCACCACACAGACGGCACATACGGTGAGAGTCACAGTTAGTTTTAGGCTTGATTGTTTCATGGTCTCACTTACCCCCTCCTTGCGATCATCTTCGTGTCTCTGTCGGAGGACCTACAAATTAATGTTGGAGTACTTCCTCCAGGGTCTGGCCACCTGCTTGTTTTCCAGCACTTCGAGGGCGCGGCAGACGTGCTTCCTGGTGTCATGGGGCATGATGACGTCGTCCACATATCCCCGCTCTGCAGGCTGGTAGGGATGCTCAAACTTGCCCCGGTATTCCTCGATTCGTTTCTGGGCGGTCTCCTTTGGGTTTTCTGATTCCTTGATCTCCCTGGCGAAGATGACGCTCGCCGCGGTCTCCGCCCCCACGATGTTGATCTTGGCGGTCGGCCAGGCAAGGACGAGGTCCGCCCCGATGCTCTTGTCGAGCATGGCGTAGTGTGCGCCCGCATATGACTTGCCGATGATCACGGAGATAAGCGGGACGGTTGCGTCCGCCCAGGCAAAGAGTGTTTTTGCCCCGTGACGCAGGATGCCCTTCCATTCATGCGGGGAGCCGATCCAGAAGGCGGGGCAGTCCACAAAGGTCACCAGCGGTATATTGAACAGATCGCAGAAGCGCACAAACCTGGCCAGCTTATCGGAGGCGTCGCAATCCAGCCCTCCCATCAATACCGTGGGTTGATTCGCCACGATCCCGGCCACCCTGCCGTTGAAGCGGGCGAACCCCACGATGAGGTTGGGGGCAAAGTACTTGTGTATTTCATAGAAGCTCCCCTTGTCCACCACCATGTCGATGAGGGGATGCATATTGTAGGGGGTGCGGAGATTCGGATCGGGGAGGAACTCATCGAGCTCGGGGATCTCCCTGTTGGGATCATCACCTGTTTCAGCCTTCGGCGGCTTTTCTCTGTTGTTGGAGGGGAGGTATGATAAGAGCCTTCTGGCCAACTCGATACACTCCTTGTCATCTTCGCCGACCACATGGGTGCCGCCTGACTTCACCGCATGGGCCTCCCACCCGGCCAGCTTCTCGAGAGAGATGTCCTCGCCGGTTTGGGTCTTGACGAAGGCGGGTCCGGCGATACCCATGAAACCGGTTGTCTTGCTCTGGATGAGAAAGTCATTCATGATGGGGTGATAGGCCTGCCCGCCGAGGCAGGGGCCGAGGAGGAGGCCGATCTGGGGGACGATCCCCGAGGCGAGGATCTGGGCGCGGAAGGTCCACCCGTAGGACTCCAAGGTGTCCATCCCCTCCTGGAGGCGGGCGCCGCCGGAGTCGTTGATCCCCACAAAGGGCCATCCTTTTTCCTTGGCGAAATCCAAGGCCCACACGAACTTTTTGCCGTGATACTCACCAAAGGTGCCGGCCATGGCCGTAAAGTCTTCAGAGACCACCATGATATTCCTGCCCTCTACCGTCCCATAGCCGGCGACGACACCCTCTGCGGGTATGAGCTTATCGGCCATGCCGAATTCGTATTGGCGATGTCTCATGTAGGTGCCGACCTCTACAAAGGTGCCGGGGTCAATGAGCATATCGATCCTCTCACGCGCATGGGTTTGTCCCTTTTCTCGACGCTTTGCCAAGGCCTTTTCACCCCCCATCGCCAAGACCGCCTTGCGTCGCTGCATATAGTCGTCATAGATGGAATCAAATTTACTCATTTTCACCTTCCTTATTTTATTTTAGCGTTTATCATACGGCTTTCTTGTTCAAATTATCACAAATTTATAGTAGATTCAAGACTCCATCTTTGTCAATCCACAAGGGGCCTTGTGCAGAGGCGTGCCCCTGAAGGCATTTTCCCGATTCATCCCGAAAATTCCAAAGTAAGGCTTGACAAGGAAGGAAAAATATTCTAAGTTTTCTTTTCTTGTGAAGGAAGGAACTTCCTTCCTTTATTCTTAACAAAAAGGCTTAAATTAAGTGATACTATAATCAGAGGAGGGGAGACCTATGACGGCGAAGCTCATCAAGGGGTCAGAGGTAGCGAAGGAGATCCGAGAGGAATTAAAGGCAGAGGTAGAGGAGTTGAAGGCGAAACATAAGGTGGAGCCGGGGTTGGTCACCATCTTGGTGGGGGAGGATCCGGCCTCTCAGAGTTATGTGACGGCCAAGCAGCGAACCTCCAAGGAATTGGGATTTCACTCCATCCAGGACAATCAAACACCGGATATTACCGAGGATGCCCTCCTTGCCCTCATCGAAAAGTACAACCAAGATCCCAAGATACACGGCATTCTGGTCCAGTTGCCCCTGCCCAAGCATATCGACGAGACGAAGGTATTGTATGCTATTGATCCCAAAAAGGACGTCGATGGTTTCCACCCCGTGAATGTGGGCAAACTCCTGATCGGGGAACCAGACTATCTCCCTTGTACCCCCCACGGGATCTGGCAACTGCTGATTCGTTCCGGGGCCCAGATCGAGGGGGCGGAGGTCGTGGTGGTGGGGCGCAGCAACATCGTGGGCAAACCCATCGCCGCCATCCTCATGCAGAAATTGCCAAATGCCAACGCTACGGTGACTGTCTGCCATACAAAGACAAAGGATATGGCATTTCATACCAAGCGGGCGGATATCCTCATTGTGGCGGCCGGTCGCCCCAAGGCCATAACGGCGGATATGGTCAAGGAAGGGGCGGTAGTGATCGATGTGGGGGTGAACCGCATCGGCAAGACCCCGGAGGGGAAGGCCAAATTGGCCGGGGACGTGGACTTTGAAGAGGTGCAGAACAAGGCCAGCGCCATCACCCCGGTACCCGGGGGGGTTGGTCCTATGACCATCACCATGCTGATGCTCAATACCGTGAAGGCGGCCAAGCTGGCGGCTGGATTGAAGTAGGGAATAGCCGTGCCCTTTCATATCGCTGTCTCCGGCAAGGGGGGTACGGGGAAGACGACCTTGAGCGCCGCAATCCTGCGCTACTTGATCCAAGCGGGAAAGGGGCCGTGCCTCGTAATCGATGCCGATGCCGACGGCAACCTGGCGCAAACCCTCGGTTTTAACGGCATGCGAACCGTCGGTGAGATTTTGGACGAGATGGAGCAAAAGGCTTCTCAGATGCCGCCCGGCGTTTCCAAGGATGAGTGGTTGGAGGGGAAATTGGCTGAGGTGATGGTTGAGGAAAAGGGATTTGACTTTCTGAGTATGGGCAGGGGCGAGGGCCCCGGCTGTTACTGCTATGTGAATACCGTCTTGCGCAGGATCATGGACAACTTAGAAAACAACTACCCCTATTCGCTCATGGACAACGCCGCAGGGATGGAACATCTCAGCAGGCGGACCACCCGGGCGGCCGACGTCCTCTTCCTCGTCTCCGATCACTCCCTCAAGGGCGTTCAGAGCGGCGCGAGGATCGCCGAGTTGGCACAGGAGTTGAAGCTCGAATTCAAACAAACAGGATTTGTGATCAACCGGGTACCCGGCGAGATGGACCCCCTTATCCGGCAGAAGATTGAGGAGAAGGGTTTAGAAATCCTCGGGACCATTCCCGAGGATCCTCAGATAGGGAGGTTTGATTTAGAGGGAAAGTCTTTGCTGGAGCTGCCCGAAGATAATGCGGTGGTACAAGCAGTGCGGAAAATAATGGAAGAGATCCTAGCAAATTGAAGGAGGATGGAGCAGATGCTACTCATCGGGGAAAATATACACATCATTGCCAAACAGGTCTCCGAGGCCGTCGATAAACAGGACCAGAAGGCCTTACAGCAGATGGCCAAGGAACAGGCCGATGTCGGGGTGGACTATATCGATCTCAATGTCGGGCCGGCCCGCAAGAACCCGGAGGTCATGGGATGGCTGGTAGAGACCGTCCAAGAGGCGGTCGAGTGCCCCCTCGCCTTGGACAGCACGAATCCCCTGGCGGTGGAGGCAGGCCTCAAGGTGGCCAAGTGGCCGCCCCTGATAAACTCCGCCTCGGGTAAAGGGGACAGTAAGGAGAAGATGCTTCCCCTCGCGGCCCAATACAAATGTGAGGTGATCCTCTCCGTGCTGACCGATCAGGGCATTCCCTCCGATGCCGAGGCCAGGGCCGAGAGCATCATGGAGACGGCGGCCTATGCCAATGAGTTGGGGATCGAGAATGAGAGGCTATGGATCGATCCCATTTTGCTCCCGGTGAGCGTCGCACAGCAAGGAGTGGTGGCGTGTATGGAGTTCACGCAGATGCTGCCGGACCTCCTCCCGGGGGTGAAATCGACCATCGGTCTCTCCAATATCTCCAATGGGGCTCCCGAGGAGGTGCGGGGAATACTCAACAGGACCTATATGGTAATGCTGGAGCGATACGGCATGCACTCGGCCATCGTGGATGCCTTTGATGCCGAGTTGCGGGACCTGGCGAAGGGGAAAATGCCCGGGATCGTGGAGGTAATCCACAAGGTCATGGACGGAGAGGATGTGGATGTATTTTCCCTCCCACCCAAGGAACGGGATTACGCCAAGACGACCAAAGTGCTCATGGGGGAGATCCTCTATTCGCATACGTGGTTGGAACAATAGCAAGGAGGTAAGGATATGGCCTATAAGGCACCGGTGGAGAGCTACAAGGGAAAGATCGTCGAAGTAACCATTGGAAAGGGCAAGCGAGCGGTCAAAATAGGGGGAGAGAACGTACTCGCCTTTAATCAGACCTTTGATGAGGGGGCATTCCCCAATCCGCCCAAGATCGCCTTGGAGGTTTGGGATATGGAACCCCAGAATTGGGCCCCCTGGATTTTAGAGCCGTATAAAGATGTGGCTGCTGATCCCGCGACTTGGGCCAAGCGGTGCGAGGAACTAGGGGCTGATTTTGTCTTTCTCTATCTTATCAGTGCTGATCCCAACGAAAAGGACACCCCCCCTGAGCAGGCGGCAGAGTTGGTCAAGCGGGTCTATGATGCCGTTTCCCTCCCCCTGATCGTCTATACGACGGGAAATGAGACCAAAGACCCCGCCGTGCTCGCCAAGGTGGCGGAAGCCCTGAGCGGGGAAAACCTCCTCATCGGGCCGGTCATCAAAGAGAACTTTGAGCCCATCGCCAACGCCGCCAAGGAGCACGGCCACTGTGTGGTGTCACAGGCCCCCGTAGATATCAACCTCCAGAAGGAACTTGATGTCAAGCTGAGCCGGATCTTGCCCAATGATCGGATCGTCCTCGATCCCTTGGCCTCTGCCCTGGGGTACGGTATCGAGTATTGTTTCTCCGTCATGGAGCGAACCAAGCACGTCGGCATCCAGTTCCAGGATGCGATGATGCAGATGCCGGTCATAGCCAACTTCGGGGGAGAGGTTTGGAAGAATAAAGAGCCCAAGGAACGTGAGGAACTGGGCATCGCCTGGGAGGAAGTCACGGCCATCAACTACCTTTTGGCCGGGGCCAACATCATGGTGATGAGACATCCCGAGGTATTTAAGATAGTAAAAGGGATGATTACATAGGTAGGCGCATATGTCGGAGCGAAACAGGGGCTTCAAGCAGGGAACTATGCGAGGGAGATTCCTTGACAAGGAGCCGAATTGGAACTATTCTAAAAAAGGATGTATTCTTTTCTATATACAGTAAATTTGCAGAGGGACATCGTTGGATGTCATAAACGTTTAATATCACCATGAAGGTGATCGAGTTAAGGAGGAAATAGAGACCATGAAGGGAAAGAGAAAGAAAGAAGAAAAGGAAAAGATCATCAGGGCCGAGGATGAGTGGGAACCCATCGGGCATACGCCGATGCCCCATGTAACAGATCTCAGGAACTGGGACCGGCGCCTACTGGAGACCTACAAACCCTTTTATGCGCCCTTTTGCGACCTGTGTTGTCTGTGCACCTATGGGAAGTGCGACCTCACGGGGACCAATCGCGGCGCCTGCGGTATCGATATCGCTGCCCAACAGGGTCGCATCGTGACCCTGGCCTGTTGTATGGGTATGAGCGCCCATGCCGGCCATGCCGCCCACATCATCGATTACCTGATCGAAAAGCACGGAGAAGATTATCCCATAGATCTGGGGGATCAGGTGAATGTGGAGTGCCCCAATATCCGAACGGTCTTGGGCATGAAGCCGAAGACCCTCGGTGATTTGAAAACAGCCGTCCAGTATGCCGCTGAGCAACTTGTCCATGTCGTATCCTCCACCCACACCGGGCAGGAGGGGGATGCGGTGGATTATGAGTCCAAGGCGCTGCATATCTCCATGCTCGACCACGTCTGTATGGAGGCGGCCGATGTAGCCCAGATCATCGGTTTCAAGTTCCCCACCTCGGTGGCCGATACCCCCATCGTGGACATGGGATGGGGTTCCATCGATCGAACGAAACCGGTCATCCTTGTGGTCGGTCACAACCCGGCGTCTTCGTCGGAGATCATCGACTACCTCAGGAAGAAGGGATTGGAGGATAAGGTGGAGATCGCCGGGATCTGCTGTACGGCCCTGGAGACCACTCGATATTCCGATAAGGCCAAGATCGTCGGACCCCTCTCCCGTCAGCTCTTCTTTGTGCGGGCGGGGATCGCCGATGTGATCGTGGCCGATGAGCAGTGTATCCGTACGGACCTGACCGATGAGGCGAGCAAGGTGGGCTCTGTGGTCATCGCCTCCTCGGACAAGGCCTGTCGCGGTTTGGAAGAAGTCAGTGACAAGCCGACGGATGAGGTGGTCAAGGAGATGGTGAATAAGGGAACACACTGCCTCATCCTCGACCATGAGAAGGCGGCTGAGGTCGCTGTGGAGGCGGCCCTCAAGATCGCACCGAAGCGAAAGAAAGAAGAACCGATCGATGAAAAAAAGGCCAAAGAACTGGCCGAGGCC
>Ga0180433_10012194_pt1 | contig 10082 bp, 7 predicted proteins | sample SS_ome_8_FD_132980 | JGI IMG/M metagenome (GOLD analysis project Ga0180433, IMG submission 132980) | Hypersaline lake sediment archaeal communities from the Salton Sea, California, USA - SS_1_D_1 metaG | ecosystem: Environmental > Aquatic > Non-marine Saline and Alkaline > Hypersaline > Sediment...
ATTGATTCTGAAGCTGGACAAAAAATAATAAATATCAAAGCAGAATATGAAGATTTAAGAAAAATTAGCGCACGCTCAGGGCTTCCCATTAAAAATGTACAAATTATTGCACAATCTTATATTCGTAAACTAGTTGAAAGCATGAAGTGAGCATTATTAAATGATAAAAATAAAAAAAAATAAAATTTTGAGATTTTTTATGCTCTGTTAGTAATTATCGATGTTAAATTTCTTTAGAATGTATTCATCTTCGGCCATTTCTTCCGAAAATTTTTTAATTCGTGAGATTTCCTTTTTGACATCCTTTTCTTTCCGCAATTTCCCTAAATCATGGAAAATATTTGCGGCTTCCGTAAGCATATCTATACATCGTTTGTAATTTCCAGAAACTTCAAGATCTTCGGCAAGAAATACTAATCCTTCAGCAACTTCAGTTTTATTACCTAACTTTCTCTGAATTTTTAGTGATTGTTCGAGATATTTCAAGCTTTCCACGTGGTGCTTAAATATTGAATGGGTTCTTCCCAAAGACCTTAATACTATAGCTTCCTCTTCGAGCATCTGCTTTTCCCTGCAATGATCTAGAATCTTCTCCAAAAAATTAATATATTCCGATTTCTTTATATCTTTTAAAGAAGGATCAAGGTGGATGATAGCTTTTTCGAATTCATCCAATGTATTGCTGATATCACCAGTTTCAAAAATTGTTTTAGATTTTTCAAAAAAATCTTCGATAATTGCAACCACTAGGTCTCAACTACGCTTTATTTAATAGTGTTTTTAAATAATTTGGTTTAATTTTGAAAATTAGAATTCCAATTATTATTATAACCATTTGAATATTTAAACCTATCTATCTTGAATTATTAGTCTATTTTCAATTTTGTAATATTCTATAAGTTTAAGGGGATAAAAACCAAAAAGGGATAAATCTCATATTACTCTAATCTCTTACCTTAAGGAGTATTTTTGTTAAATAGGTAGTTAATTAAATTACTATCCATTTAATATAACTTTTTATGAAATATTATCATTATTTTAAATGGAAAAATGAAGGAAAATAAAAATTCTAATATTAATGAGGATGTCTGGAAAATTAGGAACTCAATTAAAGAACATGAGAATATTAAAGATGAAATCATAGAATATATAGAAATGAAAGAGGATATAGATAAGACCACGAAAGAAATGTGGATTTCTGATAGTAAAGGATTTTACTATAACATTGTGGGCGCTTGGGAGATGTTATCTAGTGTTTCGAAAGGGAACATGAAGCACGAAGATTCTTTAAAACACTTTTTATATACTGCTGAAAGCGCTTTAGCTCAAACCATAAGCGAATTGAAAGCCCTAAACGAAGAAAAAGCTTCAATGCTCGTTTTACAAGCTAAAAGAATATTTGAAAAATGTTATAACGAGATTTTTAACATGTTAAAGGAGATATCTCCTGAAATAAAAGTAATCAAATACATTGATAAAGTAGAAAAGGTGTCTGAAAATGAGTTTAACTTGCGTTGTTCTGAATGCGGAAAAGTATCTGTCGTGTTTAGAATTGGAACTTGGACTTATACAAAGAAAGAATCTCTAATAATTAAAGGGATCACTCATGAAGTTGCATTAAGTATCGAACACGCTAAGACGATTTTTGAATTGTTAGAAAATGAGGATCTAGCACAAGTCTATTTAATTGTTGATCAACATCCTTCCTGTGAAGGAATCGATGCGTATTGCCCGGAATGCGATAAAATATATTGTTGGGAGCATTATAATGTAAAAGAAGAGTATGACGACGGTTTTTACGATTGTTCTTATGGAACTTGTCCAAAAGGGCATAAGAGAATGATTGATGATTAGAGAGAATTAAGTTTTGAGTTAATTGATTGAGTTTTATTTATAATTTCTTTAAGTTCGTCAAGATCATCGTTTAACATTGTCTTTAGCAAGTAGATTTTTAAGAGTTTTATCTTTTCTATCATTAGAGAAAATTTAGCCACACATTCATCTTGCAATTTGTTTAATTCTTCATACACATGTTTAGCATGGGTTTGATCATAGTTATTTAAATTTCCAACTAAATTTTTAAATTCAACCAAATAAACATATTTATTAAGTTCTTTCAGCATTTCCTGTCCAAGCTCGTTTAGATGAGAGATATTATCAACAAACCCAGTTCTTAGTGAGATTTCGAAATCTTCCTTGTATTTATTAAAGAGTGTTTTAAAATATTCCCTTACTTTCTTTTCAATTGGTGTTAAATTAACGCTTGGGTTGATAAAGAATGTAACAGTATACTTTTCATAACTGAAAGTTTGCATTTTTAAATTAATTCCAGTTATTTTTAATTCTGAAAGCTCTCGCATATTTATCTCTCGGGAAAACTTTTCTAAAGCACTTATAAACATTGGAACTAATTCAATATCAAATTTTGCATATTCTTTATCATTTTCAAGAGGTTCAGAAATATCTGGTGGACCTTTGATATAAGTTTCGAGTGCTCCGTCATATAATTCAAAAGTTAGCAAGGTTTTTCCCGCCTTATCGGCTATGAAACATCCAATAAATGAAGGAATACTTTCATCTGTATGAATTCCTCTTAAAGGATTCTCACGTTCAATGTTTGTCATTAAATGCTGGAACTGTTTGAAAAGGTGTAGATCCTTGAGAACATCGTTAAAATCGTCTTTTGCTTTATCTGATAAACTATATATCTTCACTTTATTGACTAGCGTATATTGAAGAAAACCTTTTTGAGTTAGATACTTAAAAGCGTACTTAACTTCTTTCGCAGTTAGGTTGAGTTTAATGGTCAAACCATTTTTCGAAGCAACTATTTCTTGATGAATGTGGTAGAGGACTTTCAGGATCGCATTAAAACTGCTTTCATCAATATCTCTGGATGATATTTCGTTTAATGGTGAATGACGATTTTTTGAAGCAATTATTTCTCGATTACCCATGTTCCTATTTAAAACATAAAAATAGTAAATATAAAGGTGTCTTATTTTGAGTAGTTATGTATCAACATAACGAATATAAAAATCCTTGTATTTAGGAAAAGAATACTTCTATAATTCTATCATTTCGACATCTTATTCGCTATTAAAGCTGCTGAGGCACCTGCTCCAAACCCATTATCGATGTTTACAACTAATAATCCAGGTGAACACGATTGTAACATTGTAATTAACGCTCCTTTACCATTTGCTCCAAGTCCATATCCACTAGATATTGGTACTCCTATTACGGGTACATCGACAAGAGAAGCTACGACTCCAGGAAGAGTGCCTTCCATTCCAGCGCAAACAATAATAACGTGTGCTCCTTTTTTTATCATGCTACTCAATGGTGAGAAAATTCGATGGACACCAGCGATACCTACATCATAACTGGCTATTGTTTCACAACCCATTGCCTTTAAGATTTCTTTTGCTTCTTCAGCAACGGGGATGTCAGAAGTTCCTGCTGTAATGATCCCGACTACTCCGTTTTTTCTTTCAAAATCAAACGATTTCTCTTTAACTACGATTATTTTTCCTAAATCGTTTATTAACACGTCATAATCGTTATTCTTGAAGGTTTTTATGATAAGGTTTTCTTGTTCTTCGTCATAGCGAGAAATAATTGCGAATTTCTTGCTTTTTAAAAAGGATGAGACGATTTCTATTACCACTTGGGCGTTCTTACTTTGGGCATAGATAACTTCAGGCACACCCGTGCGAGTCTTTCGAAAGACATCTAATTTAGCCAACTCTCCTACGTCCTCAATTAAATTAGCTTTTAACAACTTTTCAGCTTCTTCAATTGATATTTTCTCTTCAATTAATTCTTTTAAAATATTTTTCATGTCATCCATTATTCATCATTATCCAAATGGTTTTAATAATTTTAACGCTCGATGTACTAGTTTTTTAGGAATGAAGTGTCCCATATCATTAACCATGCCAAAATAATCTTGGGTGACGGATCTTTCTCCTTTTAATAAATTTGGTTTATTAATATCTCCATTTAAATTAGGGGGCGGTCCATGCGATAGTACGGGATCCCAGTTTGAATCGTTAAATTCTAATTTTAACCAGTCGCTTGTTTTAAGAATATCATCACAATAGCATACCCAAGAACTATCACTAAGGATTTTTTGGACTGATCTGTCTTTTAAAACACATTCTCCGTATAAATTTATTGCTCCTTTGAATCCTTCGTAATCGTATGCTTCAATTGCTATGATGTTCTTGCCTTCTTTCAATTTCTCTGATACATCGAATACCTTGACCCTCAAATTTATAGGAAGCGGAGATAATGAGAACCTACTTTTAACTTCTCCAATTATATCTCCATTAAGAGAGATCTTCATGTGCTCACACGCCATTCCTTGAATTACTACTTTTCTTACTGGTTGATTTATATCAAGCACCTTTCTAAAGTAGACGGGATGATCTGGAGCAGGTGATTTATTGGTCCAAATCCACTCCGATTCCAGGAAGGGATTTACGAAGGGAATGCCTTCCCTGATTTGATTTATTTTTTCCGAGTAACTCTTTAGAAGGAGGTCAAATAATTCGAGTACTGAATCCAAGCAAGGTCTTTTAGCGGCTCTTAACCATAATTCTTCGTATTTAATCCTAAGGTCGGTTAATTTATCTTTTGTAGCGTTTATTTCGGATATCAGGACTTCCCCGAGTTCTTTAGTTAGCTTTGGATTTTCTAACGCTTTTGAGACTTTTAGCGAGAGTTCTGTTTTCATGCATAAGAATTTCGCTAAATCTGCACCATACTCGATATATTCAAAATTATCTCTTTCAAATAGAACTTTTGGTTTAATTTCATTATATAACATCAAGCATTTTATCCCTAAATTGCCTAATTCTTTATAATTTTTAAATGAGGGTTCATATTTTTTAGCAGGAAAAGGATGCTTAAAAAAATATGTGAAAAAGAAAGGAGGAAGTCTAACACTAACTCTATAGTAAAGAGTAGCAGAGGAACTTAAAAGTGTAAACATTTCATTAAATGTGTGCGTGTGTGCTTTCTCAATTCCATAAAAAAGAAAACCATATTCGCCTTTAAAGCGATTATAATCAAATGATTCAAATGTCCAAGATATCGCAGCCGTTAAAATGGGATTGAAAATTTCGTTTTCGCGAAAAGAGTAATATCGTTGATCACCCCATGAGCACGTGATAACGCCTAAACAACCGTTAGTTCTGTTATTGTATGCTTCTTTCGTCAAATTGATAGTATTTTTGCTAGAATTTTTGTTATCGGGAAAGTTTCTTAACCAACTCAACATTGAAGGACTCACGATAACTTTATGACCAGCGTTTAAGAATTTGACAACTTCTTTATACTGTTTCTTAGGTTTATAGTTCCAATACATCAAGATAAGATCTTTGTTTAATTTTTTCAATAAATCCTCATCATTTCTTACGACATCATCGTACATTATAACATGGTGTTTATCGTATTTTCGTACCATTTTATAGATTTTATCATAGAAATCTGCCAACACATTACTCTTACCGTGCTTCTCAACGAAGTTTTTTGATCGGACCTTACCCAAATCGAAGCTCTCGTCACATCCTATGTGGAAATATTTAGTTGAAAAACACTTGCTTAGTTCTGAGATATAGTCTTCTAAAAAGGGAAAGATCTCGGGATTTGATATATCCAAACATTGAGAGCCTGGGAACTCTCCCAAGTGTTCGTATTCTTTATGTGATAAGATATTTTCCACATGTCCGAGACATTCGAAAATTGGTACGAGTTCCACGAATCTCTGTTTAGCATAGTTATCAATCTCCTTTATTTCTTCGATTGTTAAGGCACCCCGATCTTTTCCTATCTTAGGATGTTTGGGATGAGCAAACATGTCTTCAATATAGGGACAGTAGAAATTCATTTTATAATGACTGAGGATCTTGATATATCGCTTTGCGCTTTTAACAGTAAATACTTGTCCTCGAGAGATATCGTCTGCAACACCCCTTATTTGCAAATCAGGAACATCCTTTATTTCTAACTCTGGTATTAATATTTCTATTCGTTCTTCTTTAGAGGAATTTAGTAAATTTTTATTATTCAAAAAGGAATTTTTAACTATTTGCATGAAAGTTTGACAACCATAAAATAATCCCTTTTCAGAAAGACTATAAATCACTATCTTGTTTTTACTCACTTTTAAATTATAGGCTTCTTCATTATTTGCGTCTAATAAATCCCTCTTGCTTGTTTCGTCTATTTTTCTTTGATCTATATAGGTTGAGGCCTCTTCTTTAACTTTTATACTCAAATTGTCATTTAAAAACTCATTAATATCATCTATAAAGATAGAACGATTACCAACATTCACAAAACTAATAACACACTCAGAAGTCAATATATAGGTACTTTTAGTTTCAGGATATGTAATTACCTTAGGTTTTGGAATTAGAATAAGTGGTTCGCCAAAGCCACCAAAACTATTTTTTAAATTCTTGATGATAAGAGCTTTTAATTTATCCTTCATTACGATTGTAAATTTTATTTAACTGGGTTTTACTTTTTTCAAGCTATTCTGTATATTAATCATTTAAAGTTTATAAAAATTTAAAAAAAGATAATTCATTAAAAGTGTTACAAAAATAATTAATAATCCTAAGCAAAAGTGATGATATAAATGAAGATAGACTATACATCTTATAAGGATGTGGATTTAAAGGGGAAAAAGATATTGATGCGCGTTGATATCAATTCCAACATTGACATAGAGAATTATACAATCAGGGATTCTCCTAGAATTCGCAAATTAATCCCCGCTTTAAATGAATTAATAGATAGTGCTATTGTTATATTGGCACATCAATCTAGACCTGGAAATGATGATTTTACAAACTTAGACATTCACGCAAAAGAAATTGAAAATCTTTTAGGTCGACCCGTAAAATTTGTAGAAGATATTTACGGTGAAAAAGCTACTGAAGCTATAAAAGCCTTACAACCTGGAGAAATTTTAGTATTAAATAATGTAAGAAAATTTGAAGCCGAAATGAAAGGGTATAAGGATTTTTCTGAAGCTGAAAATACTGAAATGATTAAAAATTTATTCCCTCTAGTTGATTACGCAATTGTCGATGCTTTTGGAGCAGCCCATCGAGCGCACGCTTCCATTGTTGGATGGCCTAAAATGATGGCAGGACCTATTACCGCTCAAGAATTATCTGCTTTAAAGAAAATCATTGATGTTCCTGATAAACCAATGGCCATGCTTATTGGTGGGGCAAAAGCAATTGATAAATTTAAAGCAATGAAATATAATTTCGACAGTGGGAAGTTAGATTATGCCTTATGTTCTGGCTTAACAGCAGTTCTCATTTTCCAAGCGATTGGTAAGAACATGGGAGATGTCAATCTCAAGATCATTTCGAAGGACTTGGAAGAAAATAAAGACTTGATTGTAGATACTTACGAGAAATACAAGGATAAGATACTACTTCCAGAGGATTTTATTATTGATGATAACGGGAGCAGAAAACCAATTACCATTGATGAAGCGGGAACATATAACACGACTACAGGAGACATTGGTCCAAAAACCGTTGAAGCATTTAAAGATATCATGATGAAATGTAAAACTATCATTGCAAACGGTCCACCGGGTATTTTTGAAAAAGAAATTTTTAGAGATGGAACAAACCAATTAGTAGAAGTAATGGTAAAAGCAACGAATGAGAATGGCGCTTTAACCATAATTGGTGGTGGAGAAATGGGTGCTGCCGCTTCAATGGCAGGACTTGCAGATCAAGTTTCGTTCATTTCTACGGCGGGAGGAGCAATGTTAGAAATTCTTTCCGGCAATGATCTCCCTATGATCAAGGCTTTAAGAGAGAAGAAAGCATAATTCTGTTTAATTATCTTTTTATTTTTTACTTATTATTTATTATTTTATGTCATATTCAAAAATTAGTTAATACTACTAAACAAATTAAAAAAAAAAAGATTAGAATTTGTAAAATTTCTTCTTGTAGAAAATTAGAGTTACAACGACACTAATCCCTAAAACAATAACGATATCAAATCCTGGAATTTGTTGATTATTTGAGTTACCAGGAATGTTGGTGCTTTCGCTTGGAAATTCGGGATTTTTTATCAAAATAAAATTATATGTATTTCCAATAGAAAAGCTATTTGATTTTCCAACAATAAAGAGATTGTCGTTTGAATCAATATAAATATCATTGCCTCTATCAATATACCCATGATCCCAATAATTAAGAGCTTCTAAACTACCATTGGAAGAATATTTGAAGATTACGATATCTTCCAAACCTGCACTATAAGACCGTGTCCGTCCTACCACATAAACATTTCCTAAACTGTCGAAAGCAATACCTCCACCGTTATCATCTTTATATAGAACATTATCTGAAACTTCACCCCAAACTTTACTCCAACAAGGAATCCCATTACTTGAGAACTTCACTAAGTACAAGTTCATATCCGGAGGAACATATTTACACCATCCAGTTATGTAAATATTTCCATCTGAATCAATTTCGATATCCTCTACCACATCTCCTCCATAAATACAACCCCAGGTTGTATTCCACAATTTAGCTCCGCTTGAATTATAACATAATAACATAATATCAGAACCATAGGAGACAGTAGAACCTGCTATTAGAATATTTCCTGATTTATCAAAACACATTTTTCCAACATAATCTTGTCCAGCGCCTCCCCATTGCTCAATCCATTTCAAGTCACCAGTACGATTATACTTGAATAAGTATATATCGCCATTATCATCGGCTACTACATATACATTTCCATTTGAATCTGCTAAGATATCCATACCTGTATCAAAACTTCCATAATTATATGTTCGATTCCAAGCTAAATCTTGATTGTTGTCGTATTTTACAACAAAAATATCCTCTCCTGTAACAGCAAAACTTTTAGTTCCTCCCGTAATATAGATGTTATCACTTGAATCTATATAAATCGCTTTTACATTATCATCCAATGGACCACCCCAATATATCTCAGAAGTTTTATTTCCATTTTCATCAAAAATTGATATTGAAGCATTTTCAATAGAATCTTCAAGAACAGTGCCCGCTACATAAATACTTCTATTAGAATCTACAGCAATAGTTGCCGCATCAAGTGCTTCATCATTAGCTATACCAAATGCGGTTACCCAGTCTTCTTTTGAAGCTAAGCGTAAATAGGATTGTTCAATGTTCATATCTCTACCAAATATAATAGTACAAAACGGAAGTCCAAAGAATATCGCAATAGATATTAATAAAATTGATCTTGTCTTCTTGCTATTTCTACTTTTTTTCATGTGAAAAACCCATAAATGTTGTTATAATAGAAGGTATGATTCATGGTAATAAAAAGGTTAATATTTTACATTTTTGTATGATTATTAGTTATATTTTTTACAGAAAATTGAGATAAAAAATCAGTTTTAGGAATTAGTATTTAAAACCTAAATATCCTCGTGAAAGATAATAATAAGAAAAAATTCTTTAAGGATATAGTGTTAGTAATAATATATTTATAGGTCTGGAGGGATTCGAACCCTCGATCCATTCATTAGGAATGAATTGTCTTATCCGTGCTAGGCTACAGACCTAAATAATATGCTTGTTTTATGATATTTATAATGAAAGAGTTTAGCGGATTATTAATTTAAAGGCATAAAACTATTTTTGTTAAGCGAATAATATATCAGTCAAGGATTTTAGAAAAGTACTTCATTTCTTTCATTGAAAAGCTTTTAAGGGGCGTGAGGCTTGTCCAATAATACGATTTTAATTCCTCGATCATGTTTCTTACCTGTCTTTTTGGCGTTGGAATGTTAAAAAAAAAATAAAAAAAAGATTATATAAATTTAATTTTTACTCGATGAATTCTAAGTTTTCTGCGTTTATGGAATTGCTCGAATCAACGTTACAGAACATGCCCAAGATCTCCTTGAATTCTTTTTTGTCTACTAAAAATCTCAATCGGTTATCTGCATTAATGCTAAACGCCATGATCACGATTGACAAAGGCAAATAACTTTTAATCTCTTTTAGGTCGAGGTCGTCAAAAGC
>Ga0180433_10012195_pt1 | contig 10081 bp, 12 predicted proteins | sample SS_ome_8_FD_132980 | JGI IMG/M metagenome (GOLD analysis project Ga0180433, IMG submission 132980) | Hypersaline lake sediment archaeal communities from the Salton Sea, California, USA - SS_1_D_1 metaG | ecosystem: Environmental > Aquatic > Non-marine Saline and Alkaline > Hypersaline >...
ATAACAATAAAAAGTTTTTAGAGATAGCCAAGAAGGAAAATCCAAAAGGAGATTTTCAGTTTGGAGATCAGTTATCAATCCCCTTTCGTGATAACTATTTTAACTGTGTTTTTAGTGTAGCAAGTTTTCATCATATCCCTTCAAAAATTTTAAGAAAACGAGCTCTTTATGAAATGCAAAGGGTTGTGAAGAAAGATGGATATGTAGTTATAACTGTCTGGAATTTGTATCAAGATAAATATAAAAAGTATTTAAGGAAAAGTTTTTGGAAATGGATAAAAAGTTTTGGAAAATATGGAAAGAAGGATGTTTTTATTCCATGGTCAGATTCAGGAGTTGAAAGGTACTATTACGCATTTAAATTTAATGATCTTGAAAAGTTATTGGAAGAAACAGATTTTGAAATTGTTGAAAAGTTTGCAGTAAAAAAAGGAAAAAAGGTTACTTTAAAAAAAGCATTTAACTTTTGTTTTGTATGTCAGAAAAAATAAAAATATTAGATGTAGAGTTTGATAATGTTAAAAAAATTGAAGCTCTTAAAAGAATTAAAACTTTTTTGAGGAAAGATCGGGCTCATCAAATAGTTACTCCAAATCCTGAATTTTTGCTTGAAGCTAAAAATAATGAGATTTTTATGGATACTTTGAATATTGCAGATTTGAGTATTCCTGATGGTATTGGAATTTTGTGGGCGGCAAAACTTCAGCATCAAATCAGAGAAAAGAAACTAAAATTTAAGTTTTGGATAGTTTTTTGGGGAATTATTGGGCTTTTTGCTATCATTTTTTATCCTAAATATAATAAAACTCCTTTAAAAGAAAGAGTAACAGGAGCAGATTTGATGCTTTCAATCTGTGAACAGTTTAAAGATCTAAAAGTTTTTTTGCTTGGGGCAAAGGAAGGAGTTGCTAAAAAAGTGGCTAAGAAGTTAGAGAAAAAGTATGAAGCTCTTAAGGTTGTTGGTTATTATTCAGGATCTCCTGATATTGAAGACAGAGAGACAATTATTGAGTTAATAAATTCCGCAAAACCTGATGTTTTGTTTGTGGCTTTTAGTTTTCCAAATCAAGATATCTGGATTTCTGAAAATTTGGAACGTTTTGAAACGGTAAAGGCAGCAATAGGAATCGGTGGAACTTTTGATTATATTGCCGGTGAAAAGAAACGTGCTCCCCTATTTTTTCGAAAAATAGGTTTGGAATGGGTTTTTAGACTTTTTCTTGAGCCTAAAAAGCGTTTTAGAAGGATTTATAATGCTGTAGTAAAATTCCCTATTGTTTTTATGAAAGCCAAAATGAAATAACGCCTTATTTACTAATGGGCAGTTTTGTGGTATAATATATTTAGATATATGTCTTAATAAAGATATTATGTTTATTAATAATAGACTAGTTTTTAAGGTTAATTGGGAAAGTTTAGATCAACTTCGATCTGAACGATTGGAAAGTATAAAAGAAAAACCAAATATTTTTACTCTTGAAGTTTGTAGAGAGTTAATTTTGAAAGTTGATAAAGCTCTAGAAGACATCCAACATGACCTTTACTGGTCCCCAGAAGATTCAGCATCTTTTAAAGATAGATTTGAAAAAATTACTCCATCAAAAGAGCTGACTTCAAAATATAAAGAACTAGTGGCAGAAACAAAAAAATTAAAGGAAAAAGAACAGTTAATGATGTCTTTGAGATCAGAATTAATCAGAAATAGAGTTAATAATGATATGATTGAAGAATTGAGAGAAATGGATGAACAGCTTGAAATTGAAATTTTGGTCCTTTTTATGAAAGAATTAATGCAGAGATAGAAAAAGTTTATGCAGAAATTGAGAAAAATTTGGAAAAAGACGTTAGAGGATCAAAGGGATTAGATATACTTTATCCTTTATATAAAAAGTTTAGAACTTTGTGGAGTATGTCACCTTTTCCTCCGGAAATTCCTAGCCATAGAGTAAAATATATTTTTGAGAAAGAAAAGGAGACCAAAAGTATGATTGAAATTAGAGATATTTTAAGGAATATCTTTTTGGCTTCAGTTCCATATATTGAAGATTCTTTAACAGATTTTACTTTAGGATTTGTCGATCAGTTTAAAAAACGTGGTGAGAATATTGGAGAGTTTGTTGCTACCTTTTATCAGGAGCCAGGAAAGGTTGCTACAAGCATTTTAAAGTATACAGCTGAATATTTGGCGCATATTGCTTCAAATCCTTTTAAGTTTGCTGGAAAAGGAATTGTGGAAGTTTATGAATGGTTTGGAGAGTATAAAGATGACATAATAAAGAGTCAGGGTGAAGGTTTTGCTTTTGACATGGGACGATCAGTTGCAATAGCCATTATGTATACTTTTTTAAGAAAAATGCCAAAAACGATAAAAGCTCCAATGTTTGCAGCAACACATACAGAAAAAGTTGATTTTTCTTTAAAAACTCAAGAAAGAACACATGAACTTTTTGTAAGTTTAATTTCAAGAATATTTAAAAATTCTAAACTTAATGAAGAAGAAACTCAAATAATAGCAGGAAGTTTTTCAAAAAATTTATTGAAAAAAACTAAAAATGTTAGAGATAAAATTTATTTAACATTATTAAAATATTATCTTTCTGATCAGAAAAGTTTACCATCTGAGAATAATTTAAGTGTAACTTTAGATTTTTTACTTGAAAGTTTGTATGATCGGACTGTTAAAACCAAAATTGGAGAGAAAAGATTATGTGAAATCCTTAAATCAATCCCTACAAATGACGCAATTGACAGCCAAAAGTTAGAAATTACAAAACAGGAAGAGGCTGAATATTCCGGAAGAGTTTCAGGTGAGATGTTTGCCTATTTTTTATCTAAAAAATATGAGAAAGTTTCTGGTGAAAAAGTCGATAAAGGAAAAGAGCAGGATATTATAAAAAGATTATCAGCAGTTTATAAAGATTTTAATAAAAATAAGCTTCCAAACAAAAAAGAAACAATGGAGATTTTGAAGTTATTGTTTGGATTTAGGTATCATTTAGCAAAACAAATTCAAGATCCGGATGCAGAAGTTAAGATGATTTATGTTTTAATGAAGAATTTGAATGAGGGGAAAAGGATGCAAGGTTAAATCTATTTTTTCTTTTTTCTTTTTTTATATTCTTTTTCAACCTTATTCTGAATTAATTCTGCAATATACTCAATTTTTCCACCTAGGTTAGAGATCGCTTTTGCAGGTACTAGGATATAGTTTGATACTGTTTCAACTGTGTCTCTGGCTTTGGCTGTCATTTTGCTAGTGTCTCTTAGGATCAGAATGAGGAAAATGATTGCAACTGAAGTAAAGATAGCTAGGAGTGCGAATCCAATTGCAAGAGATAAATAAAGAAGATCTAAAGATGAGTTAATCATGTTTTTGTTTTTATTTTATAGTTACCTGCATTTGCAGGAATTACATATAGATTTTACATTATTTCAATTTTTTTCGCAAAATCTCATTAATTTTTTGTGGATTTCCTTGTCCTTTGGTTTTTTTCATAGCTTGCCCAACAAAAAATCCAAAAATGTTTTCTTTTCCACCTTTAAACTGCTCAATCTGCCCTGGATTTTCATCGATTACCTCCTGACAGATTTTTTCCAGTTCACTTTCATCAGAAACTTGCTTGAGGCCTTTCTCTTCAACAATCTTTTTTGGATCTTTTCCAGAAATGTACATCTCGTCGAAAATTTCTGACTTTGCCATATTACCGGAGATTTCCCCATCATTAATCATTTTAATTAGTTCCCCCATTCGTTTTCCGGTTATTTTACAGTCCTGAATGCCAATCTGATCTTCTTTTAACTTTTTAAGTAAAATTGTGTTGATAAATGAAACCGCTTTTTGTGGATCATCACTAACTTTAACAACCTCCTTAAAAAAGTTAGCTTTATAAATATCATCAGTTAAAATTCTGGCATCATCCTCCCCTACTTTGTATTCATCAAGAAATCTATTGTATTTATCTTTTGGAAGTTCCGGTAGATTTTCTTTTAACTCTTTCAAATCTTCATCACTTAATGTAACTGGTGGAAGATCCGGCTCCGGGAAATACCTGTAATCGTGCGATTCTTCCTTTGATCTTTGAGAAACTGTAATTTCTTTATTTGTATCCCATCCTCTTGTTTCCTGATTTACCTTTTCACCTTTATCCAAGACTCCTGTCTGCCTTTCAATTTCATACTCCAGTGCCTTTTCTAAAGCTCTAAAAGAGTTTAGGTTTTTAACTTCTGTTCTGGTTCCTAACTTTTCCTGCCCTTCTGGCCTGATAGAAATATTAATATCAAATCGCATCATACCTTTTTCCATATCACATTCAGATGCTTCAACATATCGTAAGATTTTTTGGATTTCTTTTGCATAAAGGCTAGCCTCCTCAGGCGTTGAAAGGTCTGGCTCGGTAACTATCTCCATTAAAGGGGTACCTGATCTGTTGTAGTCACATAAAGTTCCATCTCTTACATGAGTAAGTTTTCCTGCATCGTCTTCTAAGTGCAACCTATTTATCCGAACTTTTTTTACATCCCCATTTACAACAATCTCTACATAACCATTTTGCGCAAGTGGCTGATCGAACTGAGAAATTTGAAAACCTTTTGGAAGATCCGGGTAAAAGTAGTTTTTCCTATCAAACTTACTAAATTTTTGAATATTAAGATTTAATGCGAGAGCAACTTTTATCCCTTTATTAACAGCTTCTTCGTTTATCATAGGCAACTGACCAGGATAGCCCATACAGATAGGGCATGTGTTAATATTCGGCTCTTTTTGGAACGAATCATTATCACAAAAACAGAACATTTTTGTCTTTGTTGAGATCTGTGCATGAATTTCTAACCCAATTGTTGCTTTGTAACTGCCCATTATATTAATTTTAACTTTTTAAGTAATTTTTTGGTTGTACGTTTTAGTTCAGTCCTGCACCGATTATTATCTATAACATAATCTGGTTTAAATTTAAATGATTTTTTCTGAATTGATAAGAGTTTTTTATAATCTTCTGGATTTTCTCTGGATTTTTTTATTCTTCTGATAGTTTTTTTAGGATCAACTTTGACTTCAATTGTTTTGGAAATGATTGAGGATAAAAGTTTTTTATTAAAAACCGGAATCTCTATAAAAATAGTCTCATCTTTAGGATATTTGTTTATTATTTTTGAGAATTCATTAACTACAAGCGGATGAATAAGCTTATTTAAAATTCTAAGTTTATTTGGATTTTTTAAAACCTCATTTCTAAGCTTGTTTTTATTAATATTTCCTTTTTTATCTAAATATTCATCACCAAAAAAGTTTACAATTTTTTGCCATCCCGGATTACCCTCCAAATACAGGTCTTTTACAACAGTATCACTATTAATGGTTGTAAAACCAAGATCCTTAACTATTTTTAAAACTTCTGATTTTCCAGAACCCAGAAGCCCAATTATTCCAAAAATATTTCTTTTCATTTTTTTTTAATTTTCTGTAGGAATGACTTTAAAATTTCACACCAAGGTCTTTTAATCCTTGTTTAAACTGCTTAAGAGCTCTTTTCGCTTCATTATCATAAATCTTTATGTTCATTTCATGAGCAATTCTGTTTCTTAACTTATGTGCAGCCCAAACAGAATTAATATCTGTAAAATAACCTTGTGCATTTTTTAACTTTTCACCAAGATTCCCCTGTAGCCCCTTTTTTCCTAATGCAAAATCCAACAACTTGTCTGCTTCAATAACTGCTTGTTTCAAGTTTGGTTCATTTTCAACCATCTCCCAATGATTTTTTATAAATCGGTTATCATTACTAGAAAACTGCTTTCCTTTTTTATATTTAATAAATACAACGAAAGCAAAAAGAAACGCAAAAATGAGAATTATCGCTAAAGCTATTTCCATATAATTAAATTACTTTTTTTTAATATTATTAGTTGTTGGCATCCCATTTGTCTCAATATGATTTCTAATTAGAGACGTTAATAAATCTTTTAACTTGTTTTGATCTTCAAAATTTTGCTTAGATAAGAATTTTTCCTGTTGTTCCATAATTCTATTTTCAATTTTTCTTGGTTTTTTTGCAGCCAGTAGATCAATTTTTGCTGTACCTAAGTCTGTAACGTAAAGATCACCAAAATTTAAAACAGTTGGAAAGAACCCTTTAATTTCATAAGTTACTCCACCAATATTTTGGTATTCGATCCTGGTTGCAGTCCTATTAAAAGGCCCATTCCATTGCACATCAATAATTCCAAGATCAGTTATCAGCCAGGCATCAAAATACCAGTTGAACAAGGTATATAAAAGTTTGAGTGATCCAACAGCTACCCATATGATTGCTACTGGATAAATTTTTGGAAAGATCAGAGTTAAAATAAGAGGAACAATGATCCCTAAAAAAGTAATTTTCATAAAATCTGTGAATAGAACAAACAAAGTTCTATGGGCTGTATATAGAATCTTTTCATTATCTTCAAGATGAGATCGAAAAAGTCTTTGTCTTATAGTCATTTTTTATATTTCATTTTTATTAATTTACTATAAAAATGACCATCTTGTAAATATTTCTAAATAAGTGTAAATTATTCTTGATACTTTTTTAAAATAAATTGAGAAAATACGCTTTAAGAGATTTAGGTTTAAACATCTTAGATATTGTACTTAATGTAGTAATAATCGTTGTATTAGTCTATTTTGTAAGATCGTTTATTATTTCACCATTTCAGGTTTACGGACCTTCAATGTGCGATACTTTAAATTTTATTAATAATAGATGTTTAAATGAGTATGGAGAGTATATTATAGTGAATAAGATTACTTATTTAGGACCTTTTGGTGATCCTGAACGTGGAGATGTTATAGTTTTTAAACCACCAGACGAAGAAGAAGACTTTTTTATTAAAAGAATAATTGGTTTACCTGGAGATAAAATTGAGATTAAAGGAGGGAAAGTTTATATCCAGAATGAGGAACACCCAGAACCTTATGAACTTGATGAACCTTACTTAAATGAAAGAAATAGTGAACATACAGCTACTTTTGGTGAAACTGAGTTTGAAGTGCCTGAAGGAAAATATTTTGCTTTAGGTGATAATCGTGATAAAAGTACAGATTCAAGAAGTTGCTTTAGAGATCCATTTTCCGGAGGATGTAAAGGAGATGATGCAACTGCCTATTTAGATGAAGAAGATGTAGAAGGAAAAGCATGGCTTGTTCTTTGGCCGTTTAACAGAATGCGATTTGTTGAGTAATTATTTAAAGAAAATTTAATGTCAGTTTTTCTGCTGCTCTTTTGACATAAAATAAAACTCAACAAGTGTTATTAAGGAAACAAGTAAGATTCCTATCCACCAGGTTAATACTTTTAAAAGTAAAAATAAAAGACAGAAAATTGCACAAAAAGAAAGAAGCACGCCTTGTCTTAATGCTATATTTGTATGATTTCCGTAAATTTCATTTTTATTAAACCAGATTCTCAAAAAATATCCAAGAAGTGTAAATGTGCAGGTTAAAGCTATAAAAAGGCTGGAAAAAAATAGTGCTAAAGCAATTTCTGTGGATTCTTCAGGGTTGATTTTTAAAATGACTATATAAAACCCTATCCAGCTTATTATCGCTGTTATTAAAATTATGAAAATGTACTTGTCTTTTATAAGTTTAGCCATTTCTATTTTAGATATTTTTTGATTTTCCTTATGTCTTTTTTTAGTATATCTTTTTTCCTAGGATTATAAAGAGCAAATGCAGGATGATACATGACAAAAATTTTTTTTTCATTCAAGATTTCTGAATTTTTAGTTTTTCCATGGAGTTCGCTAATTTTATCTTTTGGTAGTAATGTGTTCATTGCGTGTCTTCCCAAAGTTACAATTATTTTTGGATCAATAATTTTTATTTGTTTTTCTAAATATGGAAAACATTTTTTGATCTCTTTTTTTAAGGGGTCGCGATTCTCTGGTGGTCTGCATTTAACAATATTAGCTATGAATACTTTTTTCCTATCTAAGTTGATCTCTTTTAAGAGCTCGTCTAATACTTTTCCAGCCTGGCCTACAAAAGGTTTACCTTGCTCATCTTCTTTTTTGCCTGGAGCCTCACCTATAATCATAATTGTTGCAGATTTAATACCCGTACCCGGTACTCCATTTGTTCTGTTTTTATGAAGTTCGCACAGTTTGCAGCTGTTAATTTTCTGAGCTAGATTTTTTAGGCTTGTCATCTTGTTTTATATCCTTTTGTTTAGATTTATCTTTGGTTGGTTTTTTGGGTTTTTCTTGTTTTTCTTCAGCTTTTACCTCAATATCTGAACTAATTATTTGATCTATTTCTTGAGAGATATCTTCTTTTATTTCATCACTTTCTTTTTTTTCTTTTTTCTTAAATAAAAAGCTTCCAGCAAACAGTAAAAGACCAACAACAAGAACTATTATTGAATTAAAAGTTAACTGTTTTGAGAAGAATGAAATTAAGAATGATAAAAAGTCTACACTAGAATCGTTTCCACCTTCAGGGAGTAAGTTCATCAATGGTTGGATGTATATAAAGAAGTTTTTTGCAAGGAAAGCAGTTATTATAGTCAAGATTGCTCCAATTACTAAGTTTATCGATAAATATCGCATTACTTTTCTAACCGGTTTGAGTACAAGTAATGAAATTATGACCAAAAGGACAACCAAGAAAGATATTATACCTATTGAGATTATTTTTGTATAAAGATTGAGTGATTTTAATAGATTAAAAAGTCTATGATCGTCTGATTCTTTTATTTCTATATTATCCGGAATTGCACTAATGTAATTTTTTTCAAATTTTTCAACTACATAATCTTTAATTTTTTTATTTGAAATATTAGATGGCTTGCATACTAAGATATCAAATTCGTATGGGTCTTCACATTCAGGTATATTTTCTATATATAAAGCTGTAAAATTTTCTAAAAGAACTGGAGTTTGGTTTTGCAGTTCTTCTAATGAAAGTACAATTGCCTGCTGATCATCAAGATTTTTTATTTCATATACAAAATTTACAATTGTATTTCTTAAAAGTTCTTTATCATAGGTCTCATTAATAATTGTATAGATCTCATCTTCAGAAAAATTTTCGAGTAGTTCATCGTTCTTGTTAATTGTAGATTCAGTAATATGTGTAATTGCTAAATCATAAGAAAAATCCAGAAAATCTGTATAATAAAAAGTTGGATTAAGATAGGTCTGTAAAAGGCTCAATATTAATAAGCAAGGTGTAAAACAGATAACAAAGACAACAGATAAAACACTTGCAAGTAGTCTTCTTAACATTTTTTTATTTTAAAAAATTTCTGTAGTTAATTTAACAGCGAATTTGTTTTCAAACAAGTTGACTTTTTTAAGCTTTCTTTTCAGGAATAATTTTCCACCTTACCTCTTTTTCAAGTCTTCCAGGTAGAGTAAATCCTGCAGCTTTTTTATGTCCACCACCTCCAAAAATTTGAGCTATATCTGAAAGGTTTATATCGTCACGATGAGTTCTAAATGATCCTTTAACATTACCATTTAAATCTTCATTTAAAATTACAGAAAAGTTACTGTTTGGGACAGAATTAATTAGATCGATAACTCCAGAGAGATCTTCAGGACCTGCATTACAGTCATCATAATCTTCTTGGGTAATGGCTGTCATTACAACACCATCTTCGTTGAGCTTTGCATTTGATAAAGCTTTTCCCCAAAGCTTTAAAGTACTTATTGGATTGTTTTTAAAAATTTGTTTAACAATTAAATGGTAGTTACCGCCAAGTTTTATTAAATTAGCTGCAACCTTGTATACTTCCTTGTTTGTATTTGAATGCATGAAACTACCAGTGTCTGTATAAATTCCTGTTAGAAGTGAAGTAGCGACGTCTGGAGTGATGTTGTACTTAAGCTCTGTTAAGATTTTGTAAATAATGATAGTTGTTGATGCTGCTTGAGTTTCAACAATATTTACAGCTCCGAAGAAATCATTTGATGGATGATGATCGATGTTTATTACAGGGATCCCTTTATTCCAAATATCCGGGATGATGTCATGATAACCGGACATATAGTTGGCACCACAATCAACTGTAATTATTAAATCGTAATCTTTTAAATC
>Ga0180433_10012196_pt1 | contig 10081 bp, 13 predicted proteins | sample SS_ome_8_FD_132980 | JGI IMG/M metagenome (GOLD analysis project Ga0180433, IMG submission 132980) | Hypersaline lake sediment archaeal communities from the Salton Sea, California, USA - SS_1_D_1 metaG | ecosystem: Environmental > Aquatic > Non-marine Saline and Alkaline > Hypersaline >...
ATTATAATATTAGAGTTAAAAAAATGCATATAGTAAAGCCAAATAATATAATTATAAGCATTATTATCTCCTGAGAGGGAGGATTTGGCTTTACACCTGAATTTTAAACAAGTTAATCCTCCAATTAAAAATGGGGGATTTTTTGTTTTTATATTTATATATGAAAACAATATATAACGGCAGCCAAATACTAGTAAAGGCAGCACTTGATGCTGGTTGTGAATACTTCGCAGGCTATCCTATAACTCCTGCTGCAAAAATTCTTGAATACTTCTCAAAACATGTGAACAAATCCTTCAAATTTCTTCAAGCTGAAGATGAAGTTGCCGCCATCCACAGCATAATAGGCGCCTCACTTGCCGGAAAGAAAGTAATGACAGCCACATCCGGACCTGGATTTTCTCTAATGCAGGAAGGTATAGGTTTAGCCTTCGCATCTTCAGTTCCGCTTGTAATTGTTGATGTTATGCGACAGGGACCATCTACAGGTATGCCCACAAAACCTAGCCAGGGTGACATTCTTCAAACTCAGTATGGAACACATGGAGATTATAAATCAGTCGTATTTTACCCAAATAGCCTACCCGATATATACAATTTAACTTTAGAAGCTTTTAATACTGCAGAGAAAATAAGTTCCCCAGTAATCATTCTTCTCGATGCAGCATTGATAAATCTTTATGAAACAGTCGAACTGCCAAAAAAAAGAATTAAGAAAATAAAACATATTTTGGAATTTGGCAAATCCAGTAAACACTTATCTGGGCTTGTAACTGATAATGATGGCCTGCCGCAAACAGATAATTATGAAATTTATAAAGATTGGATAAAAGAAAAATTTAGTAAAATATCATCTGTATCAAATAAATTTAATATTCTTGAATATACAAATAAGAATAACTCAAAAAATCTTGTAATAGCATACGGTTTTGTTTCAAGACTCATACGTCAAAGTAGTAACTATGACACTCTGATAGTTAAGAAGCTATTCCCTATTGAAAAAAGACTTAGGCAAATAACTAAAACATATAAGAAAATTATAGTAATTGAAATGAATGAAGGGCAATACACTTTTGCGCTACAATCATTTTTTAATAAAAAACTTGATCAGGTAAAGATATACGGTAGTGATCTAGATCCTGATAGAATTTTAAAATCAATAAATGAAAAATTATAAGGCATTGAAACAAAATAGACTTCCTTTCAGCTGGTGCCCGGGATGCGGTATAAATGTTGTCGCTTTATATTTAGCAGAATATTTTGAGAAAAATAATTTTACAAATAAAAATACATCAATAATTTCCGGGATCGGCTGTAGCGGAAGAATGGCAGGTTACTTTAACATGGATACCATGCATACAACCCATGGAAGAGCTGCATGTGTTGCTGAAGGTTTGAAGTTAAACAAGCCAGAATTAAATGTACTTGTTGTATCCGGTGATGGTGATTTACTTGGGATAGGGCTCAATCACCTAATCCATATAGCAAGGAGAAATACTGGCATAAAAGTACTATGTATAAATAACTCGATATATGCTATGACCGGAGGACAGCTGAGCCCTACAACTCCTAAGGGGTGGAAAACCCAGACCTCACAAAAAGGGAATAGGTATGAAAATATAAACATATATGAAGCTATATGCAGACCTTTTAAACGATTCTTTGCACGAGTAACACCTCTGCATAAAGATTTGTTCTTCAAAGCATTGGATACAGCTTTTGCAAATAATTTTTTTTCATTTGTTGAAATAGTGCTTCCATGTTTTGAAAATGATTATAGGAGAAACGGGATCCAGAGCCCCGGTAAAGCATTAGAATATGTATCAAGTAAATTCACAAATGTTGGACATGTTCGAAATTTAAAAACAAACCAAGTTGGAATTATATCTTCATATGAAAATAAAAAATAACTATAAAATAATAATCCATGGATCAGCTGGAAACGGCGTAAGGCTTATGTCACAGCTTTTGATACAAAAGCTAAACGAAAAATATCCCAATGCATATATCACATATTTCTTTGACTATGATTCAACAGTTAGAACAGGAAAAACTACCGCATATATAAGTTTCAATAGAAAAAAGAAAATACATGAATTTATCTTCTTTGAATGTGATCTTTTATTAACCTTTAAGAATCTAAACACAAAAAGATTTAAAGCAGAAGAATCCATAGGTTCTCTAAATAGAAGAAAAAGTATCAAAATTGATTTTGAAGGGGAATCTTTAAAAACATTCAATACACAATTATATGCAAATACTATTGCTCTGGGATATTTATCAGCAAAACTCGGCTTAAGTAAGTCAAATATATTATTTGACGAAAAAAACAGGAAAGCATTTAAAATTGGTTATGGCATGTACAAATGAAAATAAAGGATAAATATAGAAAATGGAAAAGAAATCATTTGAAGATGGCTATGAAGAATGTGCCTGAAAGAAAAGATGCTTTTTATACTTCGTGGGGAGAAGAAACTGAAAGAGTATCTATTCCAAAGAATAGGAATTATACAGCGGAATTAGGCTTTCCTGGTGAATTTCCATATACAAGAGGCGTTCAGCCAACTATGTATAGAGCACGTCTTTGGACTATGAGACAGTATGCAGGATTTGGTACAAGTAAAGATACAAATAAAAGATTTAAATATTTATTGAAAAAGGGTCAGAATGGTTTATCTATTGCTTTTGATTTACCAACTCAGATAGGACTTGATAGTGACGATCCACAAGCCAAAGGCGAAGTGGGAAGAGTAGGTGTAGCAGTTGACAGTTTAGCTGATTTTGAAGAAATATTTGCCGGTATAAAGCTTTCAGATATATCAACTTCTATGACTATAAATGCAACTGCTACTATACTTCTTGCTATGTATATAGCACTTGGAGAATCTCAAGGAGTTAAAAAGGAAGAATTATCAGGAACTGTTCAAAACGATATCTTAAAAGAATACGTCGCCCGAGGTACTTATATATTTCCTATAGATAAATCTATGAAGCTGGCTACTGATATCATAGAGTACTGCACAAGATATATGCCGCACTTTAACTCAATAAGTGTATCTGGCTACCATATAAGAGAAGCTGGAGCAGATGCACTGCAGGAACTGGCTTACACTATAGCAGACGGCACTGCTTACGTTGACGCAGCACTAAAAAGAGGTTTAAAAATAGATGAATTTGCTTCAAGAATTTCATTCTTTTTTTCTTCACAGATAAGATTTCTTGAGGAAATAGCAAAGTTCCGTGCAGCAAGACGGATATGGGCAAAACTTGTAAAAGAAAGATATAAAGCAAAAGATCCCAAATCTTTGATGTTTCGATTCCACACTCAAACAGCTGGTTCTTCACTTATGAATAATTATCCTTTAAATAATATAACAAGAACAGCAATAGAGACACTCTCAGCTGTACTTGGAGGTACCCAAAGCCTGCATACAAACTCATTTGATGAAGCGCTGTCAATTCCAAGCGAAGAAGCTGTTGATGTAGCACTAAAAACCCAGCAGATACTAGCATACGAAACTGATGTATCATCAACTATTGATCCATTAGGCGGCTCATATTTTATAGAGAATTTAACAGATAAGCTTGAAAAAAGAACTTATGAGGAACTGGAAAAGATATCCAGACAAGGAGGCATGATAAAGGCTATAGAGAAAGGCTATATAAAACGTCAGATCGAAAAAAGCGCTTACAAAAAATATAAAGCTGTTTCTGATAAGCAGGAAATTATCGTCGGATATAACGAATTTAAAGATAATAAAAGCAGGAAAGAAAAGTTTATGATAGAAAAGCACAATACTCAAAAAGAACAGACTGAAAAACTAAAAAGTTTAAAGAAAAAGAGAAACAATAAAAAAGTTAGGGACAACCTAATAAAATTGAAAGAGACACTAGAAGATGAGAAACAAAATACTATGGGTGCAGTAATAGAATGTGTAAAGTCTTATGCGACTATAGGTGAGATAACAAAAGTCATGAAGGATGTCTATGGTGAATATAGGAGTAATTAATAATTAAGAATTAAGAATGAAAAATGAAGAATATATGCAAATTTACAATTTTCAATCTGCAATCTTCAATTAAGAGTGAAGAATTAAAAATGATGAATGAAGAATTAAAAGTTAATAATTTAAAATGAAAGATTTAAGAATTAATATAATACTAATATGAAAAAAGTTTTGATATCAAAAATTGGGCTTGATGGTCATGAAGTAGGTGCACGAATGATATACCAGCTTTTAAATAAAAATGGTTTTGAAGTAGAGTATCTAGGTATAAGGCAGAAAATTGAAGATGTGATAAAAAAAGCTGAAGAATTTAAGCCTGATGCTATAGGTATAAGCATCATGACAGGAGCACATAATTATTTCCTGCCAAAACTTAGAAAAGCTTTAGATAAAGAAAATATGAAGCATATAAAATTGATATGCGGAGGTCTAATTCCTGAAAAAGATAAAGAGAAATTAATGAAAAGTGTAGATATGATTTTTGACAATAATTCAAATATAAATGAGATATTAAAGTACTTTCAAGAATGTATATAAACGGAAGTTATCAAACAAAATTCGGAGTTAGTGATAAAGATTTCGATGAACTTGCTTATGAGGCCATAGAAGGCTGTCTAAATGACGCCGGATATGAGGCAAAAGATATGGAAGCTTTTGTACTATCAAATAATCTTAATTATTTTACAGAATCTCAAAGCCATACAGCTGCAATCATACCATCACTTACAGGTATAGATGCGCCGGTATTCAATAACGAGGCAGCATGCGGAGCTGCCGGAGTGGCTTTTACCAAAGCATGCAAACTGCTTGATAAATTCGACCCGATAATGATAATCGGCGTAGAGAAAATGTCAGCCCCATCAACAAGCGATATGCTCTACTTTGTGGCAACTGATTCTGACAGAGAACTTGAACAGAGAGAAGGACTGATATTCCCGGCAGCAGGAGCGCTTGTTGCAGATATGTATATGAAACGGCATAATATTCATATCAGTGATTTATCTTTAATATCTTTAAAAAACCATGAGAATGGTAAGATAAATCCATATGCCCACTTTTATGGAAAAGAAGTAACTCTTGATATGATAAATGAATCACCTGTTATCTGCTCACCGCTTCGGCTATTCGACTGCAGTGCTAACTCTGATGGAGCAGCAGCTATCATCATTTCTAGTAAAAGGAAGAAAAGAGATGATGTGAGGATAAAAGCAACTCATGCGATGAGCTTTGACCTTGCTACATTTGGTCCAAAAGACCCTATAGATTTTACTTCAATTACTAAAGTTTCAAAAAAAGTATTTAAAGAAGCAGGATGCAAGCCAGAAGACATTGATCTTGCTGAAATTCATGATGGATTTTCAATTATGGAAATAATAGTACCGGAATATGCTGGATTTTATGAAGTCGGCAGGTCAAAATATGCTATACGCAAAGGAGAAAACAAACGGGATGGTAAACTGCCTATAAATACAACTGGAGGACTCAAGGCATGCGGTCATCCTCTGGGAGCTTCAGGACTGCGCCAGATTCATGATTTGAGGAGACAATTGATAGGAAAAGCAGGAGAAAATCAAATAGGAAATATCCAAAAAGCCTTTGCATTTAACTTTGGTTCAATTTTTAAATCTATTTCAGCAACAATACTTGAAAAAGATGTATAAAGTATGTAAAAAATGCAAAAAATTATACTGGAGAAATGTTACTAAGTGTCTGAAATGCAATCAGGAAGGCACTTTAGATCTTATTATTCCCCAGAGATTTAAGGTATTAGCAAGCACTACTGTAAATATACCATCAAAGGAGCATCAGAAAGTACCCTACAACATCCTAGCTCAAAAGGATGAGTACGGAAATACAAGTATCAGAAAAACTTTTAAATATTATAAAACAGGAGCAGTAATTAAAGACAAACAAGTTAATACAAATGATTATCTTATCTGCACAAAGGTAAGATATATAGAAAATGCAGCTATAGAGCGTTTATTTACTTTTATAGAAGAATTGCTAAAATATTCTAGACTCTTTATAGATATAAACCTTTCTGATTGTAAACCAAAACCAGATTTCGAAGCAGGAAAAATGCTTTCTAAAAAAACAATTGAGCATTTATTGTCACTACTTAGAAAAAGCAAAACTAAATATGGTATCTTGGACAATGACTACAGCCAGATAATAAAAATAAAATACAATTTAGCTCCAGATAATAAAAACAAAGATAAAAAATGCAGACATTTAAAGGTAATCTCGATAAATTCAATAAACAGCATAAAACAGGATACAAATACTATTTATTTTATAGATGCCAAATACATGATAAAAAACAGCCATATTTATAAGGCAAATTTACTGTTTTTGACAAATAATATAAAATTGTTAAAAGACTTCTTCTCTAGTGGTAAAATAGATGATAATCTATTCTATGGAGAAGAAGCTGAAATTATATATGAAGAGTTAAAAAATTATGAATAAAAAAATCGCTCTAGTAACAGGAGGAACAAGCGGAATAGGCAAATCTATAGTAGAAGCATTATTAAATGAAGACTATCGTGTAATTATCAACTATATAGATAAAAAACAAGCAGAAGAGTTTAAAAAGGAACAGAAAAATTCAGATTATGATCTCATACAGGCAGATATAACAAACAGAAAACAAGTAGAGGATATGAAAGCATTTGTCCAAGATAAATTTCATAAAATATATCTTCTTGTTAATAATGCAGGAATAATGATTGATAAGACTTGCAATAAAATGTCCTATAAAGAATTTGATAATGTTATTGATGTAAATCTAAAAGGCACATTCAATGTGACTAAAGAAATGCTGCCACTCATTGAAGACGATGGAAGGATTATAAATATCAGCTCAATTTCAGGAGTATACGGTCAGTTTGGACAAACTAATTATGCTTCTTCTAAAGCTGGGGTTATAGCATTTACAAAGTCCCTAGCAAAAGAAACAGCCAGAAGAGGAATAACAGTGAATGCTATAGCACCTGGAATAATAGATACTGATATCACTAGAAATATAGATAAAGAAATACTTGAAAAGCTGAAAAAGCAAATACCGCTTGGAAAACTTGGGAATCCTATAGATATAGCAAATGCTGTAGTATTTCTAGCATCAGATAAAGCAGGTTACATCACACGGCATACACTGCATGTTGATGGAGGATTAACTTTTTAAATAATAATAATGTCCAAAGACTTTAAAGAACTAAAACGTGATTCAATTAAAACAGCAGTTGGATTAATGGCACTCAGCGCCAAAACAGCTCCAAAATCAAAAGGAAAAGACGACATTGAGATAAAGTACTTCCAAGGTAGTGAGCTTGAAAAGGCTGTAAAACTAATGAATTCTAATAAATTTGTCCAAGATACTACTGAGAAAAGAGAATTTTTTATGGATTCAGATGTAAAAGTCTTAAAAGAAGCTGAAGGAATACTTGCAATTGGAGTAAAAACTAAAAAAGCTATGATGATCAACTGCGGTAAATGCGGATGTAAAAACTGTGCAGAGTTTATCAAAGCAGTAACTGATGGGAAGGATGTTAACTGTGCTTTTAAGATAATGGATCTTGGTTTTGCAGCCTGCTCAGCAGCAAGAACTGCAGCTGAACTCAATATTGATAATAGAGTCATGTATGACATTGGAGAAGCTATAAGGAGACTTTTTATGAAAGACTGCGATCTAGTTCTTGGAATTGCTCTATCTGTAAAGGGACACAATATATTCTTTGATAGATACTTAAAGTTTTTCGTAGACAAAGCAAGAGATGAAAAGACATCAGTTGATGAATTATTAAAGGAATACGGCATTAATTTAAATTAATCAAAAAAAACATGAAATTAAAATTGTCCAAAAACGCAAAACTTTACAAAACTGAAGCATTAAAACAAATATTTGCAGCAATAGCTTCACCTAACATCATATCGCTGGCAGGAGGCGTCCCATCACCAGACAGTTTCCCAATAGAACTTATAAGAAAACTATCAAATAAAGTTATTGACGAGCATGGAGCAAAAGCTCTTCAATATAGTAAAACCGCAGGAATTGATGAAATCCGGGAAACTCTGGCTGACTGGATGAATGAAAGATATGATATGAAGATAAAGTGCGAAAACGTAATGATCACAACCGGATCTACTCAAGCTTTTGATCTATTTGGAAAAATATTTCTTGATCCAAAAGATAACATAATAGTAGAAGATCCATCATATCTTGGAGCTCTTTGGGGATTTGATCCTTACCGACCAAGCTATATAACTGTAAAAAGTGAAGCTGACGGGATAGATACAGAGGAACTTGAAAGGAAATTAAAAATGTATAAAAACGTTAAGTTTCTCTATATTGTCTCAACTTTCCAGAATCCTACTGGACGGGTAATTGAGCTGTCAAAGAGAAGACAGCTCGTTGATCTTGCAAACAAGTATGACTTTCTCATAATTGAAGACGATCCATATGGTTATCTGCGCTACGAAGGAGATCCAGTTGATCCAATTAAAAAATTCGACACAGAGGGGAGAGTAGTGTATCTTTCAACTTTTTCGAAAATTCTAGCACCAGGTTACAGGATAGCTTTCGCAGTAGGTAATGAAAGAATCATTGAGTGGCTTTGTGATGCAAAAGAGTCAGCTGATCTGCATACAAATGTTTTTGGACAATATCTGGTAAATGAATATGTTAAAGGCGGTTACGTAGAGAAACAGATAAAGAAGATTATTAAACTTTATAAACCAAGATATAAAGTAATGTTATCCAGTTTAAAAAAGTACTTTCCGAAGGATGCATATTGGACAGAGCCGGAAGGAGGGATGTTTTGCTGGATAGAACTTGATGAAAAGATAGATACAACTAAGTTATATAAAAAGGCAATTGATCACAATGTCGCCTTTGTCCCAGGAGTTCACTTTTATGCAAAAAGAGACACCAAAAATACTTTAAGGCTGAACTTCTCAAATGTAAGTGAAGAAAAGATAAAGAAGGGAGTTAGGATATTAGGAGAGTTAATTTAGTCTTTAAATTAATAAGATATGGGGGAAACAACAGATAAAGAACAAATAACTATAGAAAGTATAAAGTCAACTTTAGACAGAAGAATAGAAACAGATCTGTACAATCAAATACATTCAGCATTAATATCTGCATGGATGGATGCAACTGAGTTACTAAGAACATATAGAATGAATCATTTCGAACACTACGCTTTTTCAGGCTATCTTATAGTACAAGCAAGAAATATAATAGCTAGATTACTAGAAGAATCAGCAACAATAGAAGAGGAAACAGAAATACATATAGTAGAGCAAGAGATACAACTAATATGGAATTTTGCTTTACATTTAATGACTTTTCAAGAAACAGCTGCTAGTAATCCCGCTTATAGAGATGCAACAGCACTTATACCAGACAGATAATGAACATAAATTACAAAGTAAAACTAAATAAACAACTCTGTAAATCCTGCAGACTCTGCACATCTGTATGTCCGTTAAAGCTTTTAAAAATTAGCATAAAGTTAAATAAAAAAGGGCACTATCCAGTTTACTGTACAAACCTTGATAAATGTACTGGCTGCGGGATGTGTGCTCGTATGTGCCCAGAAGGCGCAATTGAGATAACTAAAGGAAATAATGAAAAATAGAATTTTACTAAAAGGGAATGAAGCAATAGCAAAAGGTGCAATTGATGCAGGCCTTGAAGCTTATTTCGGCTATCCAATCACACCACAAAGCGAGTTAATCGAATATCTTGCAAGAGAGATGCCAAAGCTTGGTAGAATATTTGTCCAGGGAGAAAGTGAGATAGCTTCAATTAATATGGTTCTCGGGGCAGCTTCAGCCGGAGCAGTTGTCATGACAAGCTCGTCAAGCCCGGGAATCAGCCTGAAGCAGGAGGGGATATCATATATAGCCGGCTGCCAGCTTCCTGCAGTTATAGTAAATATCATGAGAGGCGGTCCAGGACTCGGGAACATAGCCCCCAGCCAAAGCGACTACTTCCAAGCAACAAAAGGAGGAGGACATGGTGATTATCATAATATTGTTCTTGCCCCAAATTCAGTCACAGAAATGTA
>Ga0180433_10012199_pt1 | contig 10079 bp, 12 predicted proteins | sample SS_ome_8_FD_132980 | JGI IMG/M metagenome (GOLD analysis project Ga0180433, IMG submission 132980) | Hypersaline lake sediment archaeal communities from the Salton Sea, California, USA - SS_1_D_1 metaG | ecosystem: Environmental > Aquatic > Non-marine Saline and Alkaline > Hypersaline >...
AAAGGCAGGGCTTGTAGCTGATTCGGGAGAAGAAAAAACAAAACTTGGAGAAAAAGTAGTTAGAGTTATTAAAACGGCGGGCTCATATCTGGGTTGCCTCGTCGGAGCACTTGTCGGAACAAAATTTGCAGATGAGATTGTAGTGCGTTTTACTCCTAAAATACCGATTCGTGGCAATCAAGCGCATGATGTTATCGATGGCTTTGCTAGATCTGCAGGTAAACATTCAAGGATACTTTTTTTGAGTCTTCCTATTGCAGGTTATTTGGGATTGAAAATAGGAAAAAGAATAGGAAAAAGAATAGGGAAATTTACGGGAGAAAAACTCGTAAGATTTGTTGGAGAAAAGCTTGCAGAATAAAAACAATGATCCAACTTTAAGGACACGGGGCAAAGTAACTAAATGTTTTATGCTAATTAACTTTATCAAATTGAAAGGCCTTTATGGATAATAAAAAAATTTTTATAGCGGTAACTTTTTTTCTTATTCTTGTAAGTTTTTCATCTAACAATTGTATGCAACAGCCATGTCAGGGTTTTTCGGAGTGTGATCTTGGGCAATCTTCTTATGTAAAACCGGAAGCGGCAACATCGCAGGTAGATTATCCAAAGGCAGGGCTTGTAGCTGATTCGGGAGAAGAAAAAACAAAATTTGTAGAAAAAGTAGTTAAAGTTATTAAAACGGCGGGCTCATATCTGGGTGGCCTCGTTGGAGCACTTGTCGGAATAAAATTTGTAGATGAAATTGTAGCGCGTTTTACTCCTATAAAACGAGATCGTAACTATGGAAGGCGAATTTTGATCAATGATACTCTTACTATAGAAAGCATTTGTGACATTGGAGGGAGAATTTCGGTCAAAAATGTTGCTAGATCTACAGGTGAGCGTTCAAGGATATTTGCTTTGAGTCTTCCCATTGCAGGTTATTTGGGATTAAAAATAGGGAAAAGAATAGGGAAATTTACTGGAGAAAAACTCGGAAGATTTGTTGGCGAAAAATTTGTAGAATAAACGTTGCTGAAAATAAAATAAAAGGGATGTGCCTGTTGATTGGAGTACGTCTCTTTTATTTTTGCCTTTAATAAGGAGTTTTGTCCAGATCCTGCGAGCTTTTTGAGGTACTCTGAGTATTTTTATATGGTTTTTCGTAAGCTTTTTATAGTTATTTTGCCTTAAAGTTGCTTGTAGAGATTCAAATGCTGTTTTAGCATCTGTTGATCATTGAAGTCTTTGAGGTTGTCATTATAGGACTGCAGCTTTTGATAGAGGTATCTATTTGCTGATATTGCAAGCATTCCTCTGGCAAGCTCTTGCCAATTACCTTGTTTGTACAAAAACCCATTTTGGCCGTTGATGATCACATCATGAATGCCGCCGGTTTTGTAGCTCAAGACAGGAAGTTTTAAAAGGCGAGCTTCAACTACTGCGCAGGGCAAGCCTTCCCAAAGTGAACTCATAGCAAATGCGTTCCATTCTATCATAAATGGAGCTACTTTATTTTGCCAGCCGTGCAAAATAATTCTGTTTTCAAGGTCGTGCGCTGAAATCCATTTCTCAAATTCAGGTCTGAGGTGACCATCGCCGATGACTTCAAGTTTTATGTTGTGATTTTGCGAATATGCATATTCAAATGCTTTAAATAGATCGAAAAGATTTTTTTGTTTTTTAAAACAGGAAACGGTTCCAAATATAAATGGTTTTTTGTGTTCAGGAAATTCTGTTAGTTTTTTTGCAGGAATATAAAATTGGTTCCAATCAACGGCGGCACGAATTATTGAATGTTTTTTTGCAAAACGTGGAAATAATTTGATGCCTGTTTTGACATCTTCTGAAGAAACGCAGACATAATGGGTGGTGACAAAGCTGGTGATCAGTTCAAGAAAATAGGTGATAAGCCAGGCAAGTTTGTTCTGATGTGCATGAAAGCCATATCCGTGAACGGTATGCACTCTCTTTTTTACGCCAGCAAAAAATGCTGCCCATCTCCCGATAAGTCCGGCTTTTGTACTGTGGGTGTGTATGATGATGTGTGGATTTTGATGTTTTATTTTTCGAATTTGTTTGATAAGGTCGAAGAAGTTTTTAATTTCCAAAAATATTTTTTTTATTGAGATCTCACGTTTGAAGTTTTTTAAAAGAATGACATGTGGGTTTTCTTCGACGTTTTTTTTGAGTGGGCCGACATCATCTCCGGAGATTAAAAATGATTCGTGACCGTTTAATTGTAAGCCATCAAATAAAGAAATACAGACCTTTTGCGCTCCACCAAGTTCTAACTTTGTTATAATATAAAGAACTTGAATCTCCTTTTTATTATTATTCTTCATAGCCCCTTTTTTACTTTTTATGATTACTTTGTAAAGGTTATCAGCAACATTGCTACTATTAGCGCGTATATTGCCGCGGTACTTGCGATACTTTGCGCCAAAATACTAACCTTTGACAACATTGAATATTTTTCAGGATCTTTAGCGATTTGATGACATGCTGCTGCTGCAATTTTTCCCAGACCGATACCAGGGCCAAATGTCCCAAGACCGACACAAAATGCAGCTGAAAGCATTGCGATTGCGATTAAAAGTGTTGACGCTTGATAGAGTATGATAAGAAAGCTTACCAGGAATGCAAATATGATTGGTGTTTCTATGATTCCTTCACTGATGAGGGTGAAGGTGAAAATTTTCCCGTAACTCTTTCTGTTTATGCCAATTGAGTTACATGCGGTTTTTCCAAATATTCCCAATCCGATAGCAGGTCCAATGCTTCCCAAACCGATTGCAAGGCCACTGGCAATCAATTTGAGACTTTCTGCTATTGTTGTTGCACTGACAGCATAACTTTTTATAAAGATTGCGATTATGAAACTAAATATGACCGGTGTTTGTATCATTGCTTGAGCGATGAGCATAAATCGTATGATTTTGTTTCCAAAAAACGGTTGTCGTGCGATTGCAAGACATGCGCTTCTAGCGGGCATTGCAGAAACTAAACCGATAGCAAACCCAGAGAGACTGAGCCCGATTGCAATTCCAAGCTCTGAAAGAGCAAAGTAGAGATTTTTATCAGCATCTTGTGTGCCAAAAAGAATGATGAACGAAATAGTCACACATAAAATTGCAGCGGTTTCTACTAGAGCCATTCCCAAAACGGCGGTTTTTTGTATTTCATCTTTTGCTTCTGGTTGTATGTTGATTGCTCGTATTGCAGATAACCCGACAAAACCTTCTCCGATTCCCACAGCGACCGAGCTTGCAGCGGTAACCATGGATATTGTTATAAAGTGAAGGATTTCTACAATTTCCATCATGTGGCTTCTCCAGCTTCTTGTGGTTTTTCAGATTGTAATTCTATAGAAAGATAAGTAACGGTTAACATCATAAAGACAAATGCTTGCAAAAGGCCTTCGAACAAACCAAAAAAACCTAACAACGTTATATTTATTCCAGTCAGAATACCAACTGTTTCAAAAATAACGGATCCTCCAATTGCTTGGAACCATATACTGCCGATGATGACACCTCCAAAAATATTGCCAAACAAACGGAATGATATGGATAATACATTTGCAATTTTACCGACAATATTTAGGGGTAGCATAATAGGAATTGGTCGGAAGTATTCTTTTGTATATTCCCAAAGACCATGTGCTTTAATGCTGTAATATTGAATGTAAAAAAACGATGCTAATCCAAATGCAAGCGTCGTATTAATATTTTTTGTTGGTTCTTCAAGTCCTGGTATGATCGATATGAGATTGCACATCAAAATGACAATGAAAAGACTGGTGACAAATGCAAAATGTTTAAAAATAAATCGGCCTAATGATTGATTTGATAGCCTTACAAAGTAGTTAACAAAGCTGGTGATCATGAAATGTACAAGTCCAGGTTTTCTTTTGAGAATAAAGTATATGGGAATGAGAAGAAGAATAATGACTAAGAGTACGATCCAGGTTTGTATAACGGTCATATAATCGATGTTAAAAAAACTGTGTGTTAATCCAAATCGTGACAGCGGGTTCCAGCGCGGTTCTTTTAATAGCTCTAAGCCACCCATTAACTAGGCCCTTTGTGTAAGAATTATAATCCAAAACATTACCAAAAACGATGGTAATACAATTATAAAATTTATTGAGGGTAAGCGCAACAAATAAAAAAATATAATTGCCAGAATAATTAACCTTAACGAAGAAAGTATTGCATAAAATATGACATTTTTGTTCGTGGAGCCACCTGAATATAGAGCTCTTCTTCGCGATATCACGAAGAAGAGCCCGTATGCTATTCCGATTAACGAACCAGTAATTATTGAGAGTGCTGCGATATACAATGACATGGTTTATCTCTCGCTGTGTTGTTCTATGATGCTATCTTTTTCATGCCTTTGTAGCGCCAGTATTCTGTAATGACTGATGTTGAACCTGTGATAACGACAAGACCATGACGTTCATCAACGGTTTTTTGTGCAGCTTCAAATGCTTCTTTAAAGCTTTTGCTTGATTTTGCCTTGATCTTCATGCTCTTGATGTCATTTGTAATTTTTTCGACATCCCATGATTTACTTCCACTGTGTCCTGGCTGTGCGTCTATTGGGCAGACAATAACTTGGCCAGATGTTTTTTTGAAGAAGTAACGTAACAATTTAAGGAATTCATTTAAATCAAGATCTGAATTATTACCACCAAGTACTATTGTTAAGCCTTTAAGTGGTTTTTGGTAATGGAGTAACCTAATACCAAGAAGAAGGTTTTGGAATGCGTCGAGATTATTTGAGTTGTCGAGCAATACGCTAGGCTTTTCTTTATCTAATAGTTGGAATCTAGCAGGCATTGTGCTTAATTCTTCTTTCCAGAATTGTTCAATAGTTTTTCTTGGATTAAGTTCTGCTTGACGTTTTGCTTCAAGGGTTGGTCTTCCTCTTTGTGCTTTTGGTTTTGTGAGCAAGCTTCCTGAAATAACCTTTGCGTCTTTTGCAGCGATTTGGTTTACAAAAATGTAAGCGATTCTTTCTGACAGTGCAGCACATCTTCCATGTAGTTGTTCAAACGGGTAAGCAAGCGGAGCTAATTTGCGTATAGGCATTGCCCAATTTCCGCCTTTGCTTTCGGTAAGCTCTTGCATTTTTTGAAGATTGAATTTGCATTGATCAGCAGATATTACTTTGGTATCTTTTCTGACAACACCCATTATTTCAGTAATCATCTCTTCCATGTTGTTTACTTTGTCAGGTGTTATGCGGGTTACGGCGGCAATCTTTGCATCACATATGTTTATTGGATGGGACTGCCCACCTTCATTGATTTCCATCAGTGCAACATCTACATTGTTTTTCTTAAAGTGTAGTAATGCGATCATGGTCAAAAGATCTAATGTATTTGCTTGTAATCCCAATGAATCTGCGGTATTGAGTACGTCGTTTGCTATTTCAGTAAAGAGTTTGTTTGGGATAGACTCATTATCGAGTGTGAATCGTTCGTTGTAAGTCATAATGTGTGGAGAGTAAAATGTACCAACTTTGAGCCCTTCCTCTTTCAGGATTTTTGCTGCAAAGTGAATTGTTAAACTTTTACCATTTGTTCCAGAAACAGTAACAACGTTTAATTTTTTTGAGATGTTTCCCAAAGCTTTATCGAGTTGCTTGATGTTGTTTAAACTTTTGTCTTGAACGTTTGTTGACCAGTTTTTGTCAAGGAACTCTACAATTTCATTGTAGCTTCTTTGTTTTCCAGTTGTTACAACTTTTTTATCTGCTTGTTTTATTGTTTTCATGATATTTCTCCGTCGTTAATGAGTTCATAATTTTACAATCTAATTATCATCCCATTACCCATCTTTCCCTAATTTTCAAAGTTTTTTGTGTATAGTTCATAATTATAAAAGTTAATTTTACTGTGTGATAAAATACTTTCAATTACTAATCTATAATTTATAGCAATAGTTAAAGTATAAACTCTTTTGTAAAAATGTCAATCAATAAATTGTCTTTTTTGCGAGCGCCACTTTTTTACAATATGTCAATAGAAGTGCTGGGTTTTATGTTTAATAGAAGTTTTTGAGAAGATTGTATTTTACTTTAATTTATAGCTGATGTTTTCTATTTGAATCTAGTGTTATAATCTGTTGACCGTATAAGGGTATTTTTGGGTATACTGACAGTGGAGTTGTAGGTTATTTGACAGAGTATCGAGGGGGAGACGATGAGAAAAACGAACAAATTCTTCGGGTTTACGCTTATAGAGCTTATGATTGTGGTTGCAATTATAGGTTTTTTGTCTGTTATAGCGGTACCGAATTTTTTTAGATTTTTGGCAAAAGCAAAGCGATCTGAGGCATACATGAACCTTGGTTCAATATACACAGCTCAAAAGGCTTATTGGGCAGAAAATGGGTCTTATTCGACCAAATTAAGCGGTCCAAATTCAATTGGCTGGAGGCCACAGGGGTATACTTCCGGTGGAAAAAATGAAAAATTTTATTACACGTATGGATTTGGTCAAGGATCCGAAGGAGCAAGCCATTTTACCGGCAAAAAGGAGACTTCACATACTTATTTGAATATGACGAAAGCAGATAAAGATAGTTTTGTTGCTGGTGCTGTTTGCGATATTGATGGAGATGGCAAGCCAGACGTTATTACCATTGATCACAATGGGAATATCAAAATAGTAGAGGATGATTTGATCTGAATCTTACCACTTGCTCAATAGTTTTTTGGATTTATACTTTCTATCGTGTGTTATTGTATAAATCCAATTTTTTTTGCAGGAGATAACCTTCACATGAAACGCAGCGCATTGATTATAATCACATTGTCTTTTGTGATGCACAGTTTTTCTGTTTTGGCAATGAGAATGACCATCAAAGAGGATGAGCCGCTTGATTATCATAAAATATTATCTTCTAAAAGAGGCATGGATGTTTCGATAGAAGATGAGGCTGAAACAAATTTTGGAGTATTGCCAGATGATATGATTTTTCACGAAATATTTTCACGTGCTGATGCCAAAACATTGGGGGCTATTCGGTTGGCAAGTAGGCGTTACAAAGAAAAAGTGGATGCTTTTTGCAATCAGACCGTTATGATTGATTTTAAAAAATTAGAATCTGGTTGGTTAAAAAAATTATTGTGTTGTTCAGATTTTAATTACAAAAAAGTTAAAGAATTGCTTGCATTTTTACAAAAGAAACTTTCTTTTCGTGGGCAGGTAAAAGTATCGTGTACCGATGGTGAACATAAAGCGTTTGAAACTGTGACTGAAGAAAATGTTAGAGATGCAGTATTTAAAATGTTTAAAAATTATAAGCCATTTGTAGCTAAAAAAATTGATTTTTTTTGTACGCTTTTGTTGAGTTTGCCAATCGCATTGGTTTTGAGATTTGTTAACGTCGTTGCCAAAAATGTAGGTATTTCATTTGTTTTTTTTCCAATAGTTGCCGAAGATATAAATCGTTCAGATTTGAATATACTCCCAGCTGTAACATTTCTTTCTATTGTAGAGTGGGTGTGTACGTTCTCATTGTTTTTTGGGTGTCAATTTTTTTATAACAAATATCTTACCATTCGGGAAAAAATTCGCCGTTGGAGGCTCAAAAAAAATATGTACTATGGTCATGTATTGCGAGTAAAAAAGAATAAATAATTAAAGAGTCACTATTCCATTTTTTCTTGTACTGTTTTATGATGGGAATATGAATTATTAACTTTTGTGGTGAAAGGGCATAATGTCTGTATCTAATAAAAAATATACTCTCAGCGTTTTTGCGTTACTATGTTTACTGAGCAGTTTTTCTATATTTGGAATGGCAAAAGGCACTGTCCAGAAAAAACGAGAAGTCTTATCAGATAAGATGGAAACAGTGACAGAGAGAAGGTCAGAAGAAATTGACAAATTGTTTGATGATCTGGACTTTAATGCAGGAAAGACTCTTGTTGGGCTACTGAAATCTTTTTTTAAAGTAGTGATTGGTTCATGTAGCAATAAAGAGCAAGAATTACATAAAAAAAAAGACTAGTAACGTTGTTTGGAGTTAGAAATGGTTGTATCAAAAAACAATTTTTTTTTGATGTTGCTTGTTTTTTTGAGTAATTTTTACGTATGTGGTATGGGGAAGAAACGCCTTAGTGGTGCGGAGAACAAATACCTTAAGGTTGGTAAAGAACTTGAGCAAGAACAAGAAAGTAAAAAAAGATTGGCAGAAAAAAAATTAGCAGAAACAGAAGAAAGAGTGGCAAGGCAAGAAAGCTTTGATAAAAAAAGTGACGCCTTAATCGATGCTATTGTAAGAGATTATTTTAGAGAAAACAAAAAACAGTCTGAAGAATCAGATTCCTAGAATTAATCTTATAAGATATGGCTCAAAAAAGACAAAGGACATCGCACCAATTGCAAGAAAGTGCCCGAAGGGCATCTTAACCTGTTTTGTTTTACCTTTTGCTTTCATGTAGATTAGACCAATAATTGAACCGATGATTGAACCTAAAAATAAACTTATCCAACAACCAGCGATGCCTAAAAATGAGCCGATAAATGCAAGTAGCTCTAGATCACCTTGTCCAATTCCTTGTTTGCCCGTGAGGTAATGAAAAATTTTAGAAACGAGCAACAAAAATCCATATCCAAGAAACGCTCCAAGCAGGCTGTTTTTTATGCTTATTGGGAGTAGCCCCGTTGCGCTGAAGATAAATCCCAAAGGGATTAAAAATAATGTGGTAAAACGGGAAATGAGCATAAATTGGATGTCTGATCTGAAGGTAATGATCAATGCCGAGAAAAAAATGAAATACGCAGGGAAATAGTGTATGTCGACGGTGTAGTACAACGCAGTCATTACTGTTGCTGTTAACAGCTCTACAACTGGATACAACGCAGAAATAGTTGCTTTGCAATGACGACATTTGGCTTTTAAAATGAACCACGAAATGATTGGAATATTGTCGTACCAAAAGATAATTTTTTTACATGTTGGGCAAAACGATCGGGGAGCAAGAATGTTTTCCCCTTTAATTAATCGATAAGCAAGTACGTTTAAAAAAGAGCCCCAGCATAAGAATATGAGGGCCAAAAAAACTATTTCTATAATTTGTCTTCTTCCTTCACTTTATCAAGAAGCTGTTCAATTTTACATTGCTTTTCAAATGTTGTGTCATACTTGAATATTATTTCTGGGGTATACCGCGATGGTATAAGTTGTGACAATGCTTTTCTCATGGAGGGCTTGTATAAAATTAAAAGCGACAGCCTTTCTTTAAAATGTTCGTGTCCGTCATGAGTATAAAAAAAGACATGAATGACACTTTTGTCTGACGACAATTTTATTCGATTGATAAAAATATCAGCAAAGCGTGAGTCATCCTGCTTAATGTTAAGAAAAAGCTTAGAAAGTTCTTTTCTTAACAAGGATTCTTTTTGTGCTCTTTTGAGTTCTTTAGTTTTATTGTCTCTCATTTTTTTTCAATATTTATGGTAAACAAGACTGTCCGTTATCGTTTCTTTTTGATAAGAAGACCTTGAGAAGCCATTCTCATGAGATTTTGCTTGATGGCGCGCATTAAACGTTTTCTACGTTTTTGTGTTGGGGGCTCAAAATAGACAAGTCTTTTCATGTCCCTGACCACACCTTCGCGCTCTATCTTCTTTTTTAGCTGTTTGAGCGATCTTTCTAGGTTTGATGTAACCTGAATCTCAATATTTGATTTTCTCTTTGGCATGTTTGATATTCACCTTCCTTTAAGTGATTTGAATTCTTATACAAATTATCATGATTATCTACTAGATATTTTAGAGGAAATTGGCCTGTTTGTCTAGTATTTGTTGTATTTTATCAGGGCTAAGTAAAAATGTCCGGTTTTTTGATAAAATAAGCTATCAGTGTGTCTTTTAATCGATCTCTTTGAGGTTTAGCAGCATATTGCGATCGTAAGCTCTTTCAAGAGCTGCAAGTTCATGGTCGGCTTATTTTCTGAGAGCTCTTTCAAAAGCTGCATTTTCACGCTCAGCTTGTCTTTTGATAAGTTCACGAGCTCTTTCGATGCATTCGTCTTCACGCTCAGCTTGTCTTTTGATAAGTTCACGAGCTCTT
>Ga0180433_10012200_pt1 | contig 10079 bp, 9 predicted proteins | sample SS_ome_8_FD_132980 | JGI IMG/M metagenome (GOLD analysis project Ga0180433, IMG submission 132980) | Hypersaline lake sediment archaeal communities from the Salton Sea, California, USA - SS_1_D_1 metaG | ecosystem: Environmental > Aquatic > Non-marine Saline and Alkaline > Hypersaline > Sediment...
CTCTTGAGGTGGACGCCGGCGAAGATGGCCTTCTTGGCCTCGTCCACCGCCACGTAGGGGATGCCGGCCGACCGCAGGTAGTCTTCGAAGCAGGCCTCGTAGATGACGTTGCGGTTGGCCATGGGGGCCTGTCACCCGCCCAGGTCCTCCAAAGCGAGGTCCCGCTGCTCGCCGGAGTCCATCTCGCGAAGGGTGACGCGGCGGGCCTCGGTGAAGGCGTCGCCGACGATGACGCAGTAGCGGGCGCCGGCGTCGCTCGCCTTCTTCATCTGGCGCTTCAGGCTGCCGCCCTTCGGGTTGAACAACGCAGCCCGGCCGCGGCCGCGAAGGTGACGAACGACCTCCAGGACGTGGCGGATGCCGGCGGCGCCGGCCGAGGCGACGTAGAACTCGGCGGCCGGGGGCGCCGCGGGCAGCAGGCCGCGCGCCTCCAGCAGCAGGCCCAGCACGGCGTCGCCGCAGCCGAACCCGCAGGCCGGCATCGCCTTGCCGCCCACGTCCGCCAGGAGGCGGTCGTACCGCCCTCCGCCGAAGAGGGCCCGGAACTCGCCCCGCCGGTCGTGGACCTCCCACACGGGTCCCGTGTAGTACGCCAGGCCGCGGACGATGCCGATGTCGAACCGGCACCAGTCCGCGATGCCGAAGGCCTCCAGGTGGCCGAAGAGGCGCTGGAGGCTCTCGACGGCCTCGGCGACCTCGGGCGTGGCGCGTTCCTGCTCGTCAATGTCGCCCAGTGCTTGCCAGGCGAGGATGCGGTCGATCCCCTCGCGCTGCGTGTCGGAGAGTCCGGCCCCCGCCAGCATCTCCGCCAGGGCCTCCGGCGGGACCTTGTCGCGCTTGTCCAGGGCGGCGAAGACCTGAGGCACGCGGTCGTCGGCGACGCCCAGGTGCCCCATCAGGGCGGCGAGCAGCCGCCGGTCGTTGATGCGGACGACCACGTCCTTCGGCCCGAGGCCGACCGCCTTCATCCCATCGACGGCCAGGGCGATGCACTCGGCGTCGGCGACCTCGTCCTCCACGCCCACCAGGTCCACGTTCCACTGGAAGAACTCGCGCAGTCGGCCCTTCTGGGCACGCTCGTAGCGGAAGCATCGAGAGATGTTGAACCATCGGACGGGCACCGGCAGGGCGGCCTGGCGGTCGGCAATCATGCGGGCGAGCGTCGGCGTGAACTCCGGCCGAAGGGCCAGCCGCCGACCGCCCTTGTCCTGGAGCCAGTAGAGTTGTTCGACGATCTCCTCGCCGCTCTTCTCGGTGTAGAGGTCGAGCGGCTCCAGGACGGGCCCGTCGACCTCGACGAATCCTGCCCGCCGGCTGGCCCGCCGCCAACGGTCAAAGAGCCAGTTGCGGCCGGCCATCTCGGCCGGGTAGAAGTCCCGCGTGCCTCGGACGGACTGGATCTTCATGCGGCGTCTCTCGTGGCGCTAAGGAGTATCGACGTCCTGCTCGAGCCGCTCGACGGAGCCGTCGGCGTGGCGGATGCGGAGCGCGGCGCAGGTCGTGCCGGCCCGGCTCACCTGCTCGTGCGTCGGCGTGTAGGCGAGCGTGTAAACGCCCTCGGCGGGACCGGTGACGTCGAACGGGTTGCCGGGGCCGGGCCGGAGGCTGCCGGCGACGTCGGTCCGTCCGCCGTCGGCCTTCGTGAGGGCGAGGGTCAGTTGCTTCGGCGGTCCGCCGCGCCCCTCGAAACGGAAGCGGACGGTCTTGCGGTAGACGGTGAGGCGAATCCGCTGTTCCCGGGCGGTCTGGACGTCGGGTTTCCCCGTCCGGCCGGGATAATAGTGCCAAGCGTCGGCCGTCCTGTCGTGGACCCAGTCGCACTTGCCGCGGAGGATGAACGGCGTGGCGTAAACCTCCAGCGTTCGCGGCTCGGCGCCGCAGTGGAAAGCCCGCGTCCAGCGGTATCGTCCTTCGACGTGGGGGACGGAGACGACCGTCTCGTCGCCGTTGGCGCCGAAGACCACGAAGTGGACGGCGCCGGGGTCGCACTGGAGTTCGAAGGTGACGGGTTCACCGTCCCAGACCCATTGCTCGTCCTGGGTGGAGAATCGGCCGGCGGGGCGGGCGGAGTCGGCCCACATCCGGGCCGAGGCGATGTACGTGCAGCCGGAGGCCGCGGCGCACGCGAGGCCGGCGGCCAGAAGGGCTGCGCATCGAAACATCGGAGCCGTCTTGGAGCCCATGAGGGGGCCTCTCTGCCGGGCAACCGCACCGTCCCCAGGACGGGTCCGGCCTCGGCGGATGGTATGGCAGGGGGAAAAAACTGTCAAGGGTATTGAACAGGGAACAGGCATTAGGCAACGGCAACGGCAACGGCAACTAGCACGACGACCGCCGCATTCAGCCGTCCGCCCGCCGGAACCGGCCACGGAGTCGGCGGACCAGGTCCCACACCGGACCGCTCAGAACGTAGGCGCCGAAGCCGATGGGCAAAATCACCTCCCGCAGCACCACCACCAGCAGGATGCCGAGCAGCAGCAGCACCAGGTGACTGATGGGCCGGCGCCGCCGAACGAACAGGTTCAGCAGGTGCGAGTATCGAATGCCGGAGACCATCAGCAGGCCGAGCACGGCCGCCAGGATCGGCAGGACCCACAGCATGACGCCGGAAAGGCGGGCATACGTGCCTTCCTCCATGAACTCGGCCAGGACGATGACGAGGGAGACGAGCGCCCCGGCGGCGGCCGGCGAGGGCAGCCCCTTGAAGTGCGTGTGGGCCTCTTCCTCGTGGACGTTCTCCACGTTGAAGCGGGCCAGGCGGATGAGCGTGCATCCCAGGTACACCGCCGCGCACACCCAGGCCACCCGGAGGAGGTCCTGGAGTCCTTCGGGCACCGCCCCGCGGAGACTCTCGACGACCAGCCGGTTCATCAGGAACGCCGGGGCCGCCCCGAAACTGACGGCATCGGCCAGGCTGTCGAGTTGGCCTCCGAAATCGCTCGTGGCGCGGGCGTAGCGGGCCAGCCGGCCGTCCAGGGCGTCGAACACCATCGCCAGCAGCACCAGGTACCCCGCCCACTTGACGTTGGTCGGGCCGATGGAGTGCGGCGGGTCGGCGCCGAGCAGGGCGTGGGTCATCAGCGTAATCGCCCCGAAGCCGCACAAGGCGTTGGCCAAGGTGCAGACGGACGGCAGGACGAGGACGCGCGGGATTCTCATCGGAACCGCCCCAGGACCGTCTCGCCGCCGCGGACCCTCTGGCCCATGCCGACGGCCGGCTCGAACCCGGCCTCCACGGGCACAAAGACCTCCAGCCGCGACCCGAACTTGATCATGCCGTACCGCCGACCCCGCACCATCGCCTCGCCCACCTCGGCGTCGCAGACGATGCGGCGGGCCACGATCCCCGCCACCTGGCGAACGAGGATGCGGTTCCGGCCTTCGACCTCGGCCAGGACCATGGCCAGCGACTCGTTCTCCCGCGACGCCGCCTCCCTGGCCGCATTGTGATGCCGACCCGGCCGGTGGACGAGCGTCTCGACCCGGCCGTCGCACGGCACGCGGTTGACGTGGACGTCCGTGAGCGACATGAAGACGGCCATCTTGAGGGCGCGGGCGTGGAGGAACTCGTCCTCCTGCACCTGGCCCAGTTCCACCACCTTGCCGTCCGCCGGCGAGACCAGGACGCCCGGCTCCTCCGGCACGCGCCGCGACGGGTCACGGAAGAAGAAGAGGGTCAGCAGAATGATGATGGCAAAAAGCGGCGCGACGTACCACAAGTAGTAGTAAGCCGCCAGGGCCGCCCCGAACAGCGAGCCTCCGCCGAAGAGCAGGATCTGCCTCACGCCGTATTTAGCCAGCGGTATCCGCACCGTCGGCGTCCTCAGGCTCCGGCTCGAACCAGTATCCGCACGGCACACGGGTCAGCCGCAGGTCCAGTTCATCGACGGGGAAGTCGCGGCAGGTGCGTGGCCGCCGCTCGTAGATGTTGCACAGGCCGTCCGACCGCCGGAACGGGCACCGGAAGGTCAAGTGGCAGCATGAGCCGCACTGTCGGCACTCGCCCCGTCGGCGCCGGCGGGCGCGGGCGACGTATCCCGGCCGGAGCCGACACAGGGCCTGTCGGCGGAGCTGGCCAGCCAGCCGCGTCGCCCACCGTCCCGCGCGGGCCGCCAGGCCGGTCGCAGGCTCGGCGTACGGCCGATTGACGGGCGCGATGTCGGCGGTGGAGTCCGTCATGGGTGCGTCCTTGGGTGCGAGTCTAGGGATTGGCCCGCCGCCTGTCAACCGCCGGCCGGAAAGCGGTGCCGTCGAAATCCCGCGCGGTGCATCTCCTGATGCACCGCGCGGCGCGGCCTCTGTTTGCGCAGCGATTCACCCGCCGAAGGCGGGCCCGCCGCGCGGGAAGCAGCGCGGTCGCGTGTCTTACTCGAGGTTGGCGTGGCGGGAGGCCAGGTCCTGGGGCCCCCGGCCGAGGCGCCGGCCGATCTCGGCGCTGACCGCGTCCAGGAGCACCAGCAGCGCCTGCTCGAAGAGCGACCCGCCGTACTGGGCGGAGGGTTCGGCCTCCGGCCGGGGACCCGACCGCTTCGACGGGGCCGGGATGATGATCGTCTGGTCCGCCTGCCGGGCCATGGGCGAGTCCGGCGTGGCGGTGATGGCGAAGACGCGTGCGCCGGCCTCCCGGGCCACCTGCGAGACCAGGACCGTGACATGCGTCTCGCCGCTGGCCGAGCACGCCAGGAGCAGGTCGCCGCCCTGGATGGCGGGCGTGGTCGTCTCGCCCACGACGTAGGTCACCAGACCCAGGTGCATGAGGCGCATGGCCAGGGCCCGGGCCATCAGGCCGGACCGGCCGCCGCCCGCCACGTAGATGCGGTCGGCCCGGAGGACGGCCTCGGTCAGGTCCTCCAGGCCCTCGGGCGAGACGCCGGCCAGCGTCCGATACATTTCCTGGAGGATGGCGTCGATGGCTGTTCGGATGGGCATGGCTCACGCGGTCTTGTGTTCAATGGCTTTGTATTTTGTATCTTGAGCAGGAGAACAGGAGAACAGTTGAACGCAGGCGAGCGGTCTGTCAGCGGGTCGGAGGTCGGTCGTTGGCCTGCGTCTTCTCTTGTTCACCTGCTCAACGGTTCACCTGCTCGCCTGCTCTGTGCTGCGTGACACCCAAATCGATTGTCACGCAGCACCGGGTCCCCTGCCACTATACCGCCGGCGGCGAGCGGGTACAAACCATTTGCTTCGGCTTGACAGACGGCGGCCGCGGCGCTAGGCTTGGGCTAACGCCGCGGGGCCGCTTCGCGCGGTGGGCCGTCTTGGCCCCCGCGCATAGGCCACCCCGCAGGGAGGGCACGGATGAGACTGTTCGTCCCCGGCCGCATCTGCCTCTTCGGCGAGCACTCCGACTGGGCGGGCGGCTATCGCCGGACCAACGCCCAGGTCGAAAAGGGCCGGTGCATCATCACCGGGACGAACCAGGGCATTTACGCCGAGGTCCGGCCGCATCCGACGCACCTGGTCGTGACGGCCGACCTGGGCGGGCCGGAGCGGGTCGGCCCCGCCGAGATCCCCATGGACCCGGAGGCCCTCCTGTCCGAGGCCCAGTCCGGCAGCCCGTTCTCGTACGTGGCGGGGGTGGCGTACCAGGTCCTCATGCACCACCACGTGCAGGGGCTGGTCATCGACAACGATCGGACCGACCTGCCGGTGGCGAAGGGCCTGTCCTCGTCGGCGGCGATCAGCGTCCTGGCCGCCCGGGCCTTCAACCGCCTTTACGACCTCGCGTTGACGGTCCGCGGGGAGATGGAGGTGGCCTACCGGGGGGAACTGGCCACGCCCTCCCGCTGCGGCCGGATGGACCAGGGCTGCGCGTTCGGCCGCCGGCCCATCCTCATGACCTTCGACGCCGACCTCGTCGAGGTCGAGCCCCTCCGGGCGGGCGGCGACCTCTCGATGCTCATCGTCGACCTCCGCAAGACGAAGGACACCCGCCGCATCCTCGCGGACCTGAACCAGTGCTACCCCTTCCCCACCAGCGACCGCGACCGGGCCGTCCACGAGTACCTGGGCCCCCTCAACCGGCGGATTGTGGGCGAGGCCGCCACGGCCATCGAGCAAGGCGACGCCCAGGCCCTGGGCACCCTGATGACCGAGGCCCAGCGGCTCTTTGATGAGTACGTGGCGCCGGCATGCCCGGAGGAACTGGCGGCGCCGACCCTGCACGAGGTGCTCGCGTACGGCCCCATCCAGGACCTGATCTGGGGCGGCAAAGGCGTCGGCAGCCAGGGCGACGGGGCGGCCCAACTCCTGGCCCGGGACGCCGAGGCCCGCGACCGGGCGGCCGAGATCCTCCAGCGCGACCTGGACGTGGCCTGCCTGCCGCTCGACATCACCCCGCCGCGGCGCATCCGGAAGGCGGTCATTCCGGCCGCCGGCTTCGGCACGCGCATGTTCCCGGCGTCGAAGGCGGTCAAGAAGGAACTGGCGCCGCTGGTCGACCGCGACGGCCTGGCCAAGCCGGTCATCCAGGTGGTCGTGGAGGAGGCGGTCCGCTCCGGCGTGGAGGAGGTGGCGATCGTCGTCCAGCCGGACGACCGGGCCATCTTCGAGGCGTTCTTCAAGGCCCCCCTGTCGCCCCAGCACCTGCACAGCCTGCCCACCGCGCTGCGGGAGCACGCGGCGGCGCTGCGGCGGCTGGGCCGGCGGGTCTCGTTCCTCGAGCAGGACCGGCAGGAAGGCTTCGGCCACGCGGTGCTTTGCGCCCGCGAGTGGGTCGCGGACGAGCCGTTCCTGCTGATGCTCGGCGACCACGTTTACCGCACCGACACGGACACGCCGTGCGCGGCGCAGGTGATCTCGGCGTACGAGGCGGCCGGGGGGCACGTGGTGGGTCTGGCCCGCACGCCGCCGGAGGAGGTCTCCGGCTTCGGGGCAGCGGCGGGCACGTGGGTCGAGCGGGACCACCTGCTGGCCGTCGCCGAGTTCGCCGAGAAACCGTCCCTCGATTACGCGGAGGCGAACCTGCGGGTCGAGGGCATCGAGGACGGCTTCCTGACCCTGTTCGGTCTGTACGCGCTCGGCCCGGCCATCTTCGAGCATCTCCAGCACCTGTGCGACCACAACCTGCGCCAGGGCGGCGAGTTCCAGTTGACCGACGCCCTTGCCTTGCTCCGCAAACACGAGCAGTGTTTCGGCTGCGTGGTTCGCGGCCGGCGGTTCGATACGGGCCGGCCGGCGCACTATCTGAAGACGCTTGCGGCGTTCTCGCCACCCCCCGAGGGGAAGACGTCGCCCTGGCCGCCGACCCCTGCGCCGGCCTCCCCGAAGGCCGACCGATGAAACACGTCCTCGTCAGCCCGCTCTCCTGGGGTCTGGGCCACGCCACGCGCGACCTGCCGATCATCCGGTACCTGCTGGAGCGCGGCCACCGGGTGACGATCGCGGCGTCGGACCGGGCCCTGGCGCTTCTGGAGCGCGAGGCGCCGGAATGCGACTTCGAGCGGCTGCCGGACTACCCGCCGCCCTACTCCGCCGGCAAGCACTTCGTGCCGAAGTTCGTGGCGATGGCGCCGGCCATGCTGTGGGCCATCGAGGTGGAGTCGGTCCGCGTGCGGCGGCTGCTGCGGCGCCGGCGGTTCGACCTGATTGTGAGCGACAACCGGTTCCGCGTCCGGTCGCGGCACGTGCCGAGTTTCGTCATCACGCACCAGTTGCGGTTCATGACGCCGCCGGGGCTGGAGGCGTTCGAGCGGCTCACGGAGTTCTTCAACTACGTGTACCTGCATCCGTTCGACCGCATCATCGTGCCGGACGCCGCCGACCCGGTGGCGAATCTCTCCGGCCGCCTGTCGCACGACCTGCCGTATCTGCGCCGCAGCAGGCGGGTGTACTATGCCGGGCCGCTCGCCAGCGTCCGGAGGATGGACGTGGCCCAGGACGTGGACCTGTTCATTTCGATTTCCGGCCCGGAGCCGCCGCGGACCCAACTCGAACGGACCATCCTCCGGAAGGTGCGGCAGATCGAGGGCGACCGCATCGTCGTGGCGCTCGGCAAACCCGAGGTGAAGGAGACCCGGCACATCGACGGCCGGGTCGAGGTCCACGGTTTCCTGGACCGCGCCCGCCAGCAGGAGATGCTGAACCGGGCCCGGTTCGTCGTCTGCCGCAGCGGCTATACGACGGTCATGGAACTGGCGGAACTCGGGCGGAAGGCCCTCTTCATCCCCACGCCCGGCCAGACCGAGCAGGTGTACCTGGGGCGATACTACGAGGAGCGGGGCTACTTCCACACCGTGGACCAGTACGAACTGGACCTGGCGCCCGACATCGAGGCGGCCAAGGCGTACACGGGTCCGCCGTTTGCGAACGATACCCGTGCGAACGTGGAGCGGCTGTACGCGGACCTCTTCGCGCCGGTGCTGGACGCGTGATGCATGATGCGCGGCGTGTCTCCGTACCCACCGCGCCATTACTCCCTCTCCCTTGATGGGAGAGGGATGGGGGGAGGGTGAGCGAGGTTGCGCGGTGGGCAGTCTTGCCCGCTGCGCGGTGCCCAGGACTGGGCACCGCGCAGAGACTGGTGCTGCCCGCGCGGTGGATCGGAGATTTACCCGCCGAAGGCGGCGAGGCGGGCGGCACGTGGCTGTGGCAGTCGATGACGCGGATGTCGGCGATCTCGCGGGACAGGCGGGCTACCAAGTCGGTCACGCGGCGGTCCTTTCTTGTGGAGGCAGGCGATGGCCGGCCATTATAGCCGACTCGTGCCGGCCGCTCAAATCCGGGATTTTTTCGCGATCCACGCTCGCATTTCGGCCGGTTTGTCGTATAATATCATAGAGAGGCGAGAGGGGATGCAAATGCCCTGGACCGAACGCATCACCCCGGACTGGAGCCACTGGAACCTGACCGCCTGGCTTCGCCGACCGCTGCCCGAGGCCGTCCTTCAGCGGTTCGAGGAGCCCCAGGAGGTCTTCGAGGTCCGCTTCCTGGAAGACCTGCTCGCCCGCGTCGGCGAGGCGCCGGACATCCTGACCCACCTGGGGTACCTGTACACCCAGTCGGGCCGGCACCGCGACGCCCTGGCGGTGGACCGCCGGCTGGTGGCGCTGCGTCCGCGCGACCCCGTCGCCCATTACAACCTGGCGTGTTCGTACTCGAACCTCGGCCGCATCAACCAGGGCTTTGCGGCGCTGAAGGAAGCGCTGGCGCTGGGGTTCCGCGACGTCGAGCAGATCCAGGAAGACGAGGACCTGGAAAACCTTCGCGGCCACCCGCGCTGGGGCGAACTGCTGAGCGTCCTGAACCGGTAGCCTTCCCCCCTGCCCTGCCGCTGGGCCCCTCCAGGCCGTTCCCTTACAGGCCGACGGCCTCCTTGGCCAGCCGCCTTCGCCACAAGGGAAGGCTTCGGCGGCCAAGTTGTGAGTTGGTCATTGGACATTGCCTTTTGGCGGTTGCCGTCTGGTCATCGGGAATTGGTCATTGAACATTGCCGTTAAAGGATGTATTTCGCCATGTCCTCATCCTTGAGGACGTCGGCGAGTTTCTCGCGGACGTAGTCGGCGTCGACGGTCACACGGCGTGCTTCGGGCGGCAGGTCGGGCGCCTCGAAACTCACCTCCTCCAGCAGTTTCTCCATGACGGTGAAGAGCCGCCGTGCGCCGATGTTCTGCGTCCGCTGGTTCACGCGGTAGGCGATGTCGGCAATCTCGCGGATGCCCTCGTCGGCGAACTCGATTACGACGCCGTCCGTCGCCAGCAGCGACGCGTGCTGCTTCACGAGCGCGCCGGCCGGTTCGGTCAGGATGCGGACGAACTCCGCCGCCGTCAGGTCCGCGAGTTCCACCCGGATGGGGAACCGGCCCTGGAACTCGGGCATCAGGTCCGACGGCCGGGCCTGCGTAAACGCCCCCGCCCCGATGAACAGGATGTGGTCGGTCCGCACCAGACCGTACCGCGTGCCCACGGTGCAGCCCTCGACGATGGGCAGCAGGTCGCGCTGGACGCCCTGTCGGCTCACGTCCGGGCCGGACTTCGCCTCCGCGCCGGTCACCTTGTCGAGTTCGTCGATGAACACCACGCCGAGGTTCTGGACGCGGTCGAGGGCGGCGCTGGTGACCTGGGCCTGGTCGATGAGCCGC
>Ga0180433_10012202_pt1 | contig 10079 bp, 13 predicted proteins | sample SS_ome_8_FD_132980 | JGI IMG/M metagenome (GOLD analysis project Ga0180433, IMG submission 132980) | Hypersaline lake sediment archaeal communities from the Salton Sea, California, USA - SS_1_D_1 metaG | ecosystem: Environmental > Aquatic > Non-marine Saline and Alkaline > Hypersaline >...
CGGATGCAAAGTGCAGCGTTATTTGAATACGCCGTGGTGTCTGTGCGTGGATCAAATATCTTCTTTCCCTGCACAACCGCCGACACGTTCGGAAGCCCGTTGGCGTATACGTCCTGATCGTATTCCAGCTTTGAATAGATATAGGCAATGCCGCGCAGACGATGGTTCGTTGTAAACGATGTGCGTGATACCAGGTTGGCATCTGCAGTCTGATTGTCCGTTCCGAAGTGCGCTGTGATGGATGCCGTACCGGAATAATCTGGAGTCGTACCAGAGTCTGCACTGACTTCGACGCCATCGCTTAGATCGGCATCACGCACTTTGGCTTCATTGAAGAACACATCTTTGACTGCGTTGACTTCGTGTGCCGCCAAAGTCACGCACACGTGTAAGTCCTGGTTGTCGTTGGTCGTTTCAAGAAACACGATCGTGCCGGATTTCTTCACTTCGCCATACACGACATCGCGTGGAGAAATCGCCTGCTTCGTCATCACGGTTCGACCGCGAAGCTCGTTGGCGGATGTGAAGTTCTCAGGTTTTGGCGCGAGCGCGTTTCCGATCGCACCCAGAACGGCCTGCGTGGCGAACGCAGTCATAAATGCAGAACCGACCGCTGCAGTGGTGAACGCGACCGTGCCTAGTGCGACACCGACGCCCGTGGCGATAGCCGCACCGATCACCGCTGTTTTGACGATCTTTCCGACACTACCGCCCATTTATCCTCTCCAAGCAACTACGGCTTCGGTCATCGGGAGAACCACCAAACCGCGATCCATATGTACGCAGACAAAATCACTACCCAAACAAATTCCAAGTGACTCACCCTCTTCTGTGTAGTGCCCGATCCAATCACCACGCCCTGCAAGTTTAACAGAGTCCAAGCGTTCCATACGGGTATCGATCAATCCCCAAAGTGAATCCGCGCCGGCGCGTTTGATGCGACCATTCGCGCCACGCTGTGTTTTGTATCCGCCAATCAGATCACGCCAGCGTGTGTCGTCATACATTGCTTGCTCTGCTTTGATGCAGAACTGCGAACAGTCGAAAGTGCCCCACTGGAATGGGGTTTCGAAATTGAAATCGATCAGGGCATGTAATTGTTCAGGCCAATCGCTACGTCGATTTGCCCCAATCCAATGTTTTGTCTTGGAGGTCATTTACAAAATCCAAACCTAAGTCACCAGGGAATAACGCTTTTTGATCTTCAGATGTGAACCGGCGTACACGTGGACGCTCCAGATCAATCAATCGGTTTTCTGCAGTCACTGAAATAGTCGCCGTGTCGCCAGACTCTTCGATGGTCATCACGTCCAATCGACCGCCAAATACTTGATAGCTTTGGATCGTGCCGTTGGATTGGATCGCGCCCAGATACACTCTGGCTGCACGGTTCTGATAGTTCTCCGCCAGTGCAAGCGAGATCAGTGACGCATCCATTCCAGAAAGCGTCATCGTGATGCCACGCGCTGCAATCTCAGCGGTTTCTTCAACCGATGACACGCTCAGGAATGAGCCGGAACCGACGAACGTGTCGCCGCCTATATCCAAATCTGTATAACCATTCCAAAGACGAACGCTGCCGGAATCCAACGCCAGGTCGATCGCCACGAATGGTTCAAGTGAACTCTCGTTGAACTCAGATGGAGACGATCTCACGACAACGCCTCAACTGCACCAAACGTGATGCCAAACACAGTCGCCTGGTTGATGTCCCAGTTCACTTCGTTGGCCGCCAATCGGAAAACGCCTTGTGCACCACTGACCGTGATGCTCGCATCATCTGCTGGCGCAGTGCGTACTTTCGGCCATAAATTCAAAGTGGCCTCGCCTGATCCATCGATCGACACGTCTTCAAGCACCTTGTGCAGCGTCGCAGTCGCGCCCGATCCCAACTGGATGTAGTCGCCGGCTTTTAGATAATCTCCGCCAGACGTTGGAATGCCATCAATGTCCAGTTCATCACCGGTCTGATCCGCACCATTTACTCGTGGCGTTCCGGGCGCAGTGGCCGCTGATCCGCGTGGCGTCGATGCCGATGGGTCACCCAGCAAAAATGTGCCGTACTGGCCACGCAGACGAAGCAGGAAAGTCGCCCATTGTTCAGCATCTTCGCGCTTCATTGGCGGCAATGTGATGTCCGCCTCCCAGCGTTGCCCAGGATGACGAAAGACTTGCTGCTTTAGGTTGAACGGCGAAGTCGATACGCCCACCACATCCCGTGCAAGCAAACGAATCTGCGCGATACCTGTGTGTGTTGGAAGTGCCAGTGGATAGGTTTCTGCCATCGTTATGCTCCAAAGGCTTTCGCAAATGATCCGCCACGGCGACGTGCATCAAGCACTGCAGACTTCGACGCTTCAGCGATCTGCGGAAGCATCTGCATCACTTCAGTGCGTACAGTCTGCTGGACGCCAGTGGACAGATTGATTGTTTGATTGACCGTGACTCCGCCGCCAGCCATATCGCCGTTCGATACGACGTTGCCTGATCCATTCGGGACGAACAGTTCGGGTCCGCGCTCACCGACGATGTATGGCTTGTTTCGTGTGACGGGTCCGCCCATTGCGCGAAGTCCGACATCTTGTGCAGCCAACATGCGTGACTGCTGTGATCCCGGATTCGTGCCATAAGTCACACCGGTCAATGACCCCAATGCGCTCGACAATGGACCCATAATGCTCTGCTGAATCTGCATCCGGATCAGATCACGGATGATGCTATTCGCCATCGAACGGAACGCATCGGCTGCTGATGCAGTACCTGTGGCCACATCGACCAGACCATCTTCAACCGTGCGAAGTGCGCTCTGGTTGAACTGCTGCATCGACTTGCTGGCTTCTTTTACAGAATCAGAAACACGCGCAAAACTTTCGGCTGCTTGGCCCCCAGCACTGACGGTCAGAATGAACTCATCATGTAGATCGGACGTGCTCGACTTGGCATCATCAATCGCTTGCGTCACACCAGGCAACGCCGTGTCCATCATGCCAAACTTTTCAAGCAGGCCATCAAGCGCACCGGTCACATCCGCCAATGCGATACCAACCGCCAAGATCGGGCCACCGAATGAGCGCAACAATGCGCGTCCAGAAATCTTTGACACCTTACCGATCACGATCATGTTTCGGATCACGCCAACCATTCCGTTGGTGAAATCAATCAGCTTATTGACTGCGAACGCAATGACGAAAAACCGGACCGCTTTGGTGATCGTGTTCAGGTTATCCAAGAACCAAGAAAAGCCAGCGATCAGTCCCTTGACCGCCGGTACAAGAACGTCCTGAAGTTGCTGTGAAATCTTCGTCAACTGCGGGGCCGCTTCACCCATTGCCTGAATGAAAGCACCTTGAATTGACGCACGAAGCGATAGCATCGAGTCGTTGAATCTTTCAACTGCTGATGCGCGAGTGTTGTCGATCGCAAGCCCAAGACGCTGTGCTTCTTGTTGTGTTTGAATCAGTGCAGCCGATCCGCCTTCCAATGTGTTGATCAAGCCAACGCCTTCGGAATCGAAGAGCTTAAATGCCAAACGCACCTTATCGGATTGATTGGTGACCTTTTGGAATGCATCCGCCACGATCAGCATTTGTTGATCAAGTGGCAGTTTCTGGAGCGCGGCTGCGTCCAGGTTCAATTCTTTCAACGCATCCTTGGCTTCACCCGTTCCGTTTGATGCTTCAGCAAGACGCCGGGTGAAACGCTGCAATGCCATATCAAGCGTGTTGGAAGCCACGCCACTGAGTTCTGCAGCGAACCGGAAACCGGCAAGTGCTTCAGTGGTAATGCCCAGCTTGGCGGATACTTTCGCCAAAGAGTCCACACTGGCCAATGCATTTTTGGCAAGCAAGCCAAAACCGGCTCCACCCGCCAAAACGCCCAGTGCATTCTGAACATTAAAGATCGCATTTTTGAGATTACCCATCGAACGACGGACAGACGAAAGCGCAGACTTGGTTTTATCTTGTGCGCTTAGAACTATTTTGTGATCTGTCTTTGTTGCCATTGTGCTTCATCTCGTAATACGCGAACCACCGATTGAACTCAGTGACACTCATTCGCTCCACTTCCTGAAGCGAGCATCCACGGAGGTCCGCCAAGGCATAGGTCTGCCAAAGCAAACCCCCGTCAGTTAGTTTTTTTCGGCATCCTCTGGGGTTTCAATCCCACTGAATACCTGATTGAACAGATCAGCAACGTCACCAACTGGCATCCGCATCAACTTCGGCTTGTGCTCAAGAGTGAAAACACGCTCACCCTTTTCGTCTTCAACCTTGCGAATGATGACCTCAACCATCCCAGCTAAGTCCGTTCCGTTCATCACGTTCGGATGCTTTTTCAGGATGTGCTGAAGATCGCTCACTGTCACCGCACCGGCATACAGAGTTTGACCGCGCCACGTGAACGCTTTGCGGCTGTCACTCCACTCCAAAAGTGTGTCAGCTAGACTCATACAGTTGTCTCAGTCAGGTCGCCGTTACCCTGGAGTGTGAAGTTCGCAGTGATCATTTCGCCAACTGAAGTTGAGATCGTGCGACCAGTGATGATTCCAGAACCGGTGTAGTACGTTGAACCAGAATCTTCACCTTCAGGATAGATCGAGAAAGTGACTTCAGTTCCAACGTCCAACGCCAACTGACCATTGGTGTCAGTCTCGTCCCAGAACGCATCCAGTGAAGCAGTGAACTGCTTGAGCGTTGATTTATAAGTACGTGCTGCGTCTCCAATTACTGAATCTTCAACCACGTCGCTTGTGTACTCGATAGAGTATCCAGTAATTTCGGCGACTGAATTTGAGCCGACCTTGATTACTCCTGATGCCGCTGTGTGCGTTGCCATTGTAAAGCCTCCTCAGATGGCGGTTTCGGGTTGCCCCGACTCTGTACGATATTGTACTTGAAAGGTCAAGCGAATAGTACCAACTGGCTGCTCAGAGTCGCCAGAGTAAGTCGCTTCGGTTCCGGTTAGTTCTGTGTTGACTGCGAGTCCGCCAAGTTTCGGATCGTCCAAAATGGCTTCTTCGACTTCGACCGCGATCTGATCAAGCGTGTCGTCGAAGTTCGAAATCGCTCGCACATAGCCTTCGACGTTCACATCGACCAGGCGATTCTGCATCCGCTTTGTTCCGAATGCGTCTTCATTCGATTCTTCACTTGTCGTGTAGATGATGACCGCCGGAAGTTTAGCTGCTTGCATCGGATACACGCGAGATTCAAACACGTTCGTTCCAGTGGTCGTCAGACCGGTCAACTGCGTGCCAAAGTATTCGCGGATCGTCTTTCTGACGTGTGCCATTATTGCGCCTCCAAGACCAGCATTGTCATGCCCTGGCCATCTGGCTGAATGTCCGTGACCACGTAGTTGTTACCGTTGATCACCGCAGTTGTGCCTTCGGCTGCGCCACTAGCATCCGACGTGCGACATAAGATCATCGCTTGTTGAATGCTGAACTGAACTTCACCGCCGGCATCCACTGGATTGTAGTCGTTTTCGAAGATCGCAATGATGTCTGTTCCGCCAAGCTCGACTGAAATACCAAAGTCGTTGAGCAGCACCAGGCGTTCAATATCTGTTTCAACTGCCATTATGGCCTCCTTGATTGCGCTCGATCACCGCTGAACAGATGCGCCTGCTGACGCTTACTGTCTGATTCACTGAGCCGATGCATGATCACTGTATCAGCCGGCGGAGCTTTGCGCCTGTGTTCAATTCTAAAGTATTCCTCTGGAATATCGGAAATTTTTAATGACGGAAAATGTTTCCACGTCGCCTCAAGCGATGACTCATCCGACAGTTCGCCAGTGATTTCGATCCATTGATCCACGAAATCAAGCACCAGTGGATTGTAATCGAACCACATCGTGCCAACATGCCAAGCGCGTTTGCGGCTTTTATCCATCCTTTTCGCCGCAAAGTCTGCGTCCAATGAATCAAAGAACGTGGGTCGCTTGTAAATCGATCCATCCACATCGATCCAAAGCACCGGGCGTTTCTCTTCGTGCAGCATGTCGCGGATGAACTCCGGCTTGATGCACGTGTTCTGCAGATACCCTCCACGCGATTCACGTTCTTCGATCCGTGATTCCAGATTGAGATTGTCGCACTCTTTCTTCAGCCGCTTGGCGTGCTCCGGATAGGTCCAATCCGGCGTGTAAAATGAAATGATCAACGGCAGCATGATTCCAAAATCTCTCTCATTGGTTTTGTATCAACTTGTCCCACTGTGAACTGCGGATCGTCGAAGTCCGACAATACCGTATCCAATCCGATCGATGCGAAGTGGTCCGCAAACTTCAGACCGTCGCCGTGCAAGCGATCGGAGAACTTCACCCAAGCAGCCGGTATGCCGTATGCATGAGCAACGATCAAACCGTGCAAACTGGATGAAATGATGGCCCTGCAACTTGTGATCTGTTCTGTGACTTTCCGAACGTCCGGATTCAGCAAATCAATCACCAAAGAGTCTGGATGCGCTTTCTTCACGTCATCGAAATCCACATGATGCGGAACGATTCCAATATCGTGAATTTGCGATATTCCATCCAAGATTTCGGGAAGCAAAAACGCCGCGTCGCCATAAATCTCTGGGCATGTACCGCCAGCATCAATGATCTTTTGGCGAGACAACGGACCGCGCACCCAGTGCCAGTTCGCATTTTTGCAAACTTCATCTGCCTGGCGAATGAAACCGCTGCCGAAAATGTGCATACCAGGTCGCGCCCACTTAGCGATCGAGCCAACCATCATCGCGTCCGCTTTCTCTCTCCTTGCAAATTCGTAATTGAGATTCAGATTTGCAAGCAAAAACGGAGTCAGAATGTCGCCGTAGTTCGGCGGATTGTCATACCACCAGAACTTCATTTTGATCCCAAGGTCTTGGTTTGCCGTGGAAGTACACGATGCTTGCATTCCGCCAATCGTATGAACCATCACGCACGTCTGCTTTGTAAGACACCACATCGTCAGTGAAGTCCTGAACATACTGCGCGTTGATGATCGTTTGTTCTAAAAATTCCTGATCTCCGCCAGGAATCTTAGTTGGGCAGTTCTGCTTTTTGTAAGCGTCCCAAACCGAAGTCACATCACCCGACCAGTACATGATCCCCGATCCCATTGCCTTCGGATTTCTTTGACCGCGATACGGATCGCGTAAACATGCGAATTGACTATTGGCAATCTTTGCCAACCAGTGATCGCAGTTCCCAACGATCATCGTATCCAGATCAACGTACAGGCACGGACCTTCGATCTTGAACAGTTCCATCTTTGACCACCAGCCGGGCAAGTCTTCGCGCAAGGCAATGCGATTGCATTGCAGCTTCACGTTGCTCAAGCAAATGAACTCCGCCTGTGGAATGTGTTTCTCCACCTGGCGTTGCAGCGAGTAGACGTGCTCCGGCTGATATTCCCCGCCAGTGCGGAGAACTGTCAGAAACTTCATACAGTTTTCTTTTTGTACGACCGACGCTTCGTTGTCTTTGGTGCATCACTGGTTTGCAGTTCAACCGCACGATTGACGACCGGCTTGTCCTGCTCCACGAAACGCTTGGCGCGTCCGCGAGAGATCAGCGTGTGTGCATCGAAGTCAGACAGTTCCAATACTTCGCCAGCGTCACGATGGTGACCGTCCCAGCGAATACTTCCAATCAGTTCAACTTTCATTGGTGAATCTCCTTGAGTCTCCCTGACGCGAAGAATATCCGTTCAGGGTGTTGAAGTGTATCAATAAATTCTTTAACGCGACGCAAATCCGACTTGCAGTGTGAATGCCGCTGCATCTCTTTGCATTGCGGACCCTCCCACCAATACTCACGATTGCCTTTCTGATCATACTGATCCATTCCGCAAATGTAGATTTCTTCAAAGCCAAGATAGTCGGCTGCGTAAATCGCACGTTGCCCAGAGTATCCCATTGGCGGCCAGATGCCGGCATGAATCACGTTGGGCAGATTGTATTTGTTGAGATGCGTGATGAACTTGCAGTGTTTCTTTTGACTCACGATGTCCCAAACGTCTCGATCGGAAAACACCAGGTAATCAAGTGGCAAGATCATCGCGTGCTGATTGACGCCGATCAGATGGTCAACTTCCGGTATGGAATCCAGATCATGTGGTAATGATGTGCCGCCGCATAGAACTGCAGCCGTTTTGCCCCGATGAATGTCTTTGTAGTTGTGTATCTGATCCATAAAAAAAGACGGGGCCGAAGCCCCGTCTCTCCTCAGTTATCACGTAGTGGTGATGTCCTGAATTGCAGCGAAAGATTCTGCATGACGTACCGCAACGTCGATGTCTTGGTACAGTGCGATGCGAGTCGCGCCAGTTGAAGAACCAGTGTATGGATCAACCAACACGTCCAAGCCGCCGAACATACCGATCATCAGATCGCTGAAGTTACCGAAGATCATCGCTGAACATACGCCAGATGATGTGCCCTTTGTGAGGTCAGATGGTACAAGCGTGGTGCTTGCAACGTCATAACCAAGAACACGGTTGGTGTCGTTCAGGATGAAGTTACCTTCAACGCCTGAAGTCTGACGTGGAGTCTGACGCATTTCACCAACCACTTTCGGGTTAGTCAGATACGCGAGGTTTCCAGCCAAAGCGTTGTCGATAGCAACTTCTTTCTCAAGATCAACCAGTGATGCATAAGTGATCGCGCCACCGTTAGTTCCCAGAGCAACGGAACCAATGCCGTTAGTCTGAAGAATACCAGTTGGCTCGTTTGCACCGCCGCCTTCGATCGCAACTTCGTCGATCTTAGAAGCGAACTGGCGAGTCATGTCGTCACGAACGATCTGCTCAACAGATGGGTCAGACTGCATCATCAGCTTGCGAGAAATATCAACGTACTGAACCAGTGTCTTTGGTGACATAGTGATCTGACGGAAAGTCGGAGCACCTTCTGATCCTGGAGCGTTGTTTTCTGCAACGAAGCCAACTGAAGTCTTTGCATTCAAAGCAGGAATTGCAACGTCGCCTTTCAAGCCCTGCATCATGCGTGCGCCAAGGCCAGAAATGACCAAGTTTGCACGAAGTGCATCAACGAACTCACTTGCCAAATGATCTTCAGGGACCAGGTTAGACCCGTTCGCTGGAGATGAAGTCAAGATGTCGCGCTTGAAGATTGAAGTTGGTACGAAGAAACCGCGAGCTTCTTTGCCATACTGGCGAGCAAGTTCGTCAGAAACTTCTTTCTCAAGACCTGAGAAACGACCAGACGCTACACCTCTGATGGCATTCATCAAAGAGTATGAACGCTGCTCTTTCGCAGTCATATCAACTTCAGAAACGTCCATTGGCTTGTCTGCAATCTTGTCGAGCAACAGACCACGGAACTGAGCCAGGTTGTAGCCATTACGGATTGCTTCGTCAGCCAACTTACGCTGGTTGTGCTTGGCAGCAAGATCAAGAATCTCGCCAACTTCTTTTTGGTACGACGCAAGAGTCTCCTGACGTACCGCTTCTTGATTCTGTTCCATTGTAATTACCTCCACGGTTGGAACTGGATTTTCGGGTTCAGTTGGACTCTCCGTCGATCTGCCCACGCCAACTGACGGGTCGGCTGGTAGGCTCACGATTGAGACTTCCATTGGCCGCCAAGACGTTGCCCGATATGTCGACTTGTCGGACTCTTCGCGTGCCATTTTTTTAATGTGATAACCGATAGACACGTTCCCGCGAATACCGTCCATCACGTCATCGTAGACCTCGCTGGCAAGCTCGTTCCGACTGAAACGAACCGTCGCACGGAGACGCCGTGCCGAGCCATCAAGCTCTACAGATTCAACAACACCGATCTGCCGCTCTGGATCGTGGTCCAGTAACAACGGCGCACGGCCTGAATTAAGAAAGTCCAGATCAATCGAACTTTCCGAGTGATCCAAGACTTCGATACCGAATGAACGATCAACTGGCGTCTCAGATGAAATCGACATCCGCACGCGGCGATCGTCCATCTCTTCGGCGTCCATCCGTTCTGCACGATGAAAACGCTCTTCTTTCGCCAGACGTTCAACGTCCATTTCTTCGGCTGCTTCCTCAACTTCTTCGATCTGCTCAGGCATCAAATTGACGCCTTC
>Ga0180433_10012203_pt1 | contig 10078 bp, 10 predicted proteins | sample SS_ome_8_FD_132980 | JGI IMG/M metagenome (GOLD analysis project Ga0180433, IMG submission 132980) | Hypersaline lake sediment archaeal communities from the Salton Sea, California, USA - SS_1_D_1 metaG | ecosystem: Environmental > Aquatic > Non-marine Saline and Alkaline > Hypersaline >...
AATTAATTATTATCAGTTATTAGAATATCCGCCAGAACAAATATATACTTTACCGGAATTACAAATATATTATAATAGGTTTTTTAATGTATCACCAGATATGATTTTTATGATACATAATCCGCCAAGTTATGTTTTAGGAATTCATCCTAAGTTTCAAGAACAATATAGAGAAGTTTGGCGTAGAACAAGGCAAGATAATTTTAGAGGTTATTATGCTGTATTTGCTAAAATAAATAGTACAAAAGTTCGAGGTATTTAAAATGAACACTAAAGATAAAATTGTATTGAGTATTTTAATTCCAGTATATAATGAAGAAAGAACTATATTAAATGTTATTGACCAAATAAATAATGTTAAATTAGATAAAAATATAGAAAAAGAAATTATTGTTGTTGATGATGGAAGTTCAGATAAAACATATAATAAATTAATGAGAGTTGCAAATCAGATTGTTCTAAAAAAACATAAAGTTAATATGGGCAAAGGTGCAGCAATTAGAACAGCAATATATGAATCAACTGGTGATATTATAATTATACAAGATGCAGATTTAGAATATGACCCAAATGATTATATGAAGTTAATTACTCCAATTATTACAGGTCAATCTAAAGTTGTTTATGGAAGTAGAAGGCTTAAAAAAGATAATAAACAACATTCACACTTATCTTTCTATTTTGGTGGAGTTGTTTTAACATGGATTACAAATATATTATATCCTGGAGCAAATATTACAGATGAACCAACTTGTTATAAAGTGTTTGAATCAGATGTATTAAAAAGCATTCCAATGAAATGCCAAAGGTTTGAATTTTGTCCAGAAGTTACAGCTAAAGTTTTAAAGAAAGGATATAAAATATATGAAGTTCCAATATCTTATTATCCAAGAACAAGTAGTGAAGGAAAAAAGATTAAATGGAAAGATGGTGTTGAAGCTATTTGGACATTAATCAAATATAGATTTGTGGGTTAAAATGAGAATTGAATATGTAAAAGATACAAGAGAACGACATTGTTCTATTTGTAAAAAACGAATAAATAAATGGGAAATTATAGCTAAGTATGAATATGTTATAGATCTTTTTAAAAATACTAGAATGTGGTTTGTTCATGTTGATTGTTTAATAAAAAAATTAGGAGATGCTAAAGAAAAAATAAAATCTGTTCATGTTGATATTGATAGATTTGATCCTTTATTAAAATGAAAACGAAATGGTGGGCAGTACTCTTAGTAATTTTATGTACCTTTTGTACTTCTTTAGCTGCAATTTTTAATAAGTTTGCTGCAAATAAAATAAGTCCAACATTAGAAGGAACATTATTTAATTATTATATTTATATAGCTTTATTTTTATTAGGTACTGGTTTTGTATTATTAATGATAGCTTTACGTGGTGGTGATGTAACAGTTTTATATCCAATAATAGCTACATCATTTATATGGGTTTGTATATTAGCTTTTTTTATATTTAAGGAACCATTTACATTTCAAAAAATTTATGGTATTGTAATGATTATTAGTGGAATTATTTTTATTAAGTATGGTGATAAAGAATGAATTTATATTACGGAGCTATGGGACTTATGATAGTATCTGCTTTGATGTCCGGATTAGCTCCAATATATTTAAAAAAATCAAGTTATCCTGCTGAGAAAAATGGTTATAAATATAATGTTTTACATAGATTAAATTTATTGATTGGAGTTATATTATATGGAATATCAAATGTAGTTGGTATTATTGCATTTAAATTTGGTGACGTTTCTGTGTTGTATCCTTTTATGGCATTATCTTATATTTGGGCATGTTTATTTTCTATGAAAATGTTAGGAGAAAAAATGAATAAGGTTAAATGGATTGGCATAGTATTTATTATTATTGGAGTTATTGCTATAGGTGGTAGTGTATGATATTGTCTATATTTTTATTTTTTGTATTAATATTTCTTTATGGTTTATCATTAAAAATAATGTTTAGATTATATTTTCCAAAAACGTTTGTTGAAGTTATTATGATATTAGGTCTTGGTTTAGGTATATTACCTATTATTCTTGTTGTTGCACATACTGTTTTTGGAGCACCAATAGTGTTGTGGTTATTTATTTCAATTGGAGCAATTATTCCGATAGGACATTTGATTAAAAACATGAAAATTAAACCAACATATTATTTCAATTCAATGATTGAAAATTGGCCGGTTATGTTAATTGTTTTATTAACTTTTTCTGTTATGGTATATGGAAGTTTACAATATCCTTATTTAGAAGATGACGATCCTTGGGGTCATGCAATAGCAAGTAAATTTATTAGTGAAACAAAAAGTGCTGTTGAACCAGAATATTTAGATTTTCATTATATTGATCCTTATCCACCTAGTTATGATATGATTATGGGAATGGTTCATCAAAAAAACAATAGTATAAATTTGACATTGAAGGTTATGAATATTATATTTATTTGTTTAGGATTATTATTCTTTTATGTGTTTTGTTTAAATTTAACAGGAAGTAATTTTATTTCAACGATTGCAACTTTTATATTAAGTATGATTCCTTCTTATATGTCACATTTTATATGGTCTCAAACATTAGCTGTTATTATTATATTTCCAACATTTTATGCTATTGGAAGAATAGATAAGAATTGGATGTGGGTGTTTCCTTCAAGTCTTATGATTGCAAGTATGATGGTTATACAACCTTCAACAACAATAGTATTTATTGGAATGTATGGATTATATTGGTTTGCAAGAGTTTGGAATAAAGGATTTTTAAGCAGTGTTGATTTAATATTTACATTTATATCTGGGGTTTTTATTTCTTTTTTTGGTTATTGGTTTTTTATGATTCTTAAATATGGTTTTAGAGGAACATTAGAAGGTATTGGGTTTGTTTCTGGAATGGTTCAAGATGTTAATTATGATACTTCGGGTGGTAAAATATATTCGTTGATGGATTTTTTATTTCCGCCAATGTTATCTAGAATGGATCAAGCAATTGGAATAGGAGTTGTTGTTTGTTTATTAGTTGTATTATTTTATACAATTTATAGATTTAAAAAGTTTAGAAAAAATGTAGATGGTTTTACTGTTGGATTATGTTTTCTTTGGATTATATTTACATTTTTTGGAGTTCAAGGAAATGCATTTCCTATTAAATTAATGCCACATAGATTTTGGGTGTTTTTATCTATTCCAGTAGCTATTATTTCAGCTTGTATGTTTGTTTTTATTGTTGAGTTAGTTGTAAGTAAAGTTAAAGAAGAAAAAAAGAAATTAGCTAAAATATTAATCACATCAATATTAATATTATTAATTTTTTTAACTTCTGGAATACCTAGAATAGCAACACAAGTATCACAATGGAGACAAGGTGTTGGAATCAGTGATGTTGAATTAGATGGTTATAATTATTTAACAAATTTTGAAAAAGGAACAAGAGTATTTATTTATAGTAAAGGATTTGATAGGTATGCTATTGGTTATGATATGTATAGTTGTGAATGGTGTGCAAGTGTAAATAAGTTTAGAAAAACAATTCCACAAACTACTTATACTAGGTTAAATAATTTTTTACATAATAATGGATATAAATATTTATTCATATCTAAAATACAATATAATAGTATTGAAACAGATTATGTTTCTTTAAGAAAAAATTATGATATCGAATATGAAGATAATTGGGTAATAATATTTAAGGTGATGTAATGACAAACGATAAAATATCAATTAATGATGTAACATCATATATTAAAAGACATAAAACAATTTTATTATTATTGATTCCAATAATATTATCTTGTTATTTAAGATTGTTTTCTGTAGGTTTACCAGCAACAGATGATTGGGCAGAGAATACAATAACAACAAATATTCGTTCTCAAATAATAAGTAATGTTATACAACAATATCCTCATCTTCCTGATTTTCAAAAAGAACAAATAATTAATGAACAATTAGAGGAATATATTTCTAATAATAAACAAGTAATTGATGATCAAACTATGTTGTTATCAAAACAATTTAAAGATAGATTAAAAGATGAAAACGACCAAACTTATTTATTAGCAATTGATCCTTGGACATATTTACGATATGCTAATAATTTAGAACGTTATGGTCATATAGGTACAACATTAAAAGATGGAAAACCGTTTGATGAATTTTTGTTAGCACCAACGGGTTTAGAACAAGGAAGTGGAAGTTTACATATTTATTTAATCTATTATTTACATAAAGTATTAAGTACTATAGACGATGATTTAAGTATGATGACAGTATCATTTTATATTCCAGTATTGCTTATAGCATTATCTATAATACCAGCATTTTTTATTGCTAGAAGAAAAGGTGGGGATTTAGCAGGATTTATTGCAGGCTTTGTTGTAGCTATATCGCCTTCATTATTAACACGAACACCTGCAGGTTTTAGTGACACTGATGGTTATAGTGTTTTATTTCCATTAATTATAACATGGTTTTTCTTAGCTGCGTTTGATGCACCTAATATTAAAAAGAAAATTTTATATTCTTTTTTAGCTGGCGGGTGTATAGGATTGTTTGCTTTTACATGGCAGGGCTGGTGGTTTATATTTGATTTTTTAATTGGTGTAGGAATAGTATATATATTGTATTTGTTATATGAATATTATTATAAACATAATAATACTATTAAATTAATTAAAGATGCAATAATAATTTTGGTTATATTTTTAATTGTTGGTGGCTTTATAACAACATTTATTTTTCCAGAATCTGGTGGTATTAAATTTACTTATCAAGGACCATATGGTTTTTTAGCTATTAAAGATGTTGGAACTAAATCAATATGGCCTAATGTTATTACAACCGTTGCAGAACAAAATTCTTCTAATTTGAAAACAGTTGTTTTTCAAATTGGTGGTAAAACATTATTTTTAATATCATTAATTGGAATAGGATGGATGTTTTTTAAGAAAGATTTATATGGTTATTTTGATATTAAATATTCTGTATTATTAGGTTTATGGTTTTTATCTACAACATATGCATCATTAATAGGAACTAGATTTACATTAATGTTAGTTCCAGCGTTTGGAATAGCTTTAGGAATTGGATTATCCTTATTATTTAATTATCTTACTAATTATATATCTAAAGAATTCAATATAGGAAAATTAGTTGTTCAAATATGTTTAATAATTATAATATTTGGTTTATTTATATTTCCTAGAAATTTAGTAGGAGAGAGTATAAACATAGCATATAATGAAAATCCATCAATGAATGATGCTTGGTATCAGTCTTTAGAAAAAATAAAATATAATTCTGAACCCAATGCAATTATAACATCATGGTGGGATTTTGGTCATTGGTTTAAAGCAATAGGTGATAGACCAGTAACTTTTGATGGCGGGACACAAAATACTCCATTAGCACATTGGGTTGGTAAATTTTTATCGACTGGTAATGAAAAAGAAGCATTAGGAATACTTCGTATGATAGATTGTGGTTCAAAAAGTAGTCATGATAAATTAAAGGAACTTATAGGCGATGATTATGAAGCTGTTATGTTATTAACTAAATTAGTTAAATTGGATAAACAAGCAGGATATATAGAATTGTTAAAACACATTAATAAACAAGATGTTGATAACATCATTGATTTGATTTATTGTGAACCACCAGAAGCATTTATTATAACAAGTGCAGACATGGTAAATAAAGCTGGTGTGTGGGCACATTTTGGAAGTTGGAATTTTACTAAAGCTGAGATTGTTAAGAATGTTCGAGGTAAAAAACAAAATAACGGAACAAAATATTTGAAGGATAAATTTAATATGAGTTATGAAGAAGCGAATAAAATGTATTATGAAATCAATGCGTTACAAACAAGTGTTGATGTAAATAATTATATTGCGCCTTGGCCTTCTTATGCTACAGGGTTTGGTCAATGTGAAAAAATAAACAAATCAAATTATATTTGTCCAAATAATATTCATATTGATTTAGAAAAAGGAGAAGCTTTTTTAGAAAACAATGGACAAATAAATTATCCAAAAGTATTTACATATAGTTATAATGGAACTGTTATAACAAAAATAAATAATTCAAATAGTTTAAATATTCAAGGACGAGAATTAGGAATAATATTTCATAATGGTAATTTTATGTTAGCTGATCCTACATTAGTTGATAGTATGTTTACTAGGTTGTTTTTTATGGGTGGAATAGATTTAGATCATTTTGAATTGTTTAGTGATATGACAGGTATTACAGGAGGAAGAATTTTAATATGGAAAGTAAAATGGAATTAAAAGTTTCTGTTATTATAACAGCTTATAATGAAGAAAAACATATTTATAAATGTTTGTCTACTTTAGAATTACAAACCTATAAAAACATGGAAATTATTGTGGTTGATAATGGAAGTACAGATTGCACTAATGTTATATCACAAGTTTTTAAGAAAGTTAGAACATTATTCTTAGAAAGAAATTTAGGACCTGGTGGTGGTAGAAATTATGGTGCAAGAAAAGCAAGAGGAGATATTTTAGTTTTTGTTGATGCAGATATGTTTTTTGAAAGAAATTATATTGAAAAGTTAGTACAACCAATATTAGAAGGTAAAGAAGTTGGAACATTTCATGGACAGGAGTTAGTAGGCAATAAAGAAAATGTTTGGGCTAGAAGTTGGTGTATTAATAGGATTCCTTTTTATAATGAATATAGTGGAGTATTTAGATCTATTAAAAAAGATGTATTTAATACAACTAAAGGTTTTGATAATAGTAAAGGTTATTTTGATGATGCATTAGAAACAGAATATAAATCTTATTGTGTTGAAGATGCTGTTTGTTATCACAATAATCCAACTACATTAAAAGAAGTTTATGAACATTCAAAATGGGTTGGTCGTTCTTTATATAAAGATAAGAAAACATTAAATGTTTATCTAGGTAGTTTTAAAAAATTTATATTTCCATTATTTATATTGTTTGTTTCATTATGTGCATTTTATATTAATTGGAGAAAATATATAATTTATCCATTATTATTTTTATTAATAAGTAGTTTATTTATTATATATAAGCCTATTATTCAACGTGTAGTAAAAGAAAAATATCCTTTGTATGTTATAACTATTCCTATATTAACCATAGTTAAATTTACAGGATATTTCTTTGGGTTTATTAAAGAATTAATAAATCAATAAATTTATATAATTTGTTGTTTGTGTTTTTATTACGGGGTAATATATAAAATGAAATATAAAGAAGAATATATATCAGGACGAAATTGTTTTAGATGTAATAGTGATAATTTATATAGATTTATGGAAAAAGATGAAGAAATATGTACTATGTGTATAGATTGTGGTGTATGCCATACAACTACGTTAGATGAAAGTGAACATGAAATAGCAAAAACATTAAGAACAACAGTTAAATTAAAACAAATAATCAGGGATAAAATATATTTAGATGAGTTAAAAGATGACGAAACACCATATCGAGGATTAGATATGTCTGGATATAATAATTCATTTATTAAAAACATGGGGTTGATAGCTGAATTTTCAAATTATATGAAACCTGAATATGAACGGCGTGATGTAATGTGTGTTATGCCTATATTTTGGAAAGGTTCTGGTTCGCTTGTCAGATTTAGTAATTGTTGTTTTGATGATAACAGTATTAATCCTATTGAAAATATATCTAATATTACAGGATGGGAAACAGAAGAAATTATAGCTGATGTAATTATTCGAACATATCCAGATATTATAAATAAATTATTTAAAGAAGATGATTTAATAACCAGAGATATAGATGAAGCATTAGAAGATTTAATTATTAAAAATCCAAATTATGAAAAAACTCAAATAATAAAAAAATTCAAAAGAGATACAAAATTAGTTAAAGAAAAGAAAAAGAAACATCAACAATGTCAAATATGTGATTTTACATTTAAAAAGGAAAATGGTGAAAATTATAATGAAGTTCATCATATAATATCTTTATCTAAAAACGGAAAAGATGCAGCATTAAATACTCTTGTTTTATGTGCCAATTGTCATAAACAATTACATTATGCTAAAGTTGATATAACTAAAATTTTAGAAGGAATAATAATAATAAATGGCGTTAAAAAAACAATTAGTAAATAGTTTTTATTATACGGGGTAATACAAAATGGAATTATGGATAGGTGAAGAAAAAGAAGGAGATTTAAAAGGGTTTTATACATTATTTGTTGGTAGTGAAAAAATTAAAATTCATGATATTGATAAAGCTATGGTTGATTATTCTAAAATTAAACAAATATATTTTGGAGCAGGACGATGTACTAAAATAAATCAAAAATTATTAAAACAATGTTTAAGAGAATATCCTAAAATTATTATATCAGCTGAAATTGATATTAATTGTTTACATGAATTTGATTATAAATTGTTGAGGCAGATTAATTTAATGCTTACTATTAATCATACTAATATGCATATGTTAAAATATTTATCTAAAAATCACTATCAAATTAAGTTACAAAATTTAGAAAAACAAAGAATGATTTTAATGACAGCAGAAGGAAATTGTTTTGATGATGTTTGTTTAAAATCTTTAAAAGGAAAAATATATGAAGGTGATGAGGTTATAAAATGAGTGAAGCAAAATATGTTCCAGCTATAGGCGAGCAGTTCAACTCAGTTTGGACAAGAGGAGAAAATAAGGAAGGTATAACATTTAAAGGCAAAGATGATAAAGAATATGATATGAAGTTTTTTACAGATAAAAGTCATTTTGAACATGATATAGCTTTGCAATCTTGTTATTATGGAATTAATGGAGTTGGTAGAAAAGCTACAGATAAAACTTATAGAGAATTAATAGGTTTTCCAAAACATAAAACATTAGTAGGTGACAGCGGGGGTTTCCAGATTGCTTCTTTTAAGATTAGAAAAGAGGTTTGTAACCTAACTCCTATTGATAGTTTGCGTTGGCAAGAAGCTAATTGTGATGTAATGATGAATTTGGATGTACCGCCAACGTTGGGTAAAACTGTTATAAAATCTGATTTTATCAATGCATTAAATATAAGTGTTAAAAACTTTCAATTGTTTGAAAAAGAAAGACAAAGAAATGATAATATTTTATTAAATGTGCTGCACGGCGAATCAATAAATTATCAAGATATTTGGTATAATAAAGTTAAAGATTTTAATTTTGATGGATGGGCTGTTGGAATGAAACCTCCGTTTGATCCTATGATTCAAGCAATGGGGTTTTTATATTTGTGGGAGAAAGGTGAGTTTGATAAAAATAGTTGTAAATGGGTTCACTTTTTTGGAACCAGTGGTAAACATGTAACACCTGCTATTGTGTATATGGCTTCTAAATTAAAAGATCGAATTAAGGTTAGTTATGATAGCAGTAGTTATAACATTGGAAGCATATTCAGAACTTTTTATAGTAAGTGGGATATAGGACCACATTTTGCATTTGGTGATAAATTTATACATCATAATAGGTCTTTAAAACGACCACCATGTCATTGTCCTGTATGTAATTCTATACCTGATATAGATTATTTAAATAGGCCGGATATTTTTGGTGGAACATTAATAAGTTTACATAATATGATGCAATATATAGAATATAATGATTATTTAAATTGGATTGTTAATACAAGAAATGATTATGTTCATGATTTAAAAAATCATAAATTAAATAATAAACTTTTGTATGATGAAAGTAAAAACAAAGAAGCATGTTTGAGTAGTAATCCAGATAAATTTACTGAATATATTAGAACAGTTAATCGTAATGAAAAAACTATTAAAAGCTTAGAAATGGTTGACTTTGTTATTGAAGATGGTAACACGTTAAAAAATGCTGTAAAGAAATTTGAAAGATGGTTAATACCACAAGAAATTGTTACAACTAAACAAAAAGGTATTTTTGATTTTTAGAACATTAAACATAAAAATGGAATATGTAGATTATAATAAATGTTTTGGTTGTTTTTTTAATGTTGATAGTGATGTTTGTAGATTGTGTTCTGTAAAAAAATCATGTAAACGTAATTCTAGAGG
>Ga0180433_10012204_pt1 | contig 10077 bp, 18 predicted proteins | sample SS_ome_8_FD_132980 | JGI IMG/M metagenome (GOLD analysis project Ga0180433, IMG submission 132980) | Hypersaline lake sediment archaeal communities from the Salton Sea, California, USA - SS_1_D_1 metaG | ecosystem: Environmental > Aquatic > Non-marine Saline and Alkaline > Hypersaline >...
CGCGAGGTCGTTCTGTTCGAGGCGTTCGATTCTCCCCTCGAGCGTTGCGAACTGGCCGGCGGCCTTCCGAACGTCTTTCCTGGCCGCGAATGTCTTAACCTGGACCCGGCCCAGGGCGTCGACGACGTCCGAGAGGGCGTGTAGTATCGTGATTGTCGTCGCTTTCAGGACCTCGAGCGTGTCCCGACTCTCGTCGTCGAGGTCGAGTCGCGCCTCGGTCAGTCTGTCGCGGGTTCCGTCGATATTCACCGTCTACCCCTTCGTTTGAGATTCCGGGCCTTGACCGTCGCCCGAGCCAGGGCCCAGAGGACCCGCAAGGGCGGCCGAGGCCTGTTCGTGTAACGCCTTCTGAACCAGGCGACGGTAAGTATCGCCGCCTCGGTGATTTCATCGAGCCACCGAACCACGGGGCCCCCTTTCCTGAGAGGACGAGGCGCCAGAAGGCGCCCCGCCCGGTGAACCTTACCGCCCCGGTCGGCCGACGAATACGGCCTCGAGGCTGTTCAGAACGTCGGCGTCGCCGATTATCTCGACCTGGCCGACGACCTTCGCGAACCGATACTCGCCTGGGAGTTCCCCGAAGTAGTCGTTCGGGTCCCCGTCGTCGCCGAACTCGGCAACGTCGACGAGAATCGTTTTCATCGTCCTACCGGGCCACGACTCGGCCGAGAGAACGACGACGGTCGCACCATTGGGCATAGTGCCCCCTTTCGTTTGTGTCGTGTCCCCTCGCCAGGCGACGGTCGCCCTGGGGACCTTTCCCGTTTGCGAGGGATTCCCGCCCCCGCCCGCCCGGCGACTAGACGCCGGACAGTTCCCGGTAACCCGCGTCGTCGAGGATTCCGCGAACCGACTCGAGTAGGACGCAAGTCTCGCAATCCTCGCCGTCGTTCGGACAGGTCCCGTTCTCACCCTCGAGTTCCAGGTGGGCCGTCTCGAGGCGGTCCTTCATTGCGGCCAGAACCTCGGCGTCGTGCCGTGTGAGTACGGTCTTGGGGCCGGCGTCATGGCCGGCGACCAGGAACATAGGCTCGGGTTCGCCGAGTCTCTGTCGTAGGCGTTCCTCGTGAACCTTCGCCCCTTCTGCGAGGGCGCCCCCGGACGTCGCCGAACTCTTGGCGAGGGTTTCGGCGACTCCGCAGTATCGGAACCACATATAGACGGCCCGGACGTCGGACACGAGGCCGGCGATAGTTCCGTCCTCGAACTCGACCTCGGGACGGTCCCGTTTCGACACGAGCGACACGAGTTCGGCGACCCGGAACAGGACGTCCTCGGCTCTGTCCTGGGCGGCCTCGATTCCCGATAACAGACGGTGGGCCGTTGCGTCGTCCTTCGTGTTCCGCTCGACGGCCGCGACACGCCTCGCGTAATGCGCCTCGAGTGCCTTCCGTAGCTTGCCAATGTCGACTATTATTGTGTCCCCCGTAGAGGGGACGCCCGAAGGCGCCCCCCCCTGGTTAGTGTGGTTACGCTGTCGCCTTCTGGCAGTTCGGACAGACCTTCCGTTTTCCGACTTTCCATCCGTGACGACGCAGAATCGTAAGAAACCAGGAAACCGAAACGACGGTCCTCGTCGGCCCGAGACGGTAGAACGCCCCGCACTCGGTACAGTTCACGGTCGCCGTGTATGTCGCCTTCCCGCTCGAACCCATTTCCGCGACTACCCGTATCATCGTTCCCCCTTTTGTAGGGTGATAGATTGTTTCCCGTGAAACGTCACGCCGCGCAACACGCGCACGACTGACAATCGCCTTCCGTTATTACAATAATAACACATGCGCGGGGCCGTGTCAACCCCCAATCGACACTATTTGTAACTAACCCGACGCTGTTTCAAAACGGAATCTATCAAATACCGTGCCAACCGACCCCGAATCCTGGCCGGCCCAAACGGGCCCGAGTGCATTTTGTTACGATTGGGTGTTGACAGGGCTCGGGGAATGTGTTATTATTGTAATAACGAGTCAGGACCCATAACCTCACCGAAGGGGGAACAGATGAAAGCCACGACCCAGAGAACGACCGTCACCCGTCGCGACTACGACGCCGACGACCACGGCAAGGCCTATCGTATCGACCTCGGCCTTATCGACGCGAGGGGCCGGGCGATTGGCCTCTACGTTCGGACGTCCGTCGTTCGCGTCGTCGCCGTCCCTGAACGCGAAACCTCGGGGAACTACGCCTTCACGACGGCCGGAACATACTTCGGCGTTTACTGCCAGGTCACGAGGAACGGCGACACGTTCGGCGCGACTCGCGATACTGTCCTGTTCACCGAGTCGAGCGAGACGGTCGCCTACGTGAAGGAACGTATCGCGGCCGCCGTGAAACGCTACGTGAAGAACGGGGCCGCGAAGGTCCACGACCCCGACGAACCCCTGTTCGACTCCCATATCGTGAATCACCACGGCGACACGGTCGATTCTATGCGCGAACTGTTCGACGGCGTGTCCGACCCCGAGAACTGGAAGAACCCCCTCGAGTTCACCGTCGACCGTAAGGACGTCGGCCGCTACATGAGGGCGATACAATGGTTCGTCGGCGGCCCGACGTTCGTCGTCCGGCAGAAGGGCGAGGCGTTCACTCTTGGGAATCACGGTTACTACCACAACATAGGGGCGTGACCCCGAACCGGGCCCGGACGGTTATCCGGGCAAACAGGAAGGGGCCCCAGGGGTGACGCCTGGCGAGGGGCCGAACGGAAGGGGAAGGCATGACAGAGGCCCAGAGAGAGAAGGAACTGGCCGCGAACTATCCGGCCATCGAGTATACGGACGCCGTCGCTATGGCGTTCGAGCGTGTGTGCGAGTGCCCGGTGTCGGGCGACGAGTGCGAACACTATCGCGACTGTGAGGTAGTCGGGTATTGTTGGCTCAAATAGGAAAGGGGGATACATGACCAAAGGACAGGCCCTCGCCGAGGCGAGGCGCCGGTGGGGCCCGAGGGCCTACGTTACGGACGGCGGGAAACCCGTCGTGAACCCAGACACGGGCGCCGTCGTCTGTCGGCGCTACAGGGTCGGAGTCGTGAGAGCGTTCACCCTCGCGTCGTTCACCGAGATTTTCGGCGACGGCGACTCCTGGGAGAAAGCACTCGCCGACGCGACCCGGAAAGGACACGCGGCGAAATGAGACTGAGGGCCACGAAGGCAGAGGTCGCGGCCCTCGCGAATCGTCACGGATGGCGCCTCGTCGACTACCAGGCCGATATCGGGATGGTTAGTTTCGTGCGGGGCGCCGGCGACGACGAGGTTCGCGTGAACGTGTACCTCTCGAAACTCACGGTATCGACGGCCCTTCGCCATCCGAAACGGGGCCGGACTCAGCTATACCGCAAACACGTATCTCTGAGGGATCTCGAACGCATATTCGAGCGCCCGAGGGCCCACACGGGCTACGGATACTACACGAAATGGGGCAAACGTGGCGAACCGTAAGCCACACAAAGGCCTCGCCGGTTACGTCGGCGAGAGGAAACACAAAGGGCCGGACGGCGGCCATATCGTGATACTCGACCGTCACGCGCCCGGCGTCGATTGGGCCCGGAAGGACCCAGAACTCGGCCGGTGGGCAATTGCACACATGCCGGGCGGGAACATGGTCTACCGTTCCTCGAGAACGAAGGCCTACGACATCCTGAAACACCCCGAGGGGGCCGGGATACTCCCGAGCGAGGTCGCGACGCCGGCCGAGGACGACACCGAACAGGCCCGGCGCCAGGTGGGCCAGGAACCCGGAGTCGTCGACATTGGCGAGGATGGCCGTTGCACTTGCGACGCCGCGACGAAATGTCCTCTCGGCCGCGTCGGCTCGATGGCCCGTTGCACCGAGGCCGAACTGGCCGCGAATCACGTTCCGACGAGGCGGGTCGCCGGCGCCGGATCGCGTCGCGTTGACAGGGGGCGGGACAGCGAGTATCTTACTAACACCGAACCCAACAACGCGGCCGAGGCCGCACAACCGAAAGGGGAACCCGTGAGTGAACAGACCCCGGCGCCCGTGACCGAGACACCGGCGCCAGAACAGGCCCGAGAGGGCTACAACCCACCGCCGGCAAATATCGACGACCCGCCGCCGGCGCCCCCGCCGGCCCCGCCGGCACTCACCCAGGCGGCCCCACCCGTCCCCGCGTTCGACGTCGCGAAAGCGAAGGACCGGGCCGTTCGCTACCTCGACGCCCTCGGTTCGGAACTGAACGAGGAACAGAGGTATATGTTCGTCGACCTCTGTTCGTCCTTCGGCCTGAACCCGTTTCTGAGAGAGATTCACGGCCTCGTTCATTGGAACAAGGACAAGAACCGCCACGACCTTACAATCGTCGTCGGTTACGAGGTCTATCTGAAACGGGCCATCCGAACGGGGAAGGTCAAAGGGTGGCGAGTGTGGACAACCGGCGACGGCCGGAAACTGAAAGCCCACATTCTCATTCGGCGGTCGGATTGGGCCGAGCCCTTCTATCACGAGGTCGATTTCGAGGAATACGCGAAATACGTATTCGACAAACGCGAGTCGGGGTATCGACTTACGACGTTCTGGAAATCGAAACCTCGGACCATGCTTAAAAAGGTAGTCATGGCCCAGGGGTTCAGGTTGTGTTTCCCCGACCAGGACGAAATCGCCGGCCTTCCCTACGCCGAGGACGAGATAGCGGCCGGCGGCGAGTTCATCGGAACGGAACTCCCCGGACAGACGACCGAGTTCACCGAGGCCGATATCGAACAGGTCGCCGCCGACAAGGGATACCCGACGCCCCCGGACGTCGCGCCCCCACCGGTCGATAGGCCGGCGCCCCCGGACCAGGGGCCGAGCCCGAACGCCGAGAAACCCGAGGGGTCCGAGCCCACCCAGGACCTCGAGGGCCGCAAGGGCGACGCGAAGGACGCCCAGACCATGTATATCGAAATGCACGACGGATGGTCGGCCGATGGGGCCCTCGGCGCCGTCGGGCGCTTCCTGGTCGCGAAGAAATGGATTCGCGAGGACCAATCCCTCGACGACCTTACCCCGAATCAGATTGTCCGACTCTACAACAATTACGGGTCGCTCATGGACAAGTTTCGGGCCTGGCTCGTCGCGAACCCGCCGACCGAAGGTTGAAATCTCTACGGGCTGTTAGTACATTACTAGCGGTCCGATTATCTCCCCCTACCGAGAAGGGGGAAACCGTGTCAGATACACCCAGACTCAGACCGTCGTCGTTCCCTATGTGGCTCGAGTGCCCGTGTTTCGAGTCGTCGCCTATCTCTGGGCCGGCGGCCGAATCGGGGACCAGACAACACGACGCCCTCGCCCTGTTCCTACATGGCGACGCGACCGGCGCCGAGGCCGTCGCGGAAATCACGCCGGCCGAACTCGAGAACGCCCGTTGGGCGGCCGACCAGGTCCTCGAGATTGCGAAGGGTTACCACAAGGGCCCGAAGGACCTTCATATCGAGGAAATGGTTACGATATGCGACCAGGACCTCGAACAGGTGTCCCGAGGGAAAATCGACGTCGGGTTCGACCGTGCAACCGTCGACTACAAAGGCGGCGAGGTCAGGAACTACCGGCCGCAAATGTACGCCTACGCGGCCGCCTGGGCCCAGGCCTACGGCCTCGCCCTGGTCGACGTATTCGAGGTCTACGGCCGCTATCGCCAGGTGAAGAAATACACGGTCACCGTCGCCGAGGCGACCGAGACGGTGTTTCAGGTGAAGGCCGAGGTCGAGAACCCGAACAAGAAACCCGCCGCGTGTGGTTACTGTTCGTGGTGCGCGAAGGCCGCGACCTGTCCGGCGTTGCTCATGCCGGCGACGGCATTCTACACGAAGGTAGACGTCGGGGACGCGAACCAGGTTCTCGCCCTGGCCGGCGTAGATATCGACGAGGCCTCGCCCGAGGACCTGTCGAAAATGCAACAGGTCGCCGACGTTCTCTCGCAATGGACAAAGGCAATCGACGAGAAGGTGAAGGCCGAACTCGCGTCCGGCGCCGATATCACCGGATACATGGTCAAGAGGTCGAAGGGGAATCAGAGAATCGCCGACACGGCGAAGGCCCTCGAGGCCGCCGGACTCCCGGTCGAGACGTTCCTCGCGTGTTGCTCGGCCTCTGTCTCGAAACTGTCCGACGCCGTCGCGAAGGCCGCCGACCTGAAAAAGAAAGACGGCCGGCCGGAACTCGAGCGTCGCCTGGGTGAACTCATAAAGAGGGGCCGCGACCGTATCGAGGTCGTCCCCGCGAAACCCGCCGTCGAGGACAAGGGCGCCGAGTGAGTCGGATAGTCCACAAGTGGGCGTGTCGTTTCGAGGGCGGGAAACCCGTCCTCGACGACCCGTCCGGGTTCAAACGCGAGGTCGCCGGCCTCGAGGGGAAACGCGGTTTCGTCTCGGTGCATGTGGGGACCAGGCAGAAAACGAACCTACAGAACCGATACTATCGGGGCGTCGTGTGCAAGCGCCTGGCCGAGTATTGGGGATGCACGAACGACGAGGCCCACCGAGCGATATCACACGAACACCTAGTCGTCGAGGCCCAGGGCGAGAGGCCGGCCTTCGTTCGGTCTACCAGGTTGTCAGATTGGACAACGGCGGCCTGGGAAGATTATATGTCTCACCTTCGCCGGTGGGCGTTGACCGAGTTCGGCGTCTACATCGAGGAACCGAACGAGGTCGACCTTCTCAACATGGACGACGCCTATTTCTGAGAGGGGGAACTGTGGCGAACATAAAATACGAGTACGCGATGGCCGAGGTCGAGGAGGCTCGTCGACTATACGACTACGCGGCCGTGTTGCTCGAGAACCGCCGGATTAAGTGTCGCCTCGCTGAAATCGAGTCACAACACAACCCGGCCGCGTCGATAATAGGGAACACAAACACGACTCGCGAACAGTTGGTCGCGGCCGCCCGGTTCGTCGTCCTCGGAGAGGGGCGCTAGTATGGCTATCCGAACCGGGCCCCTGAAACGCGACTACGAGTCGGCGAGTCGCCGGAAATGCTCGAAATGCCAGAACGCCGAGTGTCCGATATTCCCGCTCATTCCTCGGGCCGACCCGAGGCTCGACATATTCCTCGAGAACGACCGCGACCGATTCCTGAAACGGGTTCGCGAGGCGGCCGTGAAAATGCGCGGTCCGTTTTGGTGGTCGGAACTCCGCGAGACGGTCGGTATCCGACCCCTCGTCCCGAACTGGTGGGGGGCGTCGACAAAGGTCCTCGAGGCGAACGGGTTTCAGGTAGTGGACGGACACCGGGCCTCGACACATGGCTCGAGGAACGGCGCCCAGGATCGCCGGTGGTGCCATCGTGTGTATCTCCACCGGGTCGAGCCCTAGATTTTGGGGTTTCCGACTCCCGCGACCAGTTGTTAGATTTCTACTCATTGAACGAAAGGGGCAACCATGCCGGAAAGCTACACGAAGAAGAAGGTCGATTGGCCGAAGGTGACCGCCGAGGTTAATCGGCGCCTCGGCAAAGATTACGCCGTGAACTACCTACAGAACATTTGGAACGGGCTACAGAAATCGGCCCCGGTCCTCGAGGTCCTGAACGAGCTACTACCGGACGTCGAGAGGCCGGCCAATGGCTGAACTGTATTTCTCTCACGATAGCGACGCGAGGAACGACCCGAAACTCGCGGCCCTGGTCTACGAACTCGGCCTTCTGGGATACGGCCGGTTCTGGGTCCTCGTCGAGGTCCTTCGGGAACAGCCCGACTATCGACTCGCCCTCGAGCCCGTGACGTTCGTCGCCCTGGCGAAGGAATGGACGAACACGGTCGAAACCTGTTCGCCCGACGAGGCCGAGAAACTGATACGGTCGTTCATCGAGCGTTACAAGGTCCTCGAGGCCGACGAGTCGTCGTTCTGGGCGCCGTCGCTCTTGCGTCGTATGGCGAAAATGGAGAGGGCTATCGCCCAGAGGCGACGAGCCGGCCTGGCGTCGGCGGCCGCCCGGTGGGGACCAGGCAACGACGATTCCGGGTCAGAATCGGCAGATTCGGTAACGGCCGTTGAACAGACCCAAAACGCCGTCGAGGGTCCGTCTAGCAAAGGAAAGGGAAAAGGAAAAGGAAAGAGTAAGATAGCCTACAGAGAACGGGTCCGTCTCACCCAGGACGAGAACGACCGACTCGTGAACGCCTACGGCCAATGGCTCGTCGACCAATGTTACGACAAGCTAGACGCCTGGAAGGGGGCGAAGGGGAAACGGACAAAGAGCGACTACAAGGCTATATCGCTCTGGGTAGTCGGCGCCGTGAACGAGGACCTGAACAAGGGAAGGATATCGCGACCGCATGGAACAGAGAACCCAGACGACAAATACGGCCGAGTCGGTTCGGCCGTGTAAATGGTGCCAGGGACCGGTCGACGTTCCGAGGCTCGACGTTGTCCATTGCTCGGACAGGTGCCGAACGCTACATCGTCGCTCGGTGAACCTCGAGGGGTATCTGAGGTCGGCCGGGGTCCCGAAACGGTTTCTCGGGTGTTCGTTCTCGACCTACGTCGGCCGGAAGGAACCGTTCGCACCGTTGACCGATTTCCCCGAGAACCTGTCGTTCGTGTTCTTCTCTGGGAACGTCGGCGCCGGCAAGACTCACGCGGCCGTCGCGTTGCTCAGAGACGCGGCGACCAGGGACGAACGGAAGGGCCGGTTCGTCCAGGCGACGGCGCTATTCCTCGAGTTACGGGCCTCGTTCGGCCAGGCGGGGTTCTCCGAGGAACAGGTGTTCGGGAAATACCTCGCGAACTCGGTCCTCGTAATCGACGACCTCGGGGCCGAGAAGGTGTCCGACTACGTTCGGGCGTCTTGGTATCATATCATCGAGGCCAGATACGCCGAAATGAGGCCGACGGTCGTTACCTCGAACCTGTCCCTGGCCGAGATATCGGCCGCCTACGGGGACCGAATCGCCTCTCGGATCGCGTCGGGGTTCGTCCTGAACTTTCGGGGCGAAGATTGGCGACTGAGACTCAGAGAACAGGGGGCCGAACGGTGAGAGCCCTCTACGACCTACCGAACGAGTTTCGACAGGACCACCCACTATACGGGGCGCCAGATATCGCCCAGGACGGCCGTAACGGCTTTTTCGAGATTCCCCACCCGCCGACGAACGTAGTCCTGAGAGTAGTCGCGTCGGACGGCGAGGGATGGGAACATGTATCCGTTAGCCTTCGGAATCGCTGTCCGAATTGGCCGGAAATGTGCCATGTGAAACGGTTATTCTGGGGCGACGACGAGGCCGTGATTCAGTATCACCCGCGAGAGTCGCAATACGTGAACTGTCACCCGTTTTGCCTTCACTTGTGGCGGCCGACCAGGCACAAAATACCCGAACCGCCTATGTCGTTTGTCGGGCCCATGAGGGCGCCGGCGTGATGCTCCCGAAGAAAGGGAAGGGGCGCCGAGCCCGGAAAGGGAAGGCCGACCTCGTGAAGGTCCTCGACGAGACTCTGTCGAAGGTCGTTCGCCTCGAGGCCGCCGACGCGAACGGGCTCGTCCGTTGTTTTACGTGTTCCGACCGGGTCCCCTGGCGCCAGGCCGACGCCGGCCATTACGTGAGACGCGGCCGTTTCGCGACCAGGTGGGACCGCCGAAACGTGAAACCACAATGTCAGACCTGTAACCGACGCCTCGGCGGGAACCTCGAGGTATTCGCCCGGAACATAGACCTCGTTCACGGCCCAGGAACGGCCCGAGAACTCGAGAACCTGGCCCGGAAACACGAGGGGGACCGTATACCCGTCCCAGAACTCGAGAGACGCCTCTCAGAGGCCCGGAAGGTCCTCGGCCGACTCATGGCATATAAGAGGGGGGCCACATGACAGGCGCCGGTTCTGGGGCCCTCTGGCGTACCTCAGACGGCCGCGAGGTTCGGGTGGGGGATATGTCCGACTCTCACCTTCTGAACGCGATACGGGGTATCGAGCGTCGGGCCAGGGACGAATACTCGGACCTGGGCGAGGACGCGAACGAACGCCTCGAGAGGACCACAAGCGAACAGGGCCGCGACGTTATCCGGGCGGCCCTCGAGGAAATATCGGCCAGGGGCCCGGACCCCGTAGGCCTTCACCCCTTGTATACGACTCTCACCG
>Ga0180433_10012205_pt1 | contig 10075 bp, 11 predicted proteins | sample SS_ome_8_FD_132980 | JGI IMG/M metagenome (GOLD analysis project Ga0180433, IMG submission 132980) | Hypersaline lake sediment archaeal communities from the Salton Sea, California, USA - SS_1_D_1 metaG | ecosystem: Environmental > Aquatic > Non-marine Saline and Alkaline > Hypersaline >...
CCCTGCAAATTTTGCAGTAGTATAATACAAATAAGCGTAGGATTTTGTAGGGAGAGGCACTCTCCCTGCAAATTTTGCAGTAGTATAATACAAATAAGCGTAGGGTTTTGTAGGGAGAGGCACTCTCCCTGCGTTTTTTGTCAAAGGGAAACAAAAAATGAAAAATCCGCGGTTTAAAAATAATTTTCAAAGGTTATTGATTATCACAATGTTTACTAATAACAGTGTAGAGAGACTTTTGAAAAAGACACAGATTCCACAGTTGACTGCTATGTGGTTTGAGAAGAGACACGACATGCTCACAGCAACAGAGTGTAGTTCTGCTCTTGAAGCTAATCCATTCTTCAAAAAGTTTGCACTTTTGAAGAAGAAGTGCCAATCTCTTTCTACTAGTAGTAGTGCTAGTGGTGCTAATGCTAACGGAGGTGCTAATGCTAACGGAGGTGCTAATGCTAACGGAGGTGCTAATGCTAACGGAGGTGCTAATGCTAACACTAGTTGGGGATTGAAGTATGAGAGTATTGCTTCTGATATCTATTCTAAATTGAATAAGAAAAAGGTGTACAATCTTGGTTTTCTAACACACGACACATTCAGTTGGTTAGGTGCAAGTCCTGATGGTTTGATTGAAGATGGTCGACTTTTGGAGATTAAGTGTGTGGTAAACAGGACTATCGATTCGGAGAGGATGCCTTACTACTATTGGATTCAGGTTCAGATTCAGATGGAAGTTGCAGATGTCGATGAATGTGATTTCTTTCAATGTAAGTTTGTTGAGTATGAATCAGAGGAAGCAATGAAAGCAGATGTTCTTACACCTGATATATTCAAGGGTATTGGAGATAATGCATTCTATTGGAAATTGGAAAAGTGTACATGCAAAACAGTTGTGAGAGATAAGAATTGGTTCAATGTACACTTACCTGCACTTCTTCAGTTTTACAAGGATATGCTTCATTATCGCGAAGTTGGATTACCAGATGATGAGGAGAGGGAGAGATCTGGTTCAGGAGATAGTGTAGTGAGTGTTTACAATCGTACTAGATTGGGTACGTCTAGGAACTATGTCAATCACAATTGGAATGATTGGGTTTCAGCAACAGATATTAAGAATTACATTATGGATGATCCAATTCTTGATTGGTACAATTTGTATGCGAATTGCAATGGCATCTATCCGGACAAGTCAAAGAGTAACTACAATTTTAATGAGTTCATTATGAGTAAGGGTTTGGAGTTTGAGAAATCGGTATTGAGTAATCTTGAGAAGAGATTTGGACCATCACTTGTTAAAGTTGCAAATATCTATGAGGGTCATTCGATTAAGAAGTTCAGGGAAACCGTTGAGTGTATGGAGAGAGGTGTTCCAATGATATCAAATGCGATTTTGCACAATGCGACTGACAACACTTTTGGAATTGCTGATCTTATTGTTAGATCTGATTATATTAATAAGATTGTTTCGACTGAAGTGTTAAATTCAACCGAACGAGTAAAGGGATGTAAGTTCAGTAGAGATTGGCACTACAGAGTCATCGATTTCAAGTTCACAACATTGGATCTCTTCAAGAGTTCCGATAGTGTTCGTAGCAAGGGGAATATTAAGGCTTATAAGTCACAGGTCATTATCTATAATAAGGCTTTGGGACATATTCAAAGTTATACTCCTAGTGATTGTTACTTGCTTGGAAGGAGAGTGAAGAAATGTGGAAAGAAGTATGGAACTTTTCATAAATTAGGAGTTGTGAGTATGAGTGACAGGAACATGTTGGATAAGGTTAATGATGCGGTCAAGTGGGTTAGGGAGTTGCGAAATAATGGTGCATCATGGGAGCTTGGACAGAGATCGGAGTTGAAACCAAATATGTGTAATAAGAACGATTATCCGTGGCATAGTGCGAAGAAGAAGTTGGCAGATGAGATTAAGGAGTTAACACAGGTTTGGAATATTGGGATAAATGATAGGAAGGTGTTGAATGGTTTGGGGGTGAGCAATTCAGATGGAATCTCTATGAGGGTGAATACATTGAGAAAGAAGAGAAAGTATTGTGAGACTATCGATTCTATTGTGAATGTGAATAGAAGTGAATCGGACACTATCTTCATGCCAGATGAGTACGATTTGACAAAGATTGGTTTGGATAAAAAGGAGGATGTTGTTGAGTTCTATGTGGATTTTGAAACAACGAACAATTTGAACGATTCATTCGATTCTGTTGTTAATTATAGAGATGGAAATAATCAAGAGTTGGGTGATGTTTATGAGAATGTCATCTATATGATCGGTATTGGATGGATTGATAAAGAAACAGGAGAGTGGAAGTTTGAGAACTTTATTGTTAACAGATTGAGTCTATATGAAGAGAGGAAGATCATTAAGAAGTTCTTCGATATCTTGGATAAATATCCTAAGTACAAAGTTTATCATTGGAGTAATGCAGAGCCGATGCTTTTAAAGAAGGCATTGAAGAGAGTTGGAATGGAGAAAAATGTAAATTGGTTTGATCTTCTGAAGGTGTTCAAGAAGCTACCAATAACAGTGAGAGGAAGTTACTCGTTTGGTTTGAAGAGTGTTGCAAAGAGTATGTTTAAACATGGATTGATTAAGACAAATTGGGAGGATTCAAACATAGATGGGTTGGATGCTATGTTGGTATCTTGGTTTGCGGAGAATGAGTGTAGGAGTAATAACATTGATAAATTGAGTGATTACAAAGATATGGATGTGATTGTGAGGTACAATGAGATTGATTGTAAGGCGATGTGGGATATCTTGAAGTTTCTTCGTAATAAATGGACAAAATAAATAATGTGTTTTAATATATAGTAATGGATAGACCAATCCCATCAAGAGTGAAAGAGCAAGTTAATAGAGAAGATTACCATTTTCCGCGATCATTACCATCCACAATGCCAATGCCGATTGTGAATAAACATGAACTATATGATATTCAAAGTACAAAACAACAATCCAAAATTAGGAACAAAGGAATGTATCCCTCTCGTCCACCTCAAGCCACGCCTAAACTAGGAACACCAAGTTTTGATCAGCAACAACAAAACCAACACTATCAAGACCGCAATATTTTTAAAAAACCTGTTCAAAATTTCAAGTTCAAAGAGAATAATTTGAATTATAGATTGCAGAATTTCGTTAGTTTGAATAATTGTTTTGACAATTCGGAGATTAATAAGTTTTATGATTCAAAACCTATAGATACTCGAAGAGATCATTATGAAGAGACAAGGAATAGTGATGAGGAGAAGTTTATGGAGTTACAAGGTGGACCAATGTGTAATATCATGGATAATAAGGGAACGACAACTCGTAGTAAGAAACAGATAGTTAATAATTATTTGCCGATTGGTAGGAATTTAGCAGTACCACCAAGTGTGATTTAGAAATTATAATAGAAATTAAGTACTAACATAGTATCTTTTACACATTTCCAATATATCTTTTTCAACAATCTCGTTATTTTTTAGAAAATCGTCGAGATTACTAGTATTTACTGTTTCTAGAAGAGGTTTTCCATCAAGAAGTTGATACAATATTGCTAAATATAGTGGATACTCTGTTTTGATGTATTCTTTGTACAAATATTCTATGTTATTTTCACAATTTTCAAGAATTGTTAAAATCAATTTGAACGTTTCTAGTTGATCTTTACCATATATACAATGTTCATCTGATTGTAACAAGTGTTTGTATCTGAAATTATTTGGACCTAACATTAGTTCGTAAAAAGACGATAACGTTATAGGTATTATTCGGTTTCCTTGTATTCGTTTAAGAATTGAGTAGAAACTGTTTTCGCAGACAATTACTCTCTTTTTCGTATTCGTTAAGAGTATAAAGTATACTGACGTTAATATACTCTTATTTAGTGTTTGAGATATCATTGTTCATGGTGATTAATCAATTAATTACGATTTTATAAAATCAATTTTTTAGTAATTAAAGATCAATACTCCTAGGATATTTATCAATATCTCTTAGCTTTTCAATTGGAATATCCTTTTTGTGAATATAAATAACAGGCAGTCTTGATCTGACTTCTGCAAAATCACAATAGTAATCCTCGTCCATATCTCCCGGACATGTATAGTTACACGTTAAACATCTTTCACCATTATTATATATGTGATAACAACGGAATTCTTCAGGAGTTTTGTCTACACAGATACATTTATGTTCTTTGCAGACAACAACACAAACTTTAGATTTTGCTCTTGTTGTTTTCAATCCGCGTTTTTCACAATAAACGTAAACTGTTTTTCTTACATAACTGTTTCCACTGATTGCAAAAGCTTCTATTTCGTCATTTTCTAATTTTGAAATTTCGTTTAGAAAATAATAGTTATTCATAATAATTGTCCTCGACAATTTATTTCTAAACTAATAAAAAATCAATTTTTAGAAAAAAAATATATCAATATACTATATAATGAGTAAAACTTTCCCATTCCAAAGTGGTAGTTGCTTATGCAAAAGAAGTACTGATTATGATATGATTGGCGGAGGTGACGGACAATATGAGTGCGTTAAAGGTGCAAAAGTCATGATTCCAAAAGGATCTAGCAGAGTCATACCATCTGCTCCTTACGCAACAACCGTTTTGAACAGAACAAATGCAAAACAGTTTATGGATACTAACTTAGGAGTTGGTTACGCAACAACTGGTGGTGCAAAACATAATAACAGACATAACAAAAAGAAGAGACACAATAAGAAGACAAAGGGTAATAACGTTGAGGTTATCAAATTGCCAAACAAGAAGAAGATCGTTATGAGAAAGGGTGGTTTGCACAAGAGTTTGAAAGTTCCGGATGATTACAAGTTTAAGGATTCAACTATCTTGAGACTTGTTAAAGTAAAGAATGGAGATCGTTTCACATTCCGTAGTAAGAAGTTTGTTATGACTCCAGAGTTGAAACGTCAATTGAGTTTAGCAAAAGGATTCATGACCATGAGAAAGGACAAGAAGAGAAAGGAGAATAGAAACAACGGACGTAAGGTTGTTAAGATTGGAGGAAATGGTGCAACTCCATTGCCACAGAGATGGTACAATGCTGATGCTACCAAGATTGATTATGGAAAGTTATCTGGTGTTGGAGTACCAACTGCTTATGGTGCATCCAACCCAAGAAATGTTGGTATGGGTAATCTTGCTCCATTCAATGTTGCAAAGGGTGCTTCACCAATCTCCATGCAACAAACTGGTGGAGGTGGTGCAACACCATTACCACAGAGATGGTATAATCCTAATGCACCACAAAGAAACTATGGAAAGATGTCTGGTGTTGGTGTTCCAACTGCCTATGGTGCATCAAATCCAAGAAATGTTGGTATGGGTAATCTTGCTCCATTCAATGTTGCAAGAGGTGCTTCACCATTGTCCATGCAACAGACTGGAGGTAAAAGAAAGAAGACCAAAGGTGGTTTCACAAAGGTTGGATCTCAACCAGTAACCAATATTGTTAAGGGAATCCAAGGTGCTGTTGATGGAATTGTTAACAAATTCAATTCATTGAATCAGTCTATGGCTTCTTTTGACACAAAGGTTGCAAAGATGTTGAAACAGAGTGGTGGTTTGAAGATGGAAGGTGGACCAAATATGGACACTTACAACGGATCTTACAGTCCAAGATGGAGTTGTGGAACTCAAGCTGGAGGTAAAAAGAAGAAGACCACAAGCACCAAGAAGAAAACTGCGACAAAGAAGAAGACCACAAGCACCAAGAAGAAAACTGCGACAAAGAAGAAGACCACAAGCACTAAGAAGAGACCTTCCCCAACCAAGAGTGCAACTGAGTACAAGCTTGGAACTAAGAGAAAGGGAAATGATGGTAAGATGTGGAGAGTTATGAAGACAAAGGCTGGTGTTAAGAGATGGTGTAGAGTTGCAACAGCTGAGAAGAAAGTGTCTAAAAAAAAAACATCTCAAAAATGAAAGTTAAAAAGGGCGGTGCAAGTTCAGATTGGAAATCAACAGTAATGTCTAGAGGACCAGTTCAAGGTGCTGCGATTGCGAATATGCCAAAGGAGTTTTATAGACAGTTCACAAATAGTCAATACATTCCAAACAATCAGTTAGCATATTACGCTGCACCTAAATCTACAGGAATGATACCAAGATATCAGAACCCACCATATCCAATGCCTGCTAAACTACTCTAAGCAAACCTAGTCACAATTGGTTTCACTAATTTGAGCTAAAAAAGGGTCTAACTCCCAAAAAAACCCCTTTTAGAAAAAGGGGCTAACTCCCAAAAAAACCCCTTTTAGAAAAAGGGGCTAACTCCCAAAAAAAGTTAACTTAGTTAATGCGTAGGGTTGTTAAAAGTTTAAATTATTATAATAAAAATGTTATTATAATAATAAACATGCCTGTTGCTGATACAATTCATATCAAACCAACACAAGATTCACCTGATCATAAAGGGAGATTGCATCTCCCTTTTGAACCCTACGCGTAAACTAGGTTAACTTAAAAAGTGAAGCGTATAATTTACCATGAACGCACACGAACAAGTTATAGAAGATATACAATATTTATCTAAAATATGCAAAACAGAAGAATTCAAAGAAACAATAATGAGTTACACCTTTGAGAAATATTTCCAAAAAAGTAACTTAAATCCTTTTTTGGAATTGGCAATAACTTTATTTAAGAGTGCAATTTCATATCATTGGAATAAAGTTTAGAAGATTTATGGAATTAGTTTTTTGTAAAATTGGGATATAATTTTACCAAAAAGATGGGGAAAGTATTTTTGGGATTTAAACCCTTTTTTTAAAAGGGTTTTTAGAAATAATCAAATGTGGGATTGTAATCTTGTAATTGAGTATCATCATCTTCAATAACATCATACTCTTTCAGTTTGTCATTTGGTGTGGATATTGTTGATAAACCGTGTTTCTTGTTATAATCTATACAAATATCTCTCATTTTATGTATAAGTTCCAATAATATGGATTGTAAAACAGGGATTGATTTATTGAATATTATTGGGTTACCAATAACAGAGTGAATCATTGCAGCGTAACTGTTCATAGCGAGTTTGTAGAACATTTTTGCAACACTCAGGTTTTCGAATGGATTCTCTACACCTATCTTCATATCTTCATGTAATCCAATTACATAGTTACAATATCTTATACACTCTACATAGTTACCCATACACAACTGTGATAGGGATTTGACATTGTAAAATAGTTCGATAATTAATGAGTTGTAATGGAGGAACGATCTTTCCATTTCAGGTTTCATTAAAATATCGTGTGTGTTTAACTGAATTTTGAAACCACCATAATCGAAAACAATATCTTCTAAAAATTTGAGTTTAAGAGCATTATCCTCCATTAAATCAACTTCAGTGTTGTGATCATTTTGAACTAAGAAGTATACAATCGCTACAAAAAGGAGAAAACCGAATATCATTGACAATTTTATGTCCAAGTTTCTAAAAATAACGAAAAATACCAATAATAATATCAAGTAGAAGAAGACATTATATTTTGGTAGAACACTTATAGTGTTTATTAAATTTCCATCGCTTAGAGAAGATCTATCTAGTTTATTGGATGTTTTTGTAGCCATCTCATTCAAATTTGTTAAGAAACGTTTGAATATAATATTGATCATAACCTTAATATAAAAAATGATTTTTTTTTCACTTAAAATATAATAATCACTATAACATTATGGAATGTCCAGTATGTTTTGATAAGCAGTGGTTAGTTAGAACACCATGCAAACATTCAATATGTTTAAAATGTATCCTTGATTTGAGGAATAATGAGTGTCCATATTGTAGAAAGAAGGATATTTTTAATGATTTACCAGCAAATATCAAAATGTTAACAAAAATGTTTTCAGAAAAGAGTGGAAAAAAACAGGAGACGAAAGTGGTTAATATTGATAATTACTATGATTTCCCACCTCTAGGTAGCTGAATGCATCTTACAATTAATTATAAGATTTTATCTGGTATCTTGGTGGTGAGTAAATATGTAAAGAGGCAGCTACTTCATTTTCAACGTTGTTCACTTTGTGATAACATGATTTATTACAGATATATGCAACTTCATCTGAGTTATAAATTTCAGAGCCTTTATACTCTATTGTTTCTGGATAGTATCTATCCTCTTTTAGAGTTCCTTTTAAAACTTTGAATACACAACCATTTTCTGCATGATCGTGTATTGTTGATGATCTGTTCGGCATCCAGCTTACGACAAAAACTTCATAATTGTCATTCTCGTAAACAAGTTTTTTGATATAGTTTAAACTAGTATCGTTAATAATGTGTTCAGACCAATCTTTACCATTGTATTTCTTTAAGATTTTTGTGAGAAAAGATATATCTTTATGATCATTATCCCACTCTTCATTTATATTATCAATGAGTTTTGGTAACGTGTCCATTCTATAATTCATATAAATATAAAAAATGACAAAAAATACAAAAAAAAATAGTGAAGTTATATTCTAACGTGGTATCTACAAAATTCACTGAAAAAGATGGTTCAAAAAGTAATTGGAAAGATTATTTAAGAGAGGAAAACATGTTCTTGGATATGAATATAATGAAAACAAGATGTGGTTTTATTTACATACGATAAAGGATTAATGTAAAAAATTGATTTTTATTTTTCTATAATTTTTTAATATTATTTAATATCAAAATAAATATGTCATTAAAATTTTTTAATAATGAAGGTGGTCAATATTTTGAGGTTAAATTTGGAAAGAGTTCTTTTATGTGGATACATGTGAGTAATGAATACATAAATGGACATGAAAATGAAACTGAAGAAGACCAAAAAGAAAGAATTGAAAAGTATTTACTTGGTGAAGGAAGTGATAAAACTATATTGTTGAGTAATGATTGTAATGAAAGTGAAATAAATATTGATTTTGAGAAAGATATTTTTTATTTAAGTGGTGGAGAACCCGGACCGTGTTTTGGTTTTGAGTGTGGTTTCACGTGTTCTTATATAGAAAATAAAGTAGAGATTGATAAATTTTTACATTATCTATTAAACTATGATGAAAAAGAGATTTTATTACAAATCAAGGAAAAAATGAATATTGATTCAAATTGGGATGAAGATTTAGATTTGAGTGATTGGGATGATATTGAAATAGAGGAAAGTTCAAATGGTGAAATAAAGGTAATTGAATTATATCTAAATGATAAAAATTTAACTGGAGAAATTCCAAAAGATATTGGAAAATTAATTAATTTAAAAAATTTATATTTAGATAATAATCAATTAACTGGTAAAATACCAAACGAAATTTTTGAACTTGTTAATTTGAATGAATTACATCTAAATGATAATCAATTAACAGGTAAAATATCAAAAGATATTCAAAAACTAACAAATTTGAAGGAATTAAAATTAAATAACAATAAATTAACTGGTGAAATACCAAAAGAAATTGGCGGACTATTTAATTTAGAAACGTTATCATTGAATAATAATTTTTTAAGTGAAAATATTCCAAAAGAAATTGAAAATTTAACTAATATAGAGGAGTTGAATTAGTTAAAAACAATTATTTACGGTAATAATATTTTTTTTATAAAAATAAGATAATGATGGTCTGAAACCTAACAAGGTTTCCTTTAATATTTCCCACATAATAATTATTAAATAAAAATGATGAATGTAATCATTAAATAAACTCACTACGTTCGTATGGTTTTAACTATATTTTCATAAATATCGTTAAAAAGAATTGTGGGATGGCGGATTTTGGGAAAAATAAAAAAAATATGGACTAATGGCACAACTGTTTTTTAATTATCACAATTACAAATATATAAGTAATTTATAAATTCAATAATAAAAAGAAGAATATTTTATTATATTTTATAAAATTTAAGATATTTAATGATGGTCGGAAATCTAAAAAGGTTTCCTAAATTATTTCCCACATAATAAATATTAAATAAAAATGATGAATGTAATCATTAAATAAACTCACTACGTTCGTTGGTTTTAACTATATTTTCATAATATCGTTAAAAAGAATTGTGGGATGGCGGATTTTGGGAAAAA
>Ga0180433_10012206_pt1 | contig 10075 bp, 6 predicted proteins | sample SS_ome_8_FD_132980 | JGI IMG/M metagenome (GOLD analysis project Ga0180433, IMG submission 132980) | Hypersaline lake sediment archaeal communities from the Salton Sea, California, USA - SS_1_D_1 metaG | ecosystem: Environmental > Aquatic > Non-marine Saline and Alkaline > Hypersaline > Sediment...
GATAGGCAGTTTTATTTTTCTCGGCCCTACAGGAGTAGGTAAAACCGAGTTGGTACGTGCACTGGCCGAGTTTATGTTTGGCAGCGAAGATGCCATGGTCAGACTTGACATGTCGGAATTTATGGAGAAACACGCGGTATCACGGCTTGTAGGAGCTCCTCCGGGTTATGTCGGTTTTGACGAAGGTGGCCAATTAACTGAGGCAGTACGAAGAAAGTCATACACAGCAATATTACTTGACGAAATTGAAAAAGCACATCCAGATGTGTTCAATATTCTGTTGCAGATCTTCGACGATGGACATCTAACGGATGCCAAGGGAAGAAAAGTAGATTTCCGAAATACCATTATCATTATGACCAGTAATATTGGGTCGGAATTAATTAAAAAAGAAGGGTCGCTTGGCTTCGTTTCCCGAGCCGATGAAGTAAAAGCAATACAGCTCTCCTACGAAAAGATGAAGGAGAAAGTGCTTGACGAAATGAAGAAGACCTTCCGGCCGGAATTTATTAATCGAATTGATGGTACAGTCGTATTTCACTCACTCAATAAAGATCACATTCGGCAAATCGTCGAGTTAATGCTTGCTCAGGTTCAAGCGCAGCTCAAAGAACGGGATATGAAATTAGAGGTAACCGACGCGGCTAAGGAATTTCTCGGTGAGAAAGGATTTGATCCTATCTATGGCGCTCGTCCCTTAAGAAGGGTTATTGAGCATATGGTAGAAGACCCTCTCTCTGAGGCCATCCTTGAAGGCAGATTTATAAACGGAGAGACCGTTTTAATTGATTGTCAAAATGAAGAAATAATTTTGAGCAAAGTCGATTTAAGCGAGCCATCTCTGGTTAGTCCGCCTTCCTAAACTAACGCATTTATTCTATCCCAACGTAATGGCCTTATTTCTATATTGGCCTTGCTATGCTTCTCTCATAAACTTGACATATACAAACTATAGTTATAACATTACGTACGCTATAATCTGTGTAATTCGTTTTCTGTCTCTAGGAGGAAATTGAGGACATTACTTGTTAATCCACCGTATGCCTATTCTGAGATACCCATTATACCTTTAGGTCTTTCTTATATTGCTGCGATACTTGAGCGTGAGGGCCACGAGGTAGAAGTTCTGGATCTTCTTGTTTCCAAATATTCACACGAAAAAATAGAAGCTAAGCTGAAAGAGTATCAGCCAGATATCGTTGGAACAACTTCGGTTACCATGAACTACCCTATCGCGTCAGATATCCTGCGGTTTTGTAAGAATACAGATAAGGATATTATAACCATAATAGGAGGTTCGCACGTTACATTTTGTCCGGAAGATACCCTGACTGAAGCTCCATGGATTGACATTGTCATCATGGGAGAAGGCGACCAGACAATACTTGATATTGTTCGTAAGAAACCACTTGAAAGCGTGGGCGGCATCGCCTACAAATCTAACGGGATAAAAATTACACATCAGCGCGAACTAATTAAAGAGTTGGATAGTCTCCCCTTTCCTGCACGGCATCTTTTCCCATTGTCTAAATACCTTGCCCTAGAATGTCATTGTAGCCTTGTAACTGGACGAGGGTGCCCTTTCAGTTGTATCTTCTGTGTCGGCTCGAAAATGGGCGGCAGACGTGTACGGTTTCGTAAGCCAGAACTAATTGTCGACGAGATAGAACTGGCTTTAAGTTATGGATTTAAAGAAATGAACATGGAGGATGATTTACTCACCCTAAACCATAAGCATGTTTACGCGTTTTGCAATGAGGTAATGAAACGAGGTTTAAAATTTAATTGGAGTATTTTCTCCAGAGCGGATACGGTAAATACAGAATTATTACGAAAAATGAAAAAAGCTGGCTGCAATTGGATGCTTTACGGCGTTGAAAGCGGTAACCAGCATATTCTTGATACTGTAAAAAAGAATATAACACTCGACAAAATCAGAGAGGGCGTACGCCTTGCTAAAGAGGCTGATATCAAAGTAATGGCGTCCTTTATCATTGGCCTTCCCGGAGAAACAAGGGACACTCTACGTGAAACAATAAGGTTCGGTATAGAACTCGATACCTCATGGGGATTCAATGTACTATCCCCCTTCCCTGGAACCGAAGTCCGAGAAAAGGCACAAGAATACGGAGTAGAGATTTTAACAAACGACTGGACGATGTACGATGCCAATAGAATTGTATCGAGGACAAAAGGAGCCGGTCCCGAAGAAATTGAAGAAGCTCTAAAAGAATACAACAATGGCCTCAGTAATTATCTTAGGAAACTCGATCTAGAGGGTAGTACAGAGCACTTAGAACAGGCCAAAACATTAAACCGTCGACAGATGGCAAGTGCACTTCTGCAAAATGATATTATTGAAAATCTTGGCCCTGTCGAAAACAACGGTGATCCGGTATCAACTATTTCCTCCGAAATCGGGAGATTGCTACCTTATACCCAGGAAGAGATTATGACACACATGAGTTCCTGGCTTAGCGATGGACTGCTTGTAGTGGAACAAAATGATACACATGTCAACTGCAGGTGGGCCTAGCCCTTCTCAGTCGTATTAATAGCTCTCTATCGATATTTTTTAAGAAAGCTATTGACAAGTATATTATCATTGATCTATCATTACGCAATCACTTATAACATTCTTTTAATTTTGGATGAATAACCTCAAAGCTATAAGACAGAAAAAAATGATTACCCAGAGGGAGTTGGCGACAACGTCCGGCGTTGGAATAGCAACCATATGTAGAATAGAATCCGAAAAGGTCATCCCCTCTTTGAGGACTATAAGGGCGCTTGCAAAAGCGCTTGAAATGAAGCCCGAGGAAATAAGAGAGTTATTGGTTTTTAAACAGGGCCGACTGCTGTAAGACGTATGATGCGGTATCAAGGAGAGATGATATGTTTAGAAGTATTGCTGGAACGAAGTACTACTGGTTAATGTCGTATATAGATAAATCTGAAGCAATGGACAGGGCCCGAAAACATAGAAACTCCCGCAGGCGGGCAATGGCCCGAGTTATCAGAAGCAGAAGGGGCTTCTACGAAGTCTGGGCTACCTGATGATCCAATCAATACTATCTGCTAATAACCTTCGTGCAGCGGCTAGTCTAAAGGTGGTATCCTTTCCCGCCATGGGTGAGCTTCCTCGAAAGCCGCAGCGGCTTGAAATATGGTAGCCTCATCATAAGGTCTTCCTATTATCTGAAGTCCCACAGGCAATCCGTCACTCGTCCACCCAGCAGGAATAGACGCGGCTGGTTGTCCAGTAAAATTTGACGTTATTAAAAATGAGACTACAGTCAGATAGCCAATGGGATCAGCATAGTCTGCTGGCGGAGGCGGTTCGGGTAGCGTAGGTGTTACAAGCAAATCATAGCTCTGAAAGAATTCACCGAACGAAGCAGCCAGCTCTTGCTTCCTAAAAATGGTCCTGGCATAATCCGTCGCTTTTAACTCAGTCGCAACCAGGACCATAGCCTGCGTGATGGGATGAAGCTTGTCCAGAATAGTTTCAATCGAACCAAACATGGAAAAAGCCTCAAGATAATCACTGCCCCATATCATACCGGGAAGCCCTTCCGGATTCTCGAAATGAGGATGTGCTTCCTCAACTGTTGCTCCCATTTGAGCAAATGCCTTAGCAGCCTGTTCGCAGATAGCAATGACCTCCGGTGTTGCCTTCGCAAAGCCAAGATCCGGACTCCAGGCAATTCTCAGGCCCTTAACTCCCTTATCAATATATTTGGTGAAACTTTTCTCAGGTTTCGGAATGGAAAAAACATCGCCCCAATGTGGCCCAGACATAACATCAAGCATAACAGCCGCATCCTCGACGGTTCTCGTAATAGGGCCTTCATGGGTTACAAGTTCGGCACCATGGAAAACGGGGTAGCGCGGTATTCTGCCAAACTGAGGTTTAATGCCAAAGAGACCGCAACAACTAGATGGGTTGCGAATAGAGCCGGTGCCATCGTTCCCTACCGCAATAGGTCCTAAACCTGAGGCAACTGCCGCAGCGGCACCACCACTGGATCCGCCGGGAGCCTTCTCCAAGTTCCAGGGGTTCCGAGTGATTCCAAAGACATCATTAAAGGTGACTGGTTTTAATCCAAACTCAGGTGTATTGGTCTTACCCAATACAATAGCACCAGCCTGCTTAAGCCTCGTGACCAGAACGGCGTCTTCTTCCGGGACAAAGTTCTCGCACAACGTGCTTCCCATCGTAGTACGCACGCCTTTAGTAAAAATCAGGTCTTTTATGGAAACAGGTACTCCATGAAGTGGCCCCAGCTTTTCACCCGTGATAACAGCGTCTTCTGCCTGTTTAGCCTGAGAAATAGCGGATTCGGTGGTCAGGGTAACGTAGGCGTTTATCTTAGGATTTATTTGTTCGATCCGGGCCAGAATTGCCTCAACAACCTCAACAGGCGATAATTTTTTCTTTCGGATTTTCTTTGCTAATTTTGCGGCGCTCATCCAGCATATATCTTGAGTTTTACCCACCTAAACCTCCACGTTATTCTATGAAATATTGCATGGTTGCATCGGGAAGGACTGCTACATTCGCTTTTTCTCCATGTGTTTTCGAGAGCAAATCCAACACCTCGGACCATGTTTTAGTCCACACTATAGCATCGGGAGGCAGCATTCCGCCCACGCCCGCTCTATCAATATACTCGGTGTATACTATGATCCTATTAACATTGCTCGGCAATCCTGTTCGAGGAACCCATAGCCGTCCCCCTCTCACCGTGCCAAAGCTTCCCGCAAGATAGTGTGTGACTTGTCCTTCGGGCGCGTTGGCGATAAGCACCAAATCCCCGCCACTTTCTTTCAGCAACCGCGAAGTAAACGGCAACACGAAGGCTTCGCTTGCTTTGGCATAGGTATTAAGTACTGCGACATCCTGTCCTCCAACGGGTCGAGTTGCATATATCTTCTTAGCCAGTTTCACGCCCTGTAATTGTACAGACTCAGGATCACCGACAAATACATCCGTAATCTGTGCGCGGGCATTCATCAGAACGTCGATCTTGACGTCGAGGCGGGCGATCCTTGCAGCCTCCCACAAATCGAGACGCACGATATTATCCTCGAACTGCGCAAGCCACATATCAAGGGTTCCCTTTTCAGCTATGGCTTGAGCAACAATATTACCGTGGTGCCAGGCAATACTATCCACCGAAGCCACACCGGGAAATATTATCTTCCCACCACCACTGAATCCAGTGAGCGGGTGAGGTAAAATAGAACCGATACCGATCCGGAAGTCGCAATGTACGTACTCATTGTTGATTTCTACCGGTGTTCCCCTGCTTGTTGTCCCCAGATAGGTACAGTTCTCGTATGGATTATGATTGAACACCGGAAACCTGGCAAGAACAGACTCTCCCAATTTCTTAGCGAAATCAATCCGATTGTGAGCACCGTGCGTTCCCAGAGAAGCAATGAACCGTATATTTCTATCATCAATTCCAGCATCTTCCAGCTCCTGGAGTACGAAAGGGACAATCTGCGCTACGCGAGTAGGCCTGGACATATCATCGAACACGATCGCGACTTCTTGTTTTCCCCGCGCCAAATCCCTAATCGATCGTATACCAACAGGATTTGCAAATGCTCTTTGTATTCCTTCATTGTTTAAAGGCGGACGAGAATGACCCTCCATGTGGCATACAGTTATGTTCCATGAGGCGGGGAAGTTTAATTCGAGTTCATCGTCATCAAACCAAACACGTTGAGGAACTTTTACTAGTTGACTGTTCATTGAATTCTCCAGATGAATGGATTTTAAGGCAGGATGTGATTATATGATAAGAAGCCTCTTAATGCAACGAGTCAACGAACAAGGTTACGCATCTTGTTTTCTCGATAATATCCATGTACTATCATGCATCAGATCGATCTTATATAAATGCAATACCCTACTACAACTAAAACCACTTCTTCTCCTATCAGGATGGCTGCAATCAGCTTCCTGTTCAACTCCTCCATATCCGCATCTCTTGTGTTCCTGCCACTGTACGCCGAGGATCTAGGGGCAACAAGGCTTCAGATAGGGTATATAGCTGCAGTTTATGGAATAACCTACTTCGTATCATCATTTCTCTTCGGCAGGCAGTCCGATATACACGGGCGGCTCATTTTCGTACGTTTGGGATTGCTGCTTGCAGTCGCAGCATATTTTCTCCAGACTTTGGTACCGGACGCCGTCACGCTTCTCCTTGTCAGGGGAACAATAGGGTTCTGTCTTGGTATAGCTTCAGCTGCAATGATGAGTTATGTCTATGATACAGGCATTCTCGTCGGTTCCTTCGCCTCTTTTGGCTCTCTTGGATGGTTGTTTGGCACTATTTTTGCTGGCATCCTGGGAGACTTCGAAAGTCTATTCATTGTTAGTGCTGTTGTTACGGGCCTGGCTTTTATGGTATCTACAACACTTAAGGAAGAGCGGCATATACCCCAACAGGTACCACTATTTCCTCTGGGCATAATCTTGAGAAATCGTAAGATATATTTGCCCTTCCTCCTGAGACATATGGGTGCAACAGCAATATGGGCTATTTTTCCTCTGTTTCTAGTCGAAGAGGATATATGTACAGACTTGCATTTAATAGCCATTCTCTATGGACTTAATACTGGCATACAATTTATAGCAATGCGCATGGTACAACGATTTAACCAGACTCTGCTCTTTACCACGGGCTTGATATTATCTGCAATAGTATTTGCCTTCTATGGGATAGTAACAGAATACTGGCAAATTATTCCTATCCAGATCATATTAGCAGTATCATGGTCCTGTCTCTTTATCGGGGGACTACAGATCCTGTTGAGCTCGAACAAAGAACGTGGTACAGCAGTGGGCTTACTCTATTCTACAAATTATTTGGCAGCCGCCCTGGGACCATTTTTAGGTGGCGCTGTATCAGAGATATGGGGATTTCGTGTATTGATGTTTGTCGCACTAGGTATGAGTCTCAGCGGGCTTTTCTTCTCCCCAGGAAAAACGATCGACTCAAAAACTGCGATGAAATAGGCGACTAGTCAGTAAAGAAAGAGAGCCCGATAACACCGGGACCAGCATGAACGCCCATACCGGGTGTAAATTCCGTTAAAAATGTTTCAGCACAATTGAATTTGGATTCAATTTCCCGTTTCAGACGTTCTCCTTCATCCAATTCGTCCGCGTGATGGATATTTACGTGGACTTTTTGGTTTCCTACTCTCTCAGCAAACATTTCCAGCAGTTGTTTTACAGCCTTTACTTTCGTCCGAGGACGAGCGGCCGGTGCTGTTTCCCCCACAATCGTGTTGTGTTCTAATATAGGTTTTATGTCAAATAGGGAACCGGCCCACGCCGCTGCCCTGCCTACGCGACCGGTTCTTGCCAGATAGAAAAGGGTATCTACCATCGCCAGAAGATAGACTCTCTTCATCATCGCCCGAGCTGTATTCGCGACCTCATCCAGTTCAGCTCCGTATTCTGCCGCCCTAGCAGCGCCGAGGACTACAAATCCCAGCGCACCAGCAACTGCGCGGCTATCGATGACTTCTATGGCGACGTCGGGCAATTCCTCTCTGGCCATTTCTTTTGCTATTAATGCAACATCATATATCTTGCTCTGCAAACTTGTAAGGGTTATACAAAGTATACTTCTTGTTTCCTGGCTTGCCTTTCTATACGCCTCAAGGAAATCACCAGCGGAGGGCGTCGATGTCGTAGGTAAGTCCTCTCGCTTACGCATTATCTTGTACACTTCGCCGGGGGTAATATCAATTCCATCGCGATAACTTTCACCTTTGTACACGATGAAAAGAGGAACAAGTTGTATGCCATATTTATTTAGGATATCGACTGGCAGGCAACACGTACTGTCTGAAACAATTGCTACTTTAGCCATGTATACGAACTCCAAATCTTTGGAGATAATATTAAACATGCATTGTTACGTATTTTGTTCAATTCGTCAATACCGATTGCCTTCCTCAAAAAATCCCCTGTATTGACTATACTCAATCAGGCACGATAGGACCTTAGCAGCCCTATGTGGCGTGGGATACCGCACCAGATTATTCTTGAGCATTGTATCAATAACCTTTAGACTTCGTTTCCCCACTGCTCCTGTCTGCATACTAGCGAGAACGATCGGCTTACGATGTTTTCCTCTCATTTTGGCCAGCAGGTCTAAATTGGCCAGCTCCTCTTTCTCCGCCACCTTCATCATATCTTCGTAATCCTTCATCACCGCATGATGCCTCGGCAGCAGGGTTGCCAATCCCCCCACTATACCGACCCCACCGACAACCATCACAGCGTCTACATTTTCATCTTCCAGCAATGGCCAGATACAGGGGTAAATGACAGGATCACCGGCTGGATCCACGGGATTTCCATGTGACCACCTGCTGGAAAGAACAGCGTCGAGTTTGTTCATTGTTCCAGAGCTGAATTCGGCCATTTCCAATCCATATCTGCGCAAGGCATCCGTGGAAATGACGCCTAGCCCACCACCCATGGAAAATAGACCGATCCGTTTCCCTTTGGGAAGGGGCTGACCGATAAATGCCTGGGCAACATCGATTAGTTCATGAAGTTCATCAACCAGTATAACGCCACTTTGTTTGAAAGCTCCGACAGTAATCTCATCTGAACCTGCCATTGAAGCGGTATGAGAATGAGCAGCTCTTCGGCCAGCGTCTGAACGCCCCGCTTTCAACAGAACAATGGGCTTATTCTTCGTTATGCTTTTTGCTAATTGAAGAAACCTCGGTCCTTCTCGTAAAGCCTCAACATAGCCTATGATAACCTCCGTTTTATCATCGTTCCCAAAATATTCTAGGTAGTCCTCGAAGTGAAGATCGGTTTCGTTGCCTGTGCTGACATATTTGCTCGCTCCCAAACCGGCCTCAACCATCATCGACAACAAGGCAACCCCCGAATTACCGCTCTGGGTAATGATCGAAACGGGCCCTTCTTTAACCGGAAGCTCATAGGGAAACGTAAAGAAATCAGAATACGCATCGAAGTGCCCCATGCAATTAGGCCCTACTAAACGAATACCGCTTTCATGAGCAATCTGCGTTATTTGGGATTGCATCGTGGCCCCCTCACCACCGATTTCGGAAAATCCCCCAGAAAAGATAACAGCAAATTTGACTCCTTTATAAGCGCAGTCCTCGATAGCTGACGGTACATATTGCGCAGGCGCTGCTATGACGGCTACGTCGACAGGACCGGGAACATCTCTCAGGGTTTTGTACGCATTTATACCTAAAATCTCGTCGCTGTTGGTATTGATAGGATAAATAGCACGACCCCCTTTTATGAGTATAATACTTATAATTCCAAATCCCCATTTACCCGGCGTATTTGATGCCCCAATAACCGCAACTGACTTAGCATCGAACAGTGCCTTAAAATTTACCGTATCATGCATAGTATTCCCTTAATTTGAGAAATGTATTTGAAAAAAATTATTGTTGGACCAGTTTACCAGACGAACAATTGGAATCAATCATACGTTTCAATTCATGAATTGCCCAGATAGTGGCTGTACTCCACCAAACGCGCCAATGCTTTGGCCGCACGATCAGGTGTGGGAAAAGGCGTAAGATTATAGCTTTGCAGTTTGTGATAAAGCTCTCCATTTTTCACTTCGTTGGTTGCCAAAGCCGAGAATACAATAGGCTTCCCATAGCTATGAGCCAATTGCCTGATTTCATCCAGATTACGCAAAGATTCTTCTTCTACCTGTTTAAGCAGCTGATCAAATCCTACGGTATAATCTCTTTCCCACGGAGCCGTGCTGATAAGCGCGGAAAAACCGACTGGTGCCCATACAGGGCCTGCTATTAAAATAGCGTCGACATTATCGTCCTCTAACAGAGGTATAATACAGGGATAACTAAGATCACCACTGGTATCGACCGGATTTCCACGGGACCATCTTCCCGATAATACAGAACTCAATCTATTGATAGTATCTTGCGAAAGTTCTGGCACCACCAGCCCGCACTTGCCTAACATATCTGCTGCAATTACTCCCAGGCCGCCGCCTACAGTAAGAACAGCAAC
>Ga0180433_10012210_pt1 | contig 10072 bp, 10 predicted proteins | sample SS_ome_8_FD_132980 | JGI IMG/M metagenome (GOLD analysis project Ga0180433, IMG submission 132980) | Hypersaline lake sediment archaeal communities from the Salton Sea, California, USA - SS_1_D_1 metaG | ecosystem: Environmental > Aquatic > Non-marine Saline and Alkaline > Hypersaline >...
GAACTAGGGAAAACGTTCGATATCGACAAGACGCTGATGTTCAAATTTCAGGGCGGTGAAGCACCAAGCTCTCAAATCCGCGCGAACTTCAGGCTGCTTTTGACGGCCTGGGACGATTTCTTGACGTCGGACGATCGCACGGTCGATGATCCGTTCGATGCCACACTCGGGGACTTGTCCCGAATTACTAGCACTGTTGAGGGACTACTCGACGACGGTACACTCGAAGTATCGGTCGAATCGGATCAATCTGTTTAGTGGAGATTCGCCATGACTATTGGATTTCAAAAAACTCCCGGTACTCCAGTCGAAATAACATTCGATGCCGAGTTGGGCCTACCAAACGACCAGCAGCAATTGCTTTTGATTGGTCGCGCTGCTTCCGGTGCTACCGGCGTAGCTACCGTCATCACAATCAGCAACGTCAGCGATGTTGACGCAGCAACGACAGAAGCCGAAACCAAATTTGGTTCCGGGTCCGAGCTTGCCAAGATGGTCATCGCTGCTGTAAATGCCAACGCAGCCGAGGCTCGCAGCACGTTTCCTCCTATCAAGTGCGTACCGCTTGAGAGCACGGACACGACCATCACCGCAGCTTGCCAGACGGCAGTTAAATCAACCAAGGCCGAGTTCATTGTGTCGCCGTTCGATGCGGCTACCGATACTGCGAACCGTTCGACACTCAGCGACATGGCATCGACAATGAGCGCCGCTGCTCGCGTCGAAAACAATCAGTTTGGCTCAATGGGCGTTGCTGCCAACATGAGCGTGGCTGACCCTGCCGGATTAGACAGCCCAGACACGCAATATCTGACGCTGGCATGGTTCCGTAACGCGGCTCCTAGCATCACAGTGGGCGAGTTGGCCGCAGCATACGCGGCAGTCCTGGCGGGCAATGTGTCGCCTTTCGTTCCTGTCAACGGCTACGTCCTGGGCGGCATCGACGCGCCCGACGCACAGTCCGACCGCATCACCGTGGGCGCTGGGCTTGAGAGCGAAACCGCTCTTGGTCTTGGCTGGACTCCGATTCGAGTCAAGGCAAACGACGACGTCGCAATTGTTCGCAGTGTGACTAGCCGAATCACCACCAACGGTGTAGTGGCTGCCGGTGCCTATTACGACGTCCAGGACTTCCAGGTTCTGTACTTCTGGCGCAAGACACTCTTTACGCGATTCAACCAGACCGATTTTGCAAATGCCAAGGCATCAGTTGACAAGGCTCGCGCGATTAAGTCCGAAGCGATTCGCTTGGCTCAAGTGTTTGAAGACAACGAAATGTTTAAGTCGGTATCTGACTTGGCAAAGCAGTTCACGGTTACGGTTAACGCGAGCGACCGACATCGGTTCGATGTTGTCACCCCCGTCAACGTAATTCCTGGGCTACATGTCATTGCTACGACTGTACGTGCCGGTACTCAATTTGATTCAATTAGCGTGTAAGGAGGTTGACAGATGGCAACGAAATATGCTGACAGGGCCTATCTGACTGTCAACGGAGCACGAATCGCAGACCTGCAAAGCGCGACGCTACGGCAGACCTTTAACGCTCGGCCAGTGCCCTCGATGACACGAGAGCGGTACAACAAGGGCTTCGTGCAAGGCAACGTAGACATCGACGTTACTGCACAAATCGCCGTACAAAACACACTGGCGTCGCCTAAGATTGAGTTCACTGATTTTGAGGCATCCGACGTGGCAATCGCTTTTGAGTGTGGCTCGGATCTCTACCAAGCAACTGGCGTGTTTATCAAAGATACCGAGCAGACCGCTTCGGGCATCGGAGACGAGGCTCGCAAGACATGGAACTTTGGAGCGCTGAAAGTCATCGACTCGGTGGGTAACAGCGCACTGTTCGATATCGAATTGTAACGATTCATCGACGGGGTTTGCCCCGTGTGTGCGTGGGGCCTGACCCTCGTCGGCGACGGGTGTCAGGTTTTGTTTTTTTCTGGAGGGTTAAAACGAGATGATCAGAGCACCAGAGCCAACGATTTTGGACAAAATGCGCGAGGGAGTCGGCTTCAAGTTTCAGATCCGACTACGTGGTGCGACTGTAACCATGCGGCCGCTATCGGTGCAGGAGCAGGTCAACATCATCTCGGAGGTTGCAGACGAGATCCAAAGCCGACCAAAGCTAGCCAACAACAGCTTTGCTGGTTCAGTGATTATGGCAATCAAGACACTATCGATAGCAAGTCAAAGCGCACCACACGCGCAAGACATGCAATTGCCGGTGGGGCTTTTAGAGCAACTGCATAGCGACGAACTTATGCACCTGTTTAAGAGCTACAACGCAGAGTGTGACAAAATATGCCCCATGCTTGAGGATTTGAGCGAGGAGCGACTAGATCAACTAATTTCCCTAGCAAAAAAAAATCCTACAGTGTGGATCGACTGTTCTTTTGTGGAATTGGTCGGCGCTTGCCGTCGTCTGACACAGCTCACACAACCACAGGACAAATCATCTGGTGGGTAGTCCATCAGATTGCTACGGGTTCGGACGGGTTAAAGGGGGCCATCGATGGCGGAGACAGTCGAGCTAAACGTCAGGAGCCAGCTCGCCCAGATCGCTGACGACCTAATGAAAATCTCTAAGGCAGGAAAAGCGGTCGAAGAGGAAATGACCAGCTTCGGCAAAAACGTGGGCGCTACGCACACCAGCGCCGTCAAGCAGAGTGAGAACTACCTTTCAAAGCTGCGCGGTCTTGGAGCTCGTGTATTCAAGACGATGAAGGACGACTTCAAGGCAATGATGAGCACGGTCGGCGTGAGCGAAGGACTCAAGCTCGGCAACACTTTTCGCGCGAACATCAAAGAATCGTTCGAGCTATCGGACACCATTCGCAAGCTCGGTTCGGTTTTTAAGATTGCCGAAAGTGATTTTGCTTCGTTTCAGACGCGCATCACCCGTGGCATGGGTGAGCTTGGCCTTGGTGCCGACGCCGCCATCTCTGCGCTCAAGGGCCTAGCCGAAACGCAGGTGCGGGGCGAAGAGGGGCTGACCGCCTACAGTACGACTGCCGGCCAGCTCGCTGCCATAACCGGAACACAAGGCCAGGAGGGCCGCATCGCGCAGGGCATGGCCGGGGTGATCACGGCGCAAGGCCAAGACCCGAACAACCTCGATAGAATGGAAGAGGTGTCGCGCTCTTTGCAAAAAGCCTACAACGCCACCGGAAGAATCCCGACGGCGATTCTGCAGGCTCTCGAAACCGTGATCTCCTCTATGCCTTCGGACCTTCGCAAGTCGATCCAAACCGAAGGCCTTGTGCAGCTTGGCACCGCTGCGGCAGTCGGTGGGCCTGGTGCTACAAAGTTCCTCGAGGAATACCTCGGCAAGTCCCCCGTGGCTCGCAAGTCGCTTGATGCTCGTGGCTTCGGTGGTGTCTTCGGTGCGCAGGGACTCGATATCGAGAAATTTCGCAAGGCCGCAAAAGGGATCATGGATGCGTTCCCCGACGACCCACGCCTGATGGCGCAGACTCTTGGTTTGAGCGAGGACGCAGCCGAGGGCTTCGTTAGACTCTATCAGTCGCTCGACCGGATGGAGGACGCCCAGAAGGCAATGCTCAACGACAACAAAAGGCTCACCGACCAATATCACGAGGCAATGGGCGCTGCCGAAGCATTTCGAGCATCCCTGAACAGAGTCAAAAGTTCATTTGCTGAACAAATGAGCGGGATCACCGATTTTGTAACCACCGGATTGAAGGATGCGTACCAGTTTTCGTTAGGCGACCTAATGAAGTATGCACCGGAGTGGATGAAAAACGGCTTTGAAGAGAACAAAGATCTGATACCGGATGCGCTCAACGAGGGCCTGGGAGCTACGGCAACGGTGGCCGGAGCGGGTTTGCTAGCCTCTACCCTGGCCGGTGGCGGACTGCGTGGCTTGATGTCGCTCGGCAAAGGCAAGGCGACAGGCGTCGGCGAACGCATCGCCTACGAGCAAGCAACCGGGGCGCGAGTGCAGGACGTTTACGTGGTCAACGCTACCGAGATTGGCATGGCAGGCGGTGGCGGCCTGACTGACATGGCTGCCGGTGGTGGCTTTATGGCTCTTATGAAAAAAGCAGGTCTCGTAGCTGCCGCAGCCGCAGCAGGCTACATGGTGGGCGACTTCATCGGAGATCAGCTCGAAGGCACCGAAATCGAGAAAAAGGCCCAAGGGGCAGTTGATCGCGTCTTCGGCTCAAAGCCAGAGGACGTCTACACGATCACCCCTCCGGATGCCGTCCGACAGGGCTCGAACCAACAGCGCGACGTGCTCGGCAGAACGCCGCAAATCATCACGCAGGACGGCGAACGCATACCGATACAAGATCGCTCGAAACCACAAAAGGTCGACGTGCGCGTGGATGTAAACGTGAAGACGACCGGCAAGGATCTCAAAGCCACGGCTAGGCCAGGCCGAGGAGGAGCACAGTAATGGCAAACTCGCCTTTAGACCTATCCAAAGCGGCAGATTTTGCTTTAGCCACAGGCTCCGGCGTTGCCGCTATCGCGCAGTTGTTTGGCAAAAAACCCGGCGAGTGGGACATCAACGAAGCCATGTACAACTGGGTTCCGTTTCACGTCTTCGAGAGCAAGGTTGGCTACGGTGGCGCTCTACCTTCGATTAAAGATTCGGGAGGTAGACGGCTCGCCAAGTTTCAATTTCCGTATCGAGACGGGCAAACGACCGATGATCTAGGGCGAACGCCGGAGACGTTTCAGGTAGAGGCCGTTTTGTTCGGCGAGAGCTACACCAACGGCCTGCGCGAGCTGTTCGCCGAGTTACAAGATCCGATACCTGGTACGCTCGTACATCCCGTTCGGGGCATCGTGCGTTGCAAAATGCAGGACTACGAGCTGACGCACAGTCACGACCAGCGCCGTGCAGTAGGGCTTCGCATTACGTTCGTCGAGCACAATTTCACGCTTGCAAGCTACGGCAAGTTTGTTCCGTTTGCCAACTTTAAGTCAGTTTTGGCCGACGTCTTATCGGTATTTAATGCGATACAAAGCACGGTTAATAAGATCAAAGCAGCAATTAACCTCATCAACACCGTCAAAAACATCATCGAAGAACTCTACGAAGAATATCAAGCTGCGTTCCTAGATACGGCGATATCGATCAACACGGTGTTTAATCAGGGCGAGAGCCTAGATATCCCATCTCTCACCCCGGTGAACGTTGGCGGAGTCTTCGACGACAGCGGCACTCTAGTCAGTCAAAGATTTCCGACCGCAGTTAACCCAGCAGACCCGTATCGGTTCATTCCGATTACGACTATCCAAGCGGCAATAGCGGCAAATGAGGCGTTATTTGCCACACAGATAAACGAAAGCGTCGGCCAGCTTGAAGGCACTACTGACCCTCAGCAGGCAGCGGCAGCCATCGGCTTGCAGTCACTCGCGAGCGTATCGGCAGCAGTGGCGGCCATCGTTGTTTCAAACAAGGTCAACTCAACGCGCATCTTGGCAGAGAATCTTATTCTGAGTCTCTCGGCAATCACTTTTGAATTTCCACGCCTGGAGACTCTCGGCACAGACTCCGATGGTGCGCTCGAATACCATAACGACATTCTCGACCTCAAGCGGTCAGTGATTCTTTTGCAAAAAGCGTATGAGCTTGGAGCACAGCAGGCAAACATAGGCGTGCGTCGCGTAACCACTCGCCGCTCTCAATCGATACGAGAGCTGGCTTTTGAGTACGGCATCGACCCTGAGCGCACGCTGGAAATTGACCTGCTCAATCCCGAACTGCTTTCGACGAATCATCTACCCGAGGGCACGGAGGTATTCATACCGTTATGACGTACCCAACCAGACTATCGAACAAGCTCAACACGACCGGACGGCTACCAAAGGTGAGCTTGGAGATCAAGCCGCTCAACGGGGCTCGCACCTATGCGTTCGACCAGTTTACCAGCTATCAGTTTTCAAGCTCAATTATCGTTCCTGTCGATTCTTTTCAGTTTGAGTTTTGCGCTCCGGGCGATAGCAAGGCGTTCCCTAGCTACGTGCGAGAGGGCGACATTGTGACGATGTACGCCGATGGCAAAGTCATAGCTACCGGCATCGTTGACCAAATCGAGGTGGAGGTAGACGGCGAGACGGGCGAACGTGCGCGAGTCATTGGGCGCGACATGCTCGGACAGCTCGAAGACAACACGTCGGTCAACATCGACACAGAGCCGATTTGGGGCCAAAACCTTACGCTTGAGCAGGTTGCTACTCGGCTGGCGGACGGAACCAGAATCGAGGCCGTAGTGCCTCGAGATGCTCCGGTGACGCCGACTCTGTTTGCTAGTGAGCCAGGGGAAACCCGTATTTCATCCCTGCTTCGCATGGCCGAACCCCTTAACTGCCTTTTCTGGTCGGACGCCTATGGCAATCTTATAGTCGGCAAACCGAACTTTGCCCAAGGCCAGCAAGGAAAAATCTTGTGCAGCAAAGGGAAAAGAGAGTCGAACGTGCTGTCGATTCGCGCCACGTACTCAGCCACAAGCATTCCCAACAAACTGGTGGTGCTATGGAGCGAAGTGCAGGATACTCAAATAGGAATACCCGAAAATCAGATTTTTGATAACGCAGCCACCGGACCGACTCGTCTACGTCAGAACGGGCACAACGTCATCCGCACAGTGATGACCAGTTTTCCCAACGGAGCCGATGCGCAAAGCCTAGCCTCTGCGGCAAACTTCCAAACGGCATCTGCTGCGAACCAAACCCTTCTGCAGGCACTAGCAAAGCGACAGTTCGCTCGGGCAAATATGAACGAGCTTATTGTACAGGCAGTAGTGCCGGGACACTTTAACGACAACGGCATTGCATACCGGCCAGACCAAACATACATGGTAGAGTTCGACCGTGGTGCGATCAACGAAAAAATGTACTTGTTCGCGGTCGAATGGAACCTCGACATGGAGCGCGGCCAATACACGAACCTGTGGTTGTGTCGCTTGGGAACAATCGTCAGCGATGTGAGGATCTCGTAATGCTCGACGCTGAAATGATCCGTTTGATACGTGCTGAGATTCGGGTGCAGATAGCATCGATAGGCCATGCCATTGTTCGCAGTAGCGACACGAGCACGACCGAAACGCAGGCACTGGAACAAAACTACCCAGGTAGCCCGAAAATGCTTCCGAGGCCGGTAGCTCATCCGTATGGGTTTGCATCAAGAGCGCCAGATGGAACTATTGCCGTAACGGGGCGCGTGGGCGAACACCCGGGTGCCATTGTCACGCTGGGCCACCGGGACGCAGCACGAGCCGACATGGACCTGCTCGAAGGCGAATCTTCGCTCTACTCGCAAAACTTACACGGAACTTGGGCCAGATCCGACAAGACTCAAGTCGGTTCGCCGACGGCAGATAACCCGCTGGTGCTTGGCACCGAGGTTTTGGAGCTGTTAACCGCAATAGTTGACACGCTCATTGCCGGAACTGGAGGGTTGACCACATCTCCTGGTAGTCCGACCGCTCCAAACCCAACGATAGTCACTCAGTTTAATGAGCTAAAGTCGCGACTAATTAGCGCAGCAGATACAAACATTCTATCGAAAACCGTGTTTACGACCAGGGAAGGGGGCATGTGATGGCAATGACCGAAGCGACTTTGCTTGCCAGACTAAAGACCGCTCTCGGTGCGGCAGACACGCCGGAGGGCATCGCAATCCAAGACGACGTGCTCGGCAAAATTGCTGGGGCCATCGTTGAAGAGATCCAAACAAACGCAGTCGTGACCATTCCTGCGGGTGTCGCCGTGGCAACGACCGGAACCGCAGCAGCACAGACCGGAGCCACGACAGCGCCCGGCATCGGAACGATAGCATAACAAAGGAGGGCGACTCGTGCAGAAATCATACTCGTGGCTGATTAACCCACGTACCGGAGACTACGACATCGCCAACGGCGACCCGCAGCGCGACGAGTCGTTGCAGTTTCCAGCTTATCTGCGCTTGCGAGTTACTCAAGGAGAGTGGCTCTATGCCCCAGACGACACGTACGGAAGCAATTTTCGCAACGTTCGAAAGCGCACCACTAACGTAACTCGAATACTAACCGACGTATGCACTCAGGCTCTCAATCCGTTACTGGAGGACCTGCGTGCGAATGACATTGTGGTAGAGTCGGTGTCATCTGGCAGAAACAGCGAAGAGCTTGAAATAACCATCCGAGAAAACAACGGCGAAGTCTCCTCGTTTGTTTTCGAACCAGTTGGGAGCTGACAACATGGCAATTACGATCAAAACGCCACGGCAGGTAGCTCAAGAGTACCTCGATAACCTCAAGGGTCTGCGGCCAGAGGTCAACACGGATCAAACCGATAGCGACTGGTGGGTGCGGTCTCGCGTTGTAGGCGGCACCGTTGCGGGCGTCTATGCCGACCTCAACCGCGTCAGTAACGATGCATTTCCGCAGAGCGCGAGACGCGACGCCATTGACCGACACCTCAACGTTTGGTTCGGCTCGGGTCTGCGTGATGCTACATATGCCAATGGCAACGTCGCTGCTACCGGAGCAACAGGCTCGACGGTGGTAGTCAATACGCAGTTTATTCACACGCCGACGTCGAAGGTGTACGTAGCTACCGAAACGGTTTTGTTCTCCGCTGTGACAGCCTCGATACCGGTGCAGAGCGTCAACCGAGGGCAAGATCAAAACCTGCTGACCAATACCACGCTGGCATTTTCTACGCCTGTTGCAGGGGTCAACTCTACCGTTACAGTGATTACTCCGGGCATTACGGACGGACGCAACGCCGAGACGACTCAAGAGGGAGCCGAGCGAGTGCTGACTCGCATTCGTAACCCGACACGAGGCGGCACAGAAGCCGACTACCAGGTGTGGTCGAGTGCGGCAGATAGTCGAGTGATTTCTACTCGTGTCAACCGATTTGTCTACGGCCTCGGCACCGTGCAGTTGGTCATCGCTGCCGGAACGAACGATATCGACCAAGCGATTGATAACGACGAGTCCATCGTCGTGCAGCCGTCGGAGGATCTCAAAGACACGGTGCTTGAGTACGTCGATGCTCTTAACCCGATTACTGACGTAGTTTACGTCGATGGTCCTGCTGAACTGGCGGTCGATGTTGAGGTTAAGGTGCGGTTTGTCTCCGGCGACAAAGACACACTCGTGCCCGATGCCAGCGTGACCCAAGGAAAACTCGTCGAGCGCGAGGTCATTCGAGCGCTGTACAAAACTCCTATCGGTGGGCGTGAAGTCAACGGCGTCAGCGAGGTTCGCGCGGCAGATATCGAAGAGCAGATGGACTACAATCTGAGTTCTTCGCCCTACACGGTGGGGCTCAACTACCAGATTCTCGGCGACCGGCAGGTGACGATTTCGGGCGGCTCTCCCAACATCGCCATTGCGACGAACGAGCAAGCGATACCCGGTACTATTACAATCGTGGACTTCTGAGAGGAGGGTAGCTGATGCCAACATTTTTGACGCAAGCACAGATTTATCGAGTGCTACAGCGCGAAAGCCCTCCCGATGTCTACCCGGACGGAGCGCCAGAGCAGTTTGTGTCCACTGCCGAAATGGACTCGGTAGCCGCGACCGTCGCTTCCTGCTACGAGGCGATGGAACGCATTTACGAAAACATGTTCCCTACAACAGCAGACGAACAATTGGGCGACTGGGAAAACAACGTGCTGGGCTCCACGCCTGTAGGCGCACTGACCACGGCGCAACGTCGGGCAAACCTGCTCGCGTTTATTCGGTCGCAAGACAACATCTCATATTGGACGATTCTCAACGTCGTATTTGGCTTCGTGCCTGCCGGTACGTTTGTGGAGATTCGACAACGCGCTCACAAGCACGACTTTATGATCTCGCAATTGACCGGGCCGAACTCCGGTGAGGTTTGGGGTGCCGACTGGACGTCTGGAGATCCCGCGCCTGCTGGCGTTACCGTAACGGACTCGCTGCGTACCGACCAAGCCGAGCTGATAGCATTACGAAGACACGCATACGTGTACGATGTCATAATTTGGGGCTACGAGCTTGACTCGGATGAAGAGACGCGCCTCGATGAGCTATTGACTTCAATTGAGCCAGCACGGAGCGACCAC
>Ga0180433_10012211_pt1 | contig 10072 bp, 9 predicted proteins | sample SS_ome_8_FD_132980 | JGI IMG/M metagenome (GOLD analysis project Ga0180433, IMG submission 132980) | Hypersaline lake sediment archaeal communities from the Salton Sea, California, USA - SS_1_D_1 metaG | ecosystem: Environmental > Aquatic > Non-marine Saline and Alkaline > Hypersaline > Sediment...
TCATAAAGTCTTTTGGTAAGCGAATCTTTCTCTGATTTTACGCTGGAAAACTCATCTTCAAGCTTTTTAAGGTGCTTTTGCGCAAGTATTCCTGTTTCAACATGTCCTCCTGATATTATTCCTGAACGCTCATAGATTGCACCATCAAGGGTTACCATCCTTGCTTTTCCTATTCCGACTTTCTTTGCATCAGCATGGCTGTTCACAAGTATGGTGTCTCCGAATACATACTCGACTGCGTTCCTTACCGAGCCCGGACATGAAATCTTATTCAATATCGGCTCGAAACCGCCAATCGTTTTTGATTCCTGCGCTTTAATGACATTTAGCGGTATGAATGTTGCCCTTCCTGCCCTTTCTTTTTTCAACTGCTCTATTATCTTAACAGCGCGGTCTGATTTGTCCACAACAACATAAAGAAGCCTTCCTCCTGCAGCTGCTTCTATTGCCTTTGAAAGCGACGGGTCAAACTGTATAAGGTCGGCTACTGTTCCATGTATCCCATCGCTTTTCTTTTTCATATCATCTATGCGCCTTATTGCAGGGTTCATAAGATGAGGGCTTGAACGCACCCTGTAAATAGAAGTTCTTTCCTTAAGTTCAAGAAGTTTTTTCTCAAGTTCTGATATTTCCCTGTTTGCATCCCTGGTTTCTCCAAACATGTCTTCAATCTGCTTGTCAAGATCTTCTTTTTCAGCCTTCAGATCCTCTATCTTCTTGTCAATCTCTTCAGGCTCCTCCCCATCATCTGCAAATTCTTCAAGCTGCTTTTTAAGAAGCTCAAGATGCCCGTTCTTTCCGCTTATCTCAGCATCTGTTCCGGCATTTTTCTCTTTTAGTGAATGAAGTTCCTTCTCTATCTTTGCCTTGTTATCACGAAGCTTAACTATTTCATCAACTACTTCAGCCTTTCCTTCCTTGACAAGAGGCTCTGTTTTCTTTAGTTCCTTTTCCATCCCGTCTATCTCGTTGATAAGGCTTTCAACTTTCGCTTTCTTTTCATTTATATCTTTCTCCAGTTCTTCTTTCTCATTCTTGAGCTCTCCAATTAATTCTGTCTTGTCCGTTACTTTCTGTTCAAGGGAAGAAACCTTTGCCTTTAACTCTTCAATCCTTCTTATTTCTTCAGAGCTTTTCTGCCTTTTCTGCAAGTCCCTGCTTAATTCAAGCCTTTCATCTTCAGTTTTCTTAATCTCTTTTTTAACATTCTCAAGCTCTTTGTTTGCTTTCTCAATCTTTTCAGTAATCTTCTTCTTATGCTCCTCGAATTTAGACAAATCCTTTTCATAACGCTTAACTTCTATGTCAATCAAAGTTGCCCTTGCAGATTCAAGCTTCTCCTTTGCATCCTTGTATTTTATTGCAGTATCCCTTTCCCTTCCAAGCTCTTCAAGGAAGCTTATTCTCTCTCCCAAAACAATATTAGCATCATTTATCCTTCCTTCAACAACCTCAAGCTCCCTTATCGCTTCTTTTTTCTTTTCCTCAAAATCAGAAATTCCTGCAACTGAATCTATAATCTGCCTTCTTTCCTTTCCTCCTATCCTTGCAATGCGCTGGACTTCACCCTGGGCTATGATGTTTCTTCCTGAGCTGTCAAGATTGTATTTCTTCAATGCCTCCATTATCGCTGTCCTGGTCACCTTTTTACCGTTCATCTTGTACAGTATTTTGCCGTCTTCCCTTATCGCCCTTTTTATCTCGTATTTGTCATTTCCTTCAAGCGCTATTGTAACCTCTGCAGCCTTTGAGCCCATGTGTATAAGGTCCCTAACTTTCTTTGCCCTTAGGGATTTCAGTGATTTTTCTCCTAAAACAAACCTTATGGAATCACATACGTTGCTCTTGCCGCTCCCGTTAGGACCTGCGAAACAAATAGTGCTGTCAGGTACATCTACATTGAGGTTTTTGAATGATTTAAAGTTTCTGAGCTTTAAATGGGAGATGTTAATCATGACTGTTATTTCGTGAATTAGGATTAAAAAGATTTGGCTGGTCGTCTGTTCCCGTATATTATGGCTATATATTTTCACATTTAAATCTCCTTTTTTAAATGTTTCGAACATAATTTCATATCGGTGGTGTTATGAGAGGACAGCTTTCCGCTGAAATGTTGATACTTATTACAGTTGTTTTGGCCATTGTTGCTATTGCTGCTACCCAGTTGCTGAATACTGCTGGTGATACTGCGAAAAACGTTAATGATAGTACATCTGTAATTAGTGATATGTCAATTCCTTGTTCTGATGATGCTGATTGCAAAGACAGATGTTCAAGTGGCAAAGGAAAATGCGGTAGTAATAGTATCTGCGATTGCGAATAATCCTTTTCTCTTCTTTTTTACTTTAATGCCAACATTTAAATATGTTCTACTTTATATATTAATGTGATGTTAAGGAACATGTTAACCTATGCAAAGCTTAAAAGAGTTGCAAAAGTCAACGACTTAGGCAATCTTAAGACTAAAGAGCATGAGAAAAAAAGCCTTTTGTTAACTTTGAAACTGCTTCACAATGACCCCATGGTAGAAAGTGAATGGACAGGAAAAGGGCTGCTTGCATTTGAAGACGTAAAAACAGAATGGATGGTAAAGGGAGTTATAGCATCAGCCAGAAAAGGCAGAGCTCCAAGCATGAGAAAAGCAGCAATAATACTTCTTGGTGAGATGAGAGAGCCCACATACCTAAAACACCTCTTCTCTATAGCACAGGATTCCGAAGACAGCAAGGAACTGAGGCTGGAAGCTGTACGTTCAATAGGCAAAATAGATGGTGAAGAATCATTGGAATTCCTTATGCATACCTTATGGAAAATGAGAGAGCTTCGTGGGGACATACTTATGGAAGCAATCAATAGATCAGGCGGCTCTATTGCTGGAAAGGAGATGGAATAGTTCTTCCTATATTTCTTATAACTTTGTAATCCAACTCATATTCTTTTCCTTCTACTTCACCCATAGCAGTTTGTAATGCTCTGGCAGACATCTTGAGTTTTCTTGCTTTTTTCCAGGAATAATAAACACTGATTGCTTTTTTGTCAATATAATTTCTTACTCTTTCCACGTACATAAGGGATTTTGAAAAAAAATCAGCGCCTTTCCAGCTTAAAGCAAATAATACTGCCCCTCCTGCAACAGCACCTGCGCCAACAGCAGGCCAGTGCCCTATATATGACTGGGCTGAAGCATAGATAATTTTAAGCATTAATGCACCGATTCCTATTCCAGAACCTACCTCAAGAACTTTCTTAACTGCTTTTTTGAAAACCTGGCTTGCTTCAGGGATGCTTTTCAATAATTCCATCCTGTTTTCATGCCTTTTATCAAGTTCAAGTATCTCTAATTTGTAATTTGTAAGAATCTGCTCAAGGTCTAGAAGCAGGCCTCCCATTGCTATTTTTACGCTGTCATTAAGATTTGCATCTATTTTTGCCTCATAAGGAGTTATATCATCACTTTTGTTTCTGTATTTATCAAGAAGTATTGCATTTGCTGCTATCACAAGTGTCATAGGAGTAAGCTCAATTTCTTCCAGGGAACTATCTGAGGTTTCTTCTATCTTCTCTCTTGTCTTATGAACAAGGTGGCCGGCTGAAAGAGGTCTTTCTTCTACAAGGACTCTAAGACGTGATAATTCGAGTTCAACAGATTTAGTCCTTTTTCTGTGTGTCTTCCTGGCATCTCCTTTTTCCGGAGCTTCTACCGTGGCTTTTAGCTTTCTTGACACATCCCCCACCTGTAATACATTATGTGTGGATGTGTTTTTAAAACCCCTGCAATGAAACAAACCTACCTAATTAAATGTATTTTTCCAAATCTATAACCTAAACGGTGAATTACATGTATGACGTAGGAATAATAGGAGGCGGAGTTGCAGGTTTATCGGCAGGAATGTATGCAGGAAGAATGAAATTGTCTGCAGTAATATTGACGGAATTAAGGGGGGGAACAATAACAACCACAAATGAAATCAGGAACTGGCCGGGCATATCAGATATAGACGGGGTAGGCTTTGCAAAAAAACTCGAGGAGCATGCAAAAGAGTACGATGTTGAAATAAAGGATACTTCTGTTTCAGAAATAAAGAAGAAAGATGAAGGTTTTGAAATAATCACTCCAAGCAGCTCTTATGAAGCAAAAACACTCATAATTGCAACAGGAACAGATTACAGAAAGCTTGGAATTCCCGGAGAAAAGGAATATGCAAACAGGGGAGTTCATTACTGTGCATTATGCGACGGTGCTTTTTACAAGGATAAGACAATTGCGGTTGTTGGTGGAAGCGATTCTGCTGCAAAAGAGGCTTTATTGCTGACACAATGGGCAAAAAAGATTTACATCATATACAGAAAGGAAAAGATAAGGGCAGAGCCAGTAAATCTTGAAAAAGTTGAGAAGAATGATAAAATTGAAGTGATAAACAACACCAATATTACAGAGATAAAAGGGACCGATGAAGGAGTAAACAAGGTTGTTCTTGATAAAGAATATAATGGCAGCAGTGAATTGGAGCTTGATGCTGTTTTTGTTGAGATTGGAAGGGTGCCTAAATCAGAAATTGCAAAGAATCTTGGTGTGGAACTTAATGATAAAGGAGAGATAAAGACAGACAAAGGCGCAAAAACAAATATTGAAGGTATTTATGCTGCAGGAGATGTCACTGATGCAGAATTCAAGCAGGCAATAATCTCTTCTGCAGAGGGTGTTCTTGCGGCTTACAGCGCTTATGAGTACCTTGAAAAGAAAAAGTGAGGTATAAAAACATTTTCACTGAAAAAAGTTCTTACTGCTCCTGTAGTCTAGCCCGGTTAAGGATAACGGACTCTCACTCCGTAGACCCGGGTTCGAAAGCTTTGGCCGGCTGCCAAAAATTGCCGGCAGAGCCGACAATCCCGGCGGGAGCATTTCTACTTGAAGCAGTACTGTAATTTCCTTTAAGTCATCTCAGAAGCGGATGGACATTTTCAGGAGGATATTCATCATCCTCTTCATCATCTTCATCCTCTTCATCATCTTTTTCAGATATGATCTTTATTGAAAACAGGTCAATAATCTTTTCTTCGCTTATTTTGACTCCTGAAGCTGCAACTCTCAGAGCGCTCCAAAAGAAGAAAACCGAAAGAATTCCGAAAATTATTGAAAGCCAGTTGAATATCCTTGGGAGCATCAGAAATTCCACAAGGATGTTCAGGTTTGCAAATAATATAAAGAATAAAACAGATATGACTACATTCCTCAGAAGTGCAGCTTTGCTCTTTTTCTTTGTAGTCCTTGAGAATATCTCTGATAAAGCATCGAAGATTCTCTTTATTGAGAATGCAAGCTTGACAAACGGTATCAAGGTTACTAAAACCAATACAACAAGAAGGACATGCTCAGCAAGAATAACATTTCCTAAAAAAACGAATTCAAACTGCAGCTGGCCTTTTGCAATAAGAAAGAGAAGTGCGGCTGAAATTAGATATATGATATCTTTGGCAAGTTTTCTCACTTCCGTAATTAATAGCCTGTGGAAATCTCCTCCAGGTTCAAAAGCGCTTATTACACCGATAAAATAGTCTGCAGCTTTTTTCAGGGTTTTCAGTGCTTTTGGAGGTGACTTTCTTTTTATTATTAAATAGGCTTTTTCATGTTTTTCAACTATCAGGGAACCAATAACAGAACTTATCAATACTCCTACAGATGCCACCCCCACAAGATCTATGGATGCAATCCCAACAGTCTCCTTTGCAATCAAGAGTGAGAATTCACCAAGAGGCAACATAGCCAATCCAGCAAAAAGGGATGAGCGGCCGTTTGAACTGATTAGATAGAAAGTGAATGTGACTGTAAGGAAAACTGATGCCATGAATGTACCGACCAGGATCAACGTGATATCAACAGATGCAATTAGTGCAAAAGGATCGATAAACATTCCGATCGATATGAAGAAGAAAGATGAAAAAAGGCGGTCGAATGGTTTCAATGAATGCTCAAAATCCCGGCCGTTAGGAAGAGCAGCAATCATGCTTCCTGCAAGAAAAGCTCCAATTGCCGGACTAATTCCTAGCATTGATGCTAATATGCTCATCCCAAGTCCCAATCCAATTGCAAACATTACCAGAGTGTCCTCGCTCTTGTGGCGGAGTAGAATCTCTGAGAATTTTTTGAGAATCTTCAATAGTATTACATATGTAAATCCCAGTATTACAAGAGATATTATCAGCGCTCCAATCATATCATCTGCAGTGTATGATCCTGTTTTCAATTCTGAAAAAAATGTAATCAGGAAAACAGCAATTATGTCTTCTATTATCAGAATTGCTACAAGAGTCGGGACTTCTAGACGTTCTATTAGGTTTTTCTGTTCAAGAATCTTCATCATTATTGCAGTGCTCGAGAATGAGAAAACTGCTGCAACACAAAGAGCAGTTAGCGAATCAAGCCCCAACAATACCGCGGTTTCATGCATTACAACAAACATGATGATTACGAGTATCAGACCACCTATTATCGCTCTCAATCCTGTTTTCATGAGTTTTGCAATACTAAACTCAACCCCTATCATGAACAACAACAGCATGGCCCCTATTTCAGCAAAAACGTTGATTGTAGGAAGATCAACTAGACCAAGCAAATTCGGACCTATCAGCATTCCTGCAACTAACAAGCCTGCAACAGGGGGAACCCTGAGTCTGACGCATACTAATCCGGCAATAACGGCAAAGAGCAGCACCCACCCCAGATCCAAAAATGAGCTTATTTCCATAGCATCCCCCCTATAATACTCTGCGAAATGTAATAAATATTGCTTATCCTGGTTTCACCTATACTGCATATCTAATTAACTCTTAAATAATCTTCCATCCGAGCAATTAGATTTCTACTCCACAATCCCGGTGGGAGCACATTCTATTTTTCAAATTCTTCTACTTAGATGACTATTTCTGCATTGTGGGGAAATGTGTTATTATTAGTTAATAAACATGGGGATTAATAAACTTCGCCGTACATAATATATACAGGTGAAAAAGATGAAATTTGGGAGAACAGTGAAATTTACGATGAGTGATGATTTATTGGAAGAGCATAATATTGCAGATGATGTCCGCAAGCTCAGTGAATTGATTGATCTAATTCAGGATAAGTCAGACCGCCTTTGCGTTTTTGATTTGTTGTCAAACATAAAAGGTTCCATGGGTGCCAGGAAGGCATAAAGCCTTTCTATCTATAGCTTTTTTCCAATGAGCATATTTTCTTTTAGGCAAGTTTTAATTTCTTTTTATCTTATCATCCCTTATTAGGTGAACTTATGGGTTTGAGCAAAAAAGATTTAGCAAGGAAAAAGTCTAATTTGAAAACAAAATTGGCGGAGCTTGAGGAAAAAGCAAAGATGGATCCGCTTAAGAGAGACAGAAAACTCCATGAGGAGATAGCAGAATTAAAGAAAAAGCTTGAAAAGAAATGATTAAACTACTTTAAAGAAACAGGTTCAGTTCCGTATTTCTTGAAATATTCTTCTACTTTTCCAGCAACTTCATCAGAAGGATTAAGCTTTTTGTAAGCCAAGGGAAGCAAATCAACAGCATTGCTCATCGTAATATATTTCACACCCAATTCCTTAACAGCAGCTTCAACTGTTTTTCCATCATCACGTTTCTCCATCCTGTTTGTCAAACCAATGGCTGCAATAACATCTACTTTCAGTTCCTTGAGCACCTTGATTGTTGAAATAAGGGAACCGCCAGTAGTTGTGACATCCTCCACCACAATTGTTTTTCCGCGGGGCATTCCCAAGAAATACCTGTCTTTATCCTCACCATGTTCTTTAGGCTTTCCTCTGCCCATCGGAAGCACATATCTTCCTGCGCCGTAATCCTTCTGTCTTTTTGCAAACTTATACTGTGCAATCACTGCAAGTTTTGTAGCACCTTCAGGAACTCCATAAAAACAATCAGGTTGTAATTTCTCATCCTCAACAAAATCAAGAACAAAATCAGTCAGTTTATTTGTGTAATAAACGGATTCAGTTACTGTCCTCCAGTTAACATACCAATGGGATTCTCTGCCTGATTTCAGTTTTATAGGCTTCTCAAAAAAGCCTACAACGTCATTCTCAATTACAAATTCATTGAACTTATGCTGGTCGAACAATCAAATCCCCTTATTCTTTTTTCTTGAATATTCTGCTTACTACCTGCGCATATATTATCCACAGCACGATTATCAATAAAACTCCTCCTGCGATATACCAGAGGGGGTCTAATTCACCGGTTACAACAGTAACTTCTGCTGTTCTTGTATTATAGCCAAGTTTGCTTGCTTTTACTTCATAAGTACCTTCCTGGTTTATTGACATTGTTATGTTGTGGTCTACATCATAGTCATTTCCGTTTACGTTTACAGTAGCCCTGTAAACAGGAGAACCGTCAGTACGGCTGTTAACATATATTATAAATTCCTCCCCTATCAGGGGGGTTTGCGGAACTACAGTGACTTCAAGATTTTCAAGAGGAAGTGTAGAATCCCTGATGAAATTCACTGTTGTAAAGCTGTCTCCCGTCTCCTCACCGCCAAGGTCAACAACCCTGCAGGATATGCTGTTTATACTTTCAACGAGGTCTTCCTGTGGGTCTATGTAATATACCCAGTCTCCGTTGGGTGAAACCTCTGCTTCGGTCCACCCCTCATTGTTTATTCTTATGAATACCTGCTGAGAACCAACTTCAGAAACAGATTTTCCGCTTACGATAACCTCTTTGTATCCGACTGTTTCACCTTCTTCAGGAGTCTCAATCGAACATGCTCTTTCAGTATCGTGAACATAAACATAGCCGTCATATGAGCCGAAATAAACTTTTTTATCATAATACAAAGGTTTTCCAACCCTGTCCGTTGCAGATGCTTCCCATACTCTTTCACCGCTGTCAATCATAAGCCCGTAAACGCTTCCATCCGTTGAGCCTACAAAGACAACGGGCTCTCCTCCGATAACTCCTGATTCAGGTTGTTCAACCACTGAAGATCCTATCTTCGTCTTCCAGTCGATACTTCCGCTGTTTTCACTAACCGCGTAAACATAGCCGTCATTGCTTCCGAAATAAACTGTTCCTGAATCAACAAGGGGCGTGCTTAAAACCCAGCCATTTGTTATCACGCTCCACCTGTCATATCCTCCTGAAAGGGTTATGGAGTGCATCCTGTCATCCAAAGCACCGAAATAAATAGACTGGCCTGAAATCACAGGAGAAGACTTCCAGAGATTCTCATTTATCTCTTTTGTCCATTGAACATTTCCGTTTAAATCACTCCTTACGATAAAATTGTCAACACCGAAAATCATGTAGCTGTCGCTGAATACTGGTTTTGTGTATGTTCCTTCGTCCATATAGATAGCACTTGCAGAACCGCTTTCTACCTTATATATCCCGTTTGCTGTTGCAACATACAATCCTTTGGAATTTTTTCCTGCTGCATAAACCGTCGTTATATTCAGGCTGTTAAAATCAAAAGTCCAGCTTTCAGCTCCATTCGAATCAAGGGCAGTAACTTTTCCGTCTTTAGTAAGTACAATAAGCCTGTTGGAATAAACAAGTGTATCAACAGCATCTCCGACCTCTGTTTTCCATGCAACCTGGCTGTTTGCTTTATTGAGCGCATAAACATTACCGTCCCCAGATGCTATGATTATCCTGTCATTGAAAACAACAGGAGAAGTTCTTGCTTCTCCTCTTATGTCAACATCCCAAAGCAGTGATGAAAAGCAAACAGAAACAAGAAGCAGAAATGAAAAAAGATGGAGTGCTCTCATCAGCTCAACCCGTTAAAAGAGAATCATGTTTTCCTTCATCCAGTTCCTTAATTATCTCTCTGGGGTTTTTTCCTTCCACTGTAAGTCCAATGCTTACGCATGTTCCGCAGATTTCCTTAATGGTCTGCTTAAGGTCTGTTCCGAGGGAGTTTGTCTTTGACTTTGCCATTTTGACAATTTCCTCAAGCTTTACATCTCCTGCAGGCGCTTCCCTGTTTCCTGCGCCCTTTTCTATTCCGGCTGCTTTTTTAAGAAGCTCGGACGTCTGTGGTGCACCCACTTCA
>Ga0180433_10012212_pt1 | contig 10072 bp, 9 predicted proteins | sample SS_ome_8_FD_132980 | JGI IMG/M metagenome (GOLD analysis project Ga0180433, IMG submission 132980) | Hypersaline lake sediment archaeal communities from the Salton Sea, California, USA - SS_1_D_1 metaG | ecosystem: Environmental > Aquatic > Non-marine Saline and Alkaline > Hypersaline > Sediment...
AGATTGAATTTAAGGCCGCGCAAAAGGCTGGGTTTTGCCTCTCCAGCAGAGGCTTTTGCAGAAAGGTGCTCCAGATGGTAATATTAGTTAAGTTTGTTGCACTTGCTATTACAATTCACATTTTGTATAGAAAAAATATAAAATCTAAGTGAGGTTTACGATGAAACAGCAAAAAAAATATAGTTTAATATTAGCAGGAGTTTTGTTTGTAGGTATGGCAAGCTTATCATATGGTCAAGGAAGAACTGAAAAGATTTTTGCTCGCAATTGTACGGAGATTTTTGAGTTTCTTGAGTGGTATAAGAACCATGGCGAGAACCAAGGTAGAGACTTTAAAAAGCTGGGTTTAATTTTATCTGAAGATTGTAGATATATTGCTGAAATAAGAGGAAAAAGATTGCGAATTTTTTCTGTGCAGCAGCTTTTACTTGCATCATTTAATTGGCGACCGCAAGGAAAATATACTTATCGTTGTGATTCTATTGATGGAAAATATGCCTTTGTAAAAGAAGGTGCTGTCTTGTCAGTTGCTGGTTCTGATAGTACTAAACTAATAGCAACTTTTAATTTTGATGACGAAACAATGGGCAACTTATTGAAAAGTCTGACTTCACTGTTTTTTACCCAAGAAAATCACAATTATGGTTATGATGAATCCAAAAGAAGAAAAAGAGATTCAATAGAAAATAGCAGCAGAAATAAAAGGGCAATATCCCGAGATAATTGGGATATAGTAGATGATTTACCTGAAGGAGGGAAGACAGAAAATACTTTTGCTTTCAATTGTATGAAGATTAAGGAGTTTCTTAAGTGGTATAAGAGCCAAGGTGAACACAACGGTAGAAGCTTTAAAAATTTGGGTTTAACGTTATCTGAAGATTGTAAATACATTGTTGAAAAAAGAAGGGAGAGATGGCGAATTTTTTCTGTAAAAAAAGAGATTTATTTAACAAGGGGATTTATACTTACATCTTTTTTGAAAGAAGATTGGCGCATAAAAAAGAGAACCTTTTATTGTGACTCTAGAGATGGGAAATATGCTGCTATAAAAACAGGATCAAATTTATTGGTTGCTCCTTCTAATAGTAGTGAAGTAATCGCAACGTTTGATTTTCAAAACAGAAAAATGGCCGGTTTTTTAAGAGGCTTTATAACTAAAAGACTTTTTCCAGTACTAGTTAAGAACCATGAATCCAGAAGAAGAGAAAAGAAGGAGAAAAAGAGAATTGAAAAAAGGTGTATAAGACGTAATTCTAATGCTTCTGCAAATAGAAGAAGAAGTGAATTTTTGGTCGAGATTGAATCTAACAATGGATGCCCAGATATGTGTATTATCCAATAAAAAAATATAATCTAACGGAGAATTTCTTATGAAAAAGCATAAAAAGTTTAGTTTTGTGTTTGTAGGCATTTTGTTGTTTGGTATGACAAATTTATCATATGGCATGAGGGAGAGGAGAAGGGAAAAAAGTGTTTGGGAAATAATATTTCCTTGTTTGTCTTTGGGGAGAGCTTTGGTTCGTTTTGCTGACCAAACAAGAAGAGATATAGAAGCAAGAATAGAACAATTAACCGAGCAGGCAAGAGAGGAAGTGACGGTTTTTCTAAGGGCAACGCAAGCTGTGCTTGAATGTATGATAGAAAGGCATAAGGCTGAACGCAGAGAAAGAGCTGAGGCAAAGAAAGCCAAACTAATAAAGAGAGGGGTTCAAGAGGTAAAAAATGATTTAGCAACAAGAATTGGATACCTGCAAGAACCTGAAAAAGAATCGGTAACAATAAATATTATAACTAAGCAAAACATTATTGTGCCTCGTATCTTATTAGTATGATAAATAAATTGTGTTTTGAGTTAAAAGAGTTTGCTGGTCATAAGCATTCGAGCATAAGATAGAAAAAGAATGGAGCAATAAAGAGGAAAAAAAAGATGCCCCATTGTGGGTTATATGTTTGCAAGAGCTAATGTAATGTGCATAATGGTAAGCGGTAAACGTCAAGATCATTGTGTTATTTTATAGTGTTTTGCTTGGAAATCTTCCTGAGGTAAATAAGTAAATTACAATAAAGCTTGCTTTGTGAAATATCTGGTATAGCTATAAAAATAATTATTTTTTTGTTTAACTTGTGAGATACGTAATATTCTCTTTATCCTAAAAATGGAATATATTTTCTATAACTTTCTAAGTAAGGGGAGAAAGAGGGATGTGTCAAAATAAACTTGCCATAAAAGCTTTTTGTGCTGTTCTTTTTTTTATAGCAGTTGGATTATTTACCTATTCTTTTATCAGATCTAATCATATTCCAATGAAAGTTCTATTTGGAAATCCAGAAAAGTCAGGGCCAGCTATCTCACCTGACGGGAAAAAACTTGCTTATATTGCGCCGATTAATGGAATAAGGAACGTATGGGTAAAGACCATTGGGAAAAATGATGATCAGCCCGTAACAACGCAGCAAGAGCGGGATATAACTTCTTGTTTTTGGTCTTATGATAATGAGCATCTTTTTTATCAGCGAGATAAAGGGGGTGATGAAAACTTTCATTTGTATATGGCGAATATAAAAACAAAAGAACGACAAGACATAACACCATTTGATGACACAAAAGTTATGCTTGAATGTTATAGAAAGCAATTTCCTGATGAGATGCTGATTGCTATGAATAAAAGGGATAAAAAAGTATTTGATGTGTATCGTTTTGACCTAAAAACAAAAAAATTAGATTTAATAGCGCAAAATCCTGGAAATTACTCAGATTGGATAGTTGATTGGCAAAACAAAGTAAGGGGTGTGCGTCAGAATAATAAAGATGGGGGGTATGAAGGGCTTGTGAGAGATGATGAAAAAAGTGAATGGAGAAAGCTTATATTATGGGGCTTGGAAGATAGCTCAAGTGGATTTATTGGATTTTCAAAAGATGGAAAATATATGTATGCGCGTGATTCTAATGGAGCAAATAGCTTGAGGCTTGTCTCAATAGATGTAAAAACAGGGAAAAAGAAAGTTATTTTCCAAGATCCGGAATATGATTATGGGGCTTTGGTAAGAGATAGAGATTCAGGAGAACTTCTTGCCGGAACGGTGCGAAAGGCAAAAAAAGAGTGGCATTTTTTTGATGAAAATTTTGAAAAAGATTTAAAATTAGCCATGATGCTTGATGAGGGGGAAATTGGAATACGCAGTAAAGACAAAGATGATAAAAAATGGATAGTTTTTTTCTTAAAAGATAATGGTCCAGTATCGTATTGGATGTTTGATCGAGAAACTAAAGATGGTGTATTTTTATTCTATACCAAACCTGAGTTGAATAAATATAAACTTGCCAATATGGAGCCGATTTTTTATTTTGCAAGAGACGGTTTAAAAATACATGGTTATTTAACTTACCCTGTTGATAAAAAAGCAAAAAATTTACCTATGGTTTTATTTGTCCATGGTGGCCCATGGGTCCGTGATTCTTGGGGATATAGCCCTATTGTGCAGTGGCTTGCAAACCGTGGCTATGCCGTATTACAAGTTAATTATAGAGGTTCAAGTGGCTATGGTAAAAAGTTTTTAAATGCAGGAAACAAGCAGTGGGGTGCCAAGATGCATGATGATCTGGTTGATGCGGTAAACTGGGCGGTTGAACAAGGTGTTGCAGATCCAAAACGAGTTGCTATTTATGGTGGTTCATATGGTGGATATGCCGCACTAGTGGGTGCAACTTTTACTCCAGATTTATTTAAATGTGCTATAGATATTGTTGGTCCAAGCAATTTGATAACACTGTTAAAGTCAGTTCCTCCATACTGGAAAATTTTTCTCGAAAGAATGTATAAAAGAGTGGGGCACCCAGAGAAAGAAGAAGAATTTTTAAAATCACGATCACCTCTTTTTAAAGCTGACAAGATAAAAATTCCAGTGATGGTAGTTCAAGGGGCCAATGATCCTCGGGTCAAGCAGGCAGAAGCAGAGCAAATAGTCCAGGCCATGAAAAAAAATGGCGTTGACTATGAGTATCTGCTTTTTGAGGCCGAAGGTCATGGCATACGCAAAGAAGCTAATAGAATGAAGTGTTATGCTGTATTAGAAAAATTTTTGAAAAAACATATGAGCTAATATTTTACAAAAAAATAGGCTCCAATTTTTAATCTATAATATAGGTTGCAAATGGAGCCGTTTTTTGTTTATTGTTTCATCCTTAGCAGAAACTTAGGAGCTCTTATTTTTTTGTCGCCATATTTTTGTCTTATTTCAAAATCTTTGTATTTATTTAGCATATAATTTATCCTTTCATCCAGGTCTTTTTTAGCTTGTAATTTACCCAATTTAGCTTGTATTTTAGCTTGTAATAGAGGGGATAGAGCTTCGGGGAATAGTTCTATTATTTTGTTTATAATTAAATTAATGACTTCGTTGGTAGATTTGTATTCAGTTTCAATTGGTGTTTTTGAACTGCTTTCAGTGTTCCACCCTCTATTGCCCAATTTTGTTTTTGAGACTTCTAAAAATATTTCCTCGGGTTTATGTGTGTATTGATTTATTTTTAAAGTTATATTCATATAGGTTTTATCTTCATTTAGGGGGCAACTGAATATGTAGCGTGTTGAAATTTTCGGGTCTTCTGGTCGTATGAATTTAGTAATTTCTTTATCGTATTTTATTTTTTTCTTTGGAGTATTTTGTAGTGCTCTAAGGGCTTTAATCAAATAATGATTACGTGCGCGTTCTTCAAATGACATTTTAGGCAACATGCCAAATGAATTGACTGTTATGGTAAGCATGGTTATGATCGTTATGAATAATATTTTCTTCATATTTTTTCTCCTAAAAAAAGTTATAAATTTAATATCTTTTATCATAAAAGGGAGCCTGAAATAACTTAATCTATGTAAAACTATTTCCCTGTATAGAGCTCCCTTTGGTATTTTTTCCTTTCTTCAATATTTTCAAGCTCCTGCTTTAGGAGTCGTTCAAATTTAGGAAGATGTAATACTATTTCTTTTGTAATCAAATCAATGAATTGTTGAGTAGAAGGGTAGACATTAGTGCTGTGTATTGTATCTCTTTTTTTCATTTTGGCGTAGTGATTTCTAAAGGCCCTTTGAAAAGAAGTGTAAACAATATATGTTATCTCTGGGGTTATTTCTTTTTGTGCTATTTTTATAGCTACTAATTCTTTTTCTTCTGGGTCTATTGCGAGAATTATATCTTTTATCTTGCCTTTAAAGGATATGGCGTAGTTTTTTATTTTCGTATCCTCGCTCCCTATTTTGATTTTTTTAGGTGTTGGTTTGCCTTTGAGTTGTATCTTTATTTTCCTTCCTTTTTTTGTTTTAGGATAATGTGCAAGCCTTTCCAAGGTTTTTTTTAGGGGTTTATTGTATGCATCCTCCTTGTCCTTAATGGCTAACGAACTTGCTACTATAAAAAGCATAGATACGGTTAATAATATTTTCTTCATGTTTTCTCCTTTTTGGTAATAATATTTATTTCTAAATTTATAATAGCAAATTGTTTTTTTGAAGATCAAGGGTTGTAGGGGTTTTTCTTGTACAAAAGCTTCATATATGGCTTTTTTTAAGGGATTTGAAAATATTATTCTTCTTAAGAGGATAACTTTATAGACATGGAGGTAACGATTTTGTTATATCTGAATCAAGAAAGAGAAAGTATTATCTTTTATAGAATAATAATAGATAATAAAAGTAAAGAAAGTGAGGAGTATTATGTCTGGGTTTATTGCTAATCTTGCAGAAAAATTTAGCATGCGGTGGCTTAAATTTACAGATTTAGGTAAAAGAAAAAATTTAGCTATATTTGATTTTTCAAAATTTTGGTGGTCAGTATTTGTAAAAAGAAAACTGCTGTTTGTAGTTATCTTATCAGGAAGAATTTTTGCCAGTATTTTTATTACATTACTTCCAATTTTGATAGGTTATGCGATTTCAAGTATGAAGCTTTCATCCTTTACCTATCTTTTTGTGGCAGGGGTTTTAATTGACTCATGGCGATATTATACCGTTGTGCTATGTTCCAAATTTGTTGCGGGCATAATATCTGGCATGAGATATAGTGCCTATAAATTTTTTCTTACTGTTGATCCTATATATCATTCTGAACGGTCTACGGGTGAGCTTTTTGGGAAAATTGAACGGTGTGCATTTGCCTATGAAGAGCTTATTGATGCTGCTATATATGATATTTTACCAATTGTTATAGGGGTGACTACTGTTATTATTTCATTTTTTACCATAAACTGGTCTATGGGTTTCCTCGCCTTTATTTTTTTGATAGCGCTATGTGCATTTAATGCAATAGTGGTATTATTTAATGGCCTTGCATTTGAGCAAAAAGTGATCAATTCAGATGATTCTGTAAAAGCTTATAGTATGGAAAGTTTAATTCAGATTCCATTAATTCGTTCTGCGTTTGCAACCAATGAGGTAAATAAGGAGATAGAATCAAAAAACAGACGATTTATGGCAATAGATGGGACGTATTATATTTCTTTTCATACGATGATGTTTCTCTCTCGTACGTTTTATGCGCTCAGCATTATGATCTTAGGGTGGTATATTGTTTCAATGGTTAAATCGGGATCTGTTTCTATTGTAAAAGGTTCTGCATTTTTAATCACCTATATACATGGGACTTATCACATTATTAAAATTGGAAAACGAATACAAAAATTTGTTCGCAGTATAACTCGTATAAAAGATTTGTTTAAGTTTATTAGAAATTTTGGTAAAAAATCATTTCCGGTTTTGAAAGGAGATAAGTGCGAGACTATTGAATTGCCAACTGATGATGTTATCTCTGTACAAGCGTTTGATTTACATTTTGCGTATAAAGAAGCGAGAATTTTTGACGGTCACAACTTAGATATTATAGTTCCACAAGCCCAAGAGAATAAATTGTATGGGATTATTGGGCCATCAGGTACTGGGAAAACAACATTTATATCAATCCTTGGGGGGCAATTGCATCCTGATCATGGATATGTAGAAATAAATGAAATTCCAGTGTATGAAATAAATGATAATATACGGCGTCAAATAATTGCACTACAAGGACAATCTGCAACTAGTTTAAGTGGGACACTCAAATATAATCTTTTATTAGGGATTCCAAAAGGGATATCTTTATTTAATGATGAGTATATGATCCATATTTTAGAACGTGTAGGTATTTGGGAACTTTTTAAAGACAAAGGTGGAATCTATTCTATGATTGGCGAAGGAGGTTTGAATTTATCTCTTGGTCAACGCCAAAGGTTAAATTTTGCATCTTTATATTTGCGAACAAAATATTACAGGCCATTACTCGTTATGATCGATGAACCAACTAGTAGCTTGGATGAGGTAAGTGAACAAGCAATTACTGAAATGGTTGACGAGATTGCTGAGAATGCGCTTGTTTTTGTGATTGCCCATAGACTCGGCACATTGGATCAGGCCGTTGGGATACTTGATTTTTCTCTTTTGGAACAAGAAAAAGATATGATTTTTTACTCTCGTGATGAATTAATGAAAAAATCAGAATTTTATCGTAAATTAAGAACAGGTGAAGTTGCTATCGAAGAGTGAATCACAGTTAAAAACTTTTAGTATTTTGAGAAAATCTCTTATTTGGAACATTAAAATTTAGCAAAAATGGATATTTGGAAAACGTTGATTAATAACTTGTTTTTGTTTTTTTATTAAAGTATGCTTTAATAAGCGCTAAAAAAAGAAGGTGTTATTAAAGTTTTCTTTATTAAGGATTTTTGTGAATAGAAGTGGAAAATATGTTTTGCAAATGGGGCGTTACAAGGCTTTTGTTCCTTCGCTACTACCTCCCAATCCGCCAATAAAAATAGAGGGAGAGCTTAAGAAATTATTGGAGGATGCAAAATTGCTTTTGGCAAGATTTGATGGCATTGGATATGCTATTCCAAATGATGATCTTTTTATTAGTATGTATGTGAGAAAAGAGGCTTTATTGAGTGCTCAAATTGAAGGGACTCAGGCTTCATTAGAAGACGTTTTTGAGTTTGAAAAAGGTATAGAATTTAAAAATGTTAACGATGTAGAAGAAGTTATAAACTATATTAAAGCAATGAAGTATGGATTAAAAAAATTAAAAGATTTCCCCATGAGTCTTAGGTTAATGAAAGAGTTGCATGCAATTCTTCTTAAAGGTGTAAGAGGTACAGAGAAAACTCCTGGTGAATTTAAAAGGAAACAAAACTGGATAGGGCCAGCAGGTTGCACGTTAAAAGATGCAACATTTGTCCCACCTTCTCCACACGATACAATAATAGCAATGAATGATCTTGAATCATATATGTATCAAAAATCTGAATTGCCTAAATTAGTCGATTGTGCTTTGATTCATTATCAGTTTGAAACAATACATCCCTTTTTGGATGGTAATGGGCGATTGGGAAGACTTCTCATAACTTTTTATCTTTATTGGAAAGGAATTTTAAGTAAGCCTTTATTATATTTAAGCTACTATTTAAAAAAGAATAGGCAGGAATATTATGATCGTTTGGAAATGGTTAGGAAAACTGGTGATTATGAACAATGGGTTAAATTTTTTCTCAAGGGAGTTATAGAAACATCTCAATCAGGTATTAATGATGCAAAAGAAATATTACAGCTGAGAAAAATTGATTTGAACCGTTTGGTAGAAAAAAAAGTTTCTTCATCTTATGCAGCAATTTTTTTGGATAGATTGTTCTATATGCCTTGTGTGAATACAAAAGATGTTCAGCATTATTTTGATATAAGTTACCCAGCAGCATCTAGTTTGATAACAACATTTGAATCCCTTGGAATTTTAAAAGAAATTACAGGAAAAAAACGGGGCAAACAGTTTGTGTATAAAAAATATTTAGATATTCTTGCAGAAGGGACTGAACCATTATAGTTTTGTAAAAAGATAACTTTGGTGATGTTGTATAACGAGAGATTTTTTTTATGAAAGAATTATTGTTAGGCTTTATGATAATCGATCTAACCCATAGCTTATGTCCAGATATTCCCAATTGGGAAGGGACAAATGGTTTTTTTGAGCATATTGATGTTGATTATGAGAATGGTGTGCGAATAATGCGTTATGAAATGTTTGCAGGAATAGGGACGCATATTGATGCACCAGGTCATTATGTTAAAGGGGGAGCCTGTATTGGCGATATTAGTCCTGAAAAGCTTTTTGTTAAAGCGTGTGTAATTGATATGAATGAGCAAGTGCAAGATAGTGGAGATTTTTTTATTTCTTGTGAAGATATAAAAAACTGGGAAGAGATAAATGGAGAAATAGAAAAAGATAGTTTGGTTTTATTTTATACGGGATGGTCAAAACGTTGGTCCGATGTAAAAAAATATCGCAATATTGGTGATGATGGAAAAATGCATTTTCCTGGTATAAATGAGCAAGTTGCGGGTTTGTTAATAGAGCGAGATGTCGTTGGTATTGGGATAGACACGCTTTCTCCTGATGGGGGAGATTATAGTTTTCCGGTGCACAAAAAAATATTAGGGGCCCATAAATATGTACTAGAAAATGTTGCACATCTTGATAAGATGCCGGCTATTGGGGGGTATGTTTGTGTCGCCCCATTAAAACTAAAAAATGGTACAGAGTCTCCGGTAAGAATTTTTGGTTTTATAAAAAAATAAGACGGGAGCTTATTCCCTTCTTACAATTTTATTAGTATGGCTTTGTTATATAAATAGAGCGTACTTCGAGATCTTCAGAAATAGTAAGTTCTTCTTCTTTTTCTATTTGGTCTTCCTTTTTTGTGATAATATCTTCGAGAGCCAAAAGGAAAGCCAGAAAAGATATCGTCATTTTCTTCCTTTATTCTAGATTTTCTTATGTTTGGTTTCTTTGATTTGTTGACCTTTCTCTACGAGGGTTTCTTAGTCTAGTCTATCAAAAGAAGACATAATCTTTTTGTACCAAAATGCCTGACATATAAGTAGGAGTTTTCAAAATACTTGAAAACAATCTCTAGAAAAAAGATTTCGAAAAATTTTTGACTGTGTTTTTAAGCTTCAATTTTCAAAGTTTGTTGCAATATTTTAAAAAGCAACACGCA
>Ga0180433_10012213_pt1 | contig 10072 bp, 9 predicted proteins | sample SS_ome_8_FD_132980 | JGI IMG/M metagenome (GOLD analysis project Ga0180433, IMG submission 132980) | Hypersaline lake sediment archaeal communities from the Salton Sea, California, USA - SS_1_D_1 metaG | ecosystem: Environmental > Aquatic > Non-marine Saline and Alkaline > Hypersaline > Sediment...
CCGCGTCCACAGATGCGAATGCGGATTGGAGATCGACAGAGATCTGAATGCTGCGATAAACATAAGAGAAAAAGCTTTGAAGCAAATAGGGCGGGAACCGCCCGAATCAAAGCCTGTGGAGAGTAGCGCCGCTGCCACGGCGAATGCCGGGGCAAGCGCCGCTCCGTGAAGCAGGAAGCCCCGTCCTCTAAAGGCGGCGTGAGCCGCCGATAGGGCGGGGTAGTTCACAGCTTTCGTCCTGATCGCGTTCCTGATATACTCCTCGTCGACAAAGGAAATGTGATCCAAAAGGTCAAGGGGATTCTTGACATCTATCCGACACTCCAAGATCTGATTGCCGAACACCTCTGCCTGCACGGGATCCGGCGTGACATAGGCGCCGGGCCCGATATCGCCGCGATACTGTCTTGCCCGAAAGATGCTCAAGCCCTCGAAGAAAATGTCTTCCGCGGACTGAGTGCCGTGATATACGGGATCTGGAAACGCCGAATCCGCACACAGGCGTTCGGCTTCGGACCTGAGGACGATATGCCTGTCGCGCTGGCCAAGCAGAGAATCCTGAGCGTATTTCGCAAGTCATGAAGGCATCGAAATCCCCCTTCTACGTGCCGGCACTCGTCGTGAAGACATAGCGGAACCATCTTGCTCGACCGCCGGGAAGAGTATATTCGGGGACGACAATCATCTGCGTCGGCGGCAGGGCCTTCTTGATGTCCTTGGCCATGTCGTACCAAAGCGAGCTATAGTCCTGATAGAGCTGCTGGAACTGCGACTGAACCGCTTTGGAACGGTCGGGATCCTCGCCGAATATGATCGCCTTTTCCTGAAAGTTGAGGCCCATGACGAGGCGCCGCATGGCGTGCACGGCGGCGACCAGGAGAACTCCGTAGTCCCAGTAGGGGGGAGACTGTTCGACCGAATTGTAGTACCACGACGAGGGCGGAATGGCGTTCATCGCCCTCAGCCCCTCCACGACAAAGCTCGCAAGCTCTTCGGGGCTGAAATAGGCGAAAGTATAGCCCGCCATGATCTCGTCGGTGTCCTTGGGCGCTTCCTCGAAAAAGATGTTGCCTTGATAGTCTGCCATCCAGCCGTCGTCCATGAGCATGCCGTTCTTCCTGACCAGCGGCTTCGGGTCCTCGAGCCAGTTCTTGTAGGCGAAATTGAACTTCGCGGCGTCGGGAGTCCTCAGACCCTGTTCCCAGTACAGCGGAATGTGCTGGGCCTCGTAGACAAAGTCATTGGTCAGCGCGTTCATGAGCGTGGCCATGCGGTCCGTGACGTCCCAGCTGGAAGCCCCTCCGGTGAACTGGAGGAACGCGTCCATCGTAAACACCTGCCAGTAGGAGGTCTCCTGCCTTTCATCGCCGTCGGAGGTGAACTTGAAGCTCCACCTGTCGTAGTATTTGCCGGGCGGCAACGACATGGGCACCGGCCAGTCCACGTAGTAGAGGCCAATCCGCTCCTTTGTGGCCGTAAGCGAAGCCATTTCAGCTCCGTCTTCCTGCAGAAGGGTGACAACCGGGGCGTCAGGCATCTGGTCGTAGAGCTGCCCATTGTAGACGAATGTGCGATACAGCCGGACAATTTCGCCCTGAATCGCATTGGTTCGGTCCTGGACTGGCATGGGACCCCCTAAACTGCCTGGTACGACACCTTGGACGTCGCTGTGATGTTCGCCATACCTGTTTCGACAAGCAAAAAGCTGTCGTTGTCAAAGTCGAACGGGTCAGTAACGACATACGTCAGACTGGTATCGCCGGCCTCGAAAATGAGAACGTATTCCGTGCCGACGTCGGCAGCCTCGTCGGATGTGAGAACAACACCCTGCTGATCCGCGGTGAACCCCAGCAACGGACCCGCAGTGCTGTTCTTTCTCACGGGAACAAAGGGGTTCGACGCATAAAAGTTCATGACCAGGCCGCACGAATTGGAAATCGAAAACAGCTTGGTGGTGCCGTCATAGTTGACCGTAAATGTCATGCCCAGATCGCTGAAAGCCTGATTGGCGTCAAGCTGCGCCTCAAGATCGGCTGCGATCCCGGCCGCATCGAAATGGAACTGCTCGGTCAAGTCGATCCGCTGCGGAACCGATCCGACAACCCTGATCCAGAATCTGTCGGTAATGCCCGTCACAACCGAAGCCCCGGTGACTTTCGAAATCGTGATGTCGCGAGCGTTCGCGCCTGAAAAGCTCAAGGCGATTTCCTTTGTGCACCAGGGATTCTTCGCCAGATATACCCGATGGACAAGTCCGGTTCCGCTGATGTCCTGCACCTCGCGACTGACCAGAATCCGCTGCGACAGAGCCTGTCTGTCTATTCTATTGACGAGATTCGCAACCTCGTCCGCATACTTTGTAAACGGCATTGTTGTTCCTCCATGAAAATATGGAATTCCACAATGCTATTTCCCGGCACTCTCGGCTTATTCCTGCCTGTTCACCAACTGACCCTGTTGACCCTGACATGCCGATCTTCCCGATCTTCCCTGTAGGACTCCCTCCTAAATTCGTCAATTTCACGCCCGGGATTGCCATAGTCATAATCGTCGTCTCCCGAACCGGAATCCGGGGCCTCCTGCGGCCTTCCGTCAGAAGCCAAGGCATCGTCGGCCTCAAACGGGTCGCGACCGGCAGAACGCGCCTGTTCGATTTCCGCCTCGCGCTGTTCCACTCCCTCGAATATCGCGTCCATTTCTCCGCGATCGTCGTGCAACACGTCCATGTCGCCCATCTCCCTGAATCTGCGGGGAGCCCTGTTGACGGACGCGCGCCTGAGGCGTCCCACATTCGGATCGCCATAGCCGTCGTCGTAGTCGTCGTAGTAGTCGTCGCTATAGCGACCTCTTCTGGAGCGGGACCTGATTCCGCGCCTGAATTCGCGAGACTCCGGCAGCTCCTGCGCCTTTCTGACTCTCGGCTCGACATCGAACCGCGGCATTGGATCGTCGGGATGGCGGGAACGGCTCCTCGAACTCTCGTGGTGCCTCGGACGGTCGTCATAGTCGTACTCGTCGCCCGGCTCTCCGAACCCGATATCGTCATAGACGTCGTCAGCATGGTCGTACACTTCTACGCCGCCGATGTCCTGCTCCATCCTCAAAAGCCGCCGCTCAGTCTTTTTCAGACGGTCCGAGGCCTCTTGAGAAGTGACAAATTTCACAAGACCTTTTTGAATCGCCTCAAAAAGATCGCTGCTGCGTTTGAGCTTGGCAGACGGGATCCTGGCAAGATTGTAGGAATCTCCAAACCTCATTCTGACGTCGATATCGGGAAGCACCAGTTGTCCTCCCGACATATTTGCAATGAACATCTGCGGCCCGGCACGAAGCATGCCTTCTTTCTCCATGGCGACAGCTTCGGATCTGCCTAGAGGCCGCTGAGAAACCTGTGCCGCAGGATCATTTTCGTCGACACCTTCCAAGAACTTGTAGAATTCCTCGACGGAACATATTCCCTGCGACTGAAAAGCGCCCGCCTGTTCAGGCTTTTCATCAACGGCGCTCTCCTCTACTCGAGGCTTCTCCTCGAGATCCATGCCTATAAGCTGCGGTCCGCGCTCTCCAAAGCTCGGCTTCGGAATTCCTTCGGGTCTCGACGACAAAACTGGATCGGATTCGAATTCCAGCCCGAGCTCAAGCTGTTCTGGCACCTTTTCCCTGTGAATGAACTGTTCGGGATGTTCCGCCAGTTTTTTCTGCGTTTCAGGAGGCAGGCTTGTCTCGATCCTTTCCGCAATCTCGTCCCGGCGCTGCTCCGTCCCGGACTCTACGGAACTCGATTTTTCAGGAGGAGCTGTCGCGGCGTCCCGCGCCTGAAACGAAAGCACCTTTTTCGAGATGTCCACATTGCCGACGCTACCTACAAGATCGAGCTGCGCCTCGTATTCCAGATCTCCCGCCACCACAGGCGTTTCAAGCCTGTCTCCGGTCTTGCCCTCCCCCTGTTCCTTTTCGGCCTTCTGCACCGTGCCGCTTCCCCGAATCAGCCATCCCTTGCCGACAGCCTGCCTGTCGCCGATTTCGAGGGTCATCACAGATCCCGGCTCCAGCTTCGAAGCTATTTCGGGAGGAACATAGATTTCGACGTCTTCAAGTTCCATTCGCGTCTCCTCAGGGCTGAATCTCGGCAAGCCGCGCAGCCACGCGCTCGGCGGCGTGACGCCACGTGAAACCGTTCACGATTCGTTCGCGGCAACGATCGGCGCGCTCAGCAAGGTTTTCCCTGTTTTCATACATCGCTTTCATCATTTCGGCCGCACGGTTGACGGCCTTGTCCGAATAGTCCGCGAATTCCATTCCGTGGTAGAACGGGCTTATCCACTCGATCGACTTGTCGACGGAAATGACTTGGTCGGGTTCCAGCAGCATCGCCACGGTATCGTCGAGAAACATCTCGTGGCCACCGTGGTACGACGTCAGCAACGGCGTCCCGCTGGCTGCCGCCTCGCACGCCGGAAGTCCCCAGCCCTCTCCCCTGCTGAACAGGGCGAACGCGTCGGCGGAGTTGTAGAGGCGGGGCATCAGGAACGTGGGAATGACCTCGTCCACCAGGACGAGATGGGGCCTGTCCGACTGCCGCTCTCCCGCGGTAACCCTCCTGATATCGTCATATATCTGTTTCGACATGCTGGTCTGTCCGACATATCTCGAAACCATCACCAGACTGACGTCGTCGGCAGAGGTGAAAGCCCTGACATACGCCTTGAGAAGGACATCGAACGCCTTGCGCCAATTCCAGTTGAACACGGACAAAAAAGTAAACTCCTTGGTGCCGCAGTCAAAATAGACGGTCTGCTCCGCGGGCCTGTATTCCTCCTCGTCAACGCCGAGAGGCATGATCCTGACGTCGCGGTTCAAGCCCGAATCGACAAACACCCTGCGGTTCCACTCGCACGGCACCCAAATCTCGTCGGCCGCCAAAAGCCGCTGCACGAGCAAATCGTGAATCCGGTTTTCGGTCTCCATCATGGTGTACGCAATCGACCTGCCGACATGACGGCCGGGCACGTTCGTCGCATAAACCTTGGGACTCTGTGCAGGAATGAGATTGTGGGACAGCCCGACTAGACGCTGACGCACTTCGGACTCGACATCCATCAACGTCGATACGAGTGTCGGTTTGACTTGAACGCCAAGCCTGGAAAGATTGAAGCAGTACTGCCGGTTCATATTGGCATAGCCCCCGCCGTCAAATATCGGCCCCTCCCAGAAGACGCACGTCTGACTGGCGCTGGCGAGCTGGGCGACAACGTCGGTATGCGACGCCTTCACGGCCTTCCAAGATATCCTGCCGGCGTCGTCGAGCACGGGCTCAAGCACTTCTACGAGCTCTATCTGTTCCGCAGCCAAGGCCCGCTGAATCTGCTCGTCGTGAAAGATGTCCGCCTCGACCACGGCGTCCGGACGCTGCTCGCTCAGCACAATGCCGGCCTTTTCAAGCGAAATATTGTAATCGACACGCCTGCGAATGCGATAGCGCCGTCTTTTGCGGCTCATGGTTTCCGCACTCTTTTTCACAATGGCCTTCATCTCGTAAGGCTTCGTATCCGCCGGAGGAGATTTCGCCGAGCCCTCGTTCCAAATCTCGTGGCCCGGCACCAGATAGACGTCGCGGCCGTCAACGGTCCCGGGCCTGATGCCGCGAGGATCCCTTTCAATCACGACGAGCCCCTGATTGAGCAGACCCATCAGTTCCCCGGACGCCATGACTTTTTCATCGTCCGCATAGACGCTGCCCTTGCCCTTTGGCGGCAAGTTGATGCCGATGTCGTTAATGGTTAGCCAACTCGCAATGTTGCTCCTGACTATCATGAAAAATCGCAACTCCTACAAATGTTCTTCAGCCTCTGATAGACATTTTCAATGCAGATGCTCCAGTCGAAATGCTCGACAAGCCTCTTTCTCAGCCTGACAGCCTTTTTCTTGGCTTCGGAATAGTTCTCGAACACGTACCGCATATGGCTCCTCAGCTGGTCAATGGCCGGGCGCCCGAAATGCGGAAACTGCTGATTCTCGTAGAAATGGGATATCCACGCCAAGTTCCGGAAAGGGGGATCTTCCCTCTTGCTGGTGAAATATCCGTCGGGCTGCACAAGATAGGCGACGTCGTCGTCGAGAAAGTCGCGCTGGCCGCCGTGATCGGAGGCTATAACGGGAAGCTCGCAAGCGCCGGCTTCACAATTGTGCATAGCTACTCCAGCACCTATATAGGTGCTGTCACCGTCAGTGTCGAGATTGTAAACGGGGCCGCAATATTCCTCTTCTCCGACACTTCTCACAATTGAATACAAGAAATTCCCAGATATCCACTGATAAGTCCGCCGAATCTTTTTTTCTTCAAAAACGGGGCTCGCCCCAAAAAGTTTCCTCAGCTTGTTGCCATGGGCTCCATATACGAACAACGCATACTGACCTGGACGGGTCAACGACTCATGTATTGAACAGATCACGCCAAGAGACAACAATGCAGAACGCACCTGCAACATGAGCTCGAAAGAGGACGAACTTAGAGACATGCCTCGAGGGGCAATGCAGCCATCGCCAGCGAAAATTCCGCGCAACAACGGAATGAGCCCCGAAGGTCCGCACCGCCAAAGAAATTCGGGAATGTGCTTCTGCGCGGCCCCGGTGCCGAACTCGCCAAAGAATTTTTGGCCGCCCGTCAAAGAGAAACAGATTTCAGCCCTTTTACCTCGTATTTTTTCATAGGCCGTCCGCAAGAAGACACCTTCTATGACGCGGCTTTCCAATTCCCTAATTGCAAGCTCGTCGACATGACTGGCAAGATTTGCGATTCCGTTCGTGAAACTGCCCTCGGCAATGTACAGCCCAAAAAACTCCAAAATATCAGGCGTAAGCTCGAATGGCTCGGGCAGCGAATAGGCATCGGAGCTATATTCATACCCGATTGCAGAAAGCTTTTTCAAGATGCGACGCCTTATTTTGTCAGAAATGTGGCCATCTCCCCTAACCGCGCGAGCAACTGCATGCTTTTTCTCGCCAATCCATTCGCCAAGTTCCGCCCAAGATTCGGATCCGCGAACGCTGCGATTCGAATATTTCGATTCATATGCTCCGTGTTCAGAAAGATCCAATATTTCAGCCGAGCTTCCGTCGGAATCAATCGGGCAGACAAGAAAATCGCCTTTTTTCAGGTCCGCAGCAGCAATTTCCTCGATGCGGCCGGAAAGATCGTTTCCGATATCAAACCTGTTTCGGCGCCGCACCGCCATCAGCGGATGCTCAGGCGTACATCGAAAAGCTGGAAGACCGACCGTCTTAACTACGGATATCTTTCCCGAATGACGTCTCGACATGGTTGCTACAACCGTCACCTTCTCAGCGGAAAGAGCGCGAAGACAATCCCCTTTTGCAATGCTCTCAATCGCATTCCAACGTCCTGACGCAAGACGCGTCGGAGTGCCAGACAGGCAACAAAACGGCAATCCTTGCCCCTCGCCCCTGCTGGGAAGCACGAAACAGTGCCCGGCTGCATAAAGCCTCGGCATTTCCCTGTCGGGAGTCCGCGCCGAATGCAGGGCGACGTGCGGCATGTCGCTTTCGGACTTGGCCACCAACGACTTCACATACTGGAAATCCGACAGAATCCTGTCGTGCGATTTTTTCGATACCTGCCCGACAAATTTGCTCGAAATAATGAGCGAAACGTCCTCCTTGCTGGAAAACTCCTCGAGATAGGCCTGAATCAGAACGTCAAAACCCTTGCGATAGCTCCAGCCAAACACGCTGAGAAACCTGAACGAGCCAGCATTGAAAGCCAGCGGTTCGGCCCCAGGACAGAAAAGTTCGGTGTCCACTCCCAGCGGCATCACCCTGATGTCGGCAAGCACGCCGCTGTTCTGGAACACCTCCCTGTTCCAGGTGCACGGCACCCAAATCTCGTCGGACAAGTTGAGCCTGTCGGCATATTCGGAATGCACCCTGTGCGAAGTCTCCATCATGGTATAGAGAATCTTGGGCCCGCCATGAGCTATGATGTCGGGCACCGTCATGCCGTATATCCGCGGATATCGGCTAGGAACCTCAACCGATTCCATCGACCTGATGAACTGCTCGGTCCTGCCATTGACGTCTACAACGCTGTCTACGGGCCTTGCGCGGACAAGAGCCCCCCTTTGCTTGAGCCCGAAAATATAGGTCCGGTTCATGCGGGCATAGCCGCCATAGTCATATACCGGCCCGCCCCAATGGCACGCCACCTCATATCTTTCGGGCTCGGGAGAAGGCAACAGGGGCATCTCCGTGAGATCCTCAAGCTCCCCCCTCTTCGCCGCTTCCGACTTTGAATCAACAGCCGGATGCTCGTAAATCGACTTCCTCTGCACTTGGGGGGCGGCAGGAACGCGCTGATGCTGGCGATCTAGCGACTTCGGCTGAATGCTGACGTGGTCTTCGCGAACAAAGATGCTCTCGTCATAGGTGGACTCCTCCGATTCGAAAGAAGCGCGGTCAGCCTCTTCTTCGCAACGGCGAGAAACCGGCGACATTCTTTCCAGAGCCGCCTCATATGCGGTCTTCACTCGGCTGTCGCGGTCTTCGAGTTCCATCTGGGAGCTTGCGCCCCTTGTATCGTCGTTCAGTCGTGGCGGGCAAACTACTTGCCCAGAAAAAACATTATGCCCGTTTGCGGACCCGACCATTCCTTGGCGGGATCGTAGACAAAAACCTGGCTTCTCTTCAGCGGCATCTTGGCAACCTTGGCTTTCAACCACGGAAGCGAAATTTGGCACACCTGATACCTGGCAAGCTTTGAAGCGGCCTTGCCGGAAATCTCTCCGGCTATAGCTCCGGCCGCCAGCAGAAGCCTCATGAGCTGCCTGCCGCGCGAATGCTTGGCCCGCATGAACTTCCAGCCGTCGACGCCAAGCTCGTCGACAAATAGCTGCTGATTGTGCATGGCGAAGTCGAGATGGTCGGAGCACTCGACAAAAGAGCCGCTAGACGGAAATATCCAATACTTGCCGTTCGTAACCGCGCGTTTCGGCGTCTTGGCATTTGCCTCGTCGACGACCGCATGCGGATCGATATCGGCCAGCTTCTCCAGCAAGTATTTCACGGACCGCCAAAGAAGATCCACTTGGTCTTGCGGCATCTCATCCAGTTTTCTGCGGTATGACAGGACGTCGTTTGCAAGATTGCCCGCTTCGCCGCCGGGACGCTCGACTTTCGGAATCTCCAGCCAGTAGACCGCCAAAGCGTCCAGCATCGCCTGCAGATCGCCCCTGTCCCTGACAGTCAGCAAATCGGAATACTTCATGTCATCTCCATAGCGCAGAATCCGTCGGATTCGCGGATTCTCAGAATATATTCCCGACCTTGCTCGCGAAAACCTACATAGCGGCTCTCAACAACGGCGTTTCCGCCCGCCATCGAAACAGACGCGGTTTTGGCCTGAAACCAGTCCCTTTTCCCCGAAGGAAGCAAATAGGAGCGGCCGTCGAACCTGAGGCCAAGCTGCCTGACGGCCGCAAGATCCAGTTCGGACCATTTCACGTCCATCTCGGTCACGACGCTGCCGTCTTCCAGCTCGGCGTACCAATATCTTTCCATAGTCATTGCTCCACAGCTTCAATTATACAACACAACGGAGCAGAGAACAACGGCTACAAGCCCGGAGGAAGCCGAGGATAGTCATATTCCGGCAGGATTTTCCCCCTTGCCCTCGAAACCCGAGACGACAAATCCCCTGTCGGCTCTTCCCGCCTCTTTACGACTACCGCGCTCGGCGACGGAACGGAATCCCGAGCCGTTTCTGGAGGCAGCTCGAAATTCAGGCCCTCTTCAACGAGAGTCTCCAGCACGTCGTGCGGAATTCGCCTGGCCACGGAGGGGTGGCATTCACAGTTCGTCAGACAGGTATATATGGTATAGTTGCCGTCGTCGTCGCGAAGGAGCATATATGTCCTGTTTGGCCTCGACGGCGACTCGGACACGGAAACTATGCGTCCGGCGCTGTATCTGTCCGACCCCCGGCCCTCCCAAATCCTGTCGCCGACGCCGTACGAAGAAGTAAGCCTCGCCATCGTCAGGCCTTCTTTACGGGGTTGTA
>Ga0180433_10012214_pt1 | contig 10071 bp, 6 predicted proteins | sample SS_ome_8_FD_132980 | JGI IMG/M metagenome (GOLD analysis project Ga0180433, IMG submission 132980) | Hypersaline lake sediment archaeal communities from the Salton Sea, California, USA - SS_1_D_1 metaG | ecosystem: Environmental > Aquatic > Non-marine Saline and Alkaline > Hypersaline > Sediment...
AGAAGATTTTTATAATGCGATGAAGCATAATTTTGATGATACGTTTTTAAAAGATCAGTTAAAAATGTAAAAATATTTAAAATAGTATGAAGGTGGAGAGTGAGAAGAATCGGTTTTCATTTGCGTATTGATACCACTTTGGTTGATTTAGTCAATACAGCACTAAATATTAATGTTGATTTTTTCCAATGTTTTTTAACGTTAAGAACTGCTGGTCGAGTTTTGCCTTTGGATGAGGGCGATATCGGTAAATTTATTCAGTTAAGGCATAAATATTTCAAAGAAATCTATTTGCATATTTCTTATTGGGTTAATTTATCTACAATTGTGTATAATCCACATATTTTGTTAAAAAAAGAACTAGAGCTGGCAAAGCGATTAGACTTTACACATATAATTTTTCACCCTGGATCTGCAAAAGGTGCAAAGAATAAAATAGATGGTATAAATGCCTTGGCTTGTACAATGAATAAACTTATAGAAGAGGAGCCTAATTTACATTTTATTTTAGAAAATATTGCGCAGGATTTTCCATCAATAGGGGGTAGCTTGAATGACTTTAAATTATTTTTAGAGAAAATAGATAAGCCTGAAAAAATACAGTTTTGTATTGATACTGCACACGCTTATTCGTTTGGTTACGATTTGTTGGGAAAAGTTCAGATTGACAAATTTGTCAATGAAATTGAAGCGACTATAGGAATTGATAAGATTGCTTTGATTCATCTTAACGATATATCTGAAAAACTTGGATCAAATATAGATAAGCATGAAGTAATTGGTAGGGGGCAAATAGGTGAGGATTTTTTAAAAATGTTTATGCTTCATGAAAGATTAAAAACAATTCCTATTTTGATGGAGCCGCCTTTAATGTCAGAACAGGATATGAAGGAAGAAGTGGAAAAAGTTGTAGATTGGATTAGAAAAAAGGAAATTGATCATGATTAATGTGGCAATCAATGGATTTGGGAGAATAGGTAGAAATTTTTTGAGAGCTGTTTTAAAAGATGAAAATGCTTTACAAAAAATTAGAATTACAGCAATAAATGTAGGTCCTGCAAAGTTGGATTCTGTTGCTCACATGTTTAAATATGATACGATTTTAGGTATGTATCCTGGTCAAGTAAGAGTAAAAAAAAAAGAGTTGCAAATTGATCAACATAGGATAAATATAATTAATGAAACTGATCCTAAAAAAATCAGTTGGAGTGAATTTGGAGTAGACTGGGCATTAGAATCATCAGGGAAATTTACCAATAGGGACAGTGCAAAATTGCATTTGGAATCTGGATCAAAGAAAGTTTTGATAACGGCGCCCTCAGTTGATGAAGATATTACAATTATTCCTGGTGTTAATAATTTATCTTACGATAAGGAAATTCATAATATTGTTTCTTTAGGAAGTTGTACAACAAATGCAATTGCTCCTATGTTAAAAGTTTTACATGAATGTTTTGGTATTAAACAAGGTTTTATGACAACAATTCATTCTTATACAAATACGCAAGTTCTTCTTGATGTGGAAAAAAAAGATCTAAGACGCGCAAGGGCAGCTTGTTTAAATATGATACCGACTTCAACCGGTGCTACTAAAGTTTTAGGTAAGGTTTTGCCTGAGTTGGATGGAGTTATTGGTGGTGCTGCAATTCGCGTACCTACTGCAAACGTTTCTCTTATTGATCTTTCTTTTGTAGCAAAAGAAAGAATTTCCGTAGAAAAAATAAATAAAATTTTTGAAAAATCTTCTCAAGCGGGACCGCTGAGTGGGATAATTGATATTTCTTACGAACCTTTAGTTTCGAGTGATTACGGTGGAAACAATTATTCGGTGGTTATCGATGGTCTTATAACAGATGTGAGGGGGCAGATGGGTAAAGTTTTTGGTTGGTACGATAATGAATGGGGCTACAGTGTAAGACTGAAAGACTTTTTGGTAGATGTTGTTTAAATGATAAAAAGGGAGCTTTAAAAGCTCCCTTAATTTTTTTAATTTTCATAAGGCGGAACTGATAAATTAATTATATTGCTCGGGTTTCCATTTAACCCTCCAACATATTTGTTAAAAATGCCTGAGCTATAATTTATTCCATTTTCATAAGCTATATTTTGTATTACTAAATTTGACATGCTATCTGCCGATATTCCTATTCCCCCTAAACCACCTCTACAACTTGATACCTCGTTATTTCTTATTATATTTTTTGTAGGTGTATAGTATAATTCAAATATTACAGTGTCTATATCTCCGTCAGGAGTTGTGACATTTTCTCCTACTGAAACAATAAATTTTTGGTTGGGTGAAAAATCTAAATCTGTTGCAGTTGAATTTCCAGGATAGTTATAAGCACAAAGTTCCTGTAAACGGTTATTTATGTCTCCTTCGCAATTAAAGCCGAATAGTTTTACTTCTTTTCCATTTCCATCTGCATCCCCGCTAACTATTAGGCTTGTTCCATCTTCACTCCATCTAACGGTCATTATATCTCCACCATGTTCTGCTTGGGCGATAAGTGTTGGATTGGAGTTTAATTGTCCATCGTAAGAGTAGACTTGTATATCCTTAGGGTTGCTATCTGTATCTCCACCTATTGCAATTATATAGTTATTGGCGCAAGATTTTATGACGTCGATGCCCAGTGATCCATTAAGGCCTGTGGCAAAATCATCAACGTACCTGATTATATTGTTAGGATCAAATTTATAGATTTCTATTTTTCCGTTCCATACTGCAAAGAGAAACAGCCCATTAGAAGAAAAAACTATTTCTTCTACATTGGCTGTTGTTGGAACATCAGTTACAGGTAGTATTAGTTTTTCTGTGTTGCGGTCAAATCCCACAACTTTAATTTCAGTTGGTCCTGTTCTAAGTGATGCTGCTATATATTGATCTAGATATTTTCCTTTAGACCAGTCTACAGAAGAGAAGTTGGAGTTTTTTATTTCATAACTATCAACCTCGTATAATCTATTAGAAGGTGATGTAGCTGTAGGGTTAAATTTAAATACGATTATTTCACCGTCTGTACCGCCTGATTTTTCTGTTACAACAGCTAAATATTGGCAGTCGGATGACCACTTTAAATCAGTTACATTACTATAAGGCGGTTCAAATTCGTAATCAAAACTTTGTAATGGATTAGAATAATTAAATTCAAATATTCTCAAAAAGGCGGCTGGAGTTGACGATTCTAAACCTCCTACTGCAATATATCTTAAATTACAGCCCCAATCAGTAGCGTTAAGGTCTGTGCCATGTTCGCCATAGTAAATATAATCTTCTTTGCAAATTGGTGTCAAAGTTGGTTGTGCTAAAATTCCATATGCTTTTCCATTTCCTTCAATTTCTGAATTTGTTGCGATACAGTTTATAATCTTTGACTTTGATTCTATATCTTTTAGAACAAATCCTGCTGCATATGTACCTAGGGTGCTGTTTGATTTTTTAGTTCCGTTTGCGATGCACTCACAAAATAAATTTCCAATCCCGGACTCTGATGAAAACCCTACAGCATTTGTTGCAGGGTCTTCATTTGTTGTTTTTAAAGATTCGCATTTATCAAAAATATTAAATTGGCTATTGAGTTGATCAAAGCCAGCTTCTTTGCAGTTATATGCTTTGCAGTTTTCAAAAATACATTTTAAAGTGTAATTTGAATAAACTCCCTTTTTATTCGATTTGAGTAAGCAATTTTTGAAGTTGCATGCTTTTATTGTTCCTGTATTTATTCCGTCTAAGTGAATTCCAATATCAAAATCTTTTATTCTGATATTTTTTGCTTTGACGATGCTTGAGCCTTGGCTAATAAGAATTCCTGCAGAAGAACTGTTTTCGCCATAGCCTCTGATCGATCCATTTTTTATCAATATATTTTTTAAATTATCTTCTATCACGATTCCTGTTGTAGTACCGTTGTTATCAAGGACTTCATAGCCGTTTAAGTTTATTACGACATTATCTGTTGTTATAGTTATAGGGGCAGAGATATCTTGTCCAAGGATATATAGGCCAGATTCATCTATTGTTTTATTAAGATCATCAAGTACGATTTCTCCAATGGACCATCTTACTTCATCCAAGGTTTTTGTGAAATCTTGTTCTAATGGTAGAATTCTTGTTTTTATGTTTGCAGATACAAAAATCTTTGTTTCTGTTTTTACAACATTTAATAAAATAAATAAAATTGTAAAAACAGAAAATATTTTACACTTCACTTTTTGTCTCCTTAATTTTTTAATTTTCATATGGAGGGACGGAAATATTTTCTATAATTGTAGGATTACCATTTAATCCACCTTTAAATGTGTTGAATATTCCGGAGCTAAAATTAATATTATTTTCATAACCTATATTGGCAGTTATTAAGTTATTTCCACTTGAACCTTCTATTCCAATTCCGCAAAGTCCTCCGTGGCAATTGCATACTTCGTTATTTTCAATTATACACCTTATTGGTATGTTGGAGACATCATATATTTTAATATTGTCTGTTGGGGAGTCACTTCCTACAGAAATAATATATCTTCCGCTATGGGACCAAACAATACTATTTTGTGTTCCTGTTCTGTTGTTAGAGTCTTGTTCGGTTAAGAATCCATCAAAACTATAAATTCTTATTTCTTTATCACTGTTACCTTCTGCACCGCAGATAGTTAAATATTTACCATTGGGAGACCACTTGACTGAAATGACAGGTGCACCGTGTGTTTTTGAATCTAAAGGATCAGAAATAGAAGAGTTTCCGTTGTAACTAAATACTTCAACATTGTCGCTATCGGAGTAACCTACGGCGATGATATAATTATTGCATGAGGTTGGAGACCAATCGATAGGGGATGGTGCTATGCTTGACCCTGTACTTTTTTCGGCTTTAAGTTGAAGAGCATTTTCGGTGATTGTGGGATCGAATCTATATATTTGAAATTTATCGCTAGAAGACATTGTGAATGCTACAAATTTTCCATCTGGAGAGAAAGATACTTCGCAAAAGTCATTGGAATTGATAGAGCCAATTGTATTACTGCTGAATTGAGTTCCATCAAAGGCAAAAATTTGTATTTCTTGCTCAGTGGAAACAGTTTCGTTTGAAATTGCTATATATTTTCCACTAGGGTGCCAGTCTAAACTGGAAACTCCGAGGGAAAACTCTAAAGAGTCTATTAATTTCAATCTTTCTTGGCTGTAAGAAGAAGAATTAAATCTATAAATGAAAACCTCATCTCCACCGGGATTACCCGATATACCTATAGCTAAAAAGTCTCCTTTTGGCGACCAGGCAAGAGATGTTACGTTTTGATCGAGGGTGGTTTCTGCAGAAGGTATTAATGTTGAGTTTTCAAAGTAATATATTGTTACTTTATTGTCTTGTCCTCCTACTGCTAAAAACTTTGATTCTGGAGACCAAGAAACAGCTCTTTGAACAGATAGCTTGGTTGTCGTTGTTGTTACATTTGATAAAGGAGAAGGTTTTAATACAGAATCAAGTTGTATTCCATAAGCGACAGAACTATATGTTAGTGAAGTATCTGTTGCATTTACAATACAATCAACGATTTTTGTTTCAATTTCACCGGAAGTTGTGGAAGTTCCTTTGAGTGAAAAACCAGCAGCGTTAATTCCAAAGTTACCACTGTTTTTTTGTGTGCCTTCTGCTAAGCATTCTTTGAAAATGTTTTTAGCTCCGCTTATTGATAAAAATCCAATTGCATTTTTATCAGAGTAGTCATTTTTTGTTTTTAATGATTTACATTTAAAGAAGTAGTTGAATTGGCTATTATTTAATTCAAATCCAGATTCAATGCAATTGTATGCACTGCAATTTTCAAAAATGCTTTTTATTAGGTATGTTGCAAAAATTCCTTTTTTACAATTTTTAAAATTGCAGTTTTTTATGTTACAGGATTTAATTTTATTATTCAAAGAGCCAGCAAAATGAATTGCGTTTGTATCTTCAAAATCAAAAAAAGTAACATGTTTTATAGCTATTTTATTTGATCCTTCTCCTATAAAAATGCCGTTTAATGATCCCGGCTCACCTTTGATGCTACCATTTAATATAGTTATATTTTTATTATATGTATTAACTCCATTTTGTCCTGAGCTTGCTTTTAGAGTATAGCCATTTAAATCTATTGTAACGTTATCGCTTGCAATGACTATTGATCCATCGAGGTCTTGACCAAGAATATATAAACCGGGCTCTGTTATTGTTTTGCTTGAGTTATTTAAGATTATTTCCCCTACTGACCATCTTATTTCATCTAATGGATATGTGTATTTTTGCAATAGAGGTAGGATTCTGGTTTGTATTGCTGAAGGTAGCTCTGAGACGTTAACAAATGTTTTAGTATAAATTTTCGTAGGACTGATACATAAAAATGCGAGTAATAATATTTTTGTTTTTTTCGCAAAATACATATTTTTTTTATTCATTTTAGTTTCCTACTTTTAATCTTGATATGGAGGAACAGATATGTTCTGTATATTTGTTGGATAGCCAAGAAGACCACCTAAAAATTTATTGAATATACCATAGCTAAAATTAATATTGTTTGAATATCCGATGTTTTTTATTATTAGATTATTACCACTTGAGCCTGCTATTCCTATTCCACATAGTCCACCAAGATTATTATAAACCTCGTTTTTTTTGATTATGTTTTTTATTGGTTTATTACATGATTCATATATAGCTGTTGTTCCAGATGCTCCACCATTTACTTGTCCTGCAGAAACAGTATATCTTCCGCCTGGAGACCAGTAACATGTCTTCGAGGTGTAGGGTGTATCTCCTTTGTCATTACTTATCAGGGATGGGGTTGATGCATTAAAGGTAAGTACATCTGCAGAGTAGCCGCTAGATCTTTCTCCAGCAGTCAAAATATATTTACCATTTGGGGACCATTTTAATGAGTTTATTGTTATATCGCCTAAGGATAGGGTTGTTACAATGGAGCTTAAGGTTGAGTCACCGTCATATTCTAAGACTTGTATATTTATTGTTCCGGTTGAAGTTCCTCCTATTGTCAGTATATATTTTGTACCATGAGCAATAGGTGACCAGTCAATTGAACGTAAACTACCACTATACAGTGGTGATCCTGTTTGTATAATTTTAGATTCAAATGGGGTTCCTGCGATAGGATTAAAGCTAAATATTTCTAGTGTACTGGCATATATGGCTGCCAAGAATTTTCCGTCGGGCGACCAGTCTAAGCCAACTACGTTGGAGCTTTTATCAACACTTGTAAATAAGCTTATATCTTGTCCGTCATAACCCCAAATTTGTATTTCTTCATCGGTTGCTCCAGTATTGGTTCCTAGAGCAATGTAGTATCCGTTTGGAGACCATGATATGCTATTTACTTTAGCCCCTATATCTAGAGTAGTAACCGATGTTAGAAAGTCTGGGTACACAGCGTTAGGGTCGAATTTGTATATTAAAAATTCACTGTCACCAGGATCGGTATCATTTTCTGTTCCAACGGCCAAATAATCTCCATTGGGAGACCATGAAATAGAGGAAATATTTTGATCATTGGGATCTGCTGTGGCAAATTGTGTTATGTTAATGTCGTCAAACCTAAGAATTTGTAGAGTTGATCCTGTTGACACATAATCTTGGCCGATAGCTAGGTATTTTGATTCTGGGGACCATGAAATAGTATTTACGGGATTATCAGAGCTAAACGTGAATTCTGGGGTGCCCAGAGGGCTTGCTTCTTTTAGGGTATGATCTATATGAATACCATATGCATTTCCATAACCAGCTGATTGTGAGCTACTTGAAATACAGTTTACAATTTCAGTTTTTGTTTCGCCGACTTCAGTTGAAGTTCCCTGTAAGAGAAAGCCTTTTGCACTATTGCAGAAGTTGCTACTGGTTTTTTCTGTACCATTTGCTACGCATTCAATAAAAAGATTTCCCAATCCGCTTGTGCAAGAGAATCCTATAGCGTTTTTGTTGGGATTGTCATTTTTTGTTTCTAATGCTTTACACTTATCAAAAACATTAAACTGGTTTTTGTATAATTCAAATCCAGCTTCAAGACAATTTAATGCTTTACAATTTTCAAAAGTGCTTTTTATGGAATACTCTAGCACAAAGCCTTTTTTGTTGTCATGGGCAATGCAATTACTAATATTGCAGCTTTTGACTGTTCCTGTTATTGTTCCTTCAAAAAATATTCCCTTTTCAAATCCAGTTATGGAAACATCTTTTACTTGAATAAGTTCGGATCCACTATTTATTAGAACACCACTTGAACTACTTGAGCTTGACCCGTAACCTGATAATGATCCATTTTTAATTACTATGTTTTGTAGATTTTCTTCTATGATGATTGCAGTGGTAGTTCCGGTGTTATCTAGTATGTTGTAACCGTTTAAATCTACAACAACGTTATCAGATTGAATCGTCATAGGTGCAGAAATATCTTGTCCAAGAATGTATAGGCCAGATTCATCTATTGTTTTATTAAGGTTATCAAGTACAATTTCTCCAATTGACCATCTTATTTCATCTAAAGTATCGGATGTTATTTTTAAGAGAGGGATAATTCTTGTTGAGATTTCTTGAGGTTGACTGGGCAGGTCAATTATTGATTTAGATTCTATTTTTAATAAAGTGGTAAGTAAAATAGCAACTGTTAGCGCTATTGTTTTTTTCGAAAATAAATAAAGTTGGGGCTTCACTATTGGTCTCCTTTTTATGGTTTGTAAAGCGACATTACTTTTTTTAGATATTTAAAATATCTATATTATCAATAGCATTAGGTTAAAAATATTGCAATAGTATTTAGTTTTAGTTTGTTATTTTTTATTACATAACAGTCAGCGTAAGGATGTTGAGCTTTTGAAAATGTAAAGTATAGGTTAGTCTATTAAGAACTTTTTATATCCTTTTTCGAATTGATTTTCATCTAGTCCTGATAGGTCCAGATCAGCAAATAATTCAAATCCATATGTATCGAACCATTTGTATATTTGATTTTTTCTCCATATATCTACTTTTTCAAATGCTGTTTTATCAAAAAAATCGTAACCTTCATACCAGTTTTTTGGACATTCTTTTAATTGTAATCCTTTTTCATCAGTCATAAACTTATATCGTTTATTTAATCTTTCTGTTGGGGCACCCTCATATCTTATTTTCTCAATACATCTGTACCAAGTTTCTCTGATTCCCATATTTTTTATGTTTACTGCCTGAAAATGAAGAACTCCATATTCTTTTAGTATAACATTTTTTCCGATATTATTTTTTGGCATTCTACCGGTGTGCATGAAGTATTGACCAAAATTTCCATATTGACATTGGCCATCGTCGCATAAAACGAATGGTTTGGTTGGAAATTCTCTATCTACTCTATATGTGTCTACACTTCTCCATAAAGGTATCCATGGTAAAAGTAGTTTGTCTCCTGGTTCGAGTTCTAAAATTTTATTACGCAAAAAATTATTTTTCATGCAGTTTGCGGTGAACATTTCATCTGCGTCTATGTAAACAAAATGTGTACCTCCGATTTCTCTTCCTGCTTTTAAAATAATGCTTCGATTTAAAGGTTCGCTTCTATGCCATTTTTTTCTTCTTATTATTTTTTCTACATTACATTCTTCTGCCATTTGTTTTACTATTTCAACGGTGTTGTCTTCGGATGCATCGTCAAATATCACTATTGCATCTACATAAGGTTTTAATGCTAGGAGGCATTGTCGTATTTCATGGGACTCGTTTCTTACAGGTAAAAGTGCTACAATTTTAGGTTGGCGATTTTTGAGTTGTCTGATTTGGTCAGATGATTGTATAGAATTTATTGTTAGTAGGATTGAAACTATGTAAAATAATGGGTTTTTAAATTTCATCAACGATCTCCTTGTTTTGAGTATTATCGATTTGGTACTATGTTATGAATTGAGATTTGTTATAACATAATTTGATTTTTTTTAAAACTCTTGATCTTTTTAGCTTCACAAAAATTTCAATTTAGTTTAGTATGTTACATATGATGAGCTATTTTTATTGTAGTTTGATCATTGAATCGCATTTAATGGAGGGCCCATAGCTCAGTTGG
>Ga0180433_10012215_pt1 | contig 10071 bp, 6 predicted proteins | sample SS_ome_8_FD_132980 | JGI IMG/M metagenome (GOLD analysis project Ga0180433, IMG submission 132980) | Hypersaline lake sediment archaeal communities from the Salton Sea, California, USA - SS_1_D_1 metaG | ecosystem: Environmental > Aquatic > Non-marine Saline and Alkaline > Hypersaline > Sediment...
CACGGGTGCTACAAAACCGGTAATACTTGAAACCGGATATGAGATCCAGGTACCTCTCTTCATAAAGCAAGGCGAAATTCTGAAAATTGATACCCGGACAGGGGAATATGTAGAGCGAGCAAAAAAATAGATCCTCATCTGAACAAGTCCCATTACTACAGCAACAATATCCATAAAACACGGGAAATCATTTCCAAACACAGGATATTGATAACCAGGGACAAAATTATAAGATCCATCAGGTCTTTTCTGGCGGAGCAGGGATTTCTTGAGGTCCAGACCCCTCTGATGATTGAGGCGCCCATACCTGAGTCGTCCATTCGAACATTCCCTGTGCCCCAAGGCAAAGGCAGGCCTGACCTGTATCTGATTCCATCACCTGAAATCAACCTGAAACGCCTTTTAGCAGAAGGGTTTGACCGCATATTCCAGCTAGGGCCGGTTTTTCGAAAAGGAGAACAGGGGTGTCATCACCTTTCTGAATTTACCATGCTGGAGTGGTACAGGACCGAATCGGATTACCACGATCTTATGTCTGACAGCGAAGCCATAATTAAAATAGCGGCCAGGGCGGTTGGATGGAAAGATGATTCGGTAACGTACAAGGGTCGAAAGATCGATGTCAATCCCAAGTTTCCCAGGATAACTATAAAACAGGTGTTTGAAAAATATGCCGGCTGGACACCGAATATTTCAACGGATTTAGACCGGTTTAATGAAGACATGGTGACAAAAATAGAACCAAATTTGCCTTGGGATCGGCCTGTCTTTTTGATGGATTATCCTGCATCCTGTGCCTCTCTTGCCAGGCTGAAGCCATCCGACCCCATGGTGGCGGAGAGGGTTGAACTGTATGCGGGCGGACTCGAGATAGCGAACGGCTTTTCCGAACTTACAGACCGTGTAGAACAAGAGACAAGATTCAGAAAAGAGGCTGAACGACTTGTGGAGCAAGGATTTAATGTCTGTGCATGGCCGGAAGAATTTCTGACGTCCCTGAGCCGGCTTCCCAAATGCGCAGGCATGGCACTTGGGGTAGACCGTCTGATAATGCTGCTTACAAATTCGTCTAACATCAATGAAGTAGTGCCCTTCCCACCGGGGAAAATCTGATTCCCCCAGTTTCTCCTCTTATCCAATCAGTACTATTTATGCGGTGGAGATGAGGCCACGTCACAAAAAAACCCCCTGTTTTTTTCACTCCCTATAATCGCAATCAAGTCATCAGGCATCAAAATAAAGTCAGCACTGGGATTGGGCATCAATTGTCCATTCCGAACAACACCGACGACAGACGCACCGGTTGTTTTACGTATTTCGCTCTCACCTATAGACCTGTGGGCTATTGGACTTTCCCTGGCCAAACGGACCCATTGTAAATCAAACTGCTGTTCAGCATCTCTGAGTTGAGAGAGCACTCGATAATTATCACTGTCATTGAAGAAGGCGGAATAAAGCTCACGTCGAATGGTGTCCGTATGACGTTGAACTTCAGTCAGCGGGACCTTGAGACGGAGAAGGGATTGCCGCGTCATTTCAAGGCTCGCCTCGAATTCTGGGAAAACAACTTCTGAAACCCCGAGATCTTTCAATACATCGAAATAGTCCAAACCGGATGTTCGAGCCACTATTTCGATATGTCTGTTTAAACGTTTCGAGTGAACGATGGTTGACCTGGCCGCCACAAGACCGGGTATGGTAAGGATCAAAAGGGCCGCGTCTTTAATTCCCGCTGCCTCCAAAACAATTTCATGGCCGGCATCGCCATATATGACTGCCATGTCGGCCTCTTTGGCCTGTTCAAAACGCCGGTGGTCAAGCTCGATAATCACAAATTCTATATTAAGCCGCTTCAAAATCCGCGCTATCTGAAAGCCCACTCGCCCACCGCCCACGATGATGACATGCCTGCTTTGTCCGTAATCAGGAATTTTTGAGGATTCAAGTCTCTCATGGCGGAACCCATGCCGCCTAATCGCGTATATTTTTGCGGTTTGACCTGAAACTACGGGTGTGAGCACCATAGTCAGAATAGCGGCGGTTAATACTAAGGCGTAAAGGTCATTATCAATAGAGCCGGTCGACAGCCCTACTCTAGCCAGAACGAACGAAAACTCGCCAATCTGAAACAGGCCCAGTCCAACAGCCAATGGAATGACATTATGATAATTAAAAGCGCGTGATACAAAAGCAAAAATAAGCCCTTTGCCGATGCTTACCGTTATTACCAGCAGAATTACCTGCCTGATATGGCCATATAAAAATGCCGGATCAAATAGCATGCCAACCGATGTAAAAAACAGGAGGCCGAAAAGATCCCGCAGGGGGATAATATCGCTCAAGGCCTGGTGGCCATAATCTGACTCGCTCAGGACCATTCCTGCCACAAAGGCACCAAAGGCAAAGGATAGACCTACAAGGTGAGTGATAAAACCCACCCCCAGCCCTATTGCGGTGATTGCCAAAAGGAAAAGCTCTCTTGAGCCGAGTCTGGCGATGTGCGACATAAGCCTTGGAAGCAACCGAGTTCCGAGCAGAATCATTCCAGTTAAGAATACCCCGGCCTTGAGGGCCGCAATGCCAAGCAGCGGCAGCCCGACCACCGGATTGTTCAACTGGGGGAGGATAATCATCATCGGAATCACGGCCAGATCCTGGACGATGAGCATCCCTATCATCACTTTACTGGACAGGGTACCCAGCCAGCCCTGGTTCATCAATGTCTTTAGGAGCACCATGGTACTGGAGAGCGAGACCATGGCCCCAAGCCAGAGCGACGACTTCCAATCCCAGCCCATTAGATGGCCGATGCCATAACCGAGCCCGATTGTGAGGGCCATTTGTAAAGGTGTCCCCACCAATGCGACCATTTTGACAGGCTTGAGATCCTTGAAAGAAAATTCGAGCCCTAGGCCAAATAGTAATAACGCGATACCGATCTCGGCTAGGAGTTCGATCTCATGAATGTTTGAGACCGTAAAGCCCCCAGTATGTGGTCCCAGAATAATCCCAGTGGCTATGTAGCCCAGAATGATTGGTTGACCCATACGCTGCATCAACAAACCGCATAGAAATGCGACAACAACAAGAAGGATTATGTCAGTCGCTATACCCATCAATTCTCCGCCTATCGGTCTAAGACATTGAAAAATCCGCACGACCTTTTATATGGGCCGTTTGGACTCCAAAATGGAGCCAAATTAACTTAATCAACACTGGTACCTATTCTTCATTTCCCGGCATTACAGAATAGTACCATACCTCTCAGGTTTCAAATTATGGATTAACTAAAATAATAATGATAGTAATATTTTTTATCGTACGCTGTTTTGGACGGAAGAATCTATTATTAAGCTGATTAAAGGGGTCTGCGGCGAAAAACTGTTGACCTATCAAAACCAGAGCCCCTTTGTGCGCGACGATTAGGGACGTTTGTCCAGTAAATTCATGCGTCACATCTGGAGCTCAACTGCTTCTTGACAATAATAATTGTCGGAATATAATTGACAATTTAACCGGTGGGCCCATAGCTCAGTTGGTCAGAGCCACCGGCTCATAACCGGTTGGTCCCAGGTTCGAATCCTGGTGGGCCCATTTATAACAAATAATGAGGATAGCAAAAATTCTGACTAAATACGATATTAAACCAAAGGTCAATCTGACCGGACAACCTGCAAAGCAGAAGGTGCAATTTCTTTATTTTGCACCTTTTTTTGTCTTAAAGGCCTTCAGCACACACAAAAAAATGGAACAACAATCACCATGACTCCAACTGTAGGTGAGATATGGAATGTTCTTTGCGTGTGGGCACCTCCTGGATTAGCAGAATCGTGGGATAATATAGGGCTGCAGGTTGGGGATCCGGATGCGTCTGTGCAAACACTTATGATAGCACTGGATGCTTCGGAAAAATTATTAGACGAAGCCGCCAAGCGAAAGGCCCAGATGGTATTAACACACCACCCTTTACTGTTCAGGCCCGTAAGCTCGCTTGACATCTCAAAACCAGTTCCCCGCCTTCTGGCGGGTTTTTTGCGTGAAAACATAGCCCTTGCAGCGGCCCACACCAACCTTGACTCTACTGTAGGCGGTGTTAGCGACTTATTGGCAAATATACTAGGCATTTCCGACGTAAAACCTCTGCATACGTCCGGTGAAAATAACCAGCTATCAGTTGGCCTGGGAAGAATCGGCAACCTTCCATATGGCTGCAAATTGTCCGAAATAATGCACAAGGTCTCCAAGATGTTAGGAAATCAGGGGCTTTTGATAGTGGGCCACCCTGGACAAACAATTACCAGGGTAGCTATTTGCGGAGGTTCAGGATCAGATCTTTGGCCTCTGGCTATAGATAAAGGCGCCGACCTATTTCTGAGCGCCGAGATAAAACATCACGTTGCCCGTGAAGCAGAACAGATGGGAAAAGCCATTATAGACGCAGGACATTTTTATACAGAATGGCCTTTAGTGCCAGCAATGGCTAAATATATGAAACAGCAGTCCATAGAAAAGGGATGGGACTTAAAAATATATATCTTTGACGACGAAAAATCCCCATTCGGGCTTTGGATAGATGAAAAGGCCAAAAACGGCAAGTTTCTGTTAGGCTCAAGGCCCCTGCTGTCTATAAATAATTCCTTTTCCCATACAAGGAGCGAAAATTGAAACAAGAACTTGCAATTCTAATACGTTTACAAGGTATCGATCTCGAACTTCGTAAGATAAATGAGGAAAAGTCCTCTGCCCCGAAACATCTTGAAGACCTTCAGGAGGATCTTTCGTCTAAAGAGGCAGAACTAGATGAACTCAATGAACGTATAACTGAAATTCAGAAAAGAAAGGTGGATGTAGAGGATGAATTTGAGCTAGAGAATGTACGTCTTGGAAAGTCGCAAAAAAAGCTCTCGTCCTTAAAGACCAATAGGGAATATCAGGCACTGCAGAAAGAAATTAACGAAATAAAAAAGGCCAATACGGACAGAGAGGACGAAATTCTGACCATCATGGAGGAAATCAGCTCTTTGCAGGGGCAGATCGAGGAAAGAAACAAGCAGGTCAAACAGTATCGCAAGCAAATAAGGGCAGAGAAAAAACGTGTCAAAGAAGTAGAGGAAAGCCTGGACGCCAAAATTGTTACCTTAACTGAGGAAAGACAGGCTGTATCCAAAGACATAAGCCCCAGCCTGTTATCCCAATATAACTTTCTTAAAGACAGGAGGGATTGTGTTGTAGTGGCAGCAGTAACTGATGGTGTCTGTTCTGCATGTAACATGAATATTCCCCCTCAACTCTTTAATGAACTGCTGAGAGATGAAAAGATATTAACCTGTCCTTCTTGTCAGCGCCTGATATATGCTTTAAAAGTAAGTTGATATATATTTTTGCCGGCGGAGACAGCCGGTGATCGCCAGGTAATATCTTTTATCTGGAGGAAAGTCCGGGCTACACAGGGCAGGGTGGTCCGTAACGCGGACCGGGGGTGACCCTAGGGAAAGTGCCACAGAAAATATACCGCCGGGTTTTTGCCCGGTAAGGGTGAAAAGGTGAGGTAAGAGCTCACCAGATGCGGCGGTGACGTTGCAGGCTTGGTAAACCCCACCCGTAGCAAAACCAAATAGGGGAGCGCTAGAGAGTGGCCCGCTCGAAGCTTCCGGGTAGGTTGCGTGAGGTGTCGAGCAATCGACATCCCAGATGAATGATCACCACCTTGGTACTACAAGGGAACAGAACCCGGCTTATGACTGGTCTCCACCGGCTTTTTTTGTTGATAATTTATTATTGTTCAAATATGTATAACTCAATATTCAAAATTTACTATTTCCATGCTGATACCTGAAAAATGAAAGAGAAAAAGGCATCAAAGACCGTCACACTCGCTGATATGCAAAATAAAAAGGCATCAGGCGAAAAAATCACCATGCTTACGGCATACGATTACAGTATGGCCAGACTATTAGACGAAGCCGGTCTGGACATAGTATTGGTGGGTGATTCTCTGGGAATGGTGGCCTTGGGTTATGACTCCACAGTACCGGTCACTATGGACGAAATGATTCACCACTGCAGCGCAGTCCGGCGAGGAGTTAATAGAGCACTGCTGATTGGAGACATGCCTTACCTGTCATACCAGGTATCCAAAAATGAAGCGGTGAAAAACGCAGGCCTGTTTCTCAAGAAGGCAGGCTGCCACGGCGTCAAATTGGAAGGCGGCTCAGACATTGCATCTACCATTGAAAAAATGGTCAAGGCTGGCATTTCTGTCATGGGACACATAGGCCTCACCCCCCAAACAGCAATAGCGCTTGGTGGATATAAAGTGCAGGGTAGAGACCTAAAATCGGCAAAAAAGCTGATTGAGGACGCCAGGGCGGTATATAATGCAGGTGCATTTTCACTCGTCTTGGAGTGCATTCCGTCTATCATTGCAAAGACAATCACAGAGACAGTCCCTATCCCTACAATAGGGATAGGAGCAGGTCCACACTGTGATGGCCAAGTCCTTGTAATCAATGACCTGCTTGGATTTTTTGAAAAATTTACTCCGAGCTTCGTGAAACGCTACGCAAATCTCAATCCGAAGATCAGGGAAGCCTTAGAAGATTTTATTAATGAAGTAAAAAGTGGTGTGTTCCCCGGGCCTGAACACAGCTTCAGAGGCGGCGAGGAGCTTTTGGAGGACCTTAAAACGGATAACAAATAAATATATTTTTAGCACGAAGGAAAATGGCATTTCCTTTCGACATATTCCAATTAATACGGATTATCGAGTAATTTTTTGCAAAACTCATGGATTCTGTTAAAGGGCAAGACGGAGCGAGAAAGAAAAATCAACCACCAAGCACATTGCCAGAAGACGAAAATCTGGCAGGTAGAGGCTGCGGGATCAAAATGGTCTTCCCCATCCTTAGAAAATATGCATCGGTCATACCTGAGATAAAGTCCCTCACAATGGTCTCATAAGACTGTTCCTGAGTGTAACTGGCATCCATTCCATTAAGATAATCCTTAAAAATCACCGACTCCGTTCTGTGCTTTTGCAGATCCTCCAGAAAGCGTTCAAACAGAATTCTGTAGAGATTCTTGATTTTGGCTGACTCAGTTTTAATCCTGGGATTCATATAGATGAACTCCATATTAAAGGCCTTTAATTCTGCCAGGGCCTGAACTACATCATGGCTGAAGGCTATCTCATCTCTATTCCGGCTGAATTTGATAAGGTCCTCAACCAGGCGGTAAACAATGGTACCGTTTGTATCTCCCAATATCTCTCGGCAATTATCAGGGATCTGGTTCCTTCTCACCAGACAAAGCCTGATAGCGTCCTCAATATCCCTTCCCACATAGCTGATGACATCGGCCATCCTGACCACACAGCCTTCCAGAGTCATGGGCCTGAGGTCTGTCTGGGGAGAAGAGAGCTTCGCTTCTATCTCCCTGTCGAGGGTCTTAAAAGTCTTCCCCCTGTAAGGACTTATTGACGGACAGTGTATCTCCCCATCATGGCACAGTATTCCATCAAACACTTGAAGACTGAGGTTGCACCCCCTGGCCTTTCGTTCAACCCTGCGCAGGAAATGAACTCCCTGGACACTATGAATAAAGGGGGGAAGACCATGTTCCACGCATAACTCGGTAAGATATCGTTCACCATCATGGCCAAAGGGAGGATGGCCAATATCGTGCCCATAGGCTATGGCTTCAATAAGATCTTCATTTAATCGGAGAAAACGACCTATAGTCCTTGCAATTTTTGATACCAGTTGGACGTGCAGCACCCGATGAGTAATATGATCATTTGGGATAAGAGAAAAAACCTGTGTTTTGTCTACATACCGTGCATAAGCCAGTGAATGCAGAATTCTGTCCGCATCAACTGAAAACCACTGCCTGTGGTCTGTGGCCAATCTAGCTTCTTTCTTCTCCCTCACTGCATCAATACTGAGGGTGGCAAATGGAGAAAGACTTTTTTTTTCGTCTTTTTCCAGACGAATTTTTTCATCCCTAAGATCAATTGTCATAGACCCAGCCCCTTTTAAATAATGATTAATTCCGTAATCAAATCAATATCATTAGGCATAACGGAATTATGAAAAATTGAAAATTTGGTATTCATATGTATATACCCAATTTCTATACTTTAACTATTTTGAATTTCAAGCTGTAAACGACTGCCAATATTCTATAACTGAACGAAGCAATTGTTATTGCTAATCTATTGACACTATAATATCCCATTCTTACTTTTTCAAAGTGCAGAAAATATCTCATAATATAAATAAAATATCGAATTTTAAGGAATTATTAAACTATGCAAATTGACAAATTTACAATGAAATCACAAGAGACCCTGCAGGGGGCACAGAGTTTGGCCCAAAGCAAAGGCCATCCGCAAATCGAGCCTGAACATGTGCTGAAGATAATGTTGGGGCAGACGGAGGGAATAGTATTGTCGGTTCTAAAAAAAATGGGGGTTGAAATTCAGGCCATTCAAGCAGACGTGGATGCAGCCCTAAACAGTCTTCCCCGTGTGAGCGGAGCGGGCATGCAGGTCTATATGTCATCCACTCTGAACCAGGTACTTGAAAAGGCATTCGCCATTGCGGATAAAATGAAGGACGAGTATGTCAGCCAGGAACACCTGCTTCTGGCCATTCTCGAGGCATCTCACACAAAAGCCGGTCAGACCTTGGCGGCTCATGGCGTTAATAAGGATAACTTACTGCAGGCCCTGGTATCCATACGGGGTAACCAGAGAATAACCGATCCTAACCCTGAGGGAAAATATCAGGCACTTGAAAAATATGGGAGAGACCTTACTTCTCTGGCAAAATCCGGAAAGCTGGATCCGGTAATAGGGCGCGACGACGAAATCCGCAGAGTTCTGCAGGTTCTGTCACGTAGGACCAAAAATAATCCTGTCCTCATAGGTGAACCGGGCGTTGGCAAGACTGCGATTGTAGAAGGCCTGGCTCAAAGAATAGTTTCCGGTGACATTCCGGAGACATTGAAGGACCGGCGTATTATTGCCTTGGACATGGGCGCCTTGATAGCAGGTGCCAAGTACAGGGGTGAATTTGAAGAACGCCTCAAGGCAGTACTCAAGGAAGTGTCAAAAAGGGAAGGAGAGGTCATCCTTTTTATAGATGAAATACACACACTGGTAGGCGCCGGAGCGGTCCAGGGATCCATGGATGCCTCCAATATGCTTAAGCCGGCACTGGCCAGAGGAGAACTCCACTGTATAGGCGCCACCACGATTGACGAATATCGTAAATACATTGAAAAGGATACGGCACTCGAAAGGCGTTTTCAGCCCGTGATGGTAAATGAGTCCAGTGTTGAAGACACCATTGCCATACTCCGCGGATTGAAAGAAAAGTATGAGGTACACCACGGAGTCAGGATAAAGGATTCAGCCATTGTCGCCGCATCTACTCTGTCTCAGCGCTATATAACGGATCGATTTCTACCTGATAAGGCAATTGATCTTATAGACGAGTCAGCGGCAAAACTCCGAATTGAAATAGATAGCCTTCCATCAGATATTGATGAATTAGAAAGACGAAGCATGCAGCTTGAAATTGAACAAGAGGCCCTTAAAAAAGAGACCGATCCTGCTTCCAAAGAAAGATTGGGCAAGATCAGACAGGATCTTGCCGATCTCAGGGAACAGAGCGATGCACTAAAGGCCCGATGGCAGCAGGAGAAGGGTATTATTACAAAAATTCGTGAAATCAAGGAACGTATAGATCAGCTAAAAATCGATGCGGAGAGGTACCAGCGGGAGGGAGACCTCAATAAAGTCGCCGAGATCCTCTACGGAGAAATCCCCAAACTTGAGAAAGATCTGAAAAAGGAACAGGAGCGTATAGAAGAACTTCAGAAGGACGGCACCGGTATTCTTAAAGAGGAAGTGGACGCAAACGACATTGCGGACATCGTATCCAAGTGGACCGGAATTCCTGTTAGTCAGCTCCTTGAGGGGGAGAGAGAAAGGCTGGTTCACATGGAAGATCGCCTAAGCCGAAGAGTAGTTGGCCAGAAAAAGGCTATACAGGCGGTATCAAATGC
>Ga0180433_10012216_pt1 | contig 10070 bp, 10 predicted proteins | sample SS_ome_8_FD_132980 | JGI IMG/M metagenome (GOLD analysis project Ga0180433, IMG submission 132980) | Hypersaline lake sediment archaeal communities from the Salton Sea, California, USA - SS_1_D_1 metaG | ecosystem: Environmental > Aquatic > Non-marine Saline and Alkaline > Hypersaline >...
ACACGACAATGTCCTTATTCATGTCATCGAGCATGATATAGTCGCAACCCTGGATATCCTTTATGAGCACAAGAAAACCGGAAAATGGAGCGACGTACTCAACGTCTAATATTGAACAGGCTCGAATTGCTGAAATAAAATTTAGTCACTGGGGTCGTGAAGCGTCAATGAGGTGAAGGATGTATTTCAAGTAGATGAGGGCAGTATTTTATGGGGAGGTAATATGTAATGAATGGCGAGTTTCCTGACTGGACTGCTAAATGGTAGCGTTTCGATCACCCTTAAAATTGCTTATGCCACACACGTATCAATGATCTGAGGATTTGCTTTTCGAATAAAAATGTGCCAATGAGGTCTATCGCAATCAGGATACGGATCCTCTGCGGGCAGAGTGTTAAGATCCGTACTCCCTCAGGCTATGTCCAGGATGATAACTCATAGTATACACTTATATTCTCAGACGGATATCGAGTGCGGATGAGAGCCAGCGACATTAGCCAGAACGGCGGAAAAGTAGCAGTGTACCTTGGGGTTGCAAGACCCGATCACTGGTTCAAGAATCTGCTGGTGCTGGGGGGAGCGACGGTAGTCATCTGGCGACCCGAAATCGAGATTGGACCGCCCCTTGCGGTCCTCGGGCATCTCGCGGTGGCTCTTGTGGTCACTTGCCTGGCCTCCGGTGCAAACTACATCGCAAACGAAATCCTGGATGGACCTAGAGACAGATTGCACCCGATCAAGCGGTTTCGCCCTGTTCCCGCCAACGCTGTTTCCACGACCAGGTTGTGGGGCTTAGCGGGGCTGTTCGTGCTGCTGAGTGCGGGAATCGCCTGGTTGTTCCTCCCCTGGCAGTCATTCCTTTGCGCTCTTACCTTCATCGTGATTGGCGGGGCGGTTTACAACGTACCGCCCGTTCGTGCAAAGGAACTGCCGTATGTAGACGTGATCACGGAATCCGCCAACGGTCCGATCCGAATTGCTCTCGGCTGGTACGCTGTGACCACAGCGTGTCCTCCGCCGCTCATGTTGCTGTTATCCTGTTGGGCTCTTGCAGCATCTGTGATGGCTGGTAAGAGGCTCGCTGAATATAGGTTCATAGGAAGCCGGCTGCGCGCAGCCGCCTATCGGTCAAGCTTCAGATGGTACACGGAACGCAGCCTGTTGGTGGCCATGATCGGCTATGCCGTCCTTTGCGCTGTCTTCTTTGTCCTTTTGGTTCTGGACTCCGGTCAAATCCGATTGCTGTCAATGCTTCCTTTTTTGGGTGTGTTCGTCGGCTGGTTTGTAAGGCTCTCTGCCACGAAAGATAGAATCGCCAGAGAGCCGGAGCACATCTGGAAAAAGCCGGCTTTTGCTGTGTACTGCATAGGCATGGCGATCTTCTTTGCCGTGATCGCTTTTAGCGCAGGCTGAGTCCGCCTCTGTGAAACAGTTTTCCCCTGATGAACCGAACGGCGGCCAGCTCGGGCGCGACGTCGAAACGCTTGCTCCTGATGCGAAGGCGGCTGTACCAGGTGAGAGGGGCCGTCAACATCTTCAACGCACGCCTGACAAACCCGTTGCTCACGCTGTCGATCAGATTGGGAAGCGCATGGGCGATGGTGTGGCAATAGCCTATATTCCCGATCTTTTTTCTGTCCCGGTAGCTGAACCACGGGATCCTCCTTCCTTCGAGGTCGTATTCCCAGAAGTCCCAATCTATCCAGCGCTCAAGGCTGTCCGGCGGTTGCAAGCCATGCTCCAAGGCCAACGTGAATAACGGCGTTCCGGGCAGCGGCGTGTAGGTAGCAATTGTCTCAAGCTGGGCACTGGGGTTGTCTGCCATGATTCTCCGGCCTAGGTCAACGGTCTGATAGATCTCCTCCAACGTCTCCGTCGGAAAGCCCATCATGAGACTAAACCCGAATACGATACCATGTTTCCTTGCTCTGCGATTAGCATCCAGCGCCTCATGCCACGTGATCCCTTTACCTACCAGCGCTAATATCCGGTTACTTCCTGATTCTACGCCGAATTTCAGTGCATAGGCTCCGCTTCGCCGAAGCAGGGCGATCTCTTCATCGGCGGCCCTGTTAAACAGATCCACTCTGGTCCCTGCTGTGTACCAGCTGATATTGAGATTCTCCTTGAGTATCCCTTCACATATCTCAGACGTTCGCTTGCGGTCTACGTAAAACTCGTCATCTCGAATCCAAATACCACTTAAGTTGAACCTTCCCACCGCATCTGCAATGAGACCGACGCTTTTCTCCGAGGACATGGCCCGCCATTTCCTTCGTCGGATGCAGGCGCTGCTGCAAAATCCGCATTTAAATGGACAGCCGCGCGACGTCTGGCCTATGTCCAGCGTCCGTGGGCTGTTCTTGAGATAGAAATCTGGCCTGATGTAGTCTTCCACGTTGATCAGGTCCCACGGAAGCGGCGGCAGGGTCTCAACATCCAGCAGGTCTCTCTGTTCGGTGAATACCGGTCTCCCGCCGTTCTTAAATGCGATCCCTTTCACCTGGGACAGCGACTCATGAGACGACAGGGTTTTCACGAGTTCTGAAAACGTGACATCCCCTTCTCCAATGCAAACAATATCTACGTAATCGTTTTTCAGGGTCTGTTCGGGAACCGTCGACGGGTGGGGCCCACCCCACACGATGGGAACAGCGCCGTCTGATGCCTCACGGACAATCTTAGCTGCCTCTAGTGAGAAGTAAATCTGCGTGCCGACCATGCAAGTAATGCCGACACACACGGGTTCTCCTTCCAGCTCAAGGGCTAGGTTACGGCGCCAACATGCATCTGTCCTCTGGTCAATGATACTGACCTTGTATCCTTGCCTATGAAGAGGGGCAGCTATCGCCAGGAGAGAATGTGGTGGTGTGATGGCAGACCCTACGTCCATTCCCGTTTTTGGGTATACCAGAACCACGTCGGCACCGGTTTGTCTTTTACTGCTCATGTCCACTACCTAAAATCCATATGGGCTTCTTAAAATATGCATATAGCATGATGAAAGGGCGCGCTCAAGATGCTTATGCCGGCCATGTCGACCGATTTCCAGATCGGTATTTGGTCCATGTCAAGCCTGAAAAAAGAATCAATGCTCAGGGATTGAAGACCCTGCAGCAAGCTGCAGGGAATCTTCGACCGTAAGGAATAATACTGATTTTATATATGCTCGCTAACCCCGCAGGAAGCTACGGGGAATGCGCTCGCTTAATCGGTTCATGGACTGAGGGTGATATAAGGCCGGGACTCTCTGGGCTTCATAAACAAACCGTTATCCGATTTGTATACCAAGCATCCTTTTAAAGAACCCGGTAAGGAGTCTTCGATGAAAATACTTCCTGTGGACGACACTATGAACGGCACGAGGGAGTGCATGCGAAATAAAGAAGTTCTCAATTCGCAATATTCGATAGAAGTCCCTTCGAATTAGTATGGACACCAGCCATCTGGGCATGAACGGCAAATAATTCAGCAAGAAGGAAATAGCGTAGTAAGGTTTTGCATTAACAATACAATCACAAGGGACATGAATAGTTCCGTAAGAATCGCCGGACAGCGGAAGACCTTCCTCAAGCCTGTCCAGCATATTCTCGTCGATTCTTTTTTGCTGGACTGCTGAATCGGTGATAGCGGTCTTGGGATAGTAGACAAGCCAGAACACGCTGATCACATCAGGACGGACCCGATTGTAAAAGAGCACGCTTTCTTTTTCGATGCTCACCGTGTCTCCGGGCAGGCCCAGCATGTGATCCACCTGAACCATGATTCCTACCCGTTTTAGGAGCTGCACGGCCTCTGCCACTTTTTCGTAGTCCCACTTTCTCTTAAGAACGTCCCTGCAGATCTCTTGGGACAATGATTGCACTCCCAGTTGCACATAGGTGCATCCAGCCTGAGCCAGGGCCTCCGCCACGTCCGTGTTGATGTAGCGAGGGATGGCACAGCAATAAAAGGGTAAGGCGATCTCGTCCCGGTAACGCGCGCTGAACTCCCGAATCCACTTTTTGGAGAAGGTAAACGAATCGTCCCAGAATGCGACATGCTTGATGCCAAACTGAGACTTGGCCCAAACAAGCTCCTCTATGACATTTTCCACGGATCTCTGTCGGATAGCCTTTTTCCCTCTGGTCTTCAGAAAGAACGAGTTGAAGCAAAAGGAGCAGTTGTAGGGACACCCTCGGCTGGTCATGATGAAATACCCAAGGGGTTGGTCTTTTAGCTGCTTCAACACAAGGTGTTTGGCTGGAAATGGCAGCGTGTTCAGGTCTTCGACAATGGGGCCTTCCCTGATCTCACCAACAAGCCTACCCGCCCTCTTGAATACAATGCCGTCGACTGGCTCATCCGGGAGCACGAAGGTGTCGTTTTGGCCCCCCTGTTGAAGGAAGTTGATCAGCGATATTTCGGCTTCCCCAATAGCCACGGCATCCACTTCGTCATTTCGCAGGACGCGTTCCGGAACAGCCGTCGGGTGTATACCACCGAAGACGACGATAACCTCGGGCAGGATCTTCTTCAGTGCCCTGGCGCAACTCAACTGGAATTGGTAGTTATCCGTCACACAGGAAAAGGCAGCAATCCGGGGCTGCTTCCGGGCAATCGACTTGGCCACTGGCTCAAAGCGCACCTTCCTGTTCTTCTTTCCGAAGAACGGATTGCCGGCGTGATAGCCTACGAAATCGACATCATATCCGGCCTTTAGACACGTGGCCATGAGGTATTCCAAGCCCAGGTTCTCAAAATCTGGATAGACAAAAACGATTTTGAACACTTCCAGCTCCCTAATCTGTCAAGCAAGAATTTGCCGGTTACATTGGAGTATCATGGTTTCCACTCAACGACAGCCTGAGAGATTTTGTGGGTGCGGTTGCTCTTTGGTTAATCGCCAAAACTCACCACGCTTTTCAACCACGTCTATTCTGAAACCTTCTTCCTGTTCAAGTTTTTGCCTGAGCCACGGTAATAGATTAAATGGATTGAGTACGAACACATCACTGAAGCCGTCCCGGATTTCAAGTGCCTCCGGTTTTACTGCAACCCAAAGGCGCACCTTGGGGTGGAGTACATGGCTATAAGAAAAAAGATATCCGGAAACGGGCATGATCAGCAAAGGGCGATCACACTGATTAATGATGCGGGCCTTCGCCAGCGCGCCGTCAAACTTGGTCCACCAAGTTTCAGCTTGAGAGCTGATTGCACATGATACAATGCCGCAGATTAGTACAAGAACTGATACAGCCTGCCACCCTCTTCGGCGAAGGGGATGGGCAGCGGTCGTCTTGGTTGACAGCAGGTGCGCAAAAGCCAACTGGATTCCCAGGTAGGAGGGCAACAAGTATCTGGGTGCAAATCCTGATCTAGTCCCTCCCAGAAGCAAATCCGGTACAGCGAGCATAAGCATAGGCACGACAGTCAATGTCAGAACGAACAGCCAAGTGCGTCGGGGAGTCTGGGAATAGAGGAAATAAACTGAGTAAGCCGCCATAATCAGTATGAAGACCCGGATCCCATATGACGTTAACGTGCCAAAATCATAAGCCACGACTGATTTGAGGGTGTGATTTGTGTCCAGAAATACAGAACTGAAGTTGTGAGCCCACATGCCAATCAAGTGGACAGGGTTCACGCTCCTGCTTAACCATGCGGCTTTGTCGATAGCCTTACCAAGATCTGCGACAATGATGTATGCCCAAGGCACAAAAGCGGCCAGCCCTGCCAGCGTTGCTATGATGTATTGGGTCGACGTTTTCAACAGTTCCAGGGGCTTCCAGCCAATTCTTGACAGCTGGTTGCCAATTATGTAAACCCCGTGTCCCATAATCACGAACCCGAAAAAGCTGTGCGTGTAAATGCCTATTGCAATGGTAGTTGCATACAGAGCCCATCCACGTTTCGTGTTTGAGCGAAGCGACCAGAGAAGTGCTGCGCTGGACAGCAAAATGGCCGTAGCCCATAGGGTGTATGAGCGCGCTTCTTGAGCATACAGGACATGAAAGGGTGAGACAGCCACCAATACTAATGCCACCCATGCCACCCGCCGCATTTGAAACAGCTCCAGGCATAGCCAGTACAGGCAGGGAAAAACGAGCAGACTGGCAAAGACAGACAGGCTCCGAATGCCCCGGATCGTGTCGCCGAACAAGCCTACCCAGAGTCGTGCCAGCCAATAGTAGGGGGGGGAAACATGAGGGTTGTCTGCCGACAAAGCCCTCACAGTGCTGAGCAACCCTCTGTCCGGATTGACATGTTGAAATCTCGTCAGCTCCTGGACACCAATCTCCCTATCACCAATAATCTGTTGCACCTCTGCCAGGGTGTGACCTGACATATATAAAGACGTCAACGCCTCGTCGAACCAGTAAGCCTTCTTTTCAAGATGGTAACATCGAAAGAATAAACCGGCAGTTAACAAGACACCGACCAAAAACCATGAGAAGGTCGCATGACATCTCTTGTTTCTTTCAAATCGATCGGCCGTCGATCCCTTTGCAACGCCTGTAGACATCATGAACAGTTCACGCGTGGTTTCGAAGCTGAAGTTCGATGGGGTGAGGCTGGAGGAAATATTGTTCCTTAAGGTAGAGTTGGTCATATTTACGAATATAGTGGTTCATCAGGGTCATGGGAACGATCAATGGAACATTGACATCGCGGTATAAATTAATAACTTCGATAAGCTCTTGTTTTTCATCGGAAGAGAGCTCTTTCTTAAAATAGCCCATCATGTGCTGGAGTACATTGGCGTTTTTCTTGATGGTCGTCTTCAGTCGTAAGGCCTCTACAAGCAAATGCTGATAGGTGTCATAGAGTTCGTCCAAGGGGAGGGTTTTCGCCTGACCTAAGCGCCTTCCCATCATCTGGTAATGCTTGGGGCTGTGCGAGAGAATCAGGAGCTTGTGCTTGGTGTGGAAATCGATCAAATCCCGGCGGCTCTTTCCTCGTGAGAGACATTCCCGCCATCGTTTAAATACAAAGACGGATTCGATGAAGTTTTCTCTCAGCTTTGGATCATTAAGGCGGCCCTCCTCTTCCACGGGCAGCAAAGGGAAATGGTCCATGAAAGTGCGTGCAAAAAGGCCAACGCCCTTTTTGACGGGCATCCCCTTTTCGTTGAAGACCGAAATCCGCTCCATACCGCTGCTGGGAGACCGGCTTTTGAATATAAAGCCGCGAAGATCTTCAGCCTCAAGTTCTACAACCCGTCTTTTGGCCCATTGAAGCATGGGTTCAGTGAGGTCCCGTTTGGTTTTCCTGGTCACGAGTCGGGGGGCATTCAGATCTCCCTCGAGGTGCATGGTTTCCCTTGGAATGCCAAACCCGGCTTCCACTTCAGGACAGACCGGGACATATTCCACGTATCTTCCAAGGATGTCCGTGATGTACCGATCATGTTTGTGACCGCCGTCGTAACGGACTTTTTCCCCCAGCAGGCAGGCGCTCACGCCCAGCTTTATCTTCATTTCCATCGAAATTTGTCCTCAGACCAAATGTAAACTGGTAATCCTTGGCAGCTTGATATATCAAGTCAGGCAGGAAGAGGCAATAAGAATAAGGAGAAAAGCATGCTGGACACCATGAAAGCCCTGGTCAGGGAGAAGAACATCTGCGTTTTGGCCACCGTTTCTGACAACAGACCCCATTGCTCCCTCATGGCCTATGTGGCTAATGAGGCGGGCACGGAAATCTACATGGTGACCCTCAAAAACACAAAGAAATACCAAAATCTTACAGAGAATCCATGGGTTAGTCTCTTGATCGACACCCGCGAGGAAGATCATGGCCCAAGACGTTCTCAGGCCAAGGCCCTCACTGTAACGGGCACATTTGAACAGATTGGAGACCACAACAAGAGGGACCGGATCCGAGAGACCCTTATGAAGAGACATGCCCAACTTCAAGGCTTCGCGGACCACCCCGATGCAGAGGTCTTTTCCATCCGGATTCATTCCTTTCTGCTGTTGGACGGCCTTAACAATGCCTATTTTGAAACCTTGGCATAGTGAGTGTTCCTGCCTGATTGACTCCTTTCAATTCAGTCTTATCTTATAACCAATATGCTGTGACCTTCAGTCTAGATCAAGGACGGGAAGAAGGGGCCATGCGCATTTGGGACATTCCTCCGGAAAAGCTCTGTCGCCAACATCTTCTCGGCGAGCACAGGGAATTGCACGCTATTTGGGTCATACTGACGCAGAAAAAAAGTGGCTATGCCAAACACCCAGAAACCATCAGGTGGACGGGCAAGCTGAAGGCCCTTTATCTCCGTCACCAAGCCCTCGTTCAAGAAATGAAGAAACGAGGATACGCACATCAGAGTCCACTTCCAAAGGAACTGGCCATTGGATCTGCTAGGCAGACGTCAGTAGTAAACTCTTATGAGGAACAGGTAAACATTTTAAGGAACAAGGCATGTCCATGCCAAGTGTGACGCATGGAAAAAACAAGGAGAAACGGATGACAAAGATTAGCGAACATACATTTGGAGACCTTGAGCTGGAGCTGACCTGGAAAAGTGATTTAGCCACCCACACCGAGGTCTATCGTGCAGAGCATGTCAATTTCTGGCGCGATATTTTCCCGAAGGTCGTCACGAAGGAATTGATGGGGAGCCAACCCCAAGATCGACTCCAGTTCCTATTTTCCCCGGGAGAAGTGATACCCCCTTATGCGAAAAGGCAAGTGTTTGACATTCCCAGTCACCAATTTGAACGCCCAAGGCTCAATGGCCACCGGATTGAGCCCCGAAGGGGTCGGTTCTATCCAAAGGGCCTCCTGAAAGGCCTGGCAGGCATATATCCAGGCAACATGGAACCGTTTCGGTGCGCTGGTGTGAATGGGTCAAAACTCTCGGTGGACCTGAACCACCCCTTAGCCGACAGGGCAACGGGGCTCCAGGTCACAGTGGTGGATGTTCGGGACAAGGAGAGTGATCGGGGGGGAAGACTGACGGATTGGATGGAGACCATCACCAATGGCCCTGGTATGCAAGGACGTTTTGGAGAAGAACCCACAGACTTCTTCTCAGATGCCCCTTTTGTCCGAAGTGATGAAAACAAAGACACGATCTTCTATGCCAAACCTCGACTCGTGACTCACGTTGACAGTCAAGCCCAGGCCATCATCAAGGCCCTTTACGGGAGATATCTGCGACCCGGTATGCATGTCCTTGATCTCATGTGCAGCTGGCGATCTCATGTGCCTGAATCCCTTCCCCTCGGATCTCTCGTGGGGCTAGGCTTGAACGCGGAAGAAATGGCCGATAACCCCCAGCTCACAGGACATGTGGTCCATGATCTCAACACAGAAGCCCGCCTACCTTTTGAAGATGGGCGTTTTGACGCGGTGATTTGCACTGTCTCTGTTGAGTATATGACCCGTCCTTTTGAGGTCTTTCGAGATGTCGCAAGGATCGTGAAGCCTGAAGGGCTCTTCATCCATACCTTTTCCAACCGCTGGTTTCCGCCAAAGGCCATCAGCCTGTGGGAAACCTTGAACGAGTTTGAGCGGATGGGCCTGGTATCAGAATACTTCCTCGAATCTGGCTACTACGACAACTTGAAAACCTTTTCAGCAAGAGGATGGCCACGACCTGAGACGGATCGCTATTATCCAGACATGTTGATGGCCGATCCTGTCTATGCCGTGATGGGACAAACCGTGACCTGATGTGGGGAGGGTGTGGCCACCAGGTTCACCCGGCCCACTTACGGGACACAACAGTGGCGTTGGTTTCTTAACGATCGCATTTTTCTGCGCAGGAGATGGGCACTGAAAGGACGACCGTGGCCTGGACATATGATCCTGGCCCCAGCCTTGAGGAGGACCTCCCAGCTTTGAAGGAGGGCTCCCACGTTCTCGGCAAAAGGCGGAAATATGGGCCCAAGGCTGGCTGGCCAGTAATTGGCCGCCAGATCCCCCACAAAGGCCTCGCCGCTGGTGAGAAGAACGGTCAGAGAGTTGGTCGTATGGCCTGGGGTTGGTATAATTTTGCCTGACACGCCAAATGGCGCCAGGGACATTTCTTCGGAAACCACAATCTCTGCTTTGACGGGGGGATACTTCATCAATGA
>Ga0180433_10012217_pt1 | contig 10069 bp, 7 predicted proteins | sample SS_ome_8_FD_132980 | JGI IMG/M metagenome (GOLD analysis project Ga0180433, IMG submission 132980) | Hypersaline lake sediment archaeal communities from the Salton Sea, California, USA - SS_1_D_1 metaG | ecosystem: Environmental > Aquatic > Non-marine Saline and Alkaline > Hypersaline > Sediment...
CCGTCGACGAGGGGATACCGGTAGGAGAAAGGCTGCGCCATGTTGACCATGGTGTCGTAGATCGCCAGCTCGCCGTGCGGGTGGTACTTTCCCATCACCTCGCCGACGACGCGGGCCGATTTCCGATGCGGCTTCCCCGGCGTGACGCCGAGCTCGCGCATCCCGTAGAGGATCCGCTTCTGAACCGGCTTCAGCCCGTCGCGAACGTCCGGGATGGCGCGACCGCGGATGACGCTCATCGCGTAGTTGATGTAGGACTGCTCCATCTCGTCTTCGATGAACGTTCGCTCGATGCGTTCCATTCCCCCACCCCCTCACTCAAACGAACACCATAGGATACCGAAACTCCTGTCCCCAAGCAAGTTTAGCGGCCTTCGAAGTCGGCGCGACGACCAAAGGGAAGACCCCCGCTTCGAGCGAGCGAGGGTCGATGTCTGTGTGCTCCTCGGGCTAGACGATCGAGTACGGATCGACCGCGTCTCGGACTGCGTCGCCCATGAAGTTGAACGCCAGCACCGAGATGACGATGAAGATCCCCGGGATCAGGATCCATGGGTGCTGCTCGATCGCCCCAACGTTGGTCGCGGCATTGAGCAGCGCACCCCAACTCGTCATCGGCTCCTGGATTCCGTAGCCGAGGAAGCTCAGCGTTGCTTCGGTGAGCATCATCCCCGGGATCGTTAGCGTCGCGTTGACGATCAGGTAGCTCGTCACGTTCGGCGTGATGTGCCGGAGGATGATGCGCAGGTCGCTCGCGCCGGCCGCTCGTGCAGACGTCACGAAGTCCATCTCCCGAATGGCAAGCACCTGGCCACGGATCACACGGGAAAACCCGCCCCAGCCGGTGATCGCCAGCGCAATGATCATCCCCATGAACACCATCCCGGCAGATAGGCCGAAGCCGCGAAGGGCCGCACCCATCGCCATCAGAATGGGCAGGCCAGGGATCGCGAGCATCACTTCGCACGCCCGTTGGATGAACATGTCGACGCCGCCACCGTAGTAGCCGGACAAGCCGCCCAGGACGATCCCAATCGGGAAGACGCACAGGATCACAAGCGGCCCAACAGCAAGCGACACCCAGCTCCCCACGAGGCAGCGTGTGAACAGGTCACGCCCCAGCGAATCTGTGCCGAGGACAAAGACCTGCGTTGCGGAGCCGTCGGCGGCGACAGCGCCGAAGAGGTGGACGTTCGATGGGATCAGGCCGAACAGCTTGTACTCGGCCTCTCCCCGTACGAAGAATCGGATGTAGTACTTCTTGCTCGTGTCCTCGACGAACGTCGCTTTGTAGGTCGCACGATCGACCGTGCGGTCGGTCTTGTAGACGAACGGCCGCGACAGCGAACCGTTCTCGTCGCGGAAGTGCACCGTCGACGGGGGAGAGTATGGGTGCTTCCTATACTGCTTCCCATAGTGGTACGGGGCGATGAACTGCGCGAACACGGCGCCGATGACGAAGAGAAGTATAATTGCCGTGCCGATGTTGCCGATTCGGTGGCGCCTGAACGCACGCCAGATCATCTCGCTCTGAGAGCGGCTTACGTACTCACTTGGAGCCGCTTCAGCGGCACTCGCCTGCGATTCCCGCCTTCGTCGCCACAACCATCGTGCCACGCGTGATCCTCGATTCCCCTCTCTACACCGCTAGTCGTACCGGATCCGTGGATCCACCCAAGCAAGGAGGAAGTCCGCTAGGACATTCCCGATCAGCAAGAACAGGCTGAAGAAGAGGAGCGCGCCCATGATGACCGGCTCATCTTGTCTTTGCAGAGCACTGAAGTACGCGCGCCCGACCGTCGGGAGGTTCAGTACAATCGCAGTCACAATCGAGCCCGCGACTAGACCCGGCAGTGACAACCCGAGAACCGTAATCAGGGGATTGATGGCGTTGCGAACAGCGTGCTTGTAGACAACGACCACCTCCCTCAATCCCTTCGAGCGGGCCGTCTGAACGTACGGCAACGACAACGTGTCAAGCAGATTCCCGCGCATCAGTCGGATCAGCCCAGCCATGCCTGATGTTCCAATAACGACCCATGCTGGCCACAGGTGCCACATGTAGTTGACGAACTTGGCCCAGGACATTGGTTGATCGAAGAACCGACTGTCAATAAGCCCACCGACACCGAGTCCATGATCACCCACCCGGAAGAGGACCACGAGCATCCATAGTATGACAAGGGCCAGGAAGAAATTCGGGATGGAAAGCCCTAGGAACCCTGCGAACGTGAACAAGTGATCGCTCGGCTTGTACTGGTGTGTGGCCGAGTAGATACCGATGGGAATGGCGAAGAGCCAGGTAAGGACAAGTGTTGTGGAAGCCAGGATGACCGTCCACGTGAGGCGGTTCCCCAAGAACAACGTGTCAAACACCCCCAAATGCGTATCGAAGGAGCGGCCGAAATCCCCACGGACCACACCCTTCAGCCAGTACCAGTACTGGACGATGAATGGACCATCGAGCCCGTAGTGCTCGACCAATTGCTGGAACGTCTCTTCTGTGATCTGGGGGTTCAATCTCGCATTGGTCAAGTAGTCGCCAGGCATGATCTTGATCAGGGTAAACGAGATGAGGGAAACGATGAGCAGTAAGGGGATCATATACAGAACGCGGCGCACCATGTAGACGATCACAGCACTATCTCCATTCTCGCTTCAGCGCCGGAAGCAATAGGCGGCGGCACGGACAAGAAGCCGCGCCGCCCGCCCTTTGGATTCGCCTCTTTAGTTCGCCGCGAGCCGCTTATCGAAGACAAGCTCCGTCAACAGCCCGTTGTTCCCCGCGGGAGTCGATGTGGTGCTCGCCAGATTCGCGTTCCCTACGTAGTTATAGTACGCGTAGTTAAACGTGAGATGGCAGAGAAAAATGTAGCCAAGGACATCCCTGGAGTAGAGAATCTGTGCTTCCTTGTAGTACGCAAACGCCTCGTCGAGGTCGAATGTGCTTGCGCCGAGATCGTACAGTTCATCGATGCGCAGGTCGACCTCATTGGGTTCTGTACATTGAGACTTCCGGTAGACGTTGAGATTACCGCACGATGTGTAGACGTTCTTGCCGCCATTCGGCTCATCGCCGCCGGTTAGTCCCAGCATGATGATGTCACCGGTACCATTCAGCAGGTCCCCGACCAGCGTGTTGAAGTCGACGACCTGGAAGTTGCAGTTCAGTCCGGCCGCACGGAAGTCGTCCTGGATGATCAGGCAGTAGGCGATACGGATCGTGTTGTCGTTGGTGTTGAGCTCGATCGTGAGCGGTGCTCCGCTCGGGAGGTCACGCCACCCATCGCCGTCCTGGTCAACCACGCCGAGTGCGTCGAGCTTGCCGGCCGCGATCTCTTGGGAGTACTCGTACCAGACCGCGTCGGCCTCAGTGATTGGGCCACCGTACTCGTCACGCCCCGCGTAGAAGGGTGATCCCACACTCAGTAAGGACCACTGCGGAACACCCAATCCGTTCAGGACGTTCTGGACCATCGTCTCCTTGTCGAGCAGGTGCGCAAGTGCCCTGCGGAATTCGACGTTACGGTACAGCTCGCGCTTCTCAGCATCAGTGCCTTCCGCCAAGCCGATGTCCTGGTTCACCAGGATCCAGCGTGTTCCGTAGGCCATGTCGTCTGTGAGCAACACGGAGAAGTCCTTCCCCTGCGCCTCACCAAGGAGGATGGGGAGGTCTTCCGGGCGCGGTCCGTACACGTCGATTTCGCGGTTGCGGAATTTCAGCATTCCGACATCCTCATTGGTCACAATCTGGACGACGACTCTGTCGTAGTACGGAAGCTGCGTCCCTGCCGCATCGTAGGCGTAGTAGTACGGGTTGCGTTCGATGGTCACGGCCACGTTCGGCTGGTAGGAGACTGGGATATACGGACCACACCCGACCAGTTCCTCAAGCGGCGTGTCCAGCGTCCACGTCTCGTTGAACGTCCCAGCCGGTACATCCGGGTTCAGCTTGTGCAGGAACTGCGCCAGCTTGTGCTTGGGCATAATCAGCACGCCCAACGAGTTGAGGACTGGACGGTAGACCGTCGACAGCGTAATCGTGACGGTGTAGTCGTCGACCTTCTCCACGATCGGGTACGTTCCGTCGGGAAGACGCAGGCCGTCGCGTGCGTTGGTTGCGACGTCCTCATTGAGGACTACGTCGTTGTAAGTGAATACTACGTCATCAGCCGTCAGCGGCACTCCATCCGACCACTTGATGCCCTGGCGAAGGTGGAACGTGAAGACCAGATTGTCCTCGGAGATCTCGTAGCTCTTCGCCAGATCGACGCCAATGGCTCCAGTCATATGGTCGAGGTTCGTGAGGCCTCGGAGCATCCGGCCCGTGAACCACGTTGTGCTGGTCTCCTGGGCTGCGTGATGGTTCCACGTCCGAGGATCCTCGATGGAGTAGACATTGAGCGTGCCTCCGCGGACGCCGAGCTCCATGTCCGCATAAGCCGTCCCGTCCACTCCGACGGGGAGAACCTGTGCATCCGCAGGCATCGTGTCGTAGCCCTGTCCCAAAGCCACAACTGACGCAGCGAGAAGCAAACCCGCTAGGATTAGCGCATTCTTCATTGAGAACCTCCTTCGTTCCCGCCTATCTTAGAGTTCGAGGCCGAACAGATAGGCCAAGTACCCCTGATAGGCCAATGCAAGCTCCGGATCGACCAGCGTGACCGCCAGAATCTCCGTTCGAGTCTGGTCGATCGTCAGCGGCTGGCCCGAAATCCAGACGTTGCTGAGTGCAGTGGCAGCAGCGACTCGTAGCCCGAGGCTCTCGCCGTCCTTCGCCAGCTCGACCAACTCGGCCTCCGTCTTCGCTCCGAGGAACGAATCAGGGTGATAGAAGCCGCCGAGGAATCTACCGGCTGCGATCTCCAGTGTGTCCACGGTAGCAGTCGCGATGTACTCCTCGAGGATCTCAGGCCGCTTGTAGTCCGCCTTGTTCTTGAAGAACCACATGTCAGCGGCATCCTGGTCTCCGGCCTCCGCCAGCGCGAGCAGAGCATCGTTCTCCATGTTGTACAGCTCAAGCTCACGTCCTGTGAGGACGAAGAGTGCTCTGTCTGCTGCGAGACGGATTCCAGGGGTCCGGCCGGTGGCCGCCAGCGCTTCCAGCTCTTCCACTGTCTTGAGGGTGTACTCTCCGACCAGCGCCAGCCCGGCCGCCTTGCTGATCTCCTCGATCAGCTCGTTCGCGACGATCGATGCCACGTCAACAGCCGCGAGTCCGATCAGCGAAACCAGAACAACCGCACATGTCGCTAGTCCTAGTGCCCGAAGGCCATTACGCTTCATTATTCAACCTCCTTGTGCTCCTGCCATTATAAGATGGAACTTACACCGATTCTCCTGCCAACCACCTCCCAGGCAGAGCTTGATCTGATGTGGAAAGGCCTTACAACTACCAGCGATTATACATCTGCCGACAGGCCCTGTCAATTGCCCAAGCCCCCCCTATTCGCAGTCTAGAACGTCACTCAGCAGCTTCGTCTCGATCTCCTGCACGGTCATCCCCACCGTCTCCGAGAGCGCTCGATCCAACGACCGCCCGCCACCTGACCGTGCCGTCAGGTACCAAAGATCACGGATCAGCTCTGGGCCATGCTCATCCAGTAAGTACTGAACCATCAGCCCGGTCTCGATCCGAGCTTCGAGGGAGTTCGTTTCTCCAAGGCTCAGCCTTGACGAGGAAGGCCACCGGCCCGCCTCGAGATGCTCACAACCTAGTGCAACGAGATCGGCAGTCTCATATGTCAGCGCTGCGGCCACGCCGACTCGCAGCAGATTCGACGCGCTCATGATGCGATACGCGTACGTCGGTAGCGTCGTGGCGAAGACCCACCCGAGATCCTCGCCTGACACGACGTGCCAGGCGGTTTGACTCGTGCCGAGATCTGAGGTGATTTCCTCTCCGATCTCCCGCGCATCGGGATCCTCGTAGAAGAAGATGGTCATCGTCTCGGGTAGCTGTTCGTCATCAAGTGCAAGGCCGTCAGCGACCCGCGTTCGGACAATCCGAACCTCATTAAGGACCCGTGAGAACTCTTCCTCCGATCGCGCACCGAACACGACAACTCCGTCTGCCTCGGCACGATTCCACCCATCGAAGAGCTCGACTGCGCGCCTCAGCCGATCGTCCCCAGTGCTGGATCGGGCAAGCCACTCCTTGGCCACGTCGAATGCTCCAACACACAGCGCGCTCCGGACAGCCACGGCGAGCTCCTCGGCGTCCACCTCCCGCTCCATCCACTCAGTGGCGAGCCGATGCGCTTCGTCGAACTTGCCCGACTGAAGCAGGAGAAGCCCACGGTAGTAGTCGTATTCGGGACCCCTTTGACCGCCTTCATCAGCGGCACTCCACCACGACTCACTCAGCTGCTCGACAGGCCCACAGGCCAGCTGGTCGAACAGAGCTAGCGAGCTGCCGGGGCCCCAGACAGACCTCACCGCATCGAGCCCGCCGTTGCACTCGACCAAGTACTCGACGAGCGAAGCTGCCTGCAACGAGGAGCGCCCTTCTCTCGGAACAAGTGCACCCTCCTCTGCGAATACCCTGTGGAAGGTCGCAATGCTATCCAACGACCCGAGCGCCATGCTCGCAGAGAACGGTGAATCGAACCGTTGATACAGCGTGGGTTGGAACTGCCCCGCTGCCTCCAGCCGAACGAGATCCTCGAACGTGTACCGAAGCCTTGGAGGTGCCGCAGCAAAAGCAGCATGGTGGTTTCGGCCCACGTGGGTGATCACCATGCGCGTCCCCTCGTAGAGGAGCTGCGAGAAGCATTCGCCCCACCCAAACGCCAACACGAGCTCCGCAAGCCGCGAGTACGGATCCTCGCCGGCCAGAAGGTCGACGACTGCAAAGAAGGTATGCGTTGCCGTCGGAGATTTGCGTTGCACGATGCTCGACTGCAGCTGCCCCGCGTCGTCGTGGACGAGAACGTCAATCGGCAAGGGGATATCCAACAACGAAACATCAAGCTTCCCCAGCAGGTCGTCGAGCGACTCCTCGAGGCGCTCCTTGAGTTCTGTATACCTGGCTCGCTCGGGAGATCCGTCGTGGTACCAGACGTTGAAGCGATCGTCACGGACCACGTAGATGCCGCGGGTCTCGACCGACATCTGAGGTTGGATCACGTAGTTGAGGAGCACGACGAAGATAGCCGCTCCGGCCGCGCCGAGGAAAAGGCCGCCGATCGTCATGACCCAGGGCTTTCTGAACTTCGAGAAAACTCCCTTCCAATTTGCCTTTGGGCGCATGACGGGATCATTGTAGCGAGCGTTCTCCAAGGGTGCAATCGATCGAAAAGCTCTTCACATCGTGCTCACATCCTCTCCATAGGAAGCCCACAGGTTCTCTCAGCAATTGACACGGCAAAACACCGAGAATATACTGGCTGTGCCGCTTTGGGAGACGTCGTACATCACGCGAGGAGAGGCATGGAGATCCTGAAGGTCGCTTCCCGTTCGAATCCCAACTCCGTCTCCGGGGCCATCGCAGGGGCGCTGGAGCAGCACGGCGTCGTCGAGATCCACGCGATCGGCGCCGGCGCCGTCAACCAAACCGTGAAAGCGATCGCCATCGCTCGACGCATGATCGAGGAGGACGAATCCCGACACATCAAGGTCATCCCGGGGTTCATGGAGCTCGACATCGGCGGCGAGAAGAAAACCGGAATCCGGTTCATCGTCGAGAAGTAGCCGGCGGCGGCGTACCATCTGAGCATGTCAGCGTATCGAAATACCTACCTCACGGACTTCATCGTGGATCAGATCCTCAAGGCCTGCCGCTCACTGCCGAGCATGCCCAAGACCGTCTCGGTCGACCTCCGTCAGAGCGACCGGCCCGAGTTTGGAGACTACTCGACCAATATCGCCATGATCGAGGCGAGCAAGAGCGGCACGGATCCGCGTACGCTGGCCGAGCGGTTGGCTCAGGCACTGTCGGCGTCGCTTCCGAAGGCGGATTTCGTGAAGTGTGAGGTCGAGGGGCCCGGGTTCATCAACCTGTTCCTCACGCCGCGACGAATCCAGTCCACCTTGGGCTGCATCCTCGCCGACGGGGCGGACTACGGCCGACGTTCTCCAATCGGTGATAGGACGATCCAAGTGGAGTTCGTCAGCTCGAACCCGACCGGCCCGCTCACCGTCGGCCACGGAAGGCAGGCGGTCCTCGGCGACGTCCTCGCCACGCTCTCCGAGTGGATTGGCTACAAGGTCCAGCGCGAATACTACTTCAACGACGAGGGACGGCAGACCGACCTCCTTGCCGAGTCGCTCTGGGTCCGGTACCGGGAGCTGTACGGAGAAGAACGTGAGATGCCACTTGACGGCTATTACGGCGTGTATCTTAAGAAGACAGCGCAGGAGATCGCTGATGAACTCGGTGACATCCCTGTGTTTGACCTAAACACTGGGAAGGTTTTCCGAGCACAGGGTGTAAAACGGATGACCGCCCTGATCAAAGAGGACCTCGCCCTCCTCGGCGTACGGTTTGACAACTACTTCAGCGAGGCGAGCCTCCATCGATCCGGCGAGGTCGACGTGGCGCTGGCCGCGCTCCGCGAGCGTAACGGCGTCTACGAGAAGGACGGCGCGATCTGGCTGAAGGCTGAAGAGCACGGCGGGGCGAAGGACTCGGTGCTGATCCGAAGCGACGACCGCCCGACCTACCTGATGGTCGACATCGCCTACCACATCAACAAGCGAAACCGTGGCTTCGATCATGTGATCAACGTGCAGGGCGCCGATCACCACGCCGAGCAGACGTGCGTCAAGGCGGCGCTCCGCATCCTCGGTTATCCGGAGGCGTGGCTTTCCTACGCCGTGCACCAGTTCGTCTCCCTTAAGGAGAAGGGGGAGGTGCTCAAGATGTCGACCCGGGCCGGCCGATTCGTCACCCTCCGCGACCTGATCGATGAGCTCGGCAAGGACGTCGTCCGCTACTTCATGATCTCCAGAAAGCCGGAGGCGCACCTCGAATTCGACCTCGATCTGGCCCGCGCCGAGTCGCTCGACAACCCGGTGACCTACATCCAGTACGCCCACACGCGGATCGCGTCGGTCTTTCGGAAGGCGGGAGAGCCGGAAGCCGACTGGGCGAGCGTCGACCTCTCGCCGCTCGTCGAGCCGGAGGAGCTCGACCTGATCAAGACGCTCGATCGATTCCCCGCAATCATCGAGACAGCCGCGACCTCGTTCGCGCCGCACCTCCTCGCCGAGTACGCGCTCGACCTCGCCCGCTCGTTCCACGCCTACTACGACAAGCACCGCGTCCTCACCGACGACGAGGGCCTCTCCCGCGCGCGGCTTGCGCTCCTCCGCGCGCTCCAGACCGTGTTCCGCAACGGCCTCGACGCCCTCGGCATGGACGCACCGTCGGAGATGTGATGCCCTGGATCGACCGGTTGAAGGCCGGCCTGAAGAAGACGCGATCCGGGCTGACCGAGCCGATCGGCAGGATCCTCACCGGCCGCAAGAGCCTGACCGACGAGGAGATCGAGCAGATCGAAGAGGTTCTGATCGGGGGGGACGTCGCCGCCGAATTGGCAATCGAACTGGTCGAGGAACTCGCCGAGGAGGCTCGCCGAAGCGACGAAGCCGATCTCCTCGCGGCCTTGAGGGAGCGGACCCGGGACCGCCTGGCGGGATGCGAGCGGGCGCTCTCCCTGCGGTCGGACGGCGGCCCGACGGTGCTGCTGATCGCCGGCGTAAACGGGACCGGGAAGACGACGACGATCGCCAAGATCGCCGCGCACCTTCGCGAGGAGGAGCCGGACCTGCCGATCACCTTCGCCGCCGCCGACACGTTCCGCGCCGCGGCGATCGAGCAGCTCGCCGTCTGGGCCGATCGCGTCGGAGCGGACCTGATTCGGCACCAACCGGGCGGCGACCCGTCCGCCATCGCGTTCGACGCCGTAGATCACGTCCTCCGAACCGGCGGGGTCCTGTTCGTCGATACCGCCGGCCGCCTCCAGACGAAGCACAACCTGATGGAGGAGCTGAAGAAGATCGAGCGGACGGTGGCGAAGAAGCTCGGTCGCGGATCGGACGAGCGGCTCCTTGTGCTCGACGCGAC